>Ga0306920_100012084_pt1 | contig 11707 bp, 7 predicted proteins | sample flu12Cox44000170_FD_204666 | JGI IMG/M metagenome (GOLD analysis project Ga0306920, IMG submission 204666) | Lab enrichment of tropical soil microbial communities from Luquillo Experimental Forest, Puerto Rico - flux4day.12C.oxic.44.000.170 (v2)... | ecosystem: Environmental > Terrestrial >...
TGAGCCAGTCCGCCAGGTTTGCGGGCTGACCGGTTTTGCCGGGCGGCGGCGCGGCTCACCCCTGTCCTGGCATGAATTAACGTTCACGAAGTCATGATAACTGATGATTGTTGACTTTTATCACAATACATGTGACATTCGTCAGCAACTTGAGAGCGGAGTGTCCGATGTTGGCCAGGTCGATTTTCTCTCGTTATTACCGGCTGTTAGCTGGCGCGCTATTGGCGCTTGCTGTAATCGCGCTCGCGGGTTGCAACGACCAGGTCGCACAAAAGCCAGCCGTCACGCGGCCGGTCTTGGTCGCAACAGCCCATTATGAATTGGAGGCGCCGGCGCGCAGCTTTGTCGGCACGATCCGCCCGCGGATTGAGGCTGATATGGGCTTTCGGGTCCCCGGCAAGGTGGCAAAGCGCCTGATCGAGGTCGGCCAGACCGTCGAGGTCGGCCAGCCCTTGGCGACGCTTGATGAGGTCGACCTGAAGCTGCAGGCCGAGCAGGCAGTTGCGGAATCGACGGCCGCGACCGGCGTGATGGCGCAGGCGGTGGCCGCCGAGACCCGCGCCAGGGAGCTGAAGGCCAAGGGCTGGGCCACTGACGCCGCGCTCGATTCGGCAAAGGCCGCGGCTGACGAAGCCCGCGCACGGCTCAACCGCGCCGAGCGCTCGGTCGAATTGACCAAGAACGCTCTGTCCTATGCGACGCTCGAGGCGGATGCGCGCGGCGTCGTCACCGCGACGCTGATCGAGCCGGGCCAGGTGGTTGCCGCGGGTCAGACTGCGATCCGTGTTGCGCGCTTTGCTGAGAAGGAAGCTGTGGTCGCAATTCCCGAGACGCTGATCGGTCGCGCCAAGACGGGGGCTGCGACCGTGACGCTGTGGTCGGAGCCCGACAAGACGTATGAGGCACGCCTGCGCGAGATTTCGCCGAGCGCCGATCCGGCAACCCGCACCTATCTCGCAAAATTCTCCCTGCCCGGCGCCGGCGACAAGGTCGAGCTCGGCATGACCGCGACCTTGACGCTGTCTGATCCCACGACGCAACGCGTTGCGCGGCTGCCGCTGTCGGCGCTGTTCAGGCAAGGCGGCGATGCGTCCTTCTATGTCGTTGACGACAAAGGCAACCTCACGCTGCAGCCGGTTGAAGTGAAGTCTTACGAGAGCAACGACGTCGTCGTCACGGGCGGCGTCGACGAGGGCGCCAAAGTGGTGGTGCTGGGCGTGCAGAAGCTCGATTCAAACGTCAAGGTCAAGGTGGTGTCGTCGCTGTCGTTCTAGGTCGCAAGGCTAGCTGGTTATTCGCATTGGAAGGTTAGGATGAAGCGCTTCAATCTGTCCGCCTGGGCCGTGAGCCATCAGGCGCTGGTTCTGTTCCTGGTCGTGGCGCTCGGCGTCGCCGGCTTCTTCTCCTATCAGAAGCTCGGCCGCGCCGAAGATCCCTTCTTCACGGTAAAGGTGGTCAACGTGTCTGCGATTTGGCCCGGCGCGACCGCGCAGGAAATGCAGACCCAGGTCGCCGATCCCATCGAAAAGAAGCTGCAGGAGTTGCCCTTCTTCGAGAAGGTGCAGACCTATTCAAAGCCGTCGTTCACGGCGCTGCAGGTCACGTTCCGCGACTCGACGCCGCCCAAGGACGTACCCTATTACTTCTACCTGCTGCGCAAGAAGCTGGTCGACGTGCAGGACCAGTTGCCGGCAGGCCTGCTTGGCCCGGTCGTCAATGACGAGTTCTCCGACGTCGACGCCATCCTCTATATGATGACCGGTGACGGCGCCGACTATAAGCAATTGAAGACGACCGCCGAAGGCTTTCGCCAGCGCCTGTTGAAGGTCAACGGCGTCACCAAGGTCGATCTCTACGGCGTCCAGGACGAGCGTATCTTTGTCGAGTTCAGCCACGCCAAGCTCGCCACCCTCGGCATTACGCCGCAGGCGCTGTTCGATTCGCTTGCCAAGCAGAACAATGTCGTGCCGGCCGGCACGGTCGAGACCACTTCCCAGCGCGTGCCGCTGCGCGTCACCGGCGCACTCGACGGTGCCAAGGCCGTCGCCGAGACGCCGGTTGAAAGCAACGGACGCGTGTTCCGACTGGGCGACATCGCAACTGTCACCCATGGCTTCGTCGATCCGCCGACCTTCAAGGTGCGTCAGGAAGGCAAGCCCGCGGTCGGCGTCGGAATCGTCACCGCCAAGGGCGCCAATATCCTCGAGCTCGGCAAGGACGTGACCGCCGCGACCGACGAGTTCATGAAGGCCGTGCCGCAGGGCATCAATGTCGACCTGATCGCCGACCAGCCGAAGGTGGTCGAGCACGCCATCGGCGAGTTCATCCATTCCTTCATCGAGGCACTCGCGATCGTGCTGTTCGTCTCCTTCCTCGCGCTTGGCTGGCGCACCGGCATCGTGGTTGCAGCCTCCGTGCCGCTGGTGCTCGCAATCGTCTTCATCGTCATGAGCGCGCTGGGGCTTGACCTGCACCGGATCACGCTGGGTGCATTGATTATCGCGCTTGGCCTGCTGGTCGACGACGCGATCATCGCCGTTGAAATGATGGTGGTGAAGATGGAGCAGGGCTGGGATCGCATCAAGGCTGCATCTTTTGCCTGGGAATCCACCGCGTTTCCGATGCTGACCGGCACGCTCGTCACCGCGGCCGGCTTCCTCCCCATCGGCTTTGCCAATTCCGCGGTTGGCGAATATGCCGGCGGCATTTTCTGGGTTGTCGCAATCGCGCTGATCGCGTCGTGGTTCGTCGCCGTGATCTTCACGCCCTATATCGGCGTCAAACTGCTCCCCAACACCAAGGTTCATCACGGCCACGATCCGCACGCGATCTACGAGACCCGCATCTATAAGATGCTACGCTCGCTCATTCAGTGGTGCGTCAATCACCGCGTCAAGACGGTGCTCGCAACCGTCGGCATCTTCGTCGCGTCGATCGCAGCCTTCGGTCACGTGCAGCAGCAATTCTTCCCGCTATCCGAGCGGCCTGAGCTGTTCCTGCAGTTGCGCCTGCCCGAGGGCACCGCCATCAACGTCACCGAGAAGGCGGTGAAGAAGGCGGAAGCGCTGTTGAAGGACGACAATGACATTGGGACCTATACCGCCTATGTTGGCCAGGGTTCGCCGCGTTTCTGGCTCGGCCTCAACCCGCAGCTGCCGAACGAGGCCTTTGCGGAAATCGTGATCGTTGCCAAGGACGTCGAGGCGCGCGAACGCGTCAAGGCGAAGATCGAGAACGCTGCCGCCGAGGGCTACCTGTCCGAAGCGCGCGTGCGCGTCGATCGTTTCAATTTCGGCCCGCCGGTCGGCTTTCCCGTGCAGTTCCGCGTAATTGGCCCCGATACCAACAAGGTGCGCGAGATCGCCTATCAGGTGCGCGACGTCATGCGCGCGAATCCGAACGTCAAGGATGTGCAGCTCGACTGGAACGAGCAGTCGCCGTACCTGAAGCTGGCCGTCGACCAGGATCGCGCCCGTGCGATGGGCCTCACCCCGCAGGATGTCTCGCAGGCGCTGGCGATGCTCATTTCGGGCGCCCAGGTCACGACCGTGCGCGACGGCATCGAGAAGGTCGGCGTAATCGCCCGCGCCGTCCCAGCAGAGCGGCTCGACCTCGCCCATGTTGGCGATCTCACGGTCACCTCACGCAACGGCGTTGCCGTGCCATTGCAGCAGATCGCCAAGATCGAATATTCGCACGAGGAGCCGATCCTGTGGCGGCGCAATCGCGACATGGCGATCACCGTGCGTTCCGACGTCAGCGACGGCGTGCAGGCGCCCGACATCACCAACCAGATCTGGCCGCAGCTCAAGGAGATCCGCAATCACCTCGAGCCGGCCTATCGGATCGAGCCGGGCGGCGCGTTCGAGGAATCCGCCAAGGGCAATGCGTCGATCTTCATCCTGTTCCCCGTGATGGTGATCGTGATGCTGACGCTGCTCATGATCCAGCTGCAGAACTTCTCGCGTCTTTTGCTGGTGTTCCTGACCGCGCCGCTCGGCATCGTCGGTGCTTCGCTGGGGCTCAATGTCGCCCATCAGCCGTTCGGCTTCGTGGCATTGCTCGGCCTGATCGCGCTCGCGGGTATGATCATGCGCAATACCGTGATCCTGGTCGATCAGATCGAGAGCGATGTTGCCCATGGCATGACGCGGCGGGAGGCGATTGTGGAAGCGACCGTCCGCCGAGCCCGGCCCGTGGTGTTGACCGCGCTCGCCGCGATCCTTGCCATGATCCCGCTGTCGCGTTCGGCGTTCTGGGGTCCGATGGCGATCACCATTATGGGCGGATTGTTTGTTGCAACCTTCCTCACTCTGCTGTACCTGCCGGGCCTCTATGCCCTCTGGTTCCGCAAGAGCCTGGAAGAAACGGGTCGCAATGAAGCGGCCGATCTTGCGCCGCAGCATGCAAGGTCCGCATTTCCGCTTGCTGAAGCTGCCGAATAGTTGAACATTGAGCCAAGTATGACGCTGGTTTCTGAACATGTCGAGCCGGACACACGGGAACGGATTCTCGCGGTCGCGGAGCGTTTGTTCCGCCAGCTCGGCTATCAGAAGACGACGGTGGCCGACATCGCCAAGGAATTGCGCATGTCGCCCGCTAACGTCTATCGCTTCTTCGATTCGAAGAAGTCGATCCACGAGAGCGTCGCGCGCGTCCTGATGGGTGAGGTCGAGGCGGTTGCTGCCGCGATCATGGCCAAGCCCGGCTCTGCGGCAGAGCGGATGCGGGAATTGATCACGACCATCCATCGCATGAATTCGGAACGCTATGTCGGCGACAGCAAGCTCCATGAGATGGTCGAGATTGCCATGGAGGAGAGTTGGGAGGTCTGCGTCGCGCATATCCAGACCATCACCGAGACGATCGGCGGCGTAATCGCGCAGGGCGTGGCGTCGGGCGAATTTGCCAGCGCGAATATCCCGCTGGCTGCGATGTGCACCTGCCACGCCATGATCGGCTATTTCCACCCCCAGATGATTGCGCAGGCCCAGGCCGGGCGGGGCAAGCCTGGCCCCACAATCGACCAGATGGTCGACTTCGTCCTTGCGAGCCTTGCCTCGCGGCGCTAGAGCGGGACAGCCCCTTCATTTGTGTTTGATCTGTTCGGAAAACCGCTGCACAGTTTTTCGCGATCATGCGCCAGCCAGGACACCAGCATGGATGCGAAAGGCCCGAAGGAATTGCACTTTTACGAGCCCAGGAACGGCCACGGCCTCAGGCACGACCCGTTCAACGCGGTGGTTGCGCCGCGTCCGATCGGCTGGATTTCTTCGCGCGGCGCCAAGGGCAATATCAACCTCGCGCCTTACAGCTTCTTCAACGGCTTCTGCTACAAGCCGCCGATCATCGGCTTCTCCTCGACCTCCTGGAAGGACAGTGTGCAGAACATCCAGGAGACCGGCGAGTTCGTCTGGAATCTTGCGACCATGGATCTGGCGACGCAGATGAACGCGACCGCGGCGCATGTCGGGCGTGACGTCAATGAATTCGAGATCGCGAAACTGACGCCTATGCCGTGCAAGCTCGTCAGCGTGCCGCGGGTCGGCGAGAGCCCGGTCTCGTTCGAATGTAAGCTGACCCAGATCCTCCAGCTGCAGGGGGCCGACGGCAACAAGGCCGAGGCTTGGCTGACGCTCGGCGAAGTCGTCGGCGTCCATCTCGACAAGGCAATGATCAGAGATGGCGTCTACCAGACGGCGCTGGCGCGGCCGATTGTGCGCGCCGGGCGCCGCGGCGACTATTTTGAAATCAGGCCAGACGCCATGTTTGAGATGGTGCGGCCGGATTGATCGTTGTTCTTCTCCCCGCAATGAGCCGAGGCAGGAGAGCGGTGAAACCAAAGTGTTTTTCTGCCGTTGTCCGGTTGCGATCAAATTCGCTTTATTTTCAGGGTAAAGCGTCAGGTGAATCGTCGCGCTTTCCGCTAGAGTGAGAACCCCATAGCAGAATCGTACAAGAATCGCGCAGGCGCTCGCCACCTTAATCGCTAGAGAGGACCGCCATGAGCTTTCGTCGCGACTTCACATCCAAACCGATCTTTGCGCTCGCGCGCAACCTGCTGCCGGCGATGTCCGACACCGAGCGCGAGGCGCTGGAAGCCGGCGACGTCTGGTGGGACGCTGACCTGTTCACCGGCAATCCCGACTGGTCGAAGCTGATCGCAAACCCGCCGGCCACCCTGACCCAAGAGGAGACGGCCTTCCTGGACGGTACGGTTGACGAGCTCTGCGCCATGCTCGAGGAGTGGAGGATCTTTTGGGAATGGCGCGACTTGCCGCCTCAGGTCTGGGACTTCATCAAGCACAAGAAATTCTTCGGCATGATCATTCCGAAGGAGTTCGGCGGGCTCGGCTTCTCTCCCTATGCGCATTCCGAAGTGGTGCGAAAGCTGTCCTCGCGCTCGATTGTTGCCGCGGTGACCGTGATGGTGCCCAATTCACTCGGGCCGGGCGAACTGCTGATGCGCTTCGGCACGAGGCAGCAGCAGGATACACGAGGCAGCAGCAGGATAAATGGCTGCCGCGCCTTGCCGACGGACGCGACATTCCCTGCTTCGGACTGACCAGCCCCGAGGCAGGCTCGGATGCGGCCTCGATGATCGATAGCGGCATCATCTGCAGGGGCACGTTCGAGGGCCGCGAGGTGCTCGGCCTCAGACTGAACTGGCACAAGCGCTACATCACCCTCGGCCCCGTGGCGACGCTCTTGGGGCTCGCCTTCAAGGCCTACGATCCCGACCATCTCGTCGGCGATGAGGAGGAGCTCGGCATCACCGTAGCGCTGATCCCGACGCATTTGCCGGGAGTCACGATCGGCCATCGCCATCTGCCGGCAATGCAGGTGTTCCAGAACGGCCCGAACTGGGGCCGCGACGTCTTCATCCCCCTCGATTACATCATCGGCGGCAAGGAGCGGCTCGGGCAGGGTTGGAAGATGCTGATGACGGCGCTCGCCGCCGGCCGCGGCATCTCGCTGCCGTCGCAGTCCGCTGCTGCCGCCGCCTATGCCGCGCGCACCGCCGGCGCCTATGCCCGCATCCGCGAGCAGTTCGGCATCTCGATTTCCAAATTCGAGGGCATCGAGGCGCCGCTTGCCCGCATCGCTGCGACCGCCTATCTGCTCGATGGCGCACGGCGGCTCACCTGCGCCGCGCTCAATGCGGGCCATCATCCCGCGGTTATATCAGCGATCATGAAGCTGCAGGCCACCGAGCGCATGCGCGTTGTGATCGACGATGCCATGGACATTCATGGCGGCAAGGCCATCATCGACGGTCCGCAAAACTATATCGGCAATCTCTATCGCGCAGTCCCGATCGCCATCACTGTGGAGGGCGCCAATATCCTGACGCGCAACCTCATCGTATTCGGGCAGGGCGCGATCCGCGCCCATCCCTATCTGCTCGCCGAGATGAACGGGCTGCGCGACGACGATTGTGAGCGCGGACTGGACGCCTTCGACCGCGCGTTCTGGAACCATGTCGGCCATAGCTTTGCCAACCTCTGCCGCGCTTGGGGCCGCAACTGGACCTACGGCCTGTTTGCGCCGGCGCCTGAGGCCGGCGAGGCGACGCGCTTCTATCGCCAGCTGTCACGCTATTCATCGGCGTTTGCACTTGCCGCCGATATGGCGCTGCTCACGCTGGGTGGCGCGTTGAAGCGCAAGGAGATGCTGGCGGCGCGGTTCGGCGACATTCTCGCCGAGCTTTACCTGCTGTCTGCCGCGCTCAAGCGCTGGCACGACGAAGGCCGGCAGCCGCAAGATTTCGCGGCCCTTGAATGGTGTATGGCGAGTGGCTTTAAGACGATCGAAAATCGGCTCGCCGAAATCTGCGCCAATCTGCCGAATCGCTTCATCGGCATCCTGCTGAAGTTTTTGACCCAGCCCTTTGGCGCGCGCGTGCTTGGCCCAAGCGATCGCGTCGTGCATCAATGTGCGCAGCTTCTGCTCACGCCGTCGGCGGCGCGCGATCGGCTCACCGCCGATCTCTCCCACGTCGAGGATGATGGCGGGACGGCGCGGTTGGAACGCGCTTTTGTCCTCGTCGCCGCGACGGAAGAAATCTCAAGGCGCATGCATGCGGCGCGCCTAAATGATGTCAAGGCCGCCGTGACGAAGGGCGTCATTACCCAGTCCGAGGCCGACAGGCTTTCGGTTGCGCATGAGGCCGCCACGAAAGTGATCGAGGTCGACGATTTCGCGCCTGAGACGTTGTCGCCAATTTACAAAAAGCCTGCCGAGGTGCATCAGTTCTTCCAGGAGCTGGATGAGCAGAGGGCGGCTGGCTGATGGCGCGGCCGATCTTCATTGTTGACGGCAGCCGGACGCCGTTCCTGAAGGCGCGGTCCGGTCCGGGACCTTTCACGCCGGTCGATCTCGCCGTGCAATGCGGCCGACCGCTGCTCGCGCGGCAACCCTTTCCGCCCAACGCCTTCGACCAGGTGATCCTCGGCTGTGTCAATGTCATTGCCGATGAGATGAACCCTGGCCGCGTTGCCGCGCTCCGCCTCGGCATGGGTGAATCCATGATCGCCCACACCGTGCAGATCAATTGCGGCTCGGGCATGCAATCGATCGACACCGGCTATCGCTATATTCGCGAAGGCGTTGCCGATCTGATCCTTGCCGGCGGAACGGAAGCGCTGAGTTACGCGCCGCTGGTGTGGCCAGCGGCCGGCGTGCGCTGGTTTGCCGGCCTCGCTGGTGCCAAGGGCGTCGGCGCGAAAATCATGGCGCTGCTGAAAATGCGGCCCAAATATTTCAAACCGATCATCGGGCTCGAGCGCGGGCTGACCGACCCTATCACCGAGCTCAACATGGGCCAGACGGCCGAAGTCGTTGGTCATCTGTTTGGCATCACCCGCGAGCAATCGGATGCCTATGCGGTCGAAAGCCACAAGCGGCTTGCGCACGCGCAAAGCCAGGGTTGGCTCAAGGGCGAGATCGAGACCGCGTTCGCCTCCGACGGGAGTTTCTACGATCACGACGACGGCGTGCGGCCGGATTCCACGCCTGACAGCCTGGCGAAGCTGAAGCCCGTGTTCGAGCGGCCGTGGGGCCAGGTCACGGCCGGCAATTCGTCGCAGATCACCGACGGCGCGTCCTGGGTGATCCTCGCCTCCGAGGAGGCGGTGGCACGACACGGCGTGCAGCCGAAAGCGGTGATCGTCGACAGCCAATGGGCCGCGCTTGATCCTTCGATCATGGGCTTGGGCCCGGTGCTGTCGGCGACCGCTCTGTTGAAACGCAATGAGCTAGAGCTTGCCGATATCGAAACGTGGGAATTGAACGAGGCCTTTGCGACGCAGGTGCTGGGCTGCCTTGCCGCCTGGAACGATGACAGATTCTGCCGGGAGATCCTGGGCCTTCCGGGTGCCGCCGGAAAGATCGATCGTGCAAAACTCAATGTCGACGGAGGCGCGATCTCACTTGGCCATCCCGTCGGCACCAGCGGAAACCGCATCGTACTGCATCTCATCAATGCGATGAAGCGGTTGGGCACGCGGCGCGGAATTGCCACCGAATGCATCGGTGGCGGGCTTGGCGGGGCGATGTTGATAGAGACGGTGTGATCATGGACTCGCGGATCATGGATGCTCTTGCCGACCGCGTGCTCGTGCTCGGACCGAAGCAGGACACCGCCGGTCCTTACCGGCATTTCAAGCTAAGGCGCGATGGCGACGGCATCGCCTGGCTGCTGTTCGATCGCGAAGGCAGTAGCGCCAACACGCTCTCCGCCGACGTGATGGAGGAGTTCGACCGCGTGCTGGCAGAGCTGGAAAACCAGCGGCCGGCGGGCCTCGTCATCCGCTCGGCGAAGGCATCCGGCTTCATCGCCGGCGCCGATGTCAATGAATTCCGGGGCGCCAGCGATCCGAACATGGTCGAGGCCGCAATCGGCCGCGCGCACGCCGTGATCGATCGGCTCGAGGCATTGCGCGTTCCGAACGTGGCGGTGATCCACGGCTTCTGCCTCGGCGGTGGGCTCGAGGTCGCGCTCGCCTGCCAGTCGCGCATCGCGATCGACAACGCCCGATTTGGTTTTCCCGAGGTGATGCTCGGCCTGCATCCGGGGCTCGGCGGCACCGTTCGCTTCACCCGTCTCGTCAATCCCGTGCAGGCTATGAGCCTGATGCTGACCGGCAAAACCATCGATGCGCGCCGGGCCAAGTCGGTTGGCCTGGTCGACGCCGTGTGCCAGGAGCGGCATGTCAAGAACGCCGTGAAGGACGCCGTGTTCGGCCGGCTGAAGCGCGCGTCGCATGGTCTGTCGACTTTGATCCTCAATTCGGGGCCCGCGCGCGGTTTCCTCGCCTCGCGCATGCGACGCGAGGCGGCTAAGAGCGCGCCGGCAGCGCATTACCCCGCGCCCTATGGCTTGATCGATCTCTGGGAAAAGCATGGCGGCGACAAGGACAAGATGTTTGCGGCCGAGCGCAGTTCGTTTGCGCATCTGATGGTGACCGCGACCGCGCAGAATTTGATCCGCGTGTTCTTGGTGCGCGAAGCGATGAAGAAGCTCGCAGGAAGCGGCAACAAGATCGGCCATGTTCATGTGATCGGCGCCGGCGCGATGGGTGGCGACATCGCTGCCTGGTGCGCCAATGAGGGAATGCATGTCACGCTTGCCGACATGAAGGCGGAGCCGATCGCGGGCGCGGTGAAGCGCGCCGCCAATCTATTTGGCAAGATCATTCGCAGGCCAATCGATGTCCGCGACGCGCTCGATCGCCTGGTGCCCGACATGGACAATGAGGGCGTTCGCAACGCCGATCTGATCATCGAGGCGGTGCCGGAAAAGCTCGAATTGAAGCGGAAGGTTTACGCCTCGCTCGAGCAGAAGATGAAAGGCAGCGCGATCCTTGCCACCAACACCTCAAGTATTCCGCTGCAGGACTTGCGCGGCGATTTGGCGCGGCCGGAGCGGCTGTTGGGCCTGCACTTCTTCAATCCGGTATCGCGGCTGCAACTCGTCGAGGTCGTGAGTCACGACGGCAACGATCCTGTGCTGCTGAAAGCGGCGCTCGCCTTTGTCGGCGCCATCGACCGCCTGCCGTTGCCGGTGAAGAGCTCGCCGGGCTTTGTGGTCAACCGCGCGCTGGTGCCCTATATGCTGGAGGCGATCGTGATGCTGGACGAGAAGATCGACCAGCGCCTGATCGACGCGGCGGCCGAGCAGTTCGGCATGCCGATGGGGCCGACCGAGCTTGCCGACCAGGTCGGTCTCGACATCTGTCTCGACGTCGGTGACATGCTGCGCTCGAAATTCGGCGACCTGTTGCCGCCCACGCCTGCTTGGTTGCGCGAAAAAGTCGCCAAGGGCGAGCTCGGCCGTAAGTCCGGCAAGGGATTTTACACATGGCGCGCCGGCAAGGCCGACAAGGCGCCATTGCCGCAGACCGGACCGCAGCCAACCGACGAGATGATCGATCGCCTGATCCTGCCGATATCGAATGTCTGCGTCGCGTGCCTGCGCGAGGGCATCGTCGACAATGCCGACATGGTCGACGGCGCGATGATCTTTGCGACAGGCTATGCGCCGTTCCGCGGCGGGCCGCTCAACTATGTGCGGACGCGTGGCGTTGATGATGTCGTCGCCACCTTGCGCAAGCTGGCAGCAAGGTTCGGTGGGCGCTTTGCGCCCGACGCCGGCTGGGAGGCCTTCAGGTGAAGCGCCGTTGCCGTGAGGTGGGGCATGCGTTAA
>Ga0306920_100012085_pt1 | contig 11707 bp, 12 predicted proteins | sample flu12Cox44000170_FD_204666 | JGI IMG/M metagenome (GOLD analysis project Ga0306920, IMG submission 204666) | Lab enrichment of tropical soil microbial communities from Luquillo Experimental Forest, Puerto Rico - flux4day.12C.oxic.44.000.170 (v2)... | ecosystem: Environmental > Terrestrial >...
CAAAGGGCCCCCCCGAACTTGGCTCAAGCTTCACTTGAAATTCCGTAGCGCAGGAGTTTCACGTCCTACAAGGCGTTGGACAGGAGCGATCGGCCCAGGCATTGATTTCATGCATGAATTCGAGTTCGTTCTGACAAAATGGAGGTATCTCTATACTTCATCGCCGATCCAGGGCGCGCCCGTCTGCGCACAAAAAATCCGATCGCGGCAAGGCCGCTGATCGGGGCACACGTCCGGAGTTTGCATTTCCCGAATGCACCGATTTGTAGGGAGGCGTCAAGCGCGCGGCTTGAATCGGCGCGCGTGCTCCTGTCTTATGCGCGCCGCCAAAACGCAAGGAGCCCCGATGAGCGAAGCGATGACCATTCCGGCGCTGCAGCAGATGAAGCGCGAGGGCAAGAAGAGCGTCGGCGTCGTCGCCTGGGACTATCAGATCGCACGTATCGCGGAGCGCGCCGGGGTCGACTTCGTCTCGGTCGGCGATTCGGTCGGGGTCAATCTGTGGGGGCATGCCAATCCGCTCGAGGTGACGCTCGAGGAGATGCTGGTGTGCTGCAAGGCGGTGCGCCGCGGCCTCACGCGGGCGCTCCTCTCCTGCGACGTGCCGTTCGGCCCGGTGCAGGAGGGCGTCGAGGCCGCGCTGCGCGCCGCGATCCGCCTGGTCAAGGAAGGCGGTGCCGACATGGTCAAGGTCGATGCTGCGGCCGAATTTCCGGAAGCGGTGCGTGCGCTCACGCGCGCCGGCATCCCGGTGTTCGCGCAATTCGGCCTCACCCCGCAGACCGCGATGAAATACGGCATCCCCTATAGCGCGCAGGCGAGCGCGGGCGCGCAGGCGACCGCCGAAGCGGCGGACAAGCTCGTAGAGGAAGCCGTGATGCTGGAGGAAGCCGGCGCCGTCTGCCTCGACTTCACCAATTCCGGGCCGATCGCCGGCGCCGCTGTGGTCAAGGCGGTGAAGATCCCGGTGATCGGCGGCTTCGGCGGCGGGCCATGGCTCGACGGCCGCGTGCGCATGGCGCATACCGCCATCGGCTACGCGGAGAAATGGATCGACTCCAAGACCGACACCTATACCAACACCGCCAAGGCGGCACTCGGGGCCTTCACGGCGCTGATCGCCGACGCTCGCGCCGGCCGCCAGATCAAAGGATAGCACTTTGCGTTGTCGCATTTTCTGACGGAAAACCGGACGCCACTTTTCCTGAAAATGCTCCGAAGGTTCTACAAATGCCCATCGCCATCATCGACGGCATCGCGACGCGCTACGAGGTGACGGGCTCGGGAGCGCCGCTCTTGATGTATGCGCCGGCGGGTTTCGATGCGACCTTGGACAAATGGTCGACGCAAGGCGTCTACGCCAAGACCAGATTGCTCGAGCATCTCAAGCAGAAATTCACCTGCATCATCTTCGACCGCCGCGAATGCGGCCAGTCGGGCGGGCGGGTCGAGCGCGTGAGCTGGGCCGATTATGTGGCGCAGGGCAAGGGCCTGCTCGATCATCTGAAGATCGAGCGTGCGCATCTCCTCGGCGGCTGCATGGGCTGCTGCCCGGTCGCCGCCTTCGCGGTGGCGCATCCGCAGATGGTGGCGAGCCTCGTCCTGTTCTGGCCGGTCGGCGGCGCCAAGTACCGCCTCTCGAGCCACCAGCGCTTCGCCGAGCATCTCGCCTTCGTGCAGCAGAACGGGCTCGCCGCCGTGGTCGATCTCGTCGGCCGCGACGGCAAGCCCTTCGGCAGCGACCCGCGCGGCGGCCCCTGGGCTTCCGTGATCAAGCATGACCGCGCCTTTGCGGAGACTTACGCCAGGCAGGACGTCGAGCCCTACAAGCTCATCGTCGCCGGCATGGCGCGCGGCCTCTTCGACCGCGACACCGCGCCCGGCGCCGAGCCCGAGGACCTGATGCGCGTCGCCATCCCGGCCCTGATCGTCCCCGGCCGCGACGCCGCGCACGCGACCTCGGCGGCACGATATCTGGAGGAATGCCTGCCGCGCGCGGAATATTGGGACGTGCCGGTGGCACAGCAGACCGAGGCGACGACGCCGGCGCGGGTGCTGGAGTTTTTGCAGTCTTCGTAGGATTGGTTGAGCGCAGCGAAACCCATCGATGCCCTCCGAGCGGAACGGCCGTGATGGGTTTCGCACGACGCGCTGCGGACAGTATAACTGCCCTTCCGGGCTCAACCCATCCTACGAGCGCCCTATAATTTGGACGTGTCGATTTCCGGCGCGGTATGGACCGCAGCGGCGGTGATCCAAAATTGCAGGTTCGGTCAGCTCTCTCAGCTTGCGATTTCGGTCACTGACCTGCCCGGCAGCAGACCTACCGCAAATGCGGCTTCCTCGAATCTGGACGACTCATATCGAACTCTTGCTGCTCATGAAACCACACCTCAACAGCCGGCCAATAGCGCCTGTTTCCCCAAAGCTCACTTTTCTTCGGGAAACCGCTGTGAGGATTCTCATCGAGCACTTTAATTGCGGCGCGCGCTATTTTTTCGGGAACACCTATACGTCGGATCATCTCGACGTCGGTGACGAAGAGAGTTTGCGGACGCAAGGCGAGCAACGCGTCCTTCAATGCATCCAACAAACCAGCCAAGAGCTCTAGGAGCAGCGTCTTTCGTTCCTTCGCGCCGTCACCTTCCTCAGTCATATCCACACCCATCCAGGGATGACTTCGGTGGCAGACAAGATTACCACTTGCACGAGCAACGAACTATAGATGATTCGAGTTTACCCGAGGAGAGCTTTGGGGGTTCGCTCGAAATCCGGATTGGATCACGCGTCGCTGTCGCTGGCGATATTAGGTCGCCTGAAGCCAAGAGAGCGAAACACCGTAGGCGGTGACCCGCTGCGGCTTCCACGCGGAGACCGCCATGGTGGAAAATCCGAAAAATCTCGCACGCGAGCGTGAAGCGTCATTGACGATGATAGCCAGACTGCCTTTGATGAGGCTCACTCATGATTCGGCGACCGTCATCAGCAGTGTCCCAGTGCCATCACACTGCCTTTGAGGGCCGTACGCTTTCGAAGGGAGGATGCCGATGAATTCCAACCTGACGTCATCGCTCTCCGAGTTCTCCAAAGGCCGCCTGGCCGCCGAGCCATCGAACAGGCCGCCTCGCTCAATCGTGCGGAATCTGATCACGATGGCGCGATTGTGGCTCGGTAAAGCAGTCTCATCCGCCGTTGCCCGCGTCCTGGTGATTTTTTTCGTGGGCTTTGCTGCCGGCATACGGCGGCGCGGCGAGAAAGTCGATCGCTGGCTGGTCCCCACAACACCTTGCATGGTTGGCACCCGCGGCCGTGCCCGGTGGCACGTCTCCCGACCGGATCAAAGCGATGACGCTTGCTCTCGCTACTGCGCGGCAAAGCTTAGACAAGCTCGCCACCGAGATCAGTAAGGTGCAGGCGGCGGACGGCGACGCACCGCGGCGCAGGGCCGCGCGTTAAATCGAGAGCCGGTCCAAGGGCCGCCCCTGCAGTCTTCGCATCCACCCGGCTACCGCCTCTCCCTGCCGTCGATCCGTGGTGGATGCGGCTGGTGGAAGGCAACTTGGCGCCGCGGCCCAGCGCATGCCCGGCGATGCGTGATCAGGCGTTTGACTTGTGCGGAAACATCGGCGTCACGTAGCCGATCGACGTAAGACGTCGGAGCGCGTCCCAGACTTCGTCTTCGGACAGACCGGTCGCCGACGCGACCTTGCCGACGTCGAGTTCCTCGCCGCGGTTTGCTGCGTGAGTCACCTCCGCCATGACCTTGTCCTCTGCCTCGGTCAGCTCCGGATGGGTCATCGAATTCTCCCTCAAACGCGACGGCAAAGGACCGCGCTGACTAGAGCGGGATGACTTATCTTCGAGTCGTCATCCCGCTCTACATTATTGGTGGAGCATGATCTCTTCCGAAAACCGGCATCCACCCTCGCCTTCGCAAGGGCATGCTTTTCGGGATCATGCTCTAACAGTCAGCACAGAGATCTTTAGCCCCAAGCGACTCTACCCCAGAGATCGAGAACACGTCGGTATCGGGTTCCCCGAGCCTCAGGCTGCTGTGGACCGAAGCCCAAAGTATCTGTGTATTGGGCGCGTGAAGGCCACCCGCAATATCGTGCTACCTCGACGCTTGCGCCGCGCGTGTCAAAATGGGGATGCCGCGCTTACGCAGACAGTAGCTTCGGTTGGCCGCCGGCATGGCGCCCCTTGGCGCCCCTTCTCGGCGGATCTGATCATCGAGGGCGTGCCTGTTCACGCAGATTGCCAAGCAATCGCATGGCCATGATGAATCCAGAAGGAAGAGGGAAATGGCACATTGGTTCACGGAGACCTCTGTATCCAGACCCACGGGTGACTGGCGGTGGCGTATCGGCATGTTCAGCAGTCGGCCAATCCTGCAAATTCTGGTACGGCGGGAGTGCCGCCCTCCAGGGACCACCTGGATACCGGCTCCGCTCACCAGGCTCCTTCCACCGATCAAACCGCGGAACGCGACGTTCGAGTATTGCTGGCGCGACGTCACGCTGCAGGACCTCAGCAGCGCCGAATTGCGCCCCTTGATGTCAGGACGACGTTCGGAGGCAAACCTCGGCTACTATCCGGCCATCCGCAGCAGCTTTGCTACCATTCTCGTGAATGGCAAGGCTCACACGGTCTCCGAGCGAGCGCTAACCACCGCCGATATCGTCGCGCTTGCCTATGGGCCAAATCCCGACCGTATCCTGTCCGACAGTGTTGCGATTACCGCGCGCGACCGCGGCGCGGAAAACGGGCGTACCCTTGCATCCGGTGAAACGATCGAAGCCCGCGATGGCCTGATCCTCAACGTGACCACTAACGACAGCCCGGCACCGAATTGAGGACGTCCCCCGAGCGGACCGGCCGTGATGGGTTTCGCGCGACACGCCGCGGACAGCATCAAGGCGGTTCCGGGCTCAACCCATCCTACGAGCTACTTCCGAAACATCTCCACGCGCAGCGGCAGGATGGCGCCGAGCCAGGCGGCGTGGGCGGTGTGGTCGGTGAGATCGTCGCCGGTCTCGGGATGCAGCAGCACGGTGAGGCCGTCACGGTTGAGCATGAGCCAGGGCAGCAAGGTCGCCAGGATCTCGGTCGGGAAGGCGATCTGGTACATCGACTGCGGGTGCGGCCCGACCGGGGCGTCATGCCAGCGTCCGAGCACCGCCGTCGGAAATTCCCCCGCCACGCGCTCGCGCAGGTGCGCGGCGCGGTCGCGCGTCTGCGGGTCGTAATAGATATGGGCGTGGTAGTGGGTGATACGCGCGGGCTCGCGGACCGGCGCGGAGGCTGTGCGGGCGGGCATGGGCGATCTCGAATCGCGGGGTTGGCCCTTCATATGGGGACCGGAAGGCCTATTTGAGAGAGGTGCGACATTCCACCCTGGCGGTGTTGGTGAAGACGGAGGCAGGCATGGCTATCGTGCTCGACCATACGATCGTCCCGGCCCACGACAAGGAGGCTTCGGCCAAATTCCTGGCGCGTATTCTGGGGCTCACCTACGAGGGGGGCGTGTCGCATTTCGCGCCGCTCAAGGTCAACGATACGCTCACGCTCGATTTCGACAATGATGACGAGTTCGAGAGTCATCACTACGCCTTCAAGGTCGGCGAGAGCGAGTTCGATGCCATTTTCGCCCGGGTGAAGACGGAGGGCCTCGCCTATGGCAGCGGGCCGTACGCGCTCGACGACATGCAGATCAATCATCGGCGCGGCGGGCGGGGATTCTATTTCCGCGATCCGAACGGGCACGTGATGGAGGTGCTGACGGCGTAGACGCCAGTAACGGAGTGTCATCGCCAGGCATAGCCCGCGAAGACGGGCGTAAACGCCCTTGTGTCCCGGCGATCTCGATCAGGAGGACACATTGCCAACCTAAGCGAGATGGCCGGGACAAGCCCGGCCATGACAGCCCCGTGCTCGGCGTGCCGCCTCAGGCGGCGGCGGCTTTCTTGCGGTTGGCCTCGAGCCGCGAGTCGACCAGCGCCACGATCGCGTCGATCACCGGGTGGGAGAGGCCCTTCTGCTTGGCGATGAGCTGCACCAGCTTGTCGGCGCGCTCGATATAGGGAGCGCCGTTCTGCAGCGCGCGCGCCGCGGAGGCCGGGCGGGTCAAGCTCTGCGCGGCGGCGGCGTATTTCTCGAACGGCACCAGGTCCTCGGGCTTCGCCCCGAGCTTGACGCAGAGGTCGAAGACGAAATTGTAGACCGAGCGCGAGGTCTCGATGTCGCTGTGCACCGCCTCCTGCGCGGTGCGCATGCCGTCCTTGGTGACGCAGCGATAGTTGCCGGCGAGCAGCATCGCCCATTTGGCGAGCGGCACGAAGATCGAATCGTAGACCTTGAGCTTCACCGGCAGCTCGATCTTGCCCTCGGGAGTGTCGTAGCGGATCGCCTCGATCTCGTCCTGCAGCTGCCGCAGAATGGCGGTCGCCTTCTCGTCGACGAAGCGCGCCACCTTGAAATTGGTCGGCAGCGTGACGAGCAGCACGTTGGGCTTCTCGTCGGGCGGTCGGATCGCCTGCGGGTCGGGGCTGTTGAGGGTGATGGTCGCGGGATCGAAGGAATCCCAGACGCCCGGATCCGTATAGGCGGGCTTGAGCGCCTCGTAGTCGAGGCCGGGGATGCGCTTCACATAAGGCAGCGGCGGCATGTTCATGATCGACATGCAGGGCACCCGCGATTTGGCGACCGCATCGAGCAGCTCGCGCACCCCCGGCACGCGATATTGCGGCTCCTGCATGGCGAGCGCGACGAGGTCGTAGTCAGTGGGGTTCACCCCGGCGACGCCGGTCGCCGAGAGCTTGCCGGGCAGCTTGAGGGAGCTCAGCTCGACCAGGTCCTTGCGGCCGCGCACCGGCAACCGTACCCGGATGCCGTCCTGGTTGATGGCATCGGCCTCGGCCGGCAGGCAGACGAGCTTGATGGTGTGGCCGCCGAACAGGAGCTTGGACGCGAGAAGCGATCCATAAGCCGCGCCCATGAACAGGATATTGTAGGTTTTCGCCATCGTCTCCTCCCGCACTTTTTCCCAGGGACTTTTTCTATTGCTACACTTTTGGCCGTCCCCGCGAAAGCAGGGGCCTGGCTCATGGCGCGCCTGGCAAACCCAAGGCCGCGAGCGCGGCCTTGGCCACCAGGACGTCCTGCTCGATCTTGGCGCCGCCGGCCGCGACCGCGCCGATCACCTCGCCGGCGACCGTGATCGGAAAGCCGCCCGGCACGTTGGTGAAGTCGCCCATGCGCACTGCCATGCTGAGCGCATCCGCCTCCGGCGCATAGCCGGTCGGCTGGCGCTGCGAGGCCGACGTGATGGCCTTGCGCTGCGTGGTGACGAGCGAGAAGTGCCGCGCCCCGTCCATGGTCAGGAACGCGATGAGCCGGCAGCTCTGGTCGACCACCGCAAGGCTCACCTTGCAGCCGAGCTGCTCGGCCTTAGCGACGCCGGCCTGCAGCATCTTGAGGCTCGCCTGATGCGTGAGGCGATGGGTGGGGACGATGTCGGGCATGGGGGCGGGTCCTGAGCTGGCGAATGGCGAATAGCGAATAGGGAAGAAAGAACAGCGCCCTCTTCCGCTACTCGCTATTCGCCATTCGCTACTCGCCCTTTTACGCCGCCAATCCGTGCGTCGACGGCACGAACAGCTCTTCGACCGTGACCGGCTTGGTGATGATGCCCTGCTTCACCGCATGGCCGATGAGCTCCTCGAGCACCTTGCGGTTGGGCGCGATGCCGTAGGGCAGCGGGTCGCCGGTGATCTCCATCACGCGGCGGTGCACATTGTCGACCTCGGTCGGCTTCTCGATCGCGCCGGACTTCAGGCGGTCGAGATAGACGCGCTTGCTGCGCGCGAAGGCGTCGAACACGTCGGCGGCAAGCTCGGGATGCGCGGCAATGAGCTCGTTCCTGATCACGACAGCGTGGTTGATCGGGTAGTGGCCGCTGCGGCGCAGCGCGGCCAGGCCCGCTTCCAGCGCGTTCGGAATGAGCGGCTTGACGTCGGGGGATTTCACGTCGACGCCGATCGCGGCGGCAAGCTCGCCCGAAAGGAGCATGTCCTCCATCTTCTTGCCCGGCTCGATCGGCACCACGTTCGCGGGCGGACGGTACTCGGCCACGTGCTCGTCGCCCGAGAGCACCCAGGTGATCTTGCCGAGATCGACGCCATGCTCCTGTTGCAGCACGCCGCGCGCCCACACGCCGGTGGTGACCGTATAGCCGCGGTTGACGCCGACCCGCTTGCCTTCGAGATCCTTCGGGGTGCGGATGCCGGCCTTGGGGCTCGCCAAGATCGCGCCGTGATGAAAGGCGCGCACCAGGAAAACCGGAATGGCGGTCATCGGCTTGCCGTGGGCGCGGGCGCAGATATAGGTGGTGATCGCCATCTCGCAGATGTCGAACTCGGCGCCGCGCACCATGCGGCGGAACGCGGCGATCAACGGATCGACCTCGACGAAATCGAACTCGAAGGTGCGCGGCTTGACGGTGCCGTCTTTCAGCGCGGCATTGTTGCCCTGGGTGCGGGTGACGGTTTTGAGCTTGGTCATGGGACAGCCCGTAGGTTGGGTTAGCGCGGCTACTGCGCACGCTTTGGCATTGAGGGGTAGTTCCGCGCGTAACCCAACACATTGCCGTGCGGTCGGCACGTTGGGTTACGCGCGGATCGACACTTTCGTGATATCGCAGCGCCTCGGCCGCGCTAACCCAACCTACGGCTCCGGCTAGACCGTCGTCTGCGCCACGCCCGGACGACCGACCAGCGCCTCCTTGGCGCCGTCCTTGAAGGCCTGGTCGGGCGGCAGCACGATCGAGACCGAGCGCACCTTGTGGTGCTCGGGGTCGACGCCGGGCGGCACGGTGCCCTTGTCGAGGAGCGCCTTGGCGGCGCGCATGAGGCGATGGCGCGCCATGATGATGCCGTTGTCGGTCGAGACCAGGTTCTCCTTGGTGCGGTCGCAGATCGGCCCCATGCTCTCCTGCAGCGAGGCGTCCTGGCTGGCGAAGCCCGCAACCCCGCTATAGGTCTTGCCGGCCTTCTGCGCGGCTCGGTCCATCAGATAGTCGTTGTCCCGCATGGCCTCGACCTCGCGCGCGCTGAGCGCGCGCACCGGATGGAAGTCATAGGTCCAGGCCCAGCAGGTGACGTCGTCGATCGGGATCCAGAAGTGGCCGTGGATCGGATGATCGGCGCGCGGCGGGATCATGGTGAAGGTCGGCATCACCCAGGGCGTGATGCGCCAGTAATAGTTGCCGTTCTCGGCATTGCGGCGGGCGCCGATGAACAGCCCGCCCGGCTGCTCGACCACCTCGAAGTGCGGCCGCGTGTCCTTGAGATTGTACTCGTTGCCCTTGGCGCCCTTGAACAGCGGGTCGGAGCCGAGGTCGCCGCGATGCAGGAACGAGACGTGGCTCGAATCGATGCCGCCCTCCATGGCCTGCAGCCAGTTGGAGTCCTGCAGCCGCTTGGAGATGAAGGTCTGCTCGGGGGGGACGGTGGCGAACTCCCACTCGGGCAGTGGCGGCTGCTTATCGGGCGGACCCATATAGGTCCACAGCACCGGGCCGCGCTTCACCAGCGGATACGACTTGAGCTTGATCTTCTGGCAGAAGCCCGACTCGCGCGGCTCGGAGGGAACCTCGATGCACTGACCGGTCGTGTCGTATTTCCAGCCGTGATAGGGGCAGCGCAGCCCACGCTCCTCGTTGCGGCCGAACCACAGCGAGACGCCGCGGTGGGCGCAGAACTCGTCGATGAGGCCATATTTGCCGTCGGTGTCGCGAAAGGCGATCAGCCGCTCGGACAGGATCTTGACCCGCACCGGCGGACATTCGTTCTCCGGCAGCTCCGCCGCCATCAGGGCGGGCAGCCAGTAGCTGCGGAACAGCTGGCCCATTGGGGCGCCGGGGCCGGTCTGCGTTAACAAGTCGTTCTGTTCTTTCCTGAGCATCCGATTCTTCCATGCGGATTGCCGGCGACCCGTTGATCCAGCCGGCATGTCTTTGAGATAGGCCCAAACTAGGCGGCAGGCGCGGCGAAGTCAAAGCGCCTGTGGCTTCAAGTGGATATGGAAATTCTGGCTGGGGCTAGCAACACTTAGCTACGGAAAGATGCAGCCAATAGCCACCCAACTCGCTGGCAAAGCCGGTCGCAAATGGAGCCTTGGGCCAGTGGGTGGAAGTGCTTACGCCCATCCAAGTCGAGGCCTGTGACGTCCGATGACCGGCAATCTCGGGTGTAGGCTGGGGGCGTTTCAAATGAGCCCTAATCCTTCCAATCCACCCGACTACAGGTGGCGGATTGCCCGCCGCAAGGCGGCCCTCGTGACCATGGGCTATGTTGAAGCGCCGGAACAAAGACAGCGCGATGGAACGCGCGATTGGGAACTTCAACATCGATCCTAGGCTGGCGGGGAAGTTGATTGCTGAGAAGACAAAGACCCAGGCGCACCGAAACCGATGAGGTGGACACCGCAATCAAGAAGGCGATCGAGGAATTCAAGGTCGAGCCGTTGATCCGAGCGTGCTATGATGGTTCGCATCCGTCCCCTCCTCCGCGCAGCGCTACGCTTGCAAAGCTTTTAGCTCCCTCACCCAATCTTCGACAGCTCTCCTAGCCCCTTCTACTCTGTCTGGGGCAGATAGACCCTGTTGAAGCGAACGAATTAGGCCGTTGAACGCGATCACGACTTCGTGGCGCGAATTGTTCAGGACCTCCTCGCTCGAAAGGGTTGCGGTCGCCTGCTGCGCCCTCGCAAAGTCCTTTGCTTTGCTCAAGGCATCAATCGTTCCGTCTATCGTGGATAGGGTCTTGAGGGCCTCCTGCGCCTCCTCCGCTTCCCTAAGCTCCTCATCGATGGTGGCCATTGATCCCCTCCAAGCTCCGTGAGCCTACCATGGAAGTGGGGAGGCTGGCTGCTCCAAGGTGGATCGGTTCGTCATGGACCTTGGCTGATCCCTTGGGCCGTCACAGACGGCGCAATCACTCTCGTTTGGCTCTGGCATGGCGATGCGCCTATTTACCGATTTTCTTGCCGATGGCTCCAACCAACGCGCCGGCTTCGTCGCAGAGGCGGAGGATTTCTTGGCCCTTGGCTACCACCGATCCATTCACCGCACAGGTTCGCAGGCCCATGGTGGTGCCGATGGCCTTTCGATCGAGAGCCAATAACGACAGGAATTTATCTGCCCGCAAAAGTAGCACAGCCTTCACCTGCGTGTCGCCGGCTGGGCTCCCATGCTCCAGTTCGGCCATGACCTCCACGAACTTAAACTCCGAGACCACGAATGTAAGTTGGTTGGCGAGATCCTGCAGGCACTCGCCTGGGCGCAATCCTGCGGACGCACGGGCAGCGTCACTTATATCATGCAACATGGAGGCTGCCTTATTATCGAAGGCAAAAAGCCTTGAATATCAGCATCGGTGAGAGTGTTGGCGCTGGCGGCAGGCACCAGCAATGCCAATCCGAGCGTCAGTGCTTGCAGCATGCGACGCCCTCCCCTTGATGGCGCCAGTCTAGCACAGCAAATCCCGCTTGGGAGGTTACGGCGTCAGGTCCTCAACGATATGCTCCACAGCCGCGACGGGAGTTAAGGCCGTCGCCTTATTGCACGCTTGACCCCGTCACGTTGCTGACGACCACAACTTGCCACCGAGCTTGAGGACTTCGCCGAGTCGCGCACGGGGCTTCGATG
>Ga0306920_100012088_pt1 | contig 11703 bp, 10 predicted proteins | sample flu12Cox44000170_FD_204666 | JGI IMG/M metagenome (GOLD analysis project Ga0306920, IMG submission 204666) | Lab enrichment of tropical soil microbial communities from Luquillo Experimental Forest, Puerto Rico - flux4day.12C.oxic.44.000.170 (v2)... | ecosystem: Environmental > Terrestrial >...
TGATGTCCGGGGCGGTATGGGGCTCATGTGCGCAATCGAGCTGGTTCGCAACAGGGAGACAAAGGAGCCATGGGGGACTGAGCATCCTTTCATCAAGGGCCTTGGTTTCCTCATGCAGGAGCGGGGGCTGATCACTCGGGTCTGGGATGTCCTGCATCTGGCGCCCCCGCTAGTAATCACGGAAGCTGAGATCGAGCGGATGATAGGGATTGTCGACAGCTGCCTTACCGAGATGGAGGACGAGTTCGCCGACGACATCAGCTGAACGAAACGTGGCATCCAGGTCAGCGACTCAGCGACCCTGCGTGGAATCCACGGTGGTGAGCACATCGGTGCCAGGGCAGGCGATCATCGACGCCGGGAGCAAGTCGCTGGCCAGCAACCGCCCGAGCTGGCTGCCTCCCACGGAATAGTCCCCGACCTCGGCAACGCGCCAGTGGTGCCCTCTGGGAGTGCCACGGGCTGGTCAAGCTAGGGGACCAGTCACCTCCGGCCGTCGGGTCACTCGTTCGGGTCGTTCCCAACCACGTATGCACGGCCGTCAACCTCTTCGACCATCTCGATGTGGTCTCCCGCGGCCGGATCGTCGACCGGTGGACGATCACGGCTCGCGGTCACGTCAACTGAGTGGCCGGGCCGGAGCCTGCTATGTGATCTCGTAGTAGATATCTGGTCGGCGATCCTGCAGGAGACTGAGCCCGTAGAAGTTCTCCGAACGGGACAGCATGACCTCCTTGGCTATATCCGCGCGATGGAGGATCATGCCTTCCTCCGTCCCCATGGAGGCAACGACTTCACCGGTGGGGTCGACGATCTGGGTAGCCCCGTAATATGCAGTGTCGGTGCTGTACGCTCCCGTTTCGCAGTGGTTAGAGACTACTAGCCACATTTGATTGAAAAATGCGTTCGCACGTGCGGCAAGATCCATCCTGGTGCCGCCGTAGTCGCCGTCTCGCTGGCTGCCCAGGACTGGCCACGCCGTTGACATCAAGCTCAGTTCTGCACCGAGCAGGGCGTGCGTTCTCATGACCTCGGGAAAGGCCAAGTCATAGCAGATGAGGCTGGCTACCTTGAGCGGTCCGATGCTAACGACGGAGTTACGGTTTCCCGGGGCAAAATACGGAAATTCGAATCCGTTGTGACATTTACGGTAGACGCTCAGCAGCCCGGTTGGCCCGATCAGAGCTGCCGAGTTGTAGAGCATTGCGTTACTCGGGCCTGATTCGATGAAACCGATCTGTACGTGGATCCCGGTTCGGCTGCATGCCTCGGCCACCTGCTGTAGAGACGGGCCTTCTTGGGGTTCCGCTTCCTCCATGAAACGGCGGCGCTGAGCAATCTCCTCTGCAGAGCCGAACGTGAACGCGAAATCGGCGTATCCTTGGAGGCACGCTTCTGGCAGGACCAGGATATTTACTCCCCGGTCTGCGGCTTCGTCGATAAACTCCAGTATCCTTTTCAGGTTAGTCTGCTTATCGCGGCTTACTGCCATGTTAACCGCACCAAGTGTTGTCTCCATTGTCATCCTCCCAGGCAGTACATGGTGAAATAAGTCCTCCAGGTTCCCAGCTGGGCTGGGCGAGAATCAAGCTAGCCTCCTGCGAAGATCTCGTCCATGATCTCGGCGCCGGTCGTGATCGCCGGCCGCAGCTCGCGGCGGTACACGACATCGGTGGTCCGGGTGAAGGGAATGCCCGGCCAGCCGGGCGATCTCCTCGATGCTGACGCCGTGATGGCTCATCAGGCTCACGAAGGAGGTCCCAGCTCGCGAGGCGTCCAGCCGTCTCCGGCCCCCGGTGCCTTGCATACCCGCTTGAACAACTTCCGAACGTTCGCCGCGTCGGGGGGCGGCGCCCAGATGCGTCGTGGATACCAGCCCGGTGTCCTGCCATCGTTCACTGGCCAGGAGCAGGTCCTCTGCCTCGCTCTCCAGTAATGCGTGGAGACTTGCGAGACGGCACGCTAGGTTCGAAGAAGAGCAGTGGCATCGTCGGGTGTCGATGACTGGGTGCCGGGACACCGCCACGCTCGACCTGAACGGGATGGTCGACAACTGAATGGTCGTAGAACTGCCCACTATCGACTTGCCCTGACGCGCTGCCGTCGGGTCGCGGCCAGAATCCCGGCAGGTGCTGAGGCCGAATCGGCCGCCTTGGCCAGCCTACGTACGCGGCGGCTACGGCTGGAGGCCGACACGCGGCTATTGATCCCCTACAGCTCGGTTCATCCACTCAAAACCAACAAGCTCATCGACTTCGCCGGGCCGCCCGGATGTCCATCTTCGACGTCCGGATCGCCTCCGACGATCACCGGCCTCCTCCCGGGCGCGGGGCGCACTCGAAGGCTACAGAAGGTGACGGCGAATGGACCCACAGCATGCACAAGCCCGTCATCGTCAGGCAGAAACTGCTACCTGATTGTATCTTTAGAACCACTGGCTGCTGTCCTGAGAGCAGAAATGAGAGCGCTCAGCAAAAGCAAAGCTCCCAGCAGTATCAGGGCACCCAGACCCTCCTCTATGTAAACATGAAGGTGTTGCACATTATTCCAGCGTGATTCGTAGCCGATACGGTAAGGTACATTCTCAAAAAGAGGAATGCATCCGGCGAGAACGAGCAGGAGTCCAAACCAGAATCGTCCGTATCGAATGAGCCGACGGTACCAGGGTGCTTGAGACGCAGCGCGTATGCCGGTCGGCCATGTATCTGGTCGCGATCTGGCACCGCCGATCGTTGCGGCCGGCTGCGATGGCCATGATGTCGTGGGAGGCGCGGTTTGGACGGAGGTGTCCCTGTCGTAAGCGGTTGTACGCGCGTGAGCGGCAGCTGACGAAGAGCTGCGGTCGGAGTGGCGTTGGGCGGTCTCCGAGTCGGCCCGCGGTCGCTGGGATTCAGTCTCCTGGCGGGACCAATCTTCCGCCTCTGATGCCGCTTTGCCCTGGGTCTCCGCCAGCGTGCTGTTCAGCACCTTGAAGAGCCTGCTGAGATCCGCTTCGAAGTGGTTCGGACTGAGGTCAAGGGCTTGACGGCGCACCAGCCTTGCGAGACTGGGCGGCAGATCAACGGCCTCGGGCATCTTCGCCCCGGCAACCAGGATGGGAATGACGCGGACATCGCGTGTCAAGGCGGTCTCGATCTCTAGGCGCACGAAGTCCTCGGGGTCATCAAGGCGGCGCTTCCCGTCAGCGGCGGTGATCGTGAGCCATCGATCACCGATCAGCGCAAGCAGCACATCGCATGACTCGACGGCGGTGGCGACCGCCTCGATGAAGTCATCACCCAGCTCGATCGAGTCGACGTCCTTGAAGACCTGACCGTCGCTAAATCGTTCCGCGAGCCGGTCATAAAGCCACCCAGCCGCATAGCCCGTTTCTTCCCGCCGGTAGCTCAGGAAGATCCGGCCTGACACTGCCTGAGTGGATTCCGTCATGGTCGCGACCTCGAACTTCTACCCCTTGTCTCACTCTACGGACCCGCAGGTCAGCGGCCCATGGCCGGGGGGCAGCGCCTACCGAGGCTTTCAGTTCCGGCGACGCTCGGTACGCCGGTCTGCACGCCCGCTCGGTCGGGCTTCCGGTTGTTGCGGCCACAGCTGAATACCATCGATGTGGTGCGTACCGGCCATGTTCCTCTGTCAGATACAGAGGAGCGCGCAGCCATCCTGATACACCGACGCCGTGGCCTCTTCTGCCGATGTCCTGTACCGTCACATCACAGGATCGTGGTCCGCCGGGTATACGTCGGCGAACACACCGAGGCGATCTGGGCATAGCTCGACAATGCCTAGCAGCTTAGTGTGTCGAGTCGGTCGAACAGGAGGCTGCGTCCGGAACTGGCGCTGGTCGCGGACAGTCCGCTCCCGTCAGCGCCAAAGGCGTCATCGACAACGAAGGGACGGTCGAGGAGGGAGACCCCGCCGACCGACCGGTAGATCCAGCACAGCATCGTCAATAGGTCGTCCCGTAGCCGGTCGAGCGCCGCGGCGGTGACGATGGGCCGCCCACCCGCCGCACCGGCGATAAGCGCGGCCGTGCTCTGGTCTGCTTCCTCCAGGTCTCCGCGCTCCAGCTGCGCCGCGATCACCGCGAGCTCGGCGGGCATCGTCTCGATGCCTCGGTCCTTGGCCGGACGTGTGACGAGGTCACGAAGTCGATCGATGAAGACTGGCCCCGGCATCTGGTTCCTGTCGACCCGGACGACCTGCAAGTCGGCCAGCCGCCACCAGTCCGTCGATCCGAGCTGTAGCGGCAAAATGGGCTTGCCGAGCCGCTCGGCGAGGTCCAACTCCCGTTCGACCCACGCGGACGCCATCGCTGATGGCGACACCACGACGACGAACGCCGCGCACCGAGCAATGTTGCGCTCGATTTCGGCCGACCACCGCCTGCCAGGTGTGAGGCGCTCGTCGTACCAGGGGGAGAGGCCTGCGGCAGCGAGACGGCCGGCCAGTCTTCGCACGTAGGAGTGGTCGCCGCGGGCGTAGGAAAGGAAGACCTGTGCGGTTCGCGACTCAAAGCGCGCGCCGTCGGAGGCGTCGGTAGTCATTGCCCCCGGCCCAGCATCCGCCGCCACAGCGCCCGCCACCAGCCACCGCGGGCGGGCCGGGCGCTGATCGAGCCGCTGCCGACCCGGTTGTCCTGAGGGGGTATCCCCACCGCCGGCACCGGCGTATACCAACCCCACCCGCCATTCGGGTCGGCGTGGCAGACGACCAGCCCGCGTTCCCCGTCCTGATTAGGCCGGTCCGCCACCAGTGCCTCGCGGCCGAGGTTGGTGCCGAGCAGCGTCAGGTAGAAAACCGCGCAGACAGATCCGTAGCCATTCTGCCCTTTGTGCCACGAGACCCACGCCTCGTTGTAGGGCTGGCCGCATCCCCAGAAGACGTCGATCAAGAACGGGGTGTCCCGAGGCTTCTGGTTGTCGAGATCGTCCTTGGTGACTTCCGGGTCTAGACCCAGGACGAGCAGCGCGGCCTTTCGGACGCCCTCTCGGAAGACTTTGACGCGCTGGGGACCCTCGCGCTCCGCCAGCACCCGCTCGGCAGGCGGGGTCCCGTCCGGGAGGTTGTCGCCGAAGGCGTTGTTGAAGTGGTTCCGTTCGATCGGGCCGAATCGCGCCTCCAGCTCGGCCGCCAGGATGAGGCCATTGGGCGAGATATTCTCGTCGTATAGCTGACGGAGCAGCTGCATCGCCCTGTCCCGGTCTGCGAGGAGGTTCTCAAGGGTGACCGCGATGGGGCCTTTGCCGAAACGATAGTTGGGCATGTTCACCTTCCCGTGAGAGCGATTTGTCTACGGCTCGACCGGACCGATGAGATAGAGGGACTCGGGCCGGCTGAATCCTCGGATATGGCGCAGTCCCAGCTGGGTGAACTGATAGCGGGCCGGATCGGCGGCTTTTCTGACCTCCTCGCCGACGATTACCTGCCCGCCCTCGGCGAGCTCCAGCATCCGCCCCGCCCGCACCACGGACCGACCACTGAGCACACCGTCGTCCTCGTAGGCGTCACCGACGACTATCGCGGTACGTGGGGTCGCCGTCAGCATCGGGTGGCGTGCGGCGGCAAGCTCCGCCCCGACCCCCAAGGTGAGCGCGAAGTCCAGGGCGCTGTCGACGTCGGCGAAACGCGACCCTAGGGTGTTGCCCGACTCGTCGAAGATCGTTCCGCCGGTGGACGCCACGCCCTGGCGGGCGATCTGGCGTACCTCGCGCTGAAGCTGCTGATAGAGCTGGTCGCTGATCCGGTCGGACAGAAGGCCCGGCTCGGTGAGCTCGGTGAGGGCGATGACGATGTCGGCCCGCCTGGTCAGCATGCCCGCCGGCGCCGTGCGTCTCGTCTCGGCCGCAAGCGACAGCAGGCCCGCCGCCTCGAAGAATCGATGAGCGTACTCCAGCTCCAGCAGGCCGTCGTCGGTCTCCGCGCGCGTGAAGAGCAGATGGGCCCGGACGAGGCGAAGCCGCGCCAACTCGACGGGCGACGCCGCGGTCCCGGCTGCTGCGAAGCCCGCGGTCAGCCACTTCTCGCACGCCGGCTCATCACCGAGCCGGAGGGCGGCCTGGGCGAGCAGCCGAGGAAGGCACATGCTCCAATCGATGCTGAAGCGGACACCGTGGTCGTACGCGTCGACGAGGTGGTCGTAGCCCGCACGCAGGACGTCGAGTTCGTCGAGACGGTCACCAACCTCAACGGCGGACACTGCCTGGGTCAGGCTGAATAGGGTGGCGGTTGGCGGCAGCGGCACCAGCGGATGCTCGCGCGACAGCTCGCGGGCCCGGTCGCGGTTCCCGCAGATTGCCTCGAAGAGCATTTCGTAGCGCGCGGCCATGGGTCCCACAATCGCCCGCCACTCCGTGACGACCCGCCTTCCGCGCTCACGTTCACCTAGGTAGGAGAGAGCGCCGATCAGCGTCGGGTAGCCAACGGCGGCGGCGTAGAAATAGTCGGAGCGGTGGTAGCTCTGGATGGCAGCCGAGGCCCACCGAGCGGCGTCCTCGGCCTGCCCGCGCGCCAGTGCGATCGCGGCCTGACAGGCGATCGCGAGCCCATGCAGGTTCCACTGGTGAGTCCGCAACGAAGCCGCCTTGGCCCTGGCGGCGTTGGCCTCGGCATGGTCGTGGTCGCCGCTCAGCAGCTGCACGAGCGGCAGCCCGACCTGCGCCCACGCCGCTTGCCACGGGTCCTCGTGCTCCGAGCTCAGGCTGACGGCGTTGGTGAAGCAGATCTTCGCGTCCTCCAGCTGCAACATGCCGAGGTAATTGACGCCCTCGACCTCAGCGACGAAGTGCTTGACCCACGTCCGAGAGCTGCGGGCGGCCAGCTCGCGCGCCCGATCGACGGCCTCGGTCCCGGCGGCGAGGTCGAACTGTCCGAACCGGAGCGAGGCTATGTTCGCCAGCACCAGTGCCTGCTCGTCGGTCGCGTCGTTGCCTGCGGCGCGGAGGAACTCCGGGACGAGGGCGGCGTCGAAGAACGTCTCGTCCCTGAGAAGCACCTCGACGTTCGTCAGCCAGAACATTGCCTCGCCCCACGCGGCGAAGTCGTTGGAGGCTCGTGCGAGGTCGACGGCGCTGAGCAGATGTGGCCGCGCCGCCGGATAGTCCTGATTGCGGACGTGTGCCTCTGCTGCCTGCAGGCATACCCGTAGCCGCTCGGCCACCGGCGCCTGCGGGTCCATGGCCTGGAGAGCATCCTCGTAGTCGGCGGCTGCCGTCCCCCATGCGGCGACCGCGCTCGCCTGCGCCGCCGCCTGGCGAGCCAAGGTTCTGAGCAGGCCTTCGTACGGCTCGACCGCAGGCGCACGGCGGAGATGCGGGACAATCCGGGCGGCGTCGCCGACATGCGCGATGAGCCGCTCTGCGACCGTGCCCTCCCGGGCTTGCAGCGTACGCTCCGGGATGGTCGAGAGTAAAGCATGCCGCAGGTCGTCCTGTGCGAAACAGACTCGTAGCCCGTCCTCAACCAGGATCCCGGCGCGAGTTGCCTCCGTCATGAACGCCTCAACACTCTCGTCATCGAGAAGGAGGACCGCGGCCAGCTCCTCCACCGACGTCTCACCTCCCAGGAGAGCCACCCATTCAAGCTGTTCGCGATGCTCTGGAGTCAGCGCGGCGATACGTTCGGTCCATAGGCGGCCCGGATCGGCGGCGACATGGAGCCGCGTGGCCGGCACCCGGCTGGTCAGTTGGCCGTTCCGCACCTCGAGCATCCCGCGTGCGGTCAGCGTCTCGACAAGGTCGATGGCAAGGAGCGGCCTGCCGTGTGTCGTCTCCAGAACCCACTGCGCGAAACTCCTGCTAGGAGGAGCAGCGCACAGGTCTGCGAGCAGCTCATTCAGGGCGGGCTCCTCGAGGCCTTCCACGATGAGCGGGTGGGTGATCGGCTCCTTGAGCAACCGGGCGACGATGTCGTGGTTCCTGGGTTCCAGCTGATCGGGACGATAGGTCACGACGATCAAGAGCCTTGCGGACCTCCCGGAGCCCTGCTCGGCGGCGCGGGCGACGACATGGCGGACGATCTCCCAAGTGCCGGCGTCGGCCCAGTGGAGATCATGCAGGATCAGTGCGGTCGGTTGGTGCGTCGCGGCATCGAGCAGGCCGCTCGCGATGCGCATGTAGAGCTGTAGTTCCCGGGCCGCAGGCTCGAGATCGTGATCGGATGCGAGAAAGAGCTCGTTCATGCCCGTGATGCGATCCAGGGCGGTGGCGAGGGCGATGAAGGGCGGTGCACCGTCGGGGTAGCAGGCACCTTCCAACAGCCGGAAACCGCGCCGCCGGAGCCCATCGGTCCATTCCCGCATCAGCCGGGACATTCCGACGCCGTGCTCACCGCTAGCCATGATTAGCACGGTGTCGCCGTCGAGCACCTCGGCGCGCCACCAGTCGAGCAACACGAGTTCGCGTTCCCGGCCGACACACTTGGTTCTAGGACCGCGGCGGCGCCCAAGCTGGTTCATGGGTGCTCCTCGTGTCTACAAGTGGCCAAGAAGGCGCGGGACGTCTATGACCCTCTATGATATGTGGGCGCCGGAGTTCCTAACAGTGCTTATTCGCGTCGTTGGATCTGAGGAGGGCAACGATGAGGTCAGACGGTGCACAATCGCCTGCCCCATTTGACGTTAACGACGTCCAGGGAGATGTCGTTCCGGGCTTCAAGACGGGCCATCGGCGGTTTCTGGTCGTGCAGATCGATGAACCGCCCGCCGCGCGGTCTGTCTTGAGTAAGCTGGCGGACGAGGTCACGAAATGCTCGGATATCCAGGATCAGCAGGCCGGGGCGAAAGCGGGACCCTGGCTGAACGTCGCTCTCTCGCGCAAGGGCCTCGAACGTCTCGAGATCGCGACGTTCGGAACGCAGGAACAGAGTCGGAGTTTCGAGAAAGGCATCGAGGGCGCCACCGGCCCTATCCAGGGTCGACTGCCCGCCGACGAGAGCCATATGCTGTTCAGCATCGCGGCCGACGACCCCCAGGTCCTCATTGATGCAGGAGACCGGCTCGCCGCGGTTCTCCGCCGACCGGGCATAACCGTCACCGCACAATATGACGGCAGCGCGATCATTAGTGACGACGGCCACACTCGTGAGCATTTTGGATTCCGCGACAGCATCTCCCAACCGGGCATCGAAGGTATCGCGGACCGGCAGCAGGGCGGGCTTCCGCGCCGCACCGATACCGTGCCCGCCAATTGGTTCGTCATCGGTGCCGGCACGAATGACGCGGAGGTGGGTCCCGATCACCACGGGTCGTATATGGTCTTCGCCAAGATCGAACAGTTGGTCGACCGGTTCAAGAAGTTCTGCGCCGAGAGCGCGCTTCGGATCAATGCGGACTGGGGCCGGGACGACGTGACACCGGAAGCCGCAGCCGCGCTCATGATCGGCCGTTACCAGGACGGCACACCCGTAGATCTGCGGACGTTCCCCCAGAAACCGAAGGTTGCCGGGGACGATCTCAACGGCTTCACCTACGACGACGATCCGTATGGCCGAGTCTGTCCACTGGGCGCGCATATCCGCAAGATGAACCCGCGGAACGCATCCGGCGAGGCGCACCGGATACTGCGGCGCGGAGTGCCCTATGACTCCAAGGGCAAGAAGGGGCTCCTATTCGTGTGCTACCAGGCCTCGTTGGCCGACGGGTTCGAATACGTCCAGGGGCGGTGGGCGAACGGGTTGATCTCGAACGGGTTGATCTCGTCCGCCGAGACCATACTCAACAGACGGCTGGACGCGCGCGTGGCGCGGGGGGAATCGCTCCTTGGCGTCAACTATCACACACTCGCCGGCAAGGCGCCTGCGCTGCCGATCATCGACGCGCCACCCGATCCCCTCGTCGGATGGCCTGGCCGTATGGGGACGGCCTCGTTCGAGTTGCCTCGATCCGGCGGTCTGGGCGGCTCGACGGGCCTCCCACTGTTCAACGACTGGGTCCGCTACAGAACCGGCGACTACTTCTTCACACCATCGGTGAGCACTCTCCGGCGGTGGGGCGGTGGATGAGGCCCGCGTTCGGACGTGCAGTCGGTCACCGCTTATGAGCCCGCTGAGCAGCTGCTGCCCCGGCGGCTGCCGATCGACGCAGCGACGGCCCGACTCGCCGCTCTACGCGCGGAGATGGTCACTGATGATCGACGCCTACCGGCGGCCGACTGCGCGCCACCGACCATCCGGACCGCACGCTCACGCAGCTCTGGCGGGTAGTTCCCCGATCGACGTCCCACGGCTCCATCTTCCTCTCAAGGGATGGAGCCTCCGGAAACTCCGGGGCGGTTCAACCGCCTGGACAGCCCTGTCACTGACCGGTTCCCGCAACGACCCCAACCTGACCCCGGTCTGGTTCGCGATGAAGTCGATACACACCCGGTCACTCGCCGTGTCCAGGCCGCGCCGGGCCAGGAAGGCCGCGAACCGGTCCAGCACGACCCGCTGGCGACGGACCGTGCCTTCGGCCCTGCCAGCCGCTCGCAACACCGCCAAGACGCGGCCGACGGAGACCCTGGCATCTGCCTCTCCCACGAGAATCACCTCTGCATCCGGTAGCGGAAAGAACAGACAAGCGATTCTTCGCCGATGGGAGCAGCGCTCAGCAGCGCTGCGAGCCAGCCCGCGCCGTCCCTGATCGGCTGGCTCGACTCGTGGCCTCCGGGCAGGCGATCGGGTCAATGACGCTCCCGGCCACCGCGGCGATCGCCCATACTGGCGTCGGTTTCAGTTCTGACGGGAAATACCTCGTCACGGCGACCGCAGGAACCGGTGGCCCGGCAGACCCCGGCCAGATAACCGAATGGGCTTTCTCGCCAAGCCTCTGGTCCGAGATCGCGTGCGCCTCGGCCGGGCATGCCCTCACCAGCAACGAGTGGCAGGAATACGTCGGGCCCGGCGGGCCAGCGATGCCGAGCCAGCTCTCGTGCGGGTCCTGAGTCCCTCCGCCGTGCGCTTACGGCGAGCGCGGTGGCAGGCGGAGAATCTGGAATCCCGCCCCCCGCAATATCTGCGGGAGCTCACAGATCGCGTCACGATCCTTCTCCCGGGCGCTCTCGCTGAGATGTTCCCAATCCACCAAGTCGGGGTGCTGGCCGCTCTCCCGGTCAAGCCCGTGCACATAGCCTTCCGCCTGGCGGTCCTGGACCCAGCGCCGATGCTCCATCTGAGCCAGCTGCTCGATCTCCTCCGCGGTGAACGCGAACTCCGGGGCGTCCGCGGACCGCGGGACGACGGTGCTGTCGATGGCCTCGAGCTTGACGCCGATGTCTTTGGCCTGCGCAAGGTTGGCCCGATGGCGATCGGGCGGCAGTTCCTCCCAGGGCCGCATCGACTTGTTGAGGCGTGGTGAGTCGCCGCGGCGCGTGCGGTTATCCACATAGGCCTGATGGATGGCCCGAGCAAGCTGGTCAGTCAGGTCTTCCCTGATCCTCCCCGGCACGCATCCCTCCTCAATGACTCCGAACACCGCAAGGCGTCCCCGTCTATCGTCTAGCAATGCATGCCGCCCGGTCAGTACCGTCCCGAACGGTGAGGGCTCACTCATGCATATCACTACACGGTCGGCACGGCCCGTCAACGAGTGGGCCGCAGCCAGTCCGGCGGTCAGCGCGTCATCGTTGTCCAAGAGGCAGACGAAGGTCAAGGTTGGCCCGGCCTCTTGTGATGGCCGAGGCGGCGGCTCGCCGTCCTGGCTGACCCGGCACTTCTCGCGCACCGCCGGAA
>Ga0306920_100012091_pt1 | contig 11702 bp, 12 predicted proteins | sample flu12Cox44000170_FD_204666 | JGI IMG/M metagenome (GOLD analysis project Ga0306920, IMG submission 204666) | Lab enrichment of tropical soil microbial communities from Luquillo Experimental Forest, Puerto Rico - flux4day.12C.oxic.44.000.170 (v2)... | ecosystem: Environmental > Terrestrial >...
CGGGATTCGCGGCGCAGAAATTCGCGGGCGCCGTGCCGACGGGGTTCATATCGATCGGTTTCCCGGGGGAGCTCGGGCTCGTCCAAAGCCTCTCTCATCCCGGCGGAAACATGACCGGCATTGCCGCCGAAGCCGCCATGGAGATCAACGGAAAGAGACTGCAGATTCTCAAAGAAATCTTACCTGGCCTCGACCGGGTGGGCGTCCTTAGAGACTTCGATACCCGAACCTGGGAATTTGAATGGACCGCGCTTGGTCAGGCGGCACGCGAGCTCGGGCTGACCCTTGTCCCCGCCGACATCAAATCGGCCGACGAGCTCGAAACGGCGCTTGCCGATATGAAAAAGAGCGGAGCAGAAGCCCTGTTTGTGACCCGTACGGCCCTGCTCGCTAATGCGGGCAAGCAGATCGCCGATCGCGCGATCTCGACCCATCTCCCGTCGAGCTGCTCCTTCAGGAGCCAGGTTATCGCTGGCGGACTCGTGAGCCTGGACGCCGATCGCTTGGCAATGACGCGTCCGGCCGCCGCGCAAATCGACAAGATCATCAGGGGCACCAGCCCAGGCGATATTCCGGTCGAGGAGCCGGCGCGTTTCGAGCTCTACATCAACCTGAACACCGCGCGCCTCTTAAACCTGACCATTCCGCCCCCACTCCTCGCGCTCGCCGACCAGGTCATCGAGTGAGACGTCGGGATTTCGCGATCGGTCTCGCGATCGCGTCTGCGGTTCGAAGACTGCAGGCACAGAAGCCGGCGCGGCAGCACAGGATTGCGGTCGTCATCCCGTCAGGTCCCGCCGCGAGCATCGGCGACCTCGAAGTTCGCGCCTGGCAGGCGTTCTTCGGAGAGCTGCGCCGACTCGGCGACAACGAGGGACAAAACCTCACGATCGGGCGATTTTCAGGCGAGGGCCGGCCCGAGGGCTATGCCGCGCTCGCCCGTGAAGTCGTCAGACGAAAGCCGGAGGTGATCGTTGCCGCCACCAACGCTGTCGCGCAAGCCGCCCGCGCGGCGACCGGCACAGTGCCAATCGTTTGGATCGGTGGCGACCCTATCAGCGCAGGGCTGGCGACAAGACTGGCACGGCCGGGCGACAACATCACCGGGGTCACCGTCTACGTGGGGCCCGAGATCTGGGGGAACGTCTGCAGATCCTCAAGGAAGTCGTCCCTTCGGGAACAAACGCCGCGTTCCTGACCACCCGGACGTCGTCGGCAGATGACGAACAGCAGCTTCGCGAAGCAGGCCGGCAATTGCAGATCTCTGTGATCGGAATGGCGCTCGAGGAGGCGACCCCGTCCGAAATTCAGAGCGCGTTGGCGGATATCACGCGGAACCGGCCGGACGGGATCATCGTGAGCTCCATCGGTGACCTTTTCGCCCACCGCCGATTGATCGTCGAGCTGGTGGAGAAAAGCCGGCTGCCAGCTATCTATCCATGGCGTGAATACATCGAGGCGGGTGGGCTGATGGCCTATGCGAGCGATGACCGTGACCTTTGGCGGCGCATCGCCGACGATGTGCACCAGATCCTAAACGGGGCCAACCCGGGCGACATCCCGATTTATCAACCGACAAAATTCGAGCTACTGATCAATCTGAAAGCGGCCAGGGAACTCGGCCTGACGATCCCACCTACACTCCTTGGAACCGCCAACGAGGTCATCGAATGAGCCGCCGAGGGATCCAGCTTTGACGACCGATACCGACCCGATCCGCGAACGGCTGCGCCCACGCGTCGTCGAGACCGCGGAGACCGGCCGCCTCGATCTCGGCCTGCCTACCATCATCCCCGAACCGAGCCTCGCGCCACCGCCCGTTCGTCGTTTTCCCGCCCCCTTCGGGGTGGCGATGGCCGGGCTCGGCATTCTCGTCGCCGGGGTGGTCGGGATCGATCTCGCGCAGTTTGTCAGTGGCGCCTTCGCGCATGGCACCGGGGTTGGCGCGCTGGCTGCGGTGGCGGTTGCTGCCGGTGCCGGCGGTGCTCTCTATTGGCTGACGGCGGAATTGCGCGGGCTCATGCGCTTGCGCTCGGCCGAGCGGCTCAGACGGCTGATCCCGTCGGCGCTGGCCGGCGAGCTGAAGCAGGAGATCGATGCGGCGACGGCGATTCTCGCCCATGATCGGTTGCTCGGCGGTGCCGTCGCGAGCTACCGATCCGCGCTCCAACCGCACCATACCGGGCAGGATGCGCTCGAGCTGTTCTCGCGCTTCGTGCTGGCACCGGCCGATCAGCTGGCGCAGACGGTAGTTCGCCGGGCCGCGGCGCAGGCCTTCGCGATCAACGCAATCAGCCCGACCGTGTTGCTCGATACCCTCTTGTTCGCCGGACGGGCGATGCGCCTGATACGCGAGATCGCCGAGATCTACGGGCAACGCCCCGGTCTCGCCGGCACCGTGCATCTTCTGCGCCGTATCGCTGGTGGTGCCGGGTTGGTCGGCGCCGTCGATATCGTCGGCGGGGTCATCGTTCAGCAGCTCGGTGGTGCCGTCATCGAGCGCTTGAGCGCGAGTGCGGCCGAGAGCGCCTACGCCGGGCAAAAGATGGCGCGCCTCGGCCTCGTAGCGATGGCAGCGTGCCGGCCGGTCGAGTTCCGCCCCGGCGAGGCGCCGTCGCTCTCCGGGCTGGTTTCGGGCCTCGTCAGGCAAACCCGCAAGGGCAACGCGCAATCTGGGCTTTAGCGCCCGGCGTTCCACCGTCGACCGAGGCCGGGACCAACAGAATTAATCAGCTGCGTTAAGCGAATATTCATCATATTCCGCTAGAACGACCAAGTGTTTGCCGCCGCCCTGTCGCTGACCCTCGCTGCACTCCATCCGGCTGTGCCGGTCTCGTCGCTCTCATCGGGGGCGGCGATCGCGATTTGCTTCTCGCCGGAGGAGGACTGTGCCGCCTTTGCCGACCGCGCGATCGGCAATGCCGAGCGTGAGATCCTGGTCGGCGCCTACGGCCTGACCAACGGGTCCGGTGTCGTCCAGGCGCTAATCCACGCCAAGGAGCGCGGGATCGACGTTCGGCTGATCGCCGACAAGACCACGCCTTGCGAGCGCAATAGCGCCGTCGGATCGCTCGCCGCCGCAGGGGTGCCGGTCTGGATCGACGACCAAGCTCGGATCGCGCATGCCAAGACCATGGTCATCGACGGTGCCGTCACCCTGACGGGGTCCTACAACTGGACCCGTGGCGCCGCCGCGAATTCGGAGAACCTGAACCTGATCTCCTCCCCTACCGTCGCGGCCGCCTACGCCGCGCATTGGCAGCAGCGTCTTGCGGTGTCGGTGCGATTCAAGGCGAGGGACGATTGGTGCCGGGTCGCGACGACCGACCTACGCTGATCTCGCAAAAAATTCTGCACGATCCCCCGACTTGTACTGCGAGCCCGGTCGCGGCAGCATCTGCCGCGAAGCGACGCTCATGGCGACAAGGGAGGGGAGGATGCGCTCGTCCGGTTTCTCGGGAGGCGCCGCAGCAGCGGTGATGGTCGGCGCGTTGATCGGCGCCGCCGAGACCTCGGCATTGGCTCAGACATTGATCGTTGGCAACGACGAGAAGCCCGGCTTTGACGAAAGCGGCAAGGCGATCACCCGCGAGCCCGGTCACGACACGCTGTCGGTGATCGACATTTCCAAGCCGGATGCGCCGCGGATCACGGCGACAATCCCGCTGATAAATTCGATCGCCGGGCCGCCGACCAACCTCGCGGTCAGCCCGTCAGGCGATATTGCTCTGGTCGCCAATTCCCTGGCGCCGGTCACCGAGGGGTGGGCGCACCGCTTGGAGCCCGATAACAAAGTCTTCCTGATCGACCTCAAAGCCGCCCCGGCCAAGGTGACCGGCACGATCACAGTGGGAAAGCAGCCCTCAGGCATCGCGATCAGCCCGAAGGGCGATCTGGCGCTCGCTGCCAACCGGGTGGACGGCACGGTCTCGGTTCTATCGATCCGTGGCCAGGACATCCTCGTCACCGACACGGTGACGGTCGGCGCGCCGGCCGACGGTGTCTCGGCGGTCGCGATCACCCCCGACGGCAAGCACGCGCTCGCGACCAAAGCCGCGGCCAACAAGGTCGCATTGCTGTCGATTAACGACGGCAAGGTCAAATACGACAAGCACGACCTGCCGGCCGGCATTTTTCCCTACAACATAGCGGTGACGCCCGATGGCAAGCTGGCGCTGACCGCGAACACCGGCAATGGTGGCAGCTCGGACGGCAATGTCGATACGGTCAGCGTGATCGATCTCGCGGCCGACCCGCCGCGGGTCATCGACCATGTGACGGTCGGGGATTCGCCCGAGGGGCTGGCGATCAGCCCCAAGGGCGATCTCGCGGTCACCGTCGAGGCACGCGGCTCGAACCGGAAGGGCGCTTTCTTCTATCATCCGGCGGGGGCCGTCACCGCCCTCAGGATCGACGGCAACAAGGTCACCAAAGCCGGTGAGGTCAATGTCGGCGCGCTGCCCGAGGGTGTCGCGTTCAGCGCCGACGGCAGCTATCTTTATGTCGGGAATTTCATCGACGGGGATATGTCGGTCCTCAAGGTCGACGGCACCACGCTGACCGATACCGGGCAGCGCATCAAATTGCCCGGCCACCCGGCTTCGATGCGGGCCGGCCCGCACTAGGGCGCCGGGCCAACCACGCTGCCGACCGCGCACGACCTGAGGGCGGCGCGGCGGAGGAAGGCCACCGGGCGCCCGGTTTGCAACAAATGGTTGACTCGAATATTTCATCCTACTGCATCTGCAGCAAATCTGCAGCAAACCCTCTCCCTTTGGTTGTAGTGGCGCTGACGCTGACTGGCCGCAGCCCGATGCGGAGCTGCCGTCGTCCAGCAATCCGATATCATATAACAAATTTACCAAAATAGCAACCGGGCGTGGTAGTGGCCCTCACTATCCGATCGGCACGATCCGAAAGCCGGCACGGGCGGCGAAGTCCGGGTAGTGCCGGATCGTGTTGCGGTCCTTACCCTTCTCGCCCTCCGGCAATTTCGTGTAGGGCAGCATGTCGGGATGGAGCTTCTTCGGATCGTCGCGGGTCTCGGCCCAGCGCCCGCCATTGCGGCTGCGGTGCTCCATCCACCCCTCGTGCTCGGCCTCGGCCAAGCGCTCGACATTCTGCTCGAGCTACGCCTTCACCTCGTTCTTCGGCAGGGCGGCCGGTGCCCGGTCCTTACCCTTTCGCAGGCCGAGGCCGACCAGAGCCAGCACCTCAGGGATGCGCCAGGCCGAGCAGCAGGGGTCCGACGACCGTCCCAGGTGGGGCAGCAGCTTGGCCGCGGTGTTGACGGTGTGCAACTCGGGCATGACGAGGACGTTGGCGGGACCCGTGAGCCGGCAGAATGGATAGAGCCGCCGCATCAGCGCCTCGTCGAGCGCGACATCGGCGCTCATCTCGCCATCGTATTTGAAGCCGGCACGGCGCTGGTCGAGCAGTGCCACGGCATCGCGCACGCGTTGTCCGTCCTCGCCCATGGGATTGCCGAAATTCGAGTACGACAACAGCGCCACGTGCGGTTCCGGCCCGAGCTGGTGCCCCTTGGCCGCGGCCTGGATCGCAATGTCGGCGAGCTGCGGCGAGCTCGGCACCTCATGCACGAGCGTGTCGGCGAGCAGCACGGTCAACCCAAAGAGCAGGCAGTCGGGCTTGACCGCAATGACTCGTGACCCCTCGCCCAGCACATCGAACGAATTGCGGGTGACCCCTGTCACCATCGCGTCGGCATCACCGCAGGCGACCATGCAGGCGGCGAAGACGTTGCGGTCCTGGTTCACCTGACGCTGCCAGTCGCGATAGAGCATTCCGTCGCGCTGCTGGCGGGTGTAGAGGAAATCGGTGTAGCGCTTGTTGTGCTGGGACAGCCGCGCATTGTGGATTTCGAGACCCTCAGGCGCGCTTAGACCCATCGCCACCATCGTCGAGTTGACCCGATCCTCGCGGCCGACCAGCACCGGTGTGCCAAAACCGCTCTCTCGGAACAAGAACGCGGCGCGGATCGTCTTTTCGTCCTCGCCCTCGGCAAAGACGATGCGTCTTGGCTCGGCGCGCACCCGCTCGAAAATCTGCTCGAGCCCGGCAGCGGTCGGTCGAGCCGGCCGCGCAGGGCGCGCTTATAGGCCACCATGTCGGGGATCGGCTGTGGGCGACACCGGAATCCATCGCCGCCTTGGCGACGGCGGAGGGGACGGCCCCAATCAGGCGGGGGTCGAACGGTGCCGGGATGATGTAGTCGGGTCCGTAGCTAAGCCGGCGACCGGAATAAGCGGCGGCGACCTCGTCCGGCACGTCCTGGCGGGCGAGCCCGGCCAAGGCCTCGGCCGCGGCGATCTTCATCGCGTCGTTGATCGTCGAAGTGTGCACGTCGAGGGCGCCACGAAAGATGTAGGGGAAGCCCAGGACGTTGTTGACCTGGTTCGGGTAGTCGGCGCCCGGTCGCGATGATCGCGTCGGAGCGCACGGCACGCACTTCTTCCGGGGTGATCTCCGGGTCGGGGTTGGCCATCGCGAAGATGATCGGCTTGTTCGCCATCGAAGCGACCATTGCCTGGTCGACGGCGCCTTTGGCCGACAGGCCAAAGAACACGTCTGCACCTGCGATCGCCTCGGCCAGCGAGCGCGCATTGGTTTCGACGGCATGGGCCGACTTCCGTTGGTTCAGCCCGTCGGTGCGGGCGCGATAGATGACGCCTTTTGTGTCGCACAGCACGACGTTGTGCTGCGGCAGGCCCATCGTCTTCAACAGCTCGACACAGGAGATCGAGGCAGCGCCAGCGCCGTTGACAACCATCTTGATCTTAGAGAGCGAGCGGCCGGTCAGGTGCAGGGCATTAATCAGCCCCGCTGCGGCGATGATCGCGGTGCCGTGCTGGTCGTCGTGAAACACCGGGATATCCAACAGCTCGCGCAACCGCTCCTCGATCACAAAGCATTCGGGCGCCTTGATGTCTTCGAGGTTGATGCCGCCGAAAGCCGGGTGCAGGAAACGCACGCAATTGACGAACTCGTCGACATCGCGGGTGTCGATCTCGAGATCGATCGAATCAATGTCGGCAAAACGTTTAAACAGCGCCGCCTTGCCCTCCATAACTGGCTTGGCCGCGAGCGCCCCGAGATCGCCGAGGCCGAGTACAGCAGTACCGTTCGAGATGACCGCCACGAAATTGCCCTTCGCAGTATAGTCGAAGGCGGCACTCGGATGACGGTGGATACTGAGGCACGGGAAGGCCACACCCGGCGAGTAGGCGAGTGACAGGTCACGCTGGGTCGTCAGCGGCTTGGTGGGCGCGATCGACAGCTTGCCGGGCCGCCCATTTGAGTGAAACTGGAGCGCCTCGTCCTCGGTCGCTCGAATGGTACCGGTGTCCATGCTTCCGCGCGCTCCTCGTATGCCTGCGGCGCATGGTAAAGAGCGGTGCCGATCGCGTCAAAGCCGCGCGCCTCGATGTTGAGCCGGCCGGTCTGACGCGAGGGGCCAACTGTGAAACTATTCGAACGCCTCGACGGTCGAATAGTTTCATCGACGGCGACGAGCGACAGGATCGGCTATTCTGCGCTCGGCGAGGCGAGCTCCTCGCAAAGGCTGGAACCAGCGCTGGGCTCGGGGAGCGCGTACCGACTCAAATCGTGCCTGAGGTCGAGCGCCATCAGGATCTCGTCGTAGTAATGCCCGTTCTGCTTCAGCGAATCCTTTTCGAGCCCATATTCGACAAAACCGAGAGCGGCATAGAGCCGCCGCGCCGGCTCGTTGCCGCTGACGACGGAGAGTTGGATCACCTCGACATGGGTGCGGGCATATTCGACAACGGCCTCGACGAGCTGCCGCCCAACCCCCGCTTTTCTTACATCGGGTCTGACATACATGCCCCAGAGCAGACCCTTATGCCGCTCTTTTTCGCCTTCACGGATGGCAAACCCAGCGATCCCCAGCAGATCAGGCGAACGAAACGCGCCAAACACTTGGGCAGCGGCCAGTCTGTCGCAGAACCACGCCAAAGGCTGAATATTCTCTCTGTCGAATGTGCTGCCGAAGGCTTCCGGACTCTCCCTCAACCCGGCAAGCCGGATACCCCTGTAGGCGGTAGCATCGGCAGGTGTCAGCGGACGGATCTCTATCTGATCGGCGTTCAAAATGTGACCCCTTAAAATGGTGGACCGGCGGTTGCGACAACAACAACCCTACTACCGGCCAATGGCAAATTTATGATGTCTGACGGAGCGGAGCGCGGGCGGCCGCGCGCCGTCAGAAGTGTGGCCTTAACGCAATCCGAGAAGCTCGCCGACCCGCTCGGCCGACTTGAGCCCGCAGCCGGTCAGCACCACAACCGTCGTTTGATCCGGCCCGATCGTCCGGTCGTGCAACAACCGGGTCAGCGCGGCGCCGGCGGTCGCCGCGGTCGGCTCGACAAACAGCCCCAACCGCCCGAATGCGGCGAGTGCCGGCGCGATCTCTTCTTCGGCAACCGCGACGACACCTCCCCGCGACCGGCGCAGCGCCCGCAACACTTCGGCGACCCGCACCGGCTGCAGCGCGGCGATCGCGTCGGCAACGGTAGCGGCAGTGGCGAACGGTACCAACCCATCGCTGCCTGCCCGCCAGGCGGCGACGAACGCCGCGCAATTGGCGGCCTGGACGGCGAAGAGACGCGGCAGCACCGTGATCTCGCCGCTCCCCTCGAGCTCGTCGAAGCCGCGCTCGAGACCGAGGATGTTGCTGCCGTAGCCGGTCGGCACGAGAATGTTGTCGGGCACGCGAAAGCCGAGTTGCTCCCACAGCTCGAATGCCAGCGTCTTGGTGCCCTCGATAAAGTGGGGTTGCCAGTTGTGGCTCGCATAAAAGCTTTCGCCCGCGGCCGCGAACGCCGCCTCGCTCACGGCTTGCCTGGTGCCCGGGATGGCCCTCACCTCGGCCCCGGTAACGGCGATCTGCACCAGCTTGGTCGGAGGTGCGGTGGCCGGAACGTAGATCCGGCAGGGAAGGCCGGATGCCGCGGCGTAGGTCGCGATCGACGCGCCCGCATTGCCCGAGGAATCTTCGTGGATCGCGCCGACCCCGACCTCCAGCAGATGGTTGATCATCACCGCCGTGCCGCGATCCTTGAACGAGCCCGTCGGCATCTGCGATTCGAGCTTGAAATAAACCTTCACTCCTCGCCAATCGCGCTGCACGAGCGGGGTCCAACCCTCGCCGAGCGAGGTCCTCGGGGCACCACGCAGCGCCAGCGCCACGGCGTAGCGCCATAGCGAGGCCTCGCCGATGGCGATGTTATCGCGCATCAAACCGCGCCCCGGCGCCAAATTGAGATGACTGCCACAATCGCAGCGCCACATCGGCCGGTCGGGGTCGTAGGTTCGCCCGCAAGCAGGGCACCGATAATTCGTGTTCGCCGCTGTCGTCATCACAAGCTCCTTGCAGGGCAGATGGGGTACCAACAGACCGATCCGAAACCGGCCGATCCTCGAGCCGGTCAAAGATCAGGAGGGTGTCGCGGGTGGTCGAGGCGAAAGTGATCGATGGCAAGACGGTGGCCGCCGGGCTGCGCAGCCGCGTCGCCGATGTTGCTGCGCAATTGCGTTCTGAGATGAACGTGACCGCGGGCCTCGCCACGGTCCTCGTCGGCAATGACCCGGCCAGCCGGGTCTATGTCCGAGCCAAGGCTGGGGCCTGCTCCGCCGCTGGGCTCGGGTCCTTCGAGATCCGCTTCCCAGCCGACATTTCGGAGGCGACGCTCGTCACCGAGATCGAAAAGCTCAACGCCGACGATAGAGTGGACGGGGTGCTGGTCCAATTGCCGTTGCCGCCGCACATCGATTCCTACCGTATTATTGGCGCGATCGATCCCGCCAAGGACGTCGACGGCTTTCATCCTATCAACGTCGGGCGCCTGTGGTCCGGCGCCTCGGGCCTGGTACCGTGCACCCCGCAGGGCTGCTTGATCCTGCTGCGCACAGTGCACGATGACCTGTCGGGCGCCGGGGCGGTCGTGCTCGGTCGCTCGAACCTTGTCGGAAAGCCGATGGCGGCGCTCCTTCTGGCGGCGGATTGCACCGTCACGTTGCTCCATTCGAAGAGCCGTGATATGGCCGCGATGTGCCGGCGTGCTGACATTCTGGTAGCGGCGGTCGGTCGACCAAAGATGGTCAAGGCCGACTGGATCAAGCCGGGCGCTACGGTCATCGATGTCGGGATAAGCCCGCTTCCGCTCCCGGACGGCGGCAGCCGGGTCGTCGGCGACGTTGATTTTGCTTCGGTGTGTACTGTCGCCGGCGCGATCACGCCGGTGCCGGGCGGGGTCGGGCCGATGACGATCGCTTGCCTGCTGCGCAATACCCTGATTGCCGCCTGTCGCCGCCGCGGTATACCCGATCCACTCCTTTGAGCACTAGGTGGAGGGGGTGCTTTCTCGCCGCGCGGGTTACTCGGCCAGCCCGCGAGCCAGCCACGCCAACACATCGCCGACGGTAGCAAGGTTATGGCGCGCGATCGTAGCGCCGCCTCCGACGTGGACCGAGACGCCACCTAGTCGATTGACCACGGCAAAACCGTCTTCGTCGGTCGTGTCGTCGCCGACGAACACCGGCCGGCGCCCGCGGAATGGTGCCTCGGCAAGAAAATCTGCGATCGCCCTGCCCTTGCCGTTAGCTCGCGGCGTCAGCTCGATCACCATCTTTCCTGCGACCGCCGCGAGCGCACCATTGCTCGTCGTAGCCGCCTGACGGACGAGCGCGCGGCAACGCACGCCTAAGAGCGGTGCCTGACGATAATGCAGGGCCAGGCCAGCGCCCTTGTCTTCGAAGAGAACCCCTTCGTGTCGGGCTGCAAAGCCGGCGAGCAAGGGACGGAGGCCGTCGAGCTCCGGGCGCGCGCCGTGACGGATCACGGTTCCGTCAGCGCGGCGATGTTCCAAGCCGTGCTGCCCGGCAATGATACCCGCGAACGGAGCAAGCATGCGAGTAAGCTCGTCGAGGGGCCGGCCGCTGACCACGGCCATGGCGCAGCCGAGCCGGTCAGCGACCTTATCCAAAAGATCCGGCAGCTCAGCAGCCACCCGCACCAAGTGGGGTAATGGGGCGATCTCGACGAGCGTTCCATCGAAATCGAGAAACAGCGCCTGATCGCGGCCTAATCGTGGTGGTGGACTTCGGCGCTCGCGTGCGATGACGTCGTCGCGCATCGCTCATTCAGCCGCCATAGGGGCGCGCGCCGCGTAGATCCTATCCGGGTGTTGCAGGGCCTCGAGAAAGGCATCTCGCCATGCATGGACATCATGTTCGTTGAGGTGGGTCATCATCGCAGCGTGCCGCGCACGCCTTTCTTCGACCGGCATCGCCAGCCCCCGATCGAGCGCATCGGCGATCTGGTCGACATCAAACGGATTGACGATCAATGCGGTCTCCAGCTCGCGGGCCGCGCCGGCAAATCGCGACAGCACCAAAACACCCGGGTCGTTGGGGTCTTGGCTTGCGACGAATTCCTTGGCCACGAGGTTCATGCCGTCGCGCAGCGGCGTCACCAGCCCGACCCGGCTCGCCCGGTAGAAACCGAACAGCGTCTCTTGCCGAAAGCTTCGGTTGACGTACCGTAGCGGTAAGTGGTCAGGCTCGCCGAACCGGCCATTTATCCGGCCGATGCGGGCGTCGAGCTCGGCGCGAATTCGCTGGTACTCCGACACATCCTCGCGTGACGGCGGCGCGATCTGCAA
>Ga0306920_100012092_pt1 | contig 11702 bp, 7 predicted proteins | sample flu12Cox44000170_FD_204666 | JGI IMG/M metagenome (GOLD analysis project Ga0306920, IMG submission 204666) | Lab enrichment of tropical soil microbial communities from Luquillo Experimental Forest, Puerto Rico - flux4day.12C.oxic.44.000.170 (v2)... | ecosystem: Environmental > Terrestrial >...
CTCAGCGCGCTCGACCCCGACGACCCGCACACGATCTACATCTCGACGCCGTACGATCCGCGCGACGACACCACCATGACCAGCGGCGGCAAGCACGAGATCTGGCGCGGGACCACCTGCGACAACGGCGCCACCTTCAGCTGGACGCAGCTGACCAAGAACTCGACGATGGACAACATCCGCCCGATCGTCCCGAAGTGGGACGGCAACCACACCGCGCTGCTCTGGCTGCGGGGGACGTACTCGACCGCCCAGCAGTACGCGCTGCAGGTGGTCGGGGTGATCAGCAGCCCGAAGTAGCGCGCGGGCACGCTGCGCGCCGCGCGCCCGCGCGCCCGCGCGCCCGCGCGCCCCGCGACCTCAGTGAATGAACGCGAGCAGCGCCGGCATCACGGGGTCGTCGTCCGTGCCCATGCGGAGGACCGCCTCGTCATGCCCGAGTCCGGCAAGCTCCACGAACTTCATCCCGCGAGAGCCGTCGAGGCAGACCTGCTCGTCGGCCGTGCTGTCCGGAGGGACTAGTTGCAGACGAGTGGCAGCGCCACCGGTGGGGTCACGAACGTCGGGTCGTGGGCTGCGGTGTCGGCCTTGAGCGTGCCGTTGTGGGCGGTGTGGCCCGCGGCGGTGACGGCGTCGGCGGTCATCGTGCCGCTCGACTCGTCGAACTTCCAGTAGCCGACGAGGCCGGTCTCGTTGCCGACGGCGGGCTTGTTGTAGCTGTTCTGGATCTCGGTCGCGGTGCGGGCGACGTTCCAGACCTGGAACTCGTCGAAGAGGCCGTTGAAGCAGGCGCTGTTCGAGGGGTTGCAGCCGATGGTGAGCACTGACTGCGCTGTGGCCAGGGCCGTGATGCCGCCCGTCCCGCTGGGGGTGGTGATCTTGAGCGCGCCGTTCACGTAGGTGAGGAGGTTGGTGCCGTCCCAGACCTCCGCGATGTGGACCCACTGATCGGAGGACGAGGTGATGCCGAGATAGTTCGTGCTGTCGTCGTTGAGGCCGCCCGTGAACGGGTTCAGCGTGGCGTGGTTGCTCGCCATGCCCATGACGGGGTTGGTGCCGAAGTCCATGCCGAACGATGCCGCCGAGGCGCTGCCGCCGTAGTAGTAGAGCTCGTTCTTGTCGCCGACCCAGTCGGTGGTCTTGATGTACGCCCAGAACTCGATGGTGCGCTTGGAGTTGCCGATCGGCAGGTCGGTGCCGAGATCGACCTCCACGCGGGAGAGGGCGCTGTCGCTGGCCCCGCCGGTGCCGTTGGACGAGAGGGACAGCGCATGGCCGGCGCTGCAGGTGGTCGAGCCGCCCGAGCCGCCGGCCCCCGCGGTGCCCGTCGTGCCGCCTGCGCCGCCGCGGCCGCCCGTGCCCGCCTGACCGGTGCCGCCCGCGCCGCCGCGCCCGCCCGCCCCACCGCCCGCAGAGCCGCCCGCCGCCGAGCCGCCGGCGCCGCCGCGCCCGGCGCCACCCGTCGTTCCGGACGAGCCCCCGGCCGCGGAGCCGCCGGCGCCGCCGCGCCCGGCGCCGCCCGTGGTTCCGGACGAGCCGCCCGCGGCGGAGGTCCCCGCCGCTCCTGTCGTCCCGCTTGCGCCGGCCGTGCCCGCCGCGCTCGTGCCGGCGCTGCCGGTCGTGCCGGCGTTGCCCGTCGTGCCGGCGCTGCCCGTCGCGCCCGCGCTGCCCGTCGTTCCGGCACCGCCGCTGGTGCCTCCCGTGCCTGTCCCCGTCGTGCCGTTACTGCCGCAGGACAGCGCCAGGAGCGCGCTCGGGAGGAGGAGACCCAGGGCCAGGCTGAGAGATCGGGTTCGCCGCATGTCCACATGAATGCCCACGATCACGGCCGCGGATCAAGCCTCGTGCCCGGCTGGGGCTCGGACGGGCTACTCGGCGTTGTAAACGGGGGCCGGGGCGCCGGCCGGCATCGGCTCGTCCGGGGCGTTCTCGAGCGCCTCGCGCTTCGCCTTCTCCTTGCGGTGGTCCTTGGCGATGAGGACGTAGACCGACGGGACGACGAACAGGGTGAAGAGAGTGCCGATGGTCATGCCGCCGACCAGCACGACGCCGATCGAATTTCTCGCCACGGCGCCGGGGCCGGTGACGAGGGTGAGCGGGAAGTGGCCCGCGACCGTGGCGACGGTGGTCATCAGGATCGGGCGCAGGCGGATGCTCGCCGCTTCTTGAACCGCGGCGATCTTGTCCATCCCCCGGAGCTGCTGCTCGTTCGCGAACTGGACGATGAGGATGCCGTTCTTCGCGATGAGGCCGGCCAGCGTGACCAGGCCGACCTGCGAGTAGATGTTGAGGGTGGTCGTCCAGCCCTCGGTGAGCCCGAACTTCATGCCGGGCGGCCCCGAGAACTTCAGGAAGGTGAAGATGAGGGCGCCGAACATCGCCAGCGGCACCGACCCGGCGAGGATGACGAACGGGTCGCGGAAGGAGTTGAACTGCGCGGCCAGCACCAGGAAGATCACCAGCAGCGCCAGGCCCAGCGCCGGCAGGAACCGTCCCGACTCCTGGCGGAGCTGCCGCGACTCGCCTGTGTATTCGATCTTCGACCCGGGCGGCAGGATCTTGGCGGCGGTGTCTTCGATGACGGCGAGCGCGCCCTCCAGGGACTGCGTGGGGAGGCCGGAGACCTTGACGGCGTTGAGCTGCTGGAAGCGGTTCAGCGATCGCGGCTCGAGGCCGTTGCGGATGGTCGCGATCGCCGACAGCGGCACGAGCTGGCCCCCGGGGCCGGTCACGTGGATGTCGCCGAGGTCGGCTGCCGTCAGCCGGCCGGCGCGCGCGATCTGCGGGATGACCTTGTAGCTGCGGCCGTCGATGTTGAAGCGGTTGACGAAGTTGCCGCTCAGCATCGACGACAGGTCGGAGCCGAGCTGCTCCATCGTCACCCCCATCGACGCCGCCTTGCCGCGATCGACGACGATCTCGGCGTTGGCCTGGTCGATGCGGACGTCGACGATGGGCGGGAACGCGAACTGGTGGCTGGCCATCGCCGCCAGCACCAGCTGGTCGGCATAGCGCACGAGCTCGGCGTGCTCCGCCGTCGACGACAGCACCACCTCGACGGGGAACAGGCCCGGGTTGGGGAGCGCGGGCGGCAGGAACACCGGCGCGCGGATGCCGGTGATGCCGGCGAGCTTCAGGTTCAGCTCGTGCTCGATGGGGAACACGCTGCGCTTGCGCTCGGTCCACGGTTTGAGGGCCATGCCGCCGAACCCGCCGGTCGGGAAGCTGATCTGGAAGCTGTGCTCGAATTCCGGCGTGCCGGCGAACGTCTTGTGGACTTCCGCGGAGTAGGTCGTCACCTGCTCGAGGGTCGCGTTGGCGGGGACGTCGATGGCGCCGAACACGAAGCTCTGATCCTCGTGCGGCGCCAGCTCCCCCGGCGAGAACTTGTACATGGGGATGAGCAGCAGCGAGAGCACGATCCAGACCGCGTAGACCGCCGGGCGGTAGCGCAACGTCGCGGCCAGCATCTTTCCGTAGCGCGTCCGGACGGCGTCGAACCCGGATTCGACCTTGCGCGCGAACCAGCGGTGCTGGTGCTCGCTGCGCAAGAGGCGCGACGACATCACCGGCGACAGCGTCAGCGCCACCACCCCGGAGATGAACACGGCGCCCGCCAGCGTGAAGGCGAACTCCCGGAACAGCGCGCCCGTCAGTCCCCCCTGAATGCCGATCGGGACGTACACCGCGGCCAGGGTGATGGTCATGGCGATGACCGGCCCGATGAGCTCGCGGGCGCCGATGAGCGCCGCGTGGTACGGCGTGCGCCCCTCGCGAATGTGGCGCTCGACGTTCTCCACGACGACGATGGCGTCGTCGACGACCAGGCCGACCGACAGCACGATGGCGAGGAGCGTGAGCAGGTTCAGCGTGAAGCCGAAGGCCTGCATCAGGAAGACGGCGCCGATCAGCGACACCGGGATGGCGACAACCGGTACGAGCGCCGAACGGAACGACCCCAAGAACAGAAAAATCACGATCATGACGATCAGGATCGTCTCGGACAGCGTCTTGACGACTTCCCGCATCGCGTCCCGGATGTAGGCGGTCGAGTCGTAGGCGACCCGGGCTTGGATCCCCGTCGGCAGCTCGCCCTTGATGCGCTCGACCTCCTTGCTGACCGCGCCGATCACGTCGATGGTGCTGGCGCTGGGGAGCACCCAGACCCCCATGAACACCGCCTTCTGGCCCGCGAAGCGCACGTCCTGGTCGTACTCGTCGGCGCCGAGCTCGACGTCGGCGACGTCCTCCAGGCGGACGAGCGCGCCGTTCTGCTCGCGGATCACCAGCCGCTTGAACCCGTCCAGGTCCCGGAGGTCGGTCGACGCGGCGATGTTCAGCTGGACGAGGCCCCCCTTGGTCGTCCCGGCGGCGGTGAGGTAGTTGTTGGCGGCCAGCGCCCGCCGGAGCTGCGACGGCGTGACGTTGAGCGCCGCCATGCGATCCGGCTTCAGCCAGGCGCGCAGCGCGAACGTCCGCGCACCCAGGATCTCGGCGCGCTGCACGCCGCCGATCGCCGACAGCCGCGGCTGCACCACCCGGATGAGGTAGTCGGTGACCTGGTTGTCCTCCAGCACGTCGGAGGTGAAGCCGAGGTACATCGCCGCGATCTGGGCGTCCGAGGGCTCGACCTGGATCGCCGGCACCTGGGCTTCTGGCGGCAGATCCGCCCGCACCTGGTCGACGCGCGAGCTGATGTCGGCCAGCGCTTCGGCGGCGTTGAAGTTCAGCTTGAGACGCACGTTGATCGTCGACAGCCCGAGCACGCTCTGCGATTCGATGTAGTCGATGCCGTCGGCGGCGGCGATGGCGCGCTCGAGCGGCGTGGTGATGAACCCACGCACCAGGTCGGCGCTGGCGCCGACGTAGACCGTCCTCACCGTCACCGTCGCGCTCTCGAGCTTCGGGTACTGGCGCACGTTCAAATTTCGGACCGCCTGCAGGCCGGCGACGATGATCAGCACGCTGACCACGATCGCCAGCACCGGCCGGCGCAGGAACAGGTCGGTGATCTTCATGGCCTCACCGGTTCGGGGGGTGGGGGTCGAGCTGCGGCTTCGCCTGCACGCTGTTGTCGACGACGACGGGCGTGTTGTTCCGCAGCTTGAACGCCCCCGCGCTCACCACCGACTGGCCGGCCGCGACCCCCTTGGTGACGGCCACGAAGTCGCCGCGCACGGCGCCCGTGCGCACGAACTGCTGGCGCGCGATCTTCACCGTCTTGCCGTCGGGGGTCTTGTCCATCCCCGGCGAGCCCGGCTTCTTGTCCTCGATGACGAACACGGAGTCGCCGTACGACGCGTGCACGATGGCCGTCGCGGGCACCGCCACCACCGACGCCTTCGTCGGCTTGATGACCTCCACGGTCACGAACATGCCGGGGCGCGGGCTGCCGGTCAGCTCCGGGATGGCGGCGCGGACCTTCACGTTGCGGGTCGTCGGATCGACCGTGGGGTCGACGGCGCTGATCGTCCCGGTGAGCGCCTCCTTGGCCCCCTCCAGCGTCACGCGCACCGGCAGCCCCACGGCGACGGTCGCCAGCTCCTCCTGCGGCAGCGAGAAGTCGACGAACGTCCCGCCCATGGCGTCGAGGGTGGTCACCGTCGTCCCCGGCGTCAGGTACTGGCCGACGTTGACGGCGCGGATGCCGAGCTTCCCGCGGAACGGCGCCCGGATGACCTTGCGCTCGACCTGCGCGCGCAGCGCCGCCATGTCGGTGGTCGCCGTCTTGAGCTGCGCCTCGACGTCGTCCATCTGCGCGGGGCTGATGACGTTCCCCGCCGCCATGATCTTGGAACGCTGGGCATTGCGGTCCGCGAGCGCGCGGCGTGCGTCCGCCGACGCCAGCTGCGCGCGCTCGACCTCGGCGTCCAGCTCCACCAGCACCTGCCCCTCGCGCGCGATCTCTCCCGACTGGAAGCGGATCTTGCTGACGGTCCCAGGGACCTCGTTGCTCACGGCGACGCTCTTGAGGCTGGAGATGCTCCCCACGGCGGAGACCGTCGTCTCCCAGTTCGCGGCCTCGGCGACCGCCGACCCCACCGCCTCCGGCGGCGGGCCCTTGACCTGGAAATCCTTCCCCATCGCCACCAGCGAGCCGATCTGGGCCCCCTTGATCCCCGCCAGCACGCCGACCACGACCAGCAGGCCGGCTACGACCAGGGTGTACCTCTTCCAGCGTCCGTGCGTCGCCACGGCCCCAAGTCTAAGGGCGCCCGGCTGAGCTGCCAGGCCAGAGTGCAGGTCTTCCCACGCCGGCCCGTAGGGAGGCCGGGCCGGCGTGGTCGTCGGGATCCGCGACGCTGCGCCTAGTTGTGGAGCTGGAGCTGCCCGATCTTCCCCGCCGCCTCGGCGAACCAGAGGTTCGCGTCGGCACCGTTGACGATCTCGCCCGGGTTGCTGTTGAACGTGGGGATCACGATCTCGGAGATCGCTCCGGTGCTGGGAATGACGCGCGCGAGCTTGTTCGCGAACCGCTCGGTGATCCAGACGTTGCCGTCGGAGCCGGCGGTGACGCCGAGCGGGAAGGCATCGGTGCTCGGGATGTTGAACTCGACGATCGAGCCGGTGGGCGAGATGCGGCCGATTCGGTTGGCGCCCACCTCGGTGAACCAGATGTTGCCGTCGGGACCCGCGCCGATGCCGAACGGAAAGGCGCTCGGGGTCGGCACGGTGAACTCGGTGATGGTCCCCGTGGGGGTGATCCGCCCGATCTTGTTCCCGGTCTCTTCGGTGAACCAGATGTTGCCGTCGGGGCCCGCAGCGAGACGGATGGGCTGGCTGTTCGCAGTCGGGACGTTGAACTCGGTGAGCGTCCCCGCGGTCGAGAACCGGGCGATCTTGTTCGTGGTGGCCTCCGTGAACCAGAGGTTCCCGTCGGCGCCCGTCCGGATCGCCGTGGGGAAGTCGGTGCCGAGCGGGAGCGAGAACTCGAAGATGGACCCCGAGGTGCTGCTCCGGCCGACCTTGTTGAACCCCGAAGAGGTGGCGTCCAAGATGCCGAACCAGACGTTGCCATCGGGGCCCCCGGTGATCGCCGTGGCGACCTCGTTCGTCGGATTGAGCAGCGGAAAGCTCGTGAGCGCTCCACCGAGCGTCAACCGCCCGATCGCCCCCGGCCCTACCGAGTTGGTGAACCAGATGTTGTCATCGGGCCCGGCGGCCATGAAGTCGACCTGGGTGGGCGTGGGAAACTCGCGGAACGTCGGCATTCCACCGGTCGGGAAGTTGGTGATGACCGCGAGCTGGCCGCCGGCGTCGGTCCGCTGCAGGTTGAACGTGACGGTGACGGGGACGCTGGGATCGAGGTTCACCATCACGGGGGCCGCCGTCCAGGTCGGCGTCTGCGTGGTGATCGGGCAGGCCGCGGTGAACACCTGCTCGGCGACGGTGACGTTGCCCGTCGGGAGCCCGGTCATCGTGAACGTGGCGGCCGTCTCGGGCGTCAGCGCGAACTGCCGCTGAACCGCCGCTCCCATCTGCGGCGTGACGGTGATGACGGCGCACCGGGCGTCCGGCGGCGCCAGCGTCAGATCGACGGTCATCGTCGCGGTGGGCTCACCGCCGCCGGGATCTCCGCCGGAGGTTCCGCAGCCGACGGCGGCGATGGTGAGCAAGCCTGCGCAGCACCCGATGGCAATGGTCTCGACCCGTTTCATGGCGCACTCCCTTCTTTCCCTGGCGTTTGCGTACAAGCCGGCGACGACCCCGCCGCCGTCCTCGAGACGAGGACTCGTTAGAGCGAAGCCGGGCCCGCGGGGCGCACCTCGGCCCTGCGTCGCCGGCACTCTGCGACTCCTTCGTTCGAACCCGTTCGATGCCCTCCCGTCGGCCCCCCTGCTTCGGCTTCGCCGAAGGCGCGCGAACGAACGGACGCGAGTGTCGGGCCGCGCTCGGCCGCGGTCAAGCAAACACCTCGACCGCGCGCGCAGGCCCTTGCGCGTCCGGCCGGCAATGAATTGCAGGCCGGGACAGCGGCAAATGAACGCTGGCGGGACGGCCGCTCAGCGCGCGACGGTGCCGAAGAGTCGCGGCGGCCCTACGCTCAAAGCGCCGCGCCGCTCGTGGTGTGCTCGCCGTCGATGATCAGGAGCCCGCGCCGGCGACTACTGGTGCCCGATGGCGACGAACAGCACGGCCCCGAAGGCGGCGAGGTTTGCTGAGATGATCGCGACCGTCAGATAGTCGCGGTATCGACCCGGAACCGTCGGCGCTTCTTCCTCGCGCTCGACCACCTCGGTGTGCTCTTCGGCGGAATCGAAGTGGTGGTGGCCGTAGGCCACCGTGGCTCGCGGGTTTCTCGCTCTCGGGACGGCGTTCAACTTGTCGGCCTCTAGGGCATATGCGGACTCGAACATGGCCGGTTCTACTAGCAACGGTCATGCCGCATCTAACGCTGCGGAATCACTAGATCGCAGACCGGCGCTCCCCCCCCGAGTTGCACGAATTGTGCGTCCTACTTGCGCACCGGAGGTCAAACCCGGGACTTTGCCGATGCCAACTCGCGAGTCCTCAGCTTTCTGAGGCTTGACGCCGCCGCAGCTGCTGGCGGTCCGCCGAAGTCTCAGGGGATCGACGGCTCAGGCCGCGGTCCCGGAGTTGCTTTCACTCGGCGTCGATGGCTCGTCGACCTGACCGCTCTCGTCCCTTGGTCCTCGCGGCGTCCCTCGGCGTCGTGTCGCTCGTCGCTTGTGGCGCCGCCAATCAGACGTCTGGCCCAGGAGCCGGCGGCAGCAGCGGGGGGACGATCGGGGGCCGGGGCGCTGGCGGCGGCGCTGGTGGTGCCGGCGGGGCCGGCGCCAGCGTCGGCGCGGGCGGGGCCGGTGCGGGTGGCGGCGGCGCGGGCGGCGGAGGCACAGGCGCAGGTGGTAGCTCGGGTGCAGCGGACGGCGGGGACAGCGCGTTCGCGCCGGTGCAGGCGGTGTTCGATCAGTACTGCGTTCGCTGTCATGACCCCGCTCACCCGTTCGTTCCCGAGACCCCCACCTACGTCGAGATGCCGCTCGTGGCGAGCCAGTCGTACGCGGCGCTCGTCGGCGTGGCGGCGCACGAGACCTGCGGTGGCACGCGCGTCATCCCGAACGATCCCGAGCACAGCTATCTCTATCGCAAGGTGGTCGACGCCACGCCCTGCGAAGGCGCCCGCATGCCCCACAGCGGGATGATCGCGATCCCGCAACCGCTCCCCGACGCGCAAATCGCCGTGATCCACGACTGGATCGCGAACGGCGCCGCGCCGTGAGAAGACGGATCAGCCGCGCATGTCGTGATTCAGTCGGACATCACGACTTGCGCCGCCAGTCGGCCGCCGTGATCACGGCCGCGACAGCCAGAGGCGAGCAGAAATTCGCGTCGATGGAATTTTCGCGACCTCGCCTCGTTGGGAGGAAGGAGCCGCATCCATAGCCATGTACAGGGTCGTGACAATTGGGGACGTGTCGCTCACGGCGATCAACTCATCGGAGGAGTCTGAACGGCACGTCATCGGACTCCTCCCCAACAATCAGCTCTTTGCGTACTCGCTCTCGGCTGGGTTGCAAACCTACCCGGCGCTCTTTCCGCCCCAGCCTCCTCCCACCGGTACCCCTAATATTCCGATGGCCATCAATTCGGTCGAGCCGCCCGTGATCGTCGGAAATTTCGGCCAGGGCGCGGGCCCCGTCGATCCGACGGCCAGGGATCCGTTCTGGTGGGTCCTAGGCGCCACCGCGATGACGGATTTTCAAGGCGACTTCGAGCCATCCGCCCAGTGCACCTCGGCCAACGACGTCAACGATGCGGGAGACACTGTCGGCAACGGCGTCGTCTTGAATCCGTTTGCCGAGCTGGTGTGGTTGCGGCCGAAGGGCGGCCAGATCATCGATCTCGCCACGACGGTGGATCCCTCGATCGCCAGTGTGGGGCACATCAACAATGCCTCGCACATCATGGGCTACAGCACCGTCGCGGGCGAGGTCATGCCGAGGACCTACTTCTACGACCACGCCCACAATCAGTTTGCGCTTCTTCCATATGGAGCATCCGATCTCAATGACCTGAACGATCATGGCGTCGCTGTCGGCGGCGGAACGTTCTTGGGAGAGGCGGTCCCTGGCTGGCTCTACGACCATTCGAGTAATGCTTTGAGCCAGCTCGACCTGCTGCCCGGAGGATTGGTCACGGTGCCTCAAGCCATCAACAAGGATGGCCAGATTGTCGGGCAAGAGATCCTGCCGCACGGGGGGATGCGGGCCATCACCGGGTCCTATCGAAGCGGACAGGTTGAGAACCTGCACTATCTCGACGACGACATCGTCGATTCGGGTCCGAACGGGTGGCAGATAGGAATCGCCGCTGGGATCAGCAACCAAGGGGAGATCATTGCCTACGGCTCGTGGCAGAACGGTCCAATCGTCGCGGTTCTGCTGGTGCCCATCACGATTCCCACGCTCGGAGGGCTCGCCGCCTACATCCAGATTCTGTTCGGGGTCATCAATGACGGGTCCGGCGCGGGGCTAGTCGGTGGCCACCTCGTCCATCCGGATCCCTGGGATCCCTGGGCGTTCCTTGAGGGAGTCGAGCGGGATCTGTTACTAGGAATCGGGATCAACGGGCTCTCGAGGGAACTCGGTGATCCCGTCGCGCGAGCCGAGATCCGGCAGACCTTCGCTCGGCTCGTGCAGCGGACGAGCGAGCGCCTGGGCACCGCTCCGCCGACCCAGGGGCTAGGCACCGGGCCGGATCCGACGGCGCGGGTGCTGGACCCGAACGGCTGGATGGAGCGCCTGAGCCGGCTGAGACGTCCGATGCCCGCCTCCCGCTCCTGACGTCACGTTGTTCAACTTCAGGCGTCCAGAGAATCGCGCGAAATCGTTGGCGAAGAGAGTCGACCCCAGCGGGCCACTATCCAACTTGAGACGCCGGTGCCAACTCAAGACGCGCGTTCCGGGCCCCAGCCCCGACGCGGAGGCCGGGCGGGGCGCGGGAGGGTAAGCTCGACGCCCGATGGATCTCCCTGCCATCACCGCAGACACCGAGCGCACGACCGATGTCACGGGGAGCCTTCCACTCGTCGCCGGCCCGGATCCAGCGCCGGTCCGCGCGGCGTTCGGCGTGGCGCTGCACATGCATCAGCCCACGGTCATCGGCGGCGGCGATTACAAGACGGCGCCGCTGATCTCCAATCTGCAGCGCATGCTCGAGCACCCCGGGGAGGGCGACAACCACAACGCGCCGGCGTTCCTGCGCTGCTACGGGCGTATCGCCGATTTGGTAGGCGCGCTGGTCGCACGGGGACGCCGGCCTCGCGTGATGCTCGACTATTCGGGCAACCTCCTCTGGGGATTGACCCAGATGGGCCAGACGGACGTGCTCTCGGCGCTTCGTCGCACGACCGAGCCCGCCCTGGCGACGTCGATCGAGTGGCTCGGGACGATGTGGTCGCACGCCGTGGTCCCTTCAACGCCGGTTCCCGATCTCAAGCTTCACATGATGGCCTGGCGCCATCACTTCGCAGCGCTGTTCGGAATGCCAGCCCTCGCGCGCGTTCGTGGTTTCTCAGCGCCCGAGATGCACCTGCCCATTCACCCTGACGTCTGCTTCGCTTATGTACGCGCGCTGGGCGAGTGCGGGTACCGGTGGCTGATGGTTCAGGAGCACACCGTCGAGAACCCCGACGGGACGCCGCTCCGCCAACCGCGCTTGCCGCACCTCCTGGTGGCCCG
>Ga0306920_100012094_pt1 | contig 11701 bp, 8 predicted proteins | sample flu12Cox44000170_FD_204666 | JGI IMG/M metagenome (GOLD analysis project Ga0306920, IMG submission 204666) | Lab enrichment of tropical soil microbial communities from Luquillo Experimental Forest, Puerto Rico - flux4day.12C.oxic.44.000.170 (v2)... | ecosystem: Environmental > Terrestrial >...
GGGAGCACCAGCGTGGCATCACCGGAGTGGACGCCCGCGTCCTCCACGTGTTCGCTGATGGCCCAGAGGACGATCTCGCCGCCGTCGGCCACCGCGTCGATCTCCAGCTCGCGAGCGTGGGTCTCGAACTTGGAGACCACCACCGGATGTTCGGGCGAGACCGCGCTGGCGCGGGCGAGGATGCGCAATAGCTCGTTCTTCTCCCGCGCTACGCTCATGGCCGCGCCCGAGAGCACGTAGCTTGGGCGCACCAACACCGGGTAGCCGCCCAGCTGCTCCACAATGCGCTCGGCATCGGATGCGTGGGTGATGTGCTCCCAACGCGGCTGGTCGATGCCCAGCTGGTCGAGCAAGGCGCCAAACTTGTGCCGGTCCTCGGCCCTATCGATGGACTCGGCACTAGTGCCTAGAATACGCACACCGGCGCGGTGCAGGCGGATAGCCAGGTTGTTGGGCAGCTGTCCGCCCATTGACACCACAACGCCGTAGGGCTGCTCGCGTTCGTAGATTTCCAATACCGACTCGAAGCTCACCTCATCGAAGATGAGCTTGTCACACTCGTCGTAGTCGGTGCTCACGGTCTCGGGGTTATAGTTGACCATCAGGGTCTCGTACCCGAGCTCGCGCGCCGCCTTCACTGCGTTGACGCAGCACCAATCGAACTCCACGCTCGAGCCGATGCGGTAGGCCCCCGAGCCCAGAACCATGACCTTCTTGCGCCAGGAGGGCGCGGTGTCGGTCGCCCGGGCGTGGTAGCTGGAATAGAGGTAGTTCGTCTCCGCCGGCCACTCCGCGGCCAGGGTGTCAATCTGTGCCAGGTGCGGAGCGATGCCCAGCCGCTTGCGCTCGGCGCGGATGCTGCCCGGCGAGGCCTGGGTAAGCTCGCGGATCTTGCGGTCGGCGAAGCCAAGCTCCTTAGCCTCACGCAAGGTGGTCTCGTCGAAGGGCGGCGACTTCTGCTTCAACTCGCGGTGCACTCGGACGATGGGCTCGATGGCGTGGAGGAACCACGGGTCGATGCGGGTGAGCTCATGGATACGCTCTACCGTCGTCCCGCGCTGCAGCGCCTGGGCCACCGCGAAAATGCGTAGCGGCGTGGCGTTGCAGAGCGAGTCCTCCAAGTCCTCGAACTCGAAGGCCTCCGGATCGAGCCCCCACACCCCGATGTCCAGCATGCGCAGCGCCCGCTGAATGACCTCCGGGAAGGTGCGGCCGATGGCCATCACTTCGCCCACGCTCTTCATCTCGGTGCCGATGCGCATGGAGGCGCCGCGAAACTTGGGGAGGTCCCAGCGCGGCACCTTGCACACCAGATAGTCGAGCGCCGGCTCGAAGAAGGCGGTGGTGCGGCGGGTGATGGCGTTGGGGATCTCCGGGAGGGTGTAACCCAGCGCGATCTTTGCGGCGACGTAGGCGAGGGGATAGCCCGTGGCTTTGCTGGCCAGAGCACTCGAGCGAGAGAGCCGGGCATTGACCTCGATGACGCGATAATCGGTGCCCCGGGGGTTGAGCGCGTACTGGATGTTGCATTCGCCGACGATGCCGAGATGGCGGATGGTCTTGATCGCCACCGAGCGGAGCAGCTGGTACTCCTCATCGTTGAGCGTCTGGCTCGGGGCCACCACGATGGACTCGCCCGTGTGGATGCCCATCGGGTCGAGGTTTTCCATGTTACAGACCGCGATGCAATTGTCGCGCCCGTCCCGCACCACCTCGTATTCGATCTCTTTCCAGCCGCGCAGGCTCTCCTCGACTAGCACCTGGGGTACGCCGTTGGCGAAGATGCGACGCAGCGCCTGATCGAGGTCGGCTTCGGTCTCCACAATGCCGCTGCCCTGGCCGCCCAGCGCGAAGCCCCCACGCAGCATCACCGGAAAGCCAATCTGGCGGGCCGCCGACCGCACCTCGTCGGCCGTGCGGCAAGCGCGGCTGCGCGCAGTAGCCACGCCGATCTCCGCCAACCGCTCGATGAAGAGCTTACGGTCCTCGGTGTCGCGGATGGTCTTCACTGGCGTGCCCAGCACCCGCACGCCGTAATTGTCCAGGACGCCGGCCTCATCGAGCGCCAGCCCGCAGTTGAGGGCGGTCTGGCCGCCGAAGGAAAGTAAGAGCGCGTCTACCTCCTCCTTGACCAGTATCCGCTCAACGAATTCGGGGGTGACCGCCGTGAGGTGGAGCTTGTCGGCCATCCCCTCACTGGTCTGGATGGTGGCGATGTTGGGGTTGATGAGCACGGTGGCGATGCCCTCCTCCTTGAGGGCCTTGATCGCCTGTGTGCCGGAGTAGTCGAACTCGCCGGCCTGGCCGATCTGCAGCGCGCCCGAGCCCAGCACGAGCACCTTGCGCGGCTTGCGGGGAATGTAGGCGCCGTACATGGTCACCCCCTCGCCATCGCTCCGACGAGACGCATGAAGTCGTCGAAGAGGAAGGCCGTATCCTCGGGTCCGGGGGAGGCCTCGGGGTGAAACTGCACGCTGAAGAACGGGCGGGTGCGGGCGCGGATGCCCTCGCTGGTGCCATCGTTGACGTTGACGAACCAGGGCTCCCAGTCGCCGGGTAGCGCTTCCTGCTTCACCGCGAAGCCGTGGTTCTGGCTGGTGATGTAGCAGCGCCGGGTAAGTAGGTCCTGCACCGGCTGGTTCACGCCGCGGTGGCCGTAGGGCAGCTTGTAGGTGTCACCGCCGGCGGCGAGCGCCAGGATCTGGTGTCCCAGGCAGATGCCAAAGACGGGCTTGCGGTAGGAGGACAGCAGCGAGCGCACCTGGGTCACCAGCGGCATCAGGTCCTTGGGGTCGCCGGGGCCGTTGCCAATGATAATGCCGTCGCACTCGGCGGCGAGCGGGGCGAGGTCAGTGTGCCAGGGCGCGCGCACCACCGTCGCGGCGCGTTTGAGGAGCGAGCGGACCATGTTGTCCTTGGCGCCGGCGTCCACCAGCAGCACGTTGAGGGGGCCGTCGCCCTCGTAGCGGATGACATTCTCCGGAGCCACGAGGCGGAAGACTTCCTTCATGTCCACCGTCTCCGCCGCGTTCCTGGCGCGCGCGTCCGCGGCCCGCAGAAGCCACCCCTTCATTGTCCCGTGCTCGCGCAGCCGTCGGGTCAGCGTGCGGGTATCGATGCCGGTGATGCCGGGGACGCCTTCGGCCTCGAGCCAAGCGCCGAGCGAGCGGGTCGCGGCGTGATGGCTGTACCGGTCCACGTAGGATTGCACCACCAACCCCTGAACTTGGACACGGCCAGACTCGTAGGGGCCGTCCAGGGAGCCGCGCGCGCGCGGCGCGGGAACGCCATAGTTGCCGACGAGCGGATAGGTGAGGACCAGGATCTGGCCGCGGTACGAAGGATCGGTGAGCGCCTCGACGTAGCCGGCCATGGCGGTGTTGAAAACCACCTCGCCACCGACCGATCCCGCCGCCCCGAACGCGCGGCCGGACATCTCGGTGCCGTCCTCCAGCAACAGCTTCATCGCTACTGGGGCGTGAAAAGTCATCTGTTGGAAGATAGGGCGGTGGATCGTGATCAATCAACTCGACGTTCCGCAAAAGGAAATGATCGGTCCGAGTCCTAGCAGGGCCCCTTGAAAAGATTGATGATTTTGGCTTCGTTCTGCCAAAATTCATCCCTACAATCTTTGGTTGTAATGTTTCAATTATTACAATTACGCACTCGGCGGGCCTCATCGAAGGCTCGAATGGCAAATTTGCGCCGTGACAGCGCTCGCCGTTCATAACGATCCATGGCCAGCAGCTTTTTCGCCTCTCCCGATAGAATCGTCGCGAGCTTGTCCGGCCCTTGCGGTGTCGAGGTCATAAACTTCCACAGCGCTTCTATTGACATGTCTGGCGGATTGGGCCGCAGAAAAGCGCGAAGGACTCTCGCTTTCATTCGCATGTTGGCGTGAGAGTCATAATCTTGTATGGTTAAAGTATCAGAGAGGAATTGATGGCGCACATAGCGCACGCGGCGCAGATCGATCTGCGCTTCGGCGACGCGGCGCGCGAGCTCTTGGGTTGCCGCGTTGGCGCCGGGCCCGGCGATCTCGCGTGCAAGCGCTTCCACCTCCTCTGACAAGGCTAGAATAGAAGAAACGGGAAGGCTGAGCGCGTGGCGAAGCGCGTTTCTCGCGGCGCGAGCGCGGCCCCGGGTGGTTTGCGGGCCGGTGCTGGCCCACGCATTGGCGCGGTTGGCCGTGATCTTGCGCTCGCTCGTCAAGCCGCGTTTTCTCCTTCGGCTGGCAGCTCGAGCACTAACTCATCGTCGTCCTCGATCTCTTGCACGCTGCGTCGCAGCGCTTCACCGAGGACCATGCGACGCCGGTCGATCTCGCGCAGGGCGGCGTTGCGGCGGGTCTCGGCGATGGCGGTCAGGCGGTCGATCCTCTCGATTTCGTCGATTCTGTCGCGGAGTACTTGGGTCAGGAAAGTGTCCATGCTCATGCCGGCGCCGGTGAGGAGCTCATTGACGAGCGTAACGGCTTCTCGTTCACCCCGCACGTACTCCTGCACGAGCTCCTTTGCCTTGATGGCCTGCGCATCGTCCAGGATTTCATCCATCTGCCGTCCGATGCCGGTGAGAACATTATTGACCTTGTCGACAGCGTCCGTTTCATTCCGGGCACATTCGTACGCTAAGCGTCTGTGCAGAATTCGCCTCGTCTTCCGGAAGATTGTCATGAAGAATCTCCGCAAGACGGTTCGCTAAATCTTCCGAGTACAGATCGTAGTCGAGATGTTTAGCTAAGAAACCTTTCAGCGCTTCAAGTCCGCGCGCTCGAATCAAAGTCCATTTCAACCGGCGCCACCGCAAGACCTCCAACTCCAAGGCCACTATGTCGGCGATGAACATCTCATCGATAACATCCGCCGGCCTTACCGCCGCGCAGATACGACCGACAAGTTCATCATAGGCGGCGCCATCTTCGCCCTCGAGGAGCAGCGGTGGACCGAACAGTGATAAACGCTGCGCCTGCCCCGGAACTCGGGCCGCTGCGATTTCTGTCTTGCTTTCACTCTTCCTGGACATAAACGCCACCACATCACTCGAAAAAAACGAATCACCGACGCGACTGATATTATCGAGGGTAGTGGCATGACCTGGCAACGCTGGCGCCGCTGCCGAGCCTCAGGATTATCGAATTTCGATACCTCCAAACCGGCGTGTACGGTTAGCGATGGTTCGCATTGGCTGGGCCCGCACTCGACTTGGGCGGCAAGGCGGACTCAGCCCCTCGGCCCGGGGGAAAACTCGCCTTTCTGGCGCCACTCACCACTGATGCAGCCGGCGCTCATGCGGAATCGGCTATTTTGCGTCAGCACCGTCAGCAATGTCTGCGCAATTAGAGCACCTGTTCCAGTCCGGGCCGAGAATGGTTTGGACCCGCTCCATGTCCATTGTCGCTGACGCGGCTGACGATGCTGACGGTGTTACCGGGTTGGGTCTCACCTACGGCCGTTATCGTGATTGTCCGCGTTCCCAACCGACCCTCGCGGCCGAAGGCAATCTCAATTCCGAGGGTGCGAAGGAAAGTCTGCGCCCGGCGCAGCCGGCCAGCGAGTGCGCGTGGGCTCTTTGGCCAGCCGGGCCGGTTAGTGTCGGCCTGCAAAAGGTCGGATGCGCTTCCGGTCCATTGCGCTCTGTCGGCCATCATTTCGCACACACAAGCCGCTACCGGCTCGGCGTCGACGATGTTTTCGATGGCGTCGCGCCGGTTGCTGGCATAGGCGGCTTCGAAGGCACACGCGGGGCGGAAGGCGCTCTCGCAGGCTGCGGCCCAGAGCGCGAAGTCGGCCATACGCGGCAAGCGCCGGAGGCGCACCTGCGGCAGCATGCGTAAACCGTGCGCGGCCGCATCGAGGAGTGCGCCAAGGATGTACGGACGGGCGAGCTCAAACTCCCGCCAAAGCACATGTTCCGGTCGGCGTCGCCGTTCGGCGATCGGTGCGAGCGTCAGCAGGATAGCGCGATCGGCGAGATCGGGGCGGGTCACGACATCCTCGATCCCATTGAGAACGATGGGTCGCGCGGCCGCAAAGAAAATTTCATCCTGATCGGTGAACAGCCGACGTGTGGAGAAGGCACCCCCGCTGGTCAGCCGGCAGAGGGTATCTGACAGCCAGGGCGGCAGGCCGCTGAGGTTGTCGAAGGCGAGGACGTGGCCGTTGCTGGCCGCGATGAACAACTCCCGCTCATCACGCGGCAGCGCCCGCACCGGCGCCACGCTGGGGTCGATCAGCGTCCGCAGGAGCTTCGAGAGGACGATCTTTGCTGATCCTTGTTCGCCAGCAATGGCCAGCACTGGATAGGGGCCGCCCGCACGCAACGCCCCTAACAGCCATGCCACCACCAGAGCGAAGTCGTTCTCGCTGGCAAGATTCACAAACGGCGCAAGTGCCTCAATTGATCCGCCCCGCAGCGGGAGGGGAAGCGGCTGCATCCCGGCGCTGCGGCGGAACCTGACCGGAGGGTCCTCGGCGATCCGCCATCCGTTGGCGCTGATTTCGATGCAACGCCAGAACTCATCCGCCAGATCGAGGTAGATCAGGCCGTCGTGCTCGGCGAGGCGAACCGAGACCTTGCGCTGCGGACCGTCGAACTGGGCCTGTGCCTCGAGCACATTGAGGGCTGCGTTGAGCGCGGCCGGGCTCGGCGCATCCCAGGTCCGTTCGTAGTAGTGCTGGCGCAACCAGGTCTGAAAGCGCTTGCTGCGCAGCGGCCAGGTTTCCCGGTGGGCGTCGACGATGAGATCGGCAAAGCCGGTGCCGTCGCTTGCGTGAAAGAGCCTGACGGCCGTTGCAACATCGAGGAGGACGTCCGCGCTGCTCACGGCGCTCGACCGTCGTCCGCTCGGCCTACGCCAACCTGATCGGACCGCGATTCCCTCGTACCTTCAGGGGCCGAGGCAATTGATCGAGCCTTGGGGCGCACCGCGAGATCCGCCGGCTGATGTTCTTGCGGATCATCGAGTCGGGTTTGCCGCCAGAGCTGACGGGCGACCTTCACGGGATCGATGCCGGCCGCCTTCCACCACGCCTGCTCGTCCCCGGCGCGATGGACCGCGCGGTGATGCGAGCGGCAGAGCGGGACGGCGAATTCGTCGCTCGCTTTGCGGCCGAGCGCCCGTGGTTGCAAGTAACGAAGATGATGCGCATCGGATTGCTTGCGGCCGCAGATGAGACACGCTTGTTGGGCGACATAACGCAGGTGCTCCCGGTTGCGATAGCGCCGCGGGGTTGCAAGGACGAGCACGCTCTTGTTGATGCCGTCGGGCTGGTCGGGGTGGCCGCTTCCTTTCGCGGACGTTGCATCGGCGCCAGCGAGATCAACATGAGTGCTTGGAGCAGCGTCGTCTGCGGCTTCCGCGGTCGCGGACGGTGCGAGCTCGGATAGCCTCCGCTCAAACGCGTCCTCCACAAGCTTAGCATCAGTCGCCGCGAGGCTGTTCTTGGCGGGGAGCGCCTCACGCGCCCAAGCCGCGGCGAGATCAGCCGACGCGATGTTGCTTACCTGCGCTAGCAAATTTTCGCGCAGCGCGGCCGATTGCTCAGGATCGAGGGTGATGGATTCGCTCTTTCGGCCACCACGGCCATGTCCATTGCCGGGCGTTCCCTTCGGCTTGAACGAGCGGTCAACCGCCGACGGCGACAATGAGGGTGGGCCATCACAAAGATCAGGCGCATCAAGATCGTCTTCGCCGGCGATGCCAACGAGCGTGAACAGGGCATAGCGGCGCGCGTAGGTCAGCGCCGCGCCCATCCGCTGGGGATTGGCGGTCTCGGCGATCGGACAGACCGGCCAGTCCGATGCGATCCATTCGCCGGAGGCGTGCGCGAGCGTGGTGGTCAACTGGACCATACCGGCGGTCTGATCGATCGCAGTCGTCTGTAAGGTGGCAATCTCGTGTTGCCCTAGCGTCTTGCGCACGATGTCGAGCCCGCTCGAGAGCGGCGCATAGCGGAAGCTGCGCTCGCCATCCCCTGGCCGGCCGGTGCGGATGGTAGCCGTGAGCGACTTTTCCGGATTGATGAGTTCGGCCTGGGCCTTGGCCAAGGCCGAGGCCAGCGCCGCGACCGTTTCACTGGATCGGGGCATTGGTGGCCTCGGTCTCCAGCACGTCAAAGCTCACCGCCCCCGATTTCGAGCGCTTGGCTTTCACGCCGTGCCCGATGGCCTCCTTGGCATCCTCTGGCATCAAGGCTTTGAGCTCGCTCTTTGCCCGTTTGTGGTCGAGAAAGGCCCTCCCGGGTGTTGCGGAAGAGCGCAGCGAATTCCGCCCAGGAATTGGATGAGCTCATCAGCCGCCGAAAAATACCGGGGGACGGTCACGCCGTTGAGGGTGAAGGCCGCATTAAGTGTTGGAGCAGAGTTACCGCCAACGATATCGGTGCCGACTCGCAGCCAGTCGGGATCCAAAAATTGATCTCGTGTCCAGCTCTGAGGATCAGTGAAGCCGGGAGGGAGAGGCGTTCCGGTGGCACGATCGAAAGACACCCCACGTTTGATTTCAAGATCTAGGTCACACGAGCTATGACGAACTGGCGATCCAGAAAGCGCTGCTTCGAAAAATCTCAGACGGGCTCGCGGCCAGATGGCCGTCGTTTTCTCGCTATTTAACGTCCATTGGCTAATTCCCACTCGACAAAGAACGCCTTCCGCTGGGCGAACTAGGTTTGGGCTAAATGAATTGCTGTAGTCATAATAAAATCGGTTCATAACAAAATCGGTGGTGAGATCGAGCCCGCCGCTTGTCCACGGCGCATCCCGCAGTGGAAATTGTGGAAAATTGCGACCAATCATCTGAAACTGGGAGTTTATCCGGCGAATCAGTTTAATTTGGTAGCCCGCATCGACCAGTTAAGGCACTCGTTTTGACCGCTTCGCTTATAGCGCCCACAGAAGTTTCACGGGACTGGCACTTCGAAAAAGTGGGCGCCTGTCCTGGCTGTTTGAGCGACGCAGCCGAGGCGACCGTGCGACGGACCGTCCAGTCCCTTCCGCTGGAATTCTCGCGTTGCCTTGATTGCGGCCTGATCTACCAAACTCCCCGACTGACCAGGGAGTCGCTCTCGAGCTATTTTTCTGCTGAAACGTTCATCCAGGATCCGAATGGCGACAATCTGGATGAGCTCTTGGGCTATCCGGACTATTTCGATTGGGACAAAAGCTACGCCGTAACGGCCAAGCTCAGATTGGATCGAATTGGACGATTCAAGAGACCCCCAGGCGAATTGTTGGAAATTGGAACAGCCACCGGTTCGTTCTTGGCTGCGGCACGATCGTTCGGCTTCCGCGTCCGCGGACTTGATTTGTCTTCGAGGTTCGCGGCTTTCGCGCGGAAGCGGTACGATTTGAATATTGACGTGGGATATGTCGAGGAATTTACGATGCCACGTTCACACTATGACGTAATTTGTAGCTTCGGGAGCATCGCTTGCTGGCGGGACCCCGTTCAAGCGCTTGCGAATATTCGCGAAGCTCTGAAACCCGACGGCATTTTCGTCATGAATCATTTGGACATTGACAGCCTGCCAGGCAAGATTTTGGGTAACCAGCATTTTGAATACAATCATGCCTCGCTCGTCATTTTCTCGCGACGAACGATGCGCCAATGCCTGACCCATGTCGGATTCGAGGAAGTCTATTCGCAAAGCGAGCGGCAGTATGCATCCTTCGGCAGAATTGCCGGATATTTGAAGTTGAAGGCCATACTGAAGGCGCTTCGCGGGATTGGCTTAGAAAATGTGACAATCCCACTGATCGTGCCGGGCACTGTGTTCGCGATCTGTCGCAGGACTCCTCATTCGCTCCGCCGTCGCTCAGACGTTTTCGATCCTCATTTTATGTTGGCGCCGACGATGCGCGCTGCGTAGGAGCGCGAAGCCGAGGTTCGGTCTCCGCCATCGTCTCGTAAATGTGACATCGAATTACTTCCGCCACCTCATGCATGCGGTGCCGTCAGAAACGTCTGCTGTGACGTGTCGGCGCCTACGGCGGCAGCGTTGAGGCTGTCGGCTGCGCCGCTGCCGCCGCCAAAACCCGCCATCGCTTGTACGAGCTGAGAAGTTGAAGCGTCCGAGCTACCCATGGATGCGCTCGGCGGAGCGGCCGCAATGCTCCCCGTCTGCCAATCCAAGCCGACCGCGCCCAACGCGGCGGCTCCACTCAATTGATTGTTGGCGATGTCGTAGACCTCGAACGCGCCGGTATTGACGTTGCGCAACACCAGATCGGACGCACCAGGTCCGTGAATCGGAGCGATGCCCGCGAACTGCCAATCCAGCCCGACCGTCCCGATGAAGGCGGCACCCGTGATCTGATTGTTAGCGATGTCATAGACTTCCAGCCCACCGGTCTTGGTATTGCGCATCATCATGTCGCTCTCGCCGGGGATGCTGCTGAAATTGCCGACGCCGATGATCTGCCACTCCAGCCCGACCGTGCCCATGAAGGCGGCACCGATGCTTTGATTGTTGTTGAAGTAGACCTCCAATCCGCCCGTGCTGGTGTTGCGCATAATCATGTCGGTTTCGCCGGGGACGCTACTGAAATTGCCGAAGCCCCCAACTTGCCAATTCAAGCCGACCGTGCCCGAGGCGGCGGCGTTGATGATCATGTTGTTCCTGATGTTATAGATCTCGAAGGCGCCGGTATTGGAATTGCGCAACATCATGTCGGTCATGCCATCGCCGTTGAAGTCGGCGAAGCCGGCGACCTGCCAATTCAAGCCGACCGCGCCCAACGACGCGGCATTGGTGATGTTGTTATTACTAATGTCGTAGACCTCGAATGCGCCGGTGCTGTTGCGCAGCAACATGTCGGTCGTATCGCTGCCGTTGAAGCGGCCGAGCGTGACAAACGCCCAATCCGTTCCGACTTGACCTAAGTAGTAGGCTCCCAAAAGCGAGTTGTTGCCGATGTTATAGATCTCGTAGTCACCGTAGGCGCCGTGACGTAAGATCATGTCGGCGGTGGTGCCGGCAGGAGGCGGCGGGTTGGTCACCGGCACCCCCTGATTGAGAATCGTAGCGATGTTGTTGAGAATTGTAGCGTTTGTGGTGTCGGCGTCCTCCGTGATCACGTTTTGCATTCCGGTCAAATTTTGCAGCGTATTTGATTGGACAAGGACCTTATCGACTGAACCAGCGCCGCCTCTAATATCGATTGTTGAGCCAGCAAAGGAACTCAGCTGATTGCCGGTGATGGTGACGTTTGTTTTGTTGCTCCCGATGAGAGTGTTATCAGTGAAGTTGCCTGGGTCATAACTTTGCAGTGCAATGAGGCTTCCCGCGCCTTTGATAATGTTGTTGGTGATGGAGAAACCATCGATATTCGACGTTCCTCCGGGATCTTGCGGAAGCCCTGAGATGACAGCGCCGTTATTGCCATCCAGGGTATTGCCATCAATCGTAATATTCTGGCTCGTTCCAGCGTAAGGGCCGACAATAAAAATGCCGATGTAGTTGCCCAGCGTCTGGTTGCTGAAGTAATTGTTTGTGACTTTAGTATTATTAAGTCCGATAAGCAAAAGGTTTGAACTGTCGAAAGTGTTTTGTGAGACCACAAAGCCACTGCTCGGAGTGCCCCCGAGGGCGTTTAACTGCAGCGGTGAGCCGCCTTGGGAAGAAGTTATTGTATTATTGAGGATCTGATTATTACTGCCGCCTTCAAAAAACACCGCCGGGAGTGAGCCGTTCTGATCGCCCAG
>Ga0306920_100012095_pt1 | contig 11701 bp, 9 predicted proteins | sample flu12Cox44000170_FD_204666 | JGI IMG/M metagenome (GOLD analysis project Ga0306920, IMG submission 204666) | Lab enrichment of tropical soil microbial communities from Luquillo Experimental Forest, Puerto Rico - flux4day.12C.oxic.44.000.170 (v2)... | ecosystem: Environmental > Terrestrial >...
CCGCCACCCAGACGTTCGAGCACCCGGTAATGCTGCACCTTTTCGCCAGTCATGAGGAAAACCCGGAAGATTTTCGACGGAGTATACCGCAGTTGCCCCTGGGACGGCCCTGCGTAACACCGCGAAGAACTATGCAACTAGCGTCAGGATTCCCGACGCTAACAACGCTGCCACCCACAACCAATCAAAGTTGAACCATGCCTTGCGCAATACTGCCACCCCGAGCTTGTAATACACCAGCAGCGCCGCCAGCGCCGTCGCCGCAAGATAGCCGAGCGTATGCAAACCCACCGAAAGCCACCACTCGATCATCATTCCAGAGGGCGGCGCGATCGTGCTCGCCAGGGCAATATGGTGTTGATGTTCCGCCGGCATCGCCGGTGCCGAATGTACCAGCACAAACGGCAACAGCATTAATCCCGCCCCGTGCGCCGAAGCCATCAGAAACGACCACAATGCCAAATCCTTCGCGCCCACCCGCATCCCCACCCAACGGGGATGCCGCCGTCTTAAAAGTTTGTAAAATGCGTATCCGATTAGAATCACGCCAGCCATGATGCGTATCGTTCGCAGCGGCAGTGTCACCGTCGCTAGTTCAGCCGCACCCACTACGACCGCCACCGAAGCCAGGTGTCCCAGCCCGAGCGGCAAGAGCGACTCCGCAATGGCCTTCCCGTTTTTTTCCTGCATTCCGAGCGCTACCGCGAACAGCCATCCCATCGCGGGATTCAGCCCGTGGTAGGCGCCCAGCAGCAAAAGTCCCATCCACATCCACATGGCATTTACGAAAAGCAGAACGAGTCGGAGGAAGCGTCACCGCCTTCCAGCCTCACCTGGTGCGATCGCCGGTCACCGAAATCCACAAAGAAATTCGCATCCAGCTTGAATCCGTGCGGCCCGACGTCCGCCTTGGCCATCCAGCCCCGGATTCCGTCCGGATAAAACTGATCGTCCCAACTGCGATACAAAGAGTTTGTGAAGTACACCCTTTGCCCGTCTCGGCTGATCTCGACCATTTGCGGCCCTCCGTTCAGGGCTTTCTCCGGATTGTTCGGGTGTGACGCCCGCCGCACGATCCCTCCCACGTGAAGCGATCCGACAAGCTTCGGAGAGAGCGGATCGGAAACATCGTACTGCCGCATTTCGCCCGTGCCCCAGCACGACGCGTACAAATATTTATCATCCAGCGACAAATCAATGTCCGTCAATAACGGCGGCACGGCCTTGAAATCCTGCAGCATCGGCGGCAACTGCGCCGGATCGGCCGGTTCGGCCGGAATCTCGATCACCTTCTGAATCGCCCACCGGCCGCCGTCGTTCCGCCAAGCCCAGATCGACGACGAAAGATCCTTGAGCGAAACCACCACGCCCACAAACCCGTAGGCTTTCGCTGGGTCGTGCGCCGGACGCAGCTCGAGCGCCATCTGGTGTTCCTCACCCAAATCGAGCACCTGCTTGTGCTTGCGCTTCCGCAAATCCCAAACGTGCACGCGGTGCCCGTACTTCGCCCCCAGCAGCAGTTCGGGATTTAGTCCGTTCTCGACCATGTTTGGTGTTCCCCACTCGCTCGTCAGCATGGTGTCGTGCCCCAAATGCCACCAGAAATCGTAGGCCAGGTACTGCGGACCACGGTCCGCCTCCCATTTCCCCTGCACTGCAAACGTGTCGTGGTCCAACACCAGAATTCCACCCGGGCCGTCACCGCTTGTCGATCCGGTCGCATTCACATAAATGCCGTCCGGCCCACAATGCACCGTGTGCAGCCGCGAATATCCAGCGCGCTTCGCCACTTCATCCGCGTCAATCGTTTTTACCAATTTTGGATTGCGGGGGTCTGGTTTCGTATCCAATATATAGATCCGCGACGACCGTAAACCGGGCACCACCAAGTACCGCCTCTCCACGTGCGGGTGCGGCGCATAGGGGCACAGCGCTGAACTGCATGCGTTCCATCCAAAATGATGCAGCTCGTCTCCTGGTCCCGGCATCGGCACGCTATTCAAAATCTGACCGTAGCGGTTCGAGTTCACGTCCAAATCCACCACGGTCATCTCGTCTGGCAAACCGCTCCCACTCGAACCAAGCGTGGCCACGTATCCCAGCCGCTCGGCCGGAGCCTGCATCGCCATCTTCGGCGAAGGATAAAAAGTCGGATCAGGTCGAAAGGTCATAAATGTTCTCCCGATGCTGATTAGCTATCGCACCATGTCTCTACCCTGCAAAGCGCCGTTACGATTTCCCGGCGGCCAGCGCTTTCACCGCTTCTGTCGACATCGCCTGCCCGCCAATCCCCCACTCTCCACTGGCTACCTCTTCGATAATCACCCATGTCACCGGTCGCATGTTTTCTCCCTCAATGGAAACCATCGCGTCGGTCAGCTTCTTGACCATCTCCTGCTTCTGTTGTGCATTGAACACCTTCTCGATCAACTTCACTTGTATGAGTGGCATCTGTTCACCTCGTTTTCAGAATTGGGTGGCAACCCGGGCACTGCGCCTTAGGTTGCTCCCTACGCTCGGCAATCTACACCCGTATCCAAAGCAAGTCATGATGCCGAGGTGAGATTTTCATGAGGATCGCTAAATGCTTGTATAGGAATGACTTATGCTGTTGCCGGGTGCCGAGCCCTGGGGCTTGCTAACCATTCGGTTTGCTCAAAATCCCTGTTTTCCAGTTTCGATCGATGACCCCCTTGCGCCTGGATCTTGAATCTTCTTGGCCACCTGTTTCCAATAACCCGCTGGCCGCAGCCTCTGCAAAATATCCGCCGACTTGCAATCAACCCCGATCAGCACCCGCGGCTCGTATTTCTCGACAGCCTTCAGTATTCGCGCCGCAGCATCTGCCGCGGAGGTAATCGCCACCCGGTCGAATCTCGAAACACTGTCTTCATACAAACCAGCTGCTGCCTTGGCCCCCGGACGCGCGTGGCGTGCAATATCGGTCTTGATGCCTCCCGGATGCACGCTGGTCACAAAAACATTTGTCCCTTCCATCTCGTGCCGCAGCGCCTCTGTAAACCCTCTCACCGCAAATTTGCTCGCGCAGTAAGCTGTCTGCCCAGCGGCCCCCACCAACCCGAAGACGCTCGACGTATTGACGATGTGCGCGCGCTTCTCTTTGTTCAACAGTGGCAAAAAATAGTACATGCCGTAAATTACGCCCCAGAAATTGATGTCCATTACCCACCGGATGTCGTCAAGCGCCAACTCCACGAAATTCCCCAGCGCCGCCACGCCGGCATTGTTGAACAATACCGTCGCCCTCCCATGCTGCGCCGCCACTTCTTCCGCAAACGCCTTCACCCGCGCTTCTTCCGCCACGTCCACCACATGCTGCGTCACCTTCCCTTTCGGTGAACCGAGCAAGCGCGTCGTTTCGGCCAAGCCCTTCTCATTGACATCCGAGATCGCTAGCGCCGATCCCATCGCCGCCAATTGCTGCGCCAGGCATCTTCCCATGCCTGATCCCGCACCGGTAATCACCGCTACGCCTTCACTCAGGAATGCCATGGCTTCACCCGTTGATTAGATTTCACACAGGACTCTGAGGAAGAGTCCCTTCTGGCAGCCGTTCTCCCCCGATTGCGAGTCTTACCACACTTCGTGAGACGCGGCCAGCGTCGCTATTACGTCGAGGTATGTTCCCCTGGGTAGGAAACGCGCACGGCATTACGCCCGCCGCGTTTTGCTTCATAAAGCATCTGGTCGGCCTTTCGCACCAGCGAACCAAACTCCGGCAAATCTCTTCCCGAGCATCCCGCCACTCCGAAACTCGCCGTCACGCTCACGCTCTGCCCCTGAAACGGAAACGAAAGCGCTGCGAATTGCTCCCGGAAGCGGGCCACGGTCGCCTCAATCTGGTCGGCTTCGACGTGGGTCACAACCAACAGAAACTCATCTCCGCCCAGGCGCCCGCAGATATCCGACGCTCGGGCGCATCGTTTCAGCAATTCCGCGAACGTCTTGATCACTGTATCTCCCGCTTCATGACCAAACGTGTCGTTGATGGTCTTGAACGAATCAAGGTCGGCAACCATCACCCACAGGGAGAATCCGTGCCGCGCCGCTCCCCGCAACTGCTTGAACGCCCATTCCTCAATGGCCCGCCGGTTTGGCAATCCCGTCAGGGGATCGGTGCGTGCGGCTTCCTCGAGTTTTTCACTCTTCGCCGCCAGTTCCCGGTTCAGATCGATGATCCTTCGCCCCACGCCGATTCGTGCCAGCATCTCGCCTGGATCAAACGGCTTTGTCAGATAATCGTCGGCGCCCGCCGCGAGCCCCTTCACCACGTTCATTTTTTCCAAGTTGCTGGTCATCAAAATGATATAGGTGTACGCGTGGGACTCATCGGCCCGAATCCTCTGGCATAACTCCAGCCCGGAGAATTCCGGCATCATCCAGTCTGTCAGCACAATGGAAGGCGAATGCTTTTCAAACAACTCCACCGCTTCGCGCCCATTTCTCGCAAAATGCAACCGAAAGGGCTCCGTCTCGAGCACCTGCTCAACCAATTTTCGGTAGACCGGTGAATCGTCCACCACCAGCAGGTCATAGATGTGACGTTGGGGCTTCATGGCGTAACGCCGCGCTCGAGCACCGCAGCGATGATCCTGTAGTTACCTGGTCAGGCGTGCTTGTCCCCAACCTACCAGACAACCACCCCCTTCTCCCGTCCACCTTCACCACAACGCGTCAATCAGTAATCGTTGCCAGCGCCTCGCGAGTAGCTCGTCCCTGACTCCGCAGCCGCTGCGGCTGGGGCCTGGCCGGCTGCGCTGGCCTTCTGAAGCGCGCCTCTTTCCCCTTCGGCGATCGCGACCGCGGGCAAGCGTCTGCTGCTGGCCGCTCGTGAGAGATTCTGGTTGTCGCTCGCGCAAAAATCAGACGCCAGCCCTGCCAGTTCCCGTTGAGCCGTCAGCGGCTCTTCTTGCGTCGGTAACTCACTATTTTTTTCTTCCTCTCACCAGCAGCGCTCCTTCGCTCTTGAACGCCCGCAACTGCGCCGCATCCTTGAACCATCTCCCCGTGTAACTGGCCGGCGACGGCGACCGATCGATGACCCGCTCCTGCCCCACCTCAGCAAATCCCGCTTCCCGGAACATCTCCTCCCATTCCTCCGCGAGCAACAACTGCGTTTCAACCGCCAGCAACCGCCCCCACTGATGGCAATGCGGATTGTCCCGGTAATAGTTGATCAAAATCCATGCCGCGCCGCCGGGTCCGAGCACCCGGAAGATCTCCCGGATCCCCGCCGCCGGCCGGGGCCAGTAATACGCCGATTCCACCGAAATCGCATGATGGAAAAAATTCGCTTCCCATGGAATCTCTCCCGCTTCGCCCGTCACATAAAGAATGTTCTCGTGCTCGAGGCTCGTACGCCGCGCAACGCGGATCATCTCATCGGAGATATCCATCCCCACTACGCGCCCCTCCGGCGCCAGCTGTGCCAGCCGCCGCGACAACCAACCCGCCCCGCAACCCACATCCAGCACATTGTCTGCAACCGCAATGCGCATCTTCTCGAGCACCGGCAAGGTAATCGGCAAATGGTCCTGCTCCATCCCCTCTCCCCGCCCAGCCCCGGCCCATTTATTGAACTCCTCCCGCAGTTCCCGCCCTTGCTCTGGTTCCGTCATTTCTTGTCTCTTCTTTCTTCCCCGTTCGTCTTTTCTATCAGGCCGGCAGGAGCAGCCCATTGCCTCGCACGCCAACGGTTGATGCGCCTTCCGCGCAGTCGACGAACCCGCGCTGCTACCGCTCCGGAACTCCCTCGGCCGAAACGCCGCACCGGCGTGGCGCTTTCTTTGGTTCTCTGCGCCTCCGCTCCCTGTTTTCAGCTGTTGGCTGTCAGTGCATGACTCTGCGCTTTCTTACTTCCTCTCCATTTGCGGTACTCTATTCCAACCGTGATCATCAATCTGGCCAACCGCGCGCACAATCACAACTGGGATCTTGACCCCATCACCCGCTCTCTGCTCGATACCGACTTCTATAAGCTCCTCATGCTGCAGTTCATCTGGAAACACTTCCAAACGACCGAAGCTTCGTTCTCCCTCATCAACCGCTCCTTCCACGTCCGCCTCGCCGACATCATCGATCTTGACGAACTCCGCTGCCAGCTTGAACAAACCCGCAAGCGCCGCTTCCAAAAATCCGAACTCATCTGGCTCGCCGGCAACACCTTTTACGGCCGCGAAGACATCTTCGAGCCCGCTTTCCTCGGATGGCTCGAAAAAGACTTCCGTCTCTCTGACTACGAGCTTTCTTCTCGCAACGGCCAGTTCGCGCTTACCTTCCGCGGTCTGTGGACCGACACCACGCTTTGGGAGATTTACGCCCTCTCCACTATCAGTGAACTCAAAACCCGCGCCAGCCTCAAGCGCCTGAGCGAATTTGAACTCGATATCCTCTACTCCCGCGCCAAAACCCGCCTCTGGGAAAAAATGGCCCGCCTCCGCGGCACGCCCGATCTCAACGTCAGTGATTTCGGCACACGCCGCCGCCACAGCTTTCTCTGGCAGGAATATGTCGTCAAAGCCATGAGCGACGTCCTCGGCCCCTCGTTCAAAGGCACCTCGAACACCTACCTTGCCTACAAGCACGACCTTGAAGCCATCGGCACCAACGCCCATGAACTGCCCATGGCGCTCGCCGCGCTGGCCAACTCCGACGAGGAGCTGAAATCCTCGCAATATCGCCTCCTCGATCTCTGGCAGCAGACCTATCACGGTGAACTTCTCATCGTCCTCCCCGACACCTTCGGCTCTACACAGTTCTTCCAGAACGCTCCCGACTGGGTCGCAAACTGGACCGGCCAGCGTGCTGACAGCAAGGATCCCTTCATCGCCGGCGACGAATACGTCGCCTGGCTTGAGAGTCGCGGCCGCGATCCGCGCCAGAAACGCTTCATCGCCTCCGACGCTCTCGACGTGGATGCCATCCTCCATCTTCACGCACATTTCAACGGCCGCCTGCAAAACGGAGCCAAGCCCGCCGACTTCCGCCAAGCCAGCGATTTTCTTGACAGCAAGAAGTGGATACCCGACCGACGCATCCGCTTCAGCGCCGGCTGGGGCACTCTGCTCACAAACGATTTTCGGGATTGCAATCCGCAGGGAGATTCCGGCTTTGACCCGCTCAGCTTGGTCTGCAAATTAAACGACGTCGACGGCCGCTCCGCCGTCAAACTCTCCGACAACTTCCAAAAAGCCCTCGGCAACTCCGCAGAAATCAACCGCTATCGCCGGGTCTTCGGCCTCGCCGGCGTCGCTGACGTCCCTGTCACCCTCTAACCTTCTCTAGCGCGGAAAGTCAGACCAAGCCTGGTTGACTGAGGCACGCCCGGCGATATCCGTCTTCGACGCAACAATCACGCCGCCGATTCATCGGATGGGCAGTCGTATTTTTCCTAATTCCCCGCCCACACTCGACCGATTCAGTTCACCTTCCCGCCCCTTGCACCTTGACCAACAATTCCGCGAACTTCTGCTTCCGTTCTTGCTGGTCTTTCCCGCTCTCGGCTTCCGCCAATTGCGTAATGTTCATGGAGCAAAACTTGGGCCCGCACATCGAGCAAAACTTCGCCTCTTTGTAAAAATCATCGGGCAGATTTTCATCGTGCATCGCCTTAGCGGTCTCCGGATCCAGCGACAACTCAAATTGTTTGTTCCAATCGAACAAAAATCGCGCATAGCTCAACGCGTCGTCGCGATCCCGCGCGCCAGGTCTTTGCCGCGCCACATCCGCCGCGTGCGCTGCGATCTTGTAGGCGATCACGCCCTGCTTCACGTCCTCCGGGTTCGGCAATCCCAGGTGCTCTTTTGGCGTCACATAGCAAAGCATCGACGCGCCATACCACCCGTTCATCGCCGCCCCAATCGCGCTCGTGATGTGGTCGTAGCCCGGCGCGATGTCGGTGACCAACGGCCCCAGCGTGTAAAACGGGGCCTCGTGGCACCACTCCACTTCCTTGTCCACCTGCTCCTTGATCTTGTCCATGGGGATGTGCCCGGGACCTTCGATCATCACTTGAACATCGTGCTCCCAGGCCTTGGTCGTCAGCTCGCCTAGAACCTTCAATTCCGCGAATTGCGCTTCGTCGCTCGCGTCTGCCAGGCAGCCGGGACGCATCCCGTCGCCCAGTGAAAAGCTCACGTCATGTTTCTTGAAAACCTTGCAGATGTCGTCGAAATTTTCGTACAGGAAATTCTGTTTCTTATGATGCTCCATCCAGTGCGCCATTAGCGAACCGCCGCGCGACACGATTCCCGTGATTCGCTTCCGCACCAGCGGCACCTGCTCCCGCAGCACGCCTGCGTGGATCGTCATGTAGTCCACGCCTTGCTCGGCCTGTTCTTCAATCACTTCCAGCATCAGTCCGATGGTCAAATCTTCCGGTCGCCGCACGCGGGCAATGGCCTCGTAAACCGGAACCGTTCCGATGGGCACCGGCGAAGCATGAATGATTGCCTTGCGGATCTCCGGAATGTTTCCGCCCGTCGAAAGATCCATTACCGTGTCGGCGCCGTAATGCACGGCATGGTGCAGCTTTTTCAACTCTTCGTTGATCTCCGAAGTCGTCGCCGAATTCCCGATGTTCGCATTGATCTTGCAGTTGAACGCGACGCCAATCCCCATGGGCTCCAGGTTCCGGTGATGAATGTTCGCGGGAATGATCGCCCGCCCCCGCGCCACTTCGCTGCGCACCGTCTCGGGGTCCAGTTTTTCCCGTGTGGCGACATAGTGCATTTCCTCGGTAAGCACGCCCAGCCGCGCAAGATGCATCTGCGACATGTTGCGCGACCCATTCGCCTGAGCCTGCGCCGCCTCCCGCTTTTCAATCCACGCGTCTCTCATTGCCATGACAACCCCCTAAACCCGGTGACCGGTGATTTCGGACTGGCGACTGGCGCATACCCGTCACCTGTTCACAAATCCCCGTTTGGAAACTCAAATTATGTCACCCTGCCGCCATCCGCGCCAACTCAGGAATCTCCGGCAGCTTTCGCTTGCCTCGGCGAACGCTTCGCCAATTTCTTTACTTCACTTTGCTCCCTGCTTGCTTCTCTCTTCCAACTCGCTCCATCTCTCATACATCTCATCAATGCTGTTCTGCGCCCCCTCAAGCTCCAACGAGAGTTCTCTCAATCGCGCGCGATCGCTCATCACTTTCGGATCGAGCAACATCTCATGCTTCGCCTGCAACTCCTTCTCCGCATCCGCGATCCGGGCCTCAATCACCTCCAACTCCCGCGCTTCTTTGTAGCTCAACTTCTTCTGCGTCGCCGTCGCAGCCACCGGAGCAATCGGCGCGCTCGCAGTCAGCACCGGCCGCGCCGCGCTTCTGGCTGCCGCTCCCTGCTCGCGCTGCCAAATTTCCCACTGTGCAAAATCTGCGAACCGCTCCGCCTTACCCGACCCATCCAACCCCAGCACCACGGTGGATACCCGGTCCAGCATGTACCGATCATGCGTCACGAGCACCAGCGCCCCGCGGTAGTCGAGCAAACTCTCCTCCAATATCTCGAGCGTCGGAATATCCAGGTCGTTGGTAGGCTCGTCCAGCAGCAATACATCTGCCGGCTGCAGCATCAATTGCGCAATTAACACCCGCGCCCGCTCGCCTCCCGAAAGTCTTGCCACTTTCTGGTTCAACGACTCTCCGGTGAACAAAAACCGTGCCGCCCACGACGCCACATGAATCACGCGGTCCTGATAAATCACTGAATCGCTGTCCGGAGCGAGCGCTCGCCGCAGAGTCAGGTCCGGCTCCAGTTCGCGATTCTGGTCGAAGTAAACAATCTTCAGATTCTCCGCCTTCCTGATGCTCCCCGACTCTGGCCGGCTCTGTCCCGCTAGCAGGCGCAGCAAGGTCGTCTTCCCGCTCCCATTGGGACCCACCAACCCCACGCGCATCCCCGAGGTAATCACAAAATGAATATCCCGAAACAACGTGGATCCGCCCAGCCCGTGCGTCACGCCGTCCAAGGTCAGCAGTTGCTTCGTCTTCCGGTCGCTCGACCTGAAATCAATCCCCGCGAGCGAAGTCCCCGTCCGTGCGTTCATTTCCGCCAGCTCGCCGATCATCGCATGTGCCTTATCGATCCGCGCCTTGGACTTCGTCGTCCGGGCTTTTGGCCCCCGTCGCAACCACTCAATCTCGGTGCGCACGCGGTTTTCCAGCGCCTCCTGCCGATGCTTTTGTGCGTGCAGGTATTCTTCTTTCTTCTCCAGAAACGTGCTGTAGTTCCCCTCCACACGAAGTGCCCCGGCCTGGTAGGCCGGATTAATTTCCACGACCGCCGTCGCCACATTCTCGAGGAAGTACCGGTCGTGGCTGACCACCACGCACGCGAATGCGGCATTTTGCAGCACGCCCTCGAGCCACGCGATCCCTGCCAAGTCGAGATGGTTTGTCGGCTCGTCCAGCAGCAGCACGTCCACCTGCTGCACCAGCGCCTCGACAATGGCCAGCCGCTTCCGCCATCCACCCGAAAGTGAAGCCGCATTCGCATCCAAATCCGCAAATCCTGCACGGCCCAGAATCTCCGCCGTGCGCCCCGCGCGCTCGGCTTCCGCCACCTCTGCCCGATCGAGTGCGGCGTTCACAACCGAGCGCACCGTATCCCGCTCGGCAAACTCCGAAATCTGCGCCACGCCGGCCACGCGCACGCCCTTCCGCACCGCCAGCTCGCCACTGTCCGGCAACACCCGTCCATCGAGAATCCCGAGCAGGGTAGACTTCCCCGACCCGTTCGGTCCTACAATTCCGATCCGGTCGCCTTCCGACACGGTAAACGAAATCTCCCGGAACAACGGCGTAGCCGCAAACCGCTTCCCCAATCTTTGCGCGCTAATAATCGGTGGCAAGTAACGTGTCTTCGCTTTCCTAAAATGAGTGCGGCACCCTGTTCAACCTCAGCAGAGCGTTCCTTCTCAACTGCGGCGCCCGCTTTTCAGCCGGCTTTTCCCTTTTCTGTCATCCCGACCGGAGCGGCCGGCTTCGACCCAGGCATCCGCGCGGCGGAAAATAGCGGAACGGCAGGTCGGCGTGTTTGTCTGTTCTCCGCGCGTCTACGCATTTCCTTCTCTCCAGAATACCAACCACTGTGCCCCTCACCAATGCGCTCCGACCCCAAATCCTACCGATACTCCGCCCGGCACCCCCAAATGCGTCACCTGTCCTGTCACCGAGTCGCTATAGGACCCGCCTCCATAATTCACAAACGTCCTCCCTACCTCAAACCGCAGATACATATGGTTCTCCAGGTACCGCACCATCACAAATCCGGTATCAAACACAAAATGCGACGCGGGCCGCGTCACGGGGGGAACGAGCTCCGGACTCGACGGAAAATGAATAAACCCAGGCCGCAACTTCGCATAAACGCCGAACTGTTGCGAAGTGTACCCAACCCGCGCTCCAAGGAATCCGGCAACCGTATTCAGCCGGTCTCCTCCGAAGTTATAAACGCTCAAGTCCGAATCCAGTGAAACATACTGGTTATAGTTGAACCCGAAACGTCCCCCGAGCCCGAAACTGCCTCCCACGACCGGCCCGTTCAATTGCAAACCGTTCAACTGCGCTCCAATCTCATACTTAGGCAGTCCAGAGTAAGGCATGACGATCTGGCCACAGACGGTTTTGATTCCAGAAAAGAACAGACACACCAATCCAAAGACAGCTATCCCCCATCGC
>Ga0306920_100012096_pt1 | contig 11700 bp, 10 predicted proteins | sample flu12Cox44000170_FD_204666 | JGI IMG/M metagenome (GOLD analysis project Ga0306920, IMG submission 204666) | Lab enrichment of tropical soil microbial communities from Luquillo Experimental Forest, Puerto Rico - flux4day.12C.oxic.44.000.170 (v2)... | ecosystem: Environmental > Terrestrial >...
ATGAGATCTGTGGAATCGGAATCGTCGTTTCGTTTTTGCCGTTCAAATCGAAGCGCCGAATTTGTGATGGACCACCGAGCAGATCGCCCACATAAAGCGCCTCGTTGCTCGGCACAATCTTCTCGATCACCGCTTCCCCAGCCGAAACAATTTCGGCCCCGTTCTTCAATTCTGGCACCTCGAGCGGCAGGCGCAGAATTTTTCCGCGCGGCGCGTCCGCACGCGAAAGTAGGTAAAGCGCATTATCGCGGCCGAGACGGGCGAGCTTTATTTGATCGCTGAACTGCGTGATCTGCTTCCAGCTTTCATCTGGCCCGAGCAGATAATGCGCGAATTCCCCGCCATCGCCGTTGGCTACAGTTGCGAGAATGTATTTGCCGTCGTGGGATGCCGCCAGAGTAATCTCCGCGATGCGTGGGAACTCTTTGCCGATCGAATACTTATCCGCTGCGTCGGGTGTGCCGAGCTTATGAAAGTAAATCTGCTGATAAAAGTTGAGATCAGTATCTGGCCGCTCGCCTTTCCGTGGAAAGCGTGTGTAAAAAACTCCGGTGCCATCCGCGTTCCAAGCCGCACTGCCGCCTGCCGTGGGATATTGGACATGCGCAATCGTGTCCGGGAGCGCTTTGCCCGTCGCGGTTTCGTAAAAGTGAAGCGTGCCGTCTTCGCTACCGCCTTTGGAAAGTGAGATGGCGACATATTTGCCGTCCAACGACGGCACAAACCAGTCGATGGCAGTCGTGCCTTTCGTGTCGAGGACGCTTGGATCGAGCACTACTTTCTCAGACTTGAGATCGTCTGCCGACGCGAGCGTCACCAACAACGGCTGTTGTTTTGGCGGCTGGAATTTCATCGCAAACAAAATTCCGGGTTCGCCACCGCGAATCCGTCCTGTAGCGGGCCGAGAGATGAGCGAGAAATAGTGCGGCGAAGTTTTCGCGTACCACTCCTGTAACTGTTTTTCGATCGCCGCCCGATCGGGCAAGCTGTCGAGATATTTGCGTGTTTGCTGGTTCAGTGCGTCCGACCACGCTTTCACCTGCGAGTCGTCGTCACCTTCGAGCCACTGGTACGGATCTTCCACCGTTACTCCATGGTATTCGGTGGCAACAGGTTTCTTTGGAGTGTCAGGCGCGCTCTCAGCCAACGGAGCGTGGCTCAGCGCGAACACAGCGGCGGTTACAACTACAGACAGGAAGAAATTCGCTCTCATGCGGAGAGACAATACTCGCGAAAAAGATTTCGCTACGGCTTGGCGGGTGCCGGTGAAGCCGGAGACGTCGCCGCGTACTTGGGCTCCTTTACCTGCTTCCGGATAGCCTCGTACAACTTCTTTATCGCCGTCAAACTGGCGTGATTGGCGATAAACGCCGGGACAAAACCGCCGCTATCGGAGTAGATGGCATAAGTAGCACGCGTTTTTGCCGGACCATCCGGCTCAAGCAGCCATGTGCCATTACAAACTTTTACGCGCACGACGCCTTTCTGCTCTGCAGGTCCAAGATCGTTAGCGGCTTCCCATTGGCTGAGATACGTGAGTCCTTTGGGACCCGACGAAGATTTCTTCCACACGCGCAGCGTGTAATCGCGATCCTCGCAAATCTTTGGTGAAAGACGCTGGTAGCCGATCATTGAGTCCCCGTCGCGTTTTATCAGCCGACACTCCATTACGTAAGGCATGAACTTTGGATAATTTTCGAAGTCATCGATCACTGCACGCACGGCATAAACGGGAGCGTCGATGTCGCCGATCGCCTTGAACTCTTTCAAATTCGAATTTGCATGTGGCCGGCAGTAGATGACGACCACTTTGGCATCGGTGGCCAGCTTCCAGCCATCTTTCGGATTAACAGCGCTGGTGAACTCGGCGGCAAATGTGTTCGAGCCGGAGACGACTAGAATCGACCCCAAGGCGGGCAGGACTCGCCAAAGCATCGCGCGATGATACACGTTTTCCCCAGCATGGCTATCAGTGTTTCAGCATCTTTCGGCTACGTGCGCCGTGAGACTAGCGACTGCTCAAATGCCGAAATCCGAATGACGAACCTCGAAACAATGACGAATTACAAATCACGAACATTGGTGGCCTGCGTCTCTGTTATTCGAGTCTTCGTTCTTCCTTCGTCATTGGTCATTCGTGCTTCGTCATTGGCGAAGACTTGATACTGAGCAAAAATCTTGCATCTAGCATCTGAGACTCACCGCCGCCATGAATGTTCAACCTACTGTCCTGATCGTTGATGATGAGAAGCATACGCGCGACGGGCTCCGACGTTTGCTCGAGAACGATTACGACGTGTACGTCGCCGGGGACATTGGTGGCGCAATGGATGTGCTCGAGCGCGAGCAGGTCGATGTGGTTCTTACTGACCTCCGCCTTGGCAATGAAGATGGAATGGTGCTGATCGATCGCGCGCTGAAAATGTCGCGTCCGCCGATCGGCATCATGATGACCGCTTACGGCTCGGTCGATGTCGCAGTGGAGGCGATGAAACGCGGCGCCTACGATTTTGTCACCAAGCCGCTAAACCTCGACAAAGTCGAGTTGCTCATCGCGCGTGCGGTGCAAAGCCGCAAGCTCGAGCAGGAAAATCGCGCGCTGCGCGAGCAGGTGGATGAACGCTACGGACTCGAAAATATCTGGGGCGACTCCCCGGCACTGCATGAAGTGCTGGACACAATCAAACAAGTCGCTCCTTCATCGGCCAATGTGTTGATCGAAGGCGAAAGTGGGACTGGCAAAGAGTTGGCCGCGCATGCCATTCACAATTTGAGCCGGCGTAACCAAGCGAAATTTGTGGTTGTACATTGTGCCGCGCTTTCGCCGCAGCTGCTCGAGAGCGAGTTGTTCGGACACGAGAAAGGCGCGTTTACCGGTGCGCATGAACGGCGCATCGGCCGATTCGAGCAAGCCAACGGCGGCACAATTTTCCTGGACGAAATCGCGGAGATCGATCCGAGCACGCAGGTAAAATTGCTTCGCGTCATCGGCGAACAGCGGGCTTTCGAGCGCGTCGGCGGCAATCAAACATTACACGCCGATGTGCGTCTGATTGCGGCTACAAACAAAAATCTCGAACAACTCGTGCGCGAAGGAAAATTCCGCGATGACCTTTATTTTCGCCTCAACGTCGTGCGCATCGTTATGCCGCCGTTGCGCGAGCGAAAAGAAGACATCCCGATTCTGGTCCGCGGATTTCTGCGCCACTTCTGCAAACTAAATGACAAGCCGCTTCTGGAACTCGCGCCCGACGCGATGGACGCACTGCTTGCTTACGATTGGCCCGGCAACATCCGCGAGCTGCGCACTGCAATCGAGCATGGCGTCGTGATGGCGACGGGCAAACAAATCACGTTACGCGATCTACCGATGACCGTGCGCCAGTCCGCAGCAGCGACATTGCCCGGCGGCGTTTCACCAACAGAGGCGTTCGGCGAAAAAACCAGCCCGCTCGATCTGCATGAGACCGAAAGAAGATTGATTGCCCAGGCGCTTGCCGCCACGAATGGCAACGTCACCGCCGCCGCAAAAAAACTCGGCATCAGCCGCCGCACGCTGCATCGAAAAATTAACGAAATGAATTCGGCGAAAGAGAGTGCGGAAAAAACCGGTAACTAACGTTTGACCCGCGCCACGTTTGACTGCGAGTTCGCGACGCCTGGCCTTCGCCAGAAAATGTTTCAGCGATGTAAGCAGATATGAACGCAAACGCCCCTTCTCCTGGCGAACTGCGTCCAAGTCTCTCCTCTCGAGTATCAGCGCAAAAAAACCCTGCGTAAGATCCTGCGCTTCGTCCGGACTGTAGCCATCACGTCTCACAAAACCGTAGAGCGGCCACCAGTATGTCCGGCAAAGTTTCTCAAGTGCTTCCTGTGCCGCCGGCGAGTCGCCTTGAGCCTGAAGCACCACGCTCCAGTGTGTTGTAGTAAACGCAGCACCGTGATGAGCATTTCCGCCAATCGCGGTCAGTGAAGTCGCCTCATCCTCAGTGGGGGACACGCCATGATCGGATCAAAAACTCGTTCGAATATCAAGGCATTTGGGAAAGGTAGGGGCGGTTCACCTGAACCGCTCCGGGCGATTGAGGTCAATCGCCCCTACCAATAGGCAGCCGTCGGCCTTGATCGTGCAAAAAATTTCGCGTTTACGAATCGCGCTTTGAGCGTTTCAATTAAGGCCGTGACTGAGCAGAAGAAAATCTTTGGCACAGACGGGGTGCGCGGAGTTGCCAACGTTGAACCGGTTACCGCCGAGACGGCACTGAAACTTGGGCGCGCTGCTGCGTTTGTGTTCTTGCAAATGAATCCGCGCAGAACGCCTGATGGCGCCCGGCCGAAAATCGTGCTCGGGAAAGATACGCGTCTTTCCGGTTACATGCTGGAAAACGCGCTGGTAGCTGGAATCACTTCGCTTGGCGTGGATGTTCTGGTGATCGGGCCCTTGCCTACGCCGGGCGTTGCGTACATCACCCGATCGCTGCGCGCTGATGCGGGCATCGTCCTTTCCGCGTCGCATAATGCTTATCAGGACAATGGCATCAAGTTTTTCCGGCACGACGGTTACAAGCTGGATGACCAGATCGAGGAAAAAATCGAAAACCTCGTTTTTACTGGCGAGATCGATTCAATCCGGCCGACTGCGAACAATATTGGTCGAGCCACACGAATTGATGACGCGCTCGGACGTTACGTGGAATTCGCGAAAGCGAGTTTTCCAAAGGGAATTTCGCTCGAAGAAATGCGTGTCGCAGTGGATGTAGCAAATGGCGCCGCTTACAAATCGACGCCGTGCGTTTTGCGCGAGTTAGGCGCGGAGGTCGCCGTGGCCCACAATGAGCCGAACGGGATCAACATTAACGACGGCTGCGGCAGCATGCATCCAGAGGAAATTCAGCGGATTGTCGAAGTCAGCGGCGCCGATGTTGGCATTAGTCATGACGGGGACGCTGATCGCGTTCTTCTTTGCGACGAGGACGGCGAGATTGTCGATGGCGATGAAGTTCTCGCCATTGCGGCGTTGGATCTTTTGGAAGCGGGCCGGCTGGAGCAAAACACTGTGGTGGCAACCGTCATGAGCAATTTTGGTCTGGATGAGGCGCTCGCGGCGCGCGGCGGCAAAGTCCTGCGAACGAAAGTCGGCGATCGTTATGTCATCGAAGAAATGGTGCGGCAAAAGCTCAATCTCGGTGGCGAACAAAGCGGTCACGTCATTTTCCGTGATTTCACCACGACCGGCGACGGCATCATCACCGCGCTCCAGATTTTGCGGGTCATGCACAAGACCGGCCAGTCACTGAGCAAGCTCAAGTCGTGTTTGCAAAAATATCCGCAGGCTCAGCGCAATCTGGCGGTAAAAGAAAAGCGTCCTCTGGCGGAACTGGATTCTGTGATGAAGTTGGTGACAGAGGCCGAGAAAGAGTTGTCCGGCAAAGGCCGCGTGCTCCTGCGTTATTCCGGCACCGAGCCAAAAATTCGTCTACTCATTGAAGGGCGCGAGTTTGAAATGATCGACAAACAAGCAGACCGGATCGCGGATGCGATTCAAACCGCGATCGGAGCGTGATGAACACAGTCATTCCGAGCGAAGTCGAGATCATTTTAGGGCGGAGCTCCCGCGACGCTGGGCTCGCAGGAGCTCGCCCCTCCAATCGTGGTTGGAACTAGTATGAGCCTTACACGTGTAATCGAAGCGCTCTTGTTCAGCGCGCAAAAGCCGCTCTCGATTCAGGAGATCACCACGGCGATCAAGGCGGGCGAAGGCGATCTCGCCACTGAGACGCCTAACGAGTTTGCACGGGTGAAAAATGCAGAAGTTGCCGCAGCACTCGAACAACTCAAGGTGGAATACATTGAGCAGAGCCGCGCGTTTCAACTGGTCGAAAAAGCAGAAGGCTGGCAATTGGCCACTGATCCCGGCTTCGCGCCCTGGGTCCGGCAGCTTTTCCCGGTGCCGAAGCCGGCTCGTTTGAGTGCGCCTGCGCTGGAAACATTGGCAATTATTGCGTATCGCCAGCCGATTACGCGTGCGGACGTAGAAGCGGTGCGCGGCGTGAACATCGATGGCGTGCTGCAGACGTTGATGGAGCGCGGTTTGGTGAAAATCGCCGGACGCGCCGAAATCCCGGGACGGCCCCTTCTTTACGAAACGACACAATTTTTTCTCGATCACTTCGGGCTGCGCAATCTCAACGAATTGCCGAACGCGGAAGAGTTGCGGAGACGTAATTTGCCGGTGCAGACTGCCGCCAGGATCGGTGATCCGGGCCGGCCGGGGCCATCGTCTTCGGCTACAACGAAACTGTAGCCGTCGCCCTGTGGGCGACGCAATCTGCGTATGAATGGCTCCTCATGGTCACGCTTCGCACAGCGAAGCGGGTACAGCGGATTGTTTCTTGTCACGTTTTTAACCTCTCGGGCTGCCTTCGCTGAAATCAAAGCCTCCGATTGCGCGCGTGCCACAAAATACTCCGAGAGCAGGCGCGGCAGTGCGATGCTGGTAATGCAAAATGGCCGAACAATTTTCGAGCATTACGCAAACGGTGGATCTGCGAACAAACGATGGCCAATCTTTAGCGGAACCAAAAGTTTTTGGGGAATTGCCGCGCTGACGGCTGTGCAAGAGGGCCTGTTTAGACTCGACGATCCGGTATCGGACACGATCACCGAGTGGAGGAGCGATCCGCGCAAATCGCAGATAACGATTCGGCAATTGCTCAGCCAAACTGACGGGATCGAAGGTGCGTCGAGTCTTCAGCGGCCTTCGATTCGCGACCGAAACGCGATGGCGATCGGATTGCCCAGCGTGGCTGAACCTGGTTCGGCTTTTATTTACGGCCCAAGTCACATTCAGATTTTTTCCGAACTGCTTCGCCGAAAATTGCGAGGGCGCAGCGTGATCAACTACTTCGAAACCCACGTGGCGAACCGGCTTGGACTGCACGATCTCAAATACAAAAAAGATGCGCGCGGCAATCCGCTGCCTGCGACCGGATTTGAATTAACAGCGCGCGAATGGGCGCGACTGGGCGAGCTTGTAGTTGGGAACGGTAATTACCATCGACGCAAAATTGTCCCGTCGACTTTGTTGCGAGAAGCGTTTGTTGGTTCGCAGATAAATCCGGCGTACGGACTCACATTTTGGTTGAACCAGCAGGCAGCGACAGGACGCGAGGCCGATATGGAACGAATGCTCGATTTGCCCTGGCAAAATGCGCAATGGACCGGCATTTGCATCTGCAAGGATGCGCCTGCCGATATGGTGGTAGCGCTTGGGTCGCATTCCCAGCGGTTATTCATTATTCCGTCGTTGAAAACGGTCATTGCCCGGCAAGGATCGGGCGGAAACTTTTCGGACGCACAGTTTCTGAGGCTGGTGCTCGGACGGATCCCATGAAATACGCCAGTTTGACTTGCTCGTTAGTCTGGCGAACCATCACGGAGCCATGAAAGAGCGTTCGGATGACGAGCAGGCGCTCATGAAGATTCAGCGCGAATGGGCGGACGCGCGCGTCAAAGGTGACAGTTCATACACTCAGCGGCTTGAGACGAATGATTGCACGATCGTCTGGCCGGACGGCACCATCGTGAACAAACAGCAGGATTTGCAAACCATGACCGGCATCATCGCCTTCTCCGAATTCAAAATCGATGATCTTCGGGTACGCTTGTATGGCGACACTGGTGTCGTCGTTGGTCAGGGGACAATCAGGGCGCAAAAGGGAAAGCAAGATCTTCTCGGGGGAAAATTCGTGTGGACCGACACATTTGTGAAACAGGATGGCGCATGGAAGGTCGTCGCTTCGCAAATCACTCCGGTCTTGGAAAAATAATCGCTTACAGTTATCCATAATTGATCATGAACAAATTCGCGCTCGGTTGCGGCGTCCTCATCGCCATTTTGCTTTTCATCGTTGTAGTTGCTGCAATTGCAGTTGGAGGCAGCTACAATCGTCTCGTCCGCTTGCAGCAGGCGGTCGATCAAAGTTGGGCGCAGGTGCAAAACGTGTATCAGCGCCGCGCAGATTTGATCCCAAATCTCGTAAACACGGTTTCAGGAGCGGCTAATTTCGAGAAGAGCACCCTGGTGGAAGTCACGAATGCGCGCGCGAGTGTCGGCCGCGTGCAAACGCAGCTCGATCCGAATAAAGCGCCGACCGACCCGGCGCAGCTGGAGCAATTTCAAGCTGCGCAGGGACAATTGAGCAATGCGCTTTCGCGCCTGCTGGTAGTTGTGGAGCGCTACCCGGAGCTAAAGGCGAATCAAAACTTCCTGAGCTTGCAAGCGCAACTGGAAGGAACCGAGAACCGAATTTCCGTCGAACGCGGCAACTTCAACAAGACAGTGCAGGACTACAACGTGGCGGTGCGCAGTTTCCCGACTAATTTCATCGCGGGCATGCTCGGTTTTTCGCCGAGACCGTTTTTCACTGCGCAACCAGGCGCCGAAAAACCGCCGCCGGTGCAGTTCAATTTCGGGACACCCGCTCCGGCGACTTCGCCATAGTGTGAACTTGATCCTTGGTGGATCGGCTGGAAAGCCCGACTGTTGCTTCGCATCCGTTACGGCTCTGAAGACGATGCCAAATCAACCGCACCGCCGCGAGCACGCGATGATTCCGGGGAGCACACGCGCCCTCGCGTGTCCCGTTCGGCGCCTCGCCGAACGGATGGAACGAGCTTCGGCTTACTCAACCGGGATTGTCAATTGCCGTGGGGAACAGCGTTTTCGGCGAGGGCGCCGCAAACAGCACGCGAAGCGCGTGCGCTCCCCAGCGATCACGCTCGCGGTCGCGACTCTGCTTGCGATCAGCGCGCACGCCGCGGAAGTAATTCCGCCTAAGCCCGCTAGTTACTTCAACGATTACGCTGGCGTGGTTTCGAAAGAAGCCGCATCTCGCTTTAATGAGCAGCTTGCTCAATTCGAGCGTGATACTTCCAACCAGGTAGTGGTTGCGGTTTTTCCGAAGATGCAGAGCGACTCGGATATCGCGGATTATACCCAACGCGTCGCACAGGCTTGGGGTGTCGGCCAAAAGGAGCGGCGCAATGGCGCAGTTCTCTTTGTATTCATCCAGGACCGCAAAATGTTTATTCAGGTCGGCTACGGCTTGGAAGGCGCGCTGCCGGATGCGACCGCCTTCGACATCACGGAACGAAATATCAAACCACTATTTCGGACTGGCAACTATGAGGCTGGGCTGGCAACGGGAATCGATCTGATCTTCAAAGCGATACGGGGCGAGTACAAGGGATCAGGAAAAACTGTTGCTGAAAGCCACGGCGTCGGCGGTGCGGTTTCCAATGTCTTGCCTTTCATCATCTTCATCATTGTGCTGATCTTGCTTTCGCGCCTGGCCCGAAAAACGGGCGGTTATGGCTATTCATCGGGGGGCGGCGGCCCGGTGTTTATCCCAGGAGGTGGTGGTGGCGGCTGGTCGTCCGGTGGCGGCGGTGGCGGCGGCGGCGGCTTCAGCGGGTTTAGCGGTGGCGGCGGAAGTTTCGGCGGAGGCGGCGCGGGATCGAGCTGGTGACAAATGCGAACGCGAGAATTCCTCAGCAAACTCGAGCACGCCCGGATCATTGACGTTATTAGGGAAGCTGAATCGAAAACGTCCGGTGAGATTCGCGTTTTGATCCAGCGTGGGAATTTGAGGAGTGATCCCCTGGTTGCGGCGCGGAAGAGGTTTCATCGGCTCGGTATGCACAAGACGCGCGAGCACAATGCTGTGCTCATTTTTGTCGCGCCGCGTGTTCATAAATTTGCGGTTGTTGGCGACAACGCGATTCATGAAAAATGCGGCGATGAATTCTGGCAACGGATCGTTGAAAGAATGCGAGCGCATTTTCAAAGGGAGAAGTTCAGCGATGCGTTGATAGAAGCGGTCAACGAAGTCGGGGGCGTACTCGCCAGGCATTTTCCGCAAAGGGTGAGAGACACAAATGAACTGCCGGATGATGTGATCGAGAGCTAACTACTTTCATTAACACCTGCCTTCAGGCGGGCATGCGTTTAGCCTGTCATTCTGAGCGAAGTGAAGCTCAGCGGAACGAAGTCGAAGAATCCCGTTGAATCACCCCAAAGGCAACTCCACGGGATCCCTCGACTTCGCTCGGGATGACGGCAACATGGGGGGCTTGCAAAATCTTCGAATCAGGCTTTATTCCAAGCTCCGCAGCGAGTTTTTGAAATTACGCCGTTGGTCCCTGGGTCTCCGTCGCTGGATGTGAGATCGCGCTCGCCAGGGGGAACCCGGCGATGGAATTTTCGATTTTAGATTTGCGATTGCCGATTTGTTACCGAATTCCGCGTCCAATCGAAAATCGAAATTCGACAATCGGAAATTAATATATGCCTATCCGTTACGGTCGTTTTGAAATGCCGAAGACTCTCACAAAAGACGAGAGCACGGCCACAGACACTTATGCAAAGTTCACCGCCGAGCCGTTTGAGGCCGGCTACGGTCACACTGTTGGGAACTCCCTCCGGCGAGTCCTGCTTTCGTCGCTCGAAGGTGCGGCCATTACCGCGGTAAAAATCGCCGGCGCGCAGCACGAGTTCGCTACGTTGCCTAATGTGGTTGAGGACGTGACCGACATCGTCCTGAATCTCAAGAAAATAAAATTTAAACTCGATGGTCAGGACCACGAGCCAAAGAAATTGTCACTCAACGTAAACAGGGAAGGCGAGGTCACTGCCGGGGACATCCAGACTATTCAAGGTTTTGAAGTGCTGAATCCCAAGCAAGTGATCTGCACCCTGGACCGGAAACACAAGTTCGACGCGGAACTCGAAGTACGCGTCGGCCGCGGATTTGCCACGGGAGAGGAAAACAAGCGCCCCGATCAACCGATCGGCCTCATTCCAATCGACTCGATCTTTTCACCTGTCACGCGCGTAAAGTACGCGGTGGAAAATACTCGTGTCGGTCAGCGTACCGATTACGACAAACTGATTCTGGAGGTATGGACCGACGGACGCTTGACACCGGATGACGCACTGCTCCAGGCATCCGCGATTCTGCGCCATCACCTGGATGTCTTCGTCCACTACAACGAGGAAGTAATCGAATTCGATCAGACGCCGGCTGGAGTCAGCGAAGAGACTATCAAGCTGAAGAAACTGCTCAACATGAGTGTGAACGAGATCGAGCTGAGCGTGCGTGCGGCGAATTGCTTGAACAACGCGAACATCACCACCGTCGGGCAACTTGCGCAGAAGACCGAGGCCGAAATGCTGAAGTACCGCAACTTCGGCAAGAAATCGCTCAATGAGATCAAGGACAAACTGCAACAACTTGGGTTGAGTCTGGGTATGAAGTTCGAGCCGGGCTTGATCGATTTACCGATAAGCGCCGATGGCGCTGCGCCAGCCGCCGCACCGGCAGCTGGCCAACAGTAAACGTCTGTGCGAAGATCGCGTTTCGCTGCGTATGAGACATCAAAAGAAGACGATCAAGCTGGGGCGCACCGCTGACCACCGCCGGGCGTTACTCGCCAACCAGGTCTGCGCTTTAATCGAACACCAGCGAATCAAGACGACTCTGGCCAAGGCCAAAGCGGTTCGTCCTCTTGCTGAACGCATGGTGACGCTCGGTAAGAACGGTTCGATTCATGCGCGTCGCACGGCACTCGCTGTGTTACGGCAGAAAAGCGTCGTCAAAAAATTATTTGATGACATCGCACAACGTTCCGCCAAACGAA
>Ga0306920_100012097_pt1 | contig 11700 bp, 10 predicted proteins | sample flu12Cox44000170_FD_204666 | JGI IMG/M metagenome (GOLD analysis project Ga0306920, IMG submission 204666) | Lab enrichment of tropical soil microbial communities from Luquillo Experimental Forest, Puerto Rico - flux4day.12C.oxic.44.000.170 (v2)... | ecosystem: Environmental > Terrestrial >...
GATTCCGATTGGTGGCTGGTGGAAGGAGTTGCTGAACAGCGACGGCAAGGAATATGCCGGCAGCGGGATGGGCAACGGAGGCGGAGTGATGGCGGAGCACAAGGCGCAACACGGCCGTCCGTTTTCCCTGAAGCTCACCCTGCCACCGCTGGCTGCCGTGTTCTTTCGGCCGGAATAAAGCCAAACTCCAGGGCAAAGAGCCACGCAAGCTTGCCCCACGCGCTGCTGCCGGGCAGTCGCCCGGCCACCCAGACAGGGGGTCTGGGTGTACACGACCTAAACACTACGGCTTCCACTGGCCGACAGCCGCGACCACTTCATCAAGTTCGGCCTTCTTCAGAATCTCAGCGACCGCTTTGTGATCGATGTGTGGTGCAATCGGTTGGGGATCCTGTGCGATCGCCCACGCTGTCACGGCCACAATCGCGGTGTCCGGCTTGAAGAAAAGTGGGTCAACTTTATCGTACGTATCGCTCGACTTGTGGTGAATCTCAAAGTACTGCTTCATATCGACCCACAAATCCAACGCCGGGACCCCTTGCAACATGAACGGACCGTGGTCGGTGTCATAGGTGACCTCCTGCGACAGACCATCCCCGCTCAGGCCTTTCAGCAGCGTATCGCTGATGGGCTTCATCGCCGCTTCAAGCTCCGGCCGCCCTTCGACCTTCCACCCCTTCGGATGTCCCGCGCCATTGTCGGTATTGAGCACCGCGACACACTTCGCCATCTCGCCGAGGTGCGCCTGCACGTAGGCATAGGAACCCAGAATGCCTTCCTCTTCCCCGCCCCATAATGCAAAGCGGATGCTTCTACGCGGCCCCTTCTTGAGCGCAGCGATGGCCCGAGCCGCTTCCAGAACCATGGCCGTGCCGGCGCCGTTGTCCTGCGCTCCGGTGCCAAAATCCCACGAGTCCAGATGCGCGCCGATGATGATCCATTCTTCCGGTTTTTCACTGCCGCGAATCTCGGCGATCACGTTGTTGACTTGAATAGGGCCCGCGGTCTGATTCTGTAATTCCAGTTGCATCCTGACCGGACCCTTCTCGAGTTCGCGCCGGATGAGGCCCCAGTCCTCCATACCAACCTCCGCGGCAGGGAGCGCGCTCAGCTGCGAACCCCAGTTGGGGTCGTGGGCGTTCAGCACGTTATTGGTTTCGCGATCCGGGAAGACCATGGCGAGCGCACCCGCATCTTTGAACGGCTGGTAGGAGGCCATCAACTGCCCGAGCTTTTTCGTCCAACCGTGCGCCAGGATTTTTTTCAGATCGTAGAACACGATCATTCCTTTTGCTTTTTGTGCAGCAGCTTTCACCGCATCCGGCGCGACATCATCGACGATCAGCACCTCTCCACTCACGCCGCCAGCGGGCGTGGAGGGCGACCAGCCCAGCGATTCCAAATGCAGCACCCGGGGAGCGGGAGCGACGATTTCTCCATGCGCCGTGCCACGCAACCAACCGCTCTCCATCGCGAACGGCTCGAGCTTCACGTTCTGGATTCCGTAACTGCGAAATTGGTTCGCCGCCCACTCCGCAGCCCGGTTGTATGCAGGAGAGCCCGTCAAGCGGCCGCCGAAGCCGTCACTCAAATCGCGCAGTGTCGCCATCGACGGTCCGGTATAGATGGAAGCCGTCAATTTATTGGCCGTTTCCTGAATATCGGGACTGACCTGCCCGACCGCGAAAGTCCCCAGTATCAGTCCCGCACACGCAACGCACATCCTGCGAATAATCATGATTTCCTCAATGGTGGTGAATGGTTCGGATCAGGCCGGTATTTCCAAGATCAGCAGCCTCGTGATTGTGCCTTGAATGCCACGGCCTTCGCAAGAACGACTGGGCTTCGCGGTGGTAAAGTGAAAGCCAGTGTGACACTCGCGTTCTGATGCGGATCCTGACCCGATACATTCTCCGCGAAGTCTCGGCAAATGCCGCGGTCGGCATCGCCATCTTCACATTTGTTCTGTTCACGAAGGACCTGGGGCGCATCCTTGAGCTGGCGGTTCGAAACAGCGCGCCGCTCGAGAGCATCGGCGAAGTGATCTTCCTGACTTTGCCGGTCGCGATGACGATCACCATTCCCGCCGGGGTGCTGGTCGGTATTCTGATCGGCCTCAGCCGACTTGCCGCTGACAGCGAGATCACCGCCATGCGGGCCAGCGGCATCGGCGTGTGGAATTTCCTGCGCATCGTTTCTCTGTTCGTCGTGGTGGCCTGGATCGCCGCGCTCGCCAATGGCTTCTACCTCGCTCCGCGCTCCGAGGCCGCGCTGACTCATCTGCAGGACAAGTTAAAGACGGCGCAGGCGTCGTTCGAAGTGCAGCCACGTGTCTTCTATGAAGGCTTCCCGAAAATCGTCCTCTATGTTCAGGACGTGCGCAGCGGCCAGCGTGCCGCCCGCTGGCGCGGAGTATTTCTCGCCGATATCAGCACGCCGGGCTCTCCGCGCATCACGCAGGCGGAGCAAGGCATTCTGGTCAGCGAGAGCCCGACCCGGCTGCAATTGCATCTGGTCAACGGCTCCACTCACGAGACCGACCCGCGCGATCCTGGGCATTATCAGATCACGACTTTTGACCAGACCGATATTCCGATCGAGTTGCCGGCCAGCGATAGCAAGGCCGAAAGCGAAGCGATTCCAGTCTCGGAAATCCCGTCCCTCACCCTGCTGCATCAGGCGAAGGAAGTTGACCCTGGGTTGGGGCGCTGGTACATGATCGAGTTCCACAGGCGGCTGGCTTTGCCCACCGCTTGCCTGGTGCTAGCCCTGGTAGGCATTCCGCTGGGCCTCTCCTCGAAGCGCGGCGGTAAGTCTTCCGGCTTTGTGCTGACGATTCTGCTCGTGTTTGGCTACTATTCGGCTTCGCTGATAGGGGTCTCGCTTGCGCGCCAAGGGAGAGTGTCGCCGTTTGTGGGTGTGTGGCTCGCTGACTTTATCTTCCTCATCGGCGGGCTATTCCTGCTCTGGCGCGCGGAAAAGCGTCCGCTCGAAATTGGCTCGTGGCTCGCACTGCGCAACCCGTTTCATCCGGCTACCGCGCTCACCAAGCTCAAGACCGCCGCTGCATCGAACCACTCCGATGCATTCGAACGTGCGGCTTCGCGGCATCGCGTCTTCAGCATGAGTTTTCCGACCATCCTCGACGACTACGTGCTGCGCGATTTCTTCGTTTATCTCGGATTGATCATCGCGACGTTTCTCATGCTGCTCGACGTGTTCACGCTGTTCGAGTTGCTCGGTGACATCCTGCGCAATCATGCGCCGACACTGCTGGTGGGAGAATACCTGCTCAACGTCACGCCGTTCTTTCTCTACAACATCCTGCACTTAAGCGTGCTGCTCGCTGTGCTGATCACTTTTGGACTGATGGAGCGCTCGAACGAGGTTACCGCGATCAAGGCCACCGGCACCAGCGTGTACCGCATCATCGTCCCGGTGCTGGTGATCGCTTCTCTGCTCGGCGCCAGTCTGTTCTTCTTTGACCAGTTCTACCTGCCGCGGCTCAACAAGCGGCAGGACGCGCTGCGCAACCAGATCAAAGGGAAACCGGCACAAACGTACCTGCGCCCGGATCGCAAATGGATTTTTGGCGAGCATTCCGATATTTACTACTACCAGTTCTTCGACGCTGACAAGAATCAGTTCGCAAATCTCTCGGTCTTTCAGTTCGATCCGCACAGCTTTGCCATTACGCGGCGTGTGTATGCCGATCGCGCCCACTGGTCAGATCTCAGCCAACGCTGGATTTTCGAGCAGGGATGGCAACGCGATCTGCGCGGCGCCGCCATCGAGGACTATCGCCCCTTCGACGTCACCACCTTTGCGCAATTCAACGAGCAGCCCGGCTATTTCAAGAAGGAAGTGCGGCAGTACTCAGAGATGAACTATGAAGAGTTGCGCCGCTACATCCACGACTTGCAGCAGAGTGGATTCGACGTGGTGCGGTTGAAAGTACAACTGCAGCGCAAGCTATCGTTCCCGATTGTCACGCTGGTGATGGCGGTGCTCGCCGTGCCTTTCTCGCTTTCGGCAGGCAGGCGCGGCGCCATCACGGGAGTCGCGGTCGCCGTAGGCATTGCGGCGGTGTACGAAGTGGTCTCACGCTGGTTTGAAGCCATGGGCAACCTGAGCCAGTTGCCCCCCGCCGTGGCCGCATGGTCGCCCGACCTGATCTTCGCGCTGGTCGGCGGATATTTGATTCTGCGCGTGTCGACCTAGCCCTCGCGGCCCCCAGCAAGCAACGGCCGCGTGATCTGCTAACGGGATGCAATCCCAAAAGGAGCCACCGGACCGTTGATCTGCGGCTGCACGGTCATGCCTCCCGTATTGTTAATCAACGAAATAGTGCTCACCGTGTTGGCACCGGTGTCCGACACCAGAATCCAGAAATCTCCATTCACCACGTCATTCGCTCGGATCGTAGCCGCCACCGGCTTATCCCCGGTCGAAACGAACGCCGGACTTAGCGCGGTGAGAGCCCCTGTCACTTGATTCAGCCGAAAGCCAAGAATTTGATTGGAGCGGTTGGCTACCACCAACAAGAATTTTGCACTCGGATCACTGAACATCACGGTGGGGCCGATCCCCGCAGAAATCGGCGAGCCCGGTACCGGGGTAAGAGATCCGTCCGCACTATTCACTTTGTATTCGAAGAGCTGGTTCGAGTTCTGCAGGTTGGTGGTCACGTAAAGGAAGTCCCCGGTTGGAGGAGAGAACACTCCGCTCGCGCCTGCTGAAACCAGCACAGGCCAGAGGGCCGGCTGCATCGTGCTGGTGAGTGGTGTGAGTACACCGCTCGTGCCGTCAAAGGAGAATCCGAGCACAATATTGTTTGCCTGATCGGTGGCGTATAAGAAATTTCCCTGGTTCGCAACGGCGAGACCTGCGGGAATGACGGGTGCCGGAAAGTTGATCGTTTGCTGGCCAGTCAGAAGCGGAAAGGGCGAACCAGGCACCTCGGTCAGCGACCCCGAATTCACAGCGAAGATCGAGATCCCAGCCTCACACGGATTTGCATTCTGGGGATGTGCACCGCAGTTGGGATCTCCCGGTATTCCCTGATCGGCGACAAACAGGAACTTGCCGCCGGGGTCCATCGTCATGGTGACCGGAGCAGAAACCGGATGCTTCAACGGAGTCACGCCTCCAGCCTTCAAGGATCCATCGCTATTCAAGGAGAAGCTTGCGATATCGTTGCTGCCGCTATCCGCGACATAGGCGGTGGTTTGAGCAGAATTGAACAGGAGGACGGTGGGCTGCACGCCAGTCTTGGCCGGGGTTCCGATGGGCACGAGCGCGTTGTTGTCCGTTTTGAGCACCCCGGTCCTCAAGTTAAGCTTGAAGGCTGCGACGGTTTGATCGCTCTGGCCAACCACATACACGATGCCGGTTTTGTCGCCCCCACCACAACTCAACAGCAGTGCGGTACCGAATGCCGCACACCCAGCCCACAGCCGCCGACTCATCAACATTCAGTCTCCTGTTGCTCGCAGATGGCCGCACCACCCGGACCGGGCGTGCGCAATCTAGGAAGTAAGGCTTGATTCCACTCTTTTATGTATCAGGAATTTCCCCCAAGAGCAAACGCCTGCAAAGACTTATTGGAGTCCGCTAGGGGTGTTCGGAGTTGCCCGCGAGCGATTTTGAGCAGCTCAGCTTCCGCTTGCAACGGAAGGCTGCAGCCACCATTCGGTTTGGCTTAGGCGACCGGACCCGCGGGAATCTCGGCAGCTTCGATACCAGCGGTTGGTTGGAGCTTTGCATCGAGCGGCAATCGGAGCTCCACGATCAGGCCACCTTCGGGACGGTTGGCGGCATGCACGGCCCCACCATGCAGACGAACGGCTCGTTCGGTAATGGCGAGTCCGAGCCCGACTCCGCCCGTGTTCCGACGCGCGTCATCCACCCGGTAAAAGGGCCGGAAAAGCTTATCGAGCGCAGAGGGTGGCACTCCGGGCCCCGAGTCGAGGACCTGGATCACGGCTTCGTCCTTGCCTGACACGATTTCGCGGCTCACGCGGACCACGACTTCGGTTCCCTCGCCAGTGTGGCGCATCGCATTGCGCACCACGTTTTCAATCGCGCTGTGCAGCAACGATGGGCTGCCCCACACGATTGCTTCTTCGTCGATCTCGCAATGCACGCGCCGGCTCCGGTCCTGCGCTTCGAACTCGGCGTCTTTGGTGACGTCGCGCACCATCTCATCGAGGGAGAACGCGTTGCGCCGCATCGCATCTTCCCCTGCCTCGAGCCGGGCGAGGGTCAGCAAGCGCCCAATCAGCTCGTTCAACCGATTCGCTTCCAGTTCTATGCGTTCGAGAACTCCTTGCGCTTCCGCGCCGGCACGCTGCCGTGCCAAGCCCAGCGCCACATTCAGTCGCGCTAAGGGCGAGCGCAATTCGTGCGAGATGTCATTCAGGAGTTGCGATTGTGCTCCCACCAGGCTTTCCAGCCGGCCAGCCATCGTGTTGAAGTCGCGCACCAGTTCGGCGATCTCATCGCGCCGGTGGGCGGGCGGCTCGTCGGCTCGGGCGGTCAGATCACCTTCCGCGAGCTTTTGCGTAGCCGACCGCAAACGTCGCACGGGTCCTGTCAAATATCGCGCCAAGAAATAGCAGGCTAGGCCGGAGGTCAAGACCGCGAGGGCAAGCCCAGTTCCTGGGGGGTGCTCCCGCAGCAACAACGGCCAGGGCCGCGGAGGAACCTCCATCACCATTTTGAATTGCTGCCCGCTCTGTCCGGTTACGTCCTGGATTACAAACCTCCGCGGCGAAAACCAGTCCAGCCAGGAACTGCGCCGTGCTTCAGCACCACGAAGTAGAGGCTCCGCCCATGACGGCAATGGCTGGCCCGACAGATTTTGCCCGTTGGCGTCGATAAGAAACACGTGGATTCGCAGCCCGCGTTCGATCTCTTCCACCGTTCTGTTCAGTCCCGCCGTTCCACCTCCTTCGTACGCATCGACAACCCGGCTCGCGATGTGGGTTCGGATGTACTCCCAGTGAGGGCTTTCCGTCTGAGGCCGGAAGGCGATGGCTGCGATCATGGCGAGGGCCACGAACAGCGCTTGCGCCATCCAGAACGACAAAAAGATTTTCAGGAAAAGACTTTTCATCGCGATCCGCTCCGGCTACGCTCCCGCGGACGCGCGAAAATATACCCTACCCCGCGCACCGTCTTGATCCGCTCGGCCTCGCCGTCGCCATCACCCAACTTCTTTCGCACCTTGCTCACGTGCATATCGATACTGCGATCAAATGGCGAGAACTTCCGGCTCAGCACCGCGCTTACCAACTGTTCGCGCGTGACCACCCGTCCAGCTTCTCGCAACAGCGCCTCGAGCAGGTTGAACTCTACCGAGGTCAACTCCACGGTTTTCCCGCTCTGCCATACCGTTCGGGTCGCTGGGTCGAGTTCGACGTCTCCGACTTTCAGCATTTCGGGTGGAGGAGCCTGCGTGTTCGCTGCGCCTTCCGCGCCGGTCCGCCGCAGAATGGCTCGGATACGGGCTACGAGTTCGCGCGGGTTGAAGGGCTTGGGAAGATAATCGTCGGCACCCAATTCGAGACCCACGATCCGATCCACGTCCTCACCGCGAGCCGTGAGTAGTAGAACAGGCAGGCGCGACTTCGTGCGCAGCCTTCGCAAGACATCGAAGCCGCTGATTCCGGGCAGCATGACATCCAGCACAATCAACAGGAAAGTTTCGTTGTGTGCCTTCTGAAGCCCGACCTCTCCTTCGTGCACACACTCGACGCCGAAGCCCTCGGCGGTGAGATACTCCTCCACTAACCCGCAGAGTTCGACGTCATCATCGATGATAAGAATACGATCCATTTCTCATTTCTTTGTACAACATCGGCCTGTTCCGAGTAGTAAATATTTGTCAATCGTCAGAGGCATCTTCGGAACCACGTTGACAAAACTTTACTCTGCTTGACCGACTCTTTACCCCCTTTTTCAGCTAAAAGTGTTTCTATAGACGTGAGCAAACCGAACACCCGGCCGGTAGCCGGGATGGAGGCACCAAATGAAGTTGACCCGTTTCCGAACCCTGGCCGCCGCACTGACTCTCTGCTTGAGCGCCACGTTCGTTGTTTCCCAAACTGCCCAGCCCGGTCATCATGGCGGAGCTGGCGACCACATCTTGAGCTATTACACGGATGTCCTCGATCTGACCGATGCCCAGCAAACCCAGATAAAGGCGATCATGACCAAGGAGGAGCCCACTCTCCATCCGCTCATGCAGCAGCTAGGCCAGACCCACACGCAGATGCGCCAGCTCGAAGAGAGCGCGACGTTTGATGAGGCGAAAGTCCGTGCGGTCGCTGCCCAGCAAGCCCAGACCATGGTCGATCTCGCGGTCGAGAAGGCTCGCATGAAGAACGAGATGTACCAGCTGCTTACAGCAGAGCAAAAAACGAAGTTGCAGACCGTTGAGGCGCGCCACCAGCAGCACATGATGAACCACGAGGCCGGCACGCCGCCGGTCGAGTAAGGCGTTTCACGTTTCCCGTTGGGGCGGGTGCTTTCTCCCCGGCTCGCCCCGTTTTTTTCACGCAACTCTGATCTCCCCCGCGGGTTTGCATCTGCGAGGCGCATGGAGAAGGCTTTGGTATGAGCTTACCCAATACCACCTCTGCCAACCGCGAACTCGAACTCATTGAAGCGGTGGCTGCGGAAGTTTCACTTGGAATTGATCGCGCCGTCAGTTTTTGGATGACCCAGATTGATGACGTACTTCACGATAGCCGCCTTACCACGCTCGGCCGCTTGCAAGCGGTCAAGGATGTACTCGGCAATTACCGGCACGCTCATGCCGCGGACCGCGTGAGTTGTCATGGAAACCCTGCGTAACGTGCGATCCTTAGGAGCAGCAATCGTGAATAGCGAACTGGCTTACGCGTTCCTGATGGGCATGGGGTGGTTCTTCTTGATTGGCTGGCTGGTCGCTCTCGCGGTGGCCTATGCCAAGGCGTTCCAGGGCGACCAACCTCTGCAGTGGGCCGTCGTGCCGGATCGTACGGCCAAGCAGACGAGACCTGATTTCTCTTCCAGACTTGGCGCGAAGCGCTAGCGGCGTGGGTCGAACGTAAACTCGACTTCCGTCTTCGACTCCGAGTCGGCCGGCGCATATTTCCACTTCTTCACCGCGTTGCTCGCTGCCTCAACTAATACAGGATTGCCCCCGAGCGGGGATACCTGGTCCACGGTCCCTTTCGCCGAGATCACGATCTCCAAGCGCACGGTTCCCCCGATGTGGGCTTCGCGGAGGGTGAGCGGGTAGCCCGGGTTTTCGCGGTAAACCAGCTTACGGCTGAACTTTTCGGTTTTTTGCGCATGCAGCGCGGGCGCCAATACCAGAGCGCACAAACCGCAGCCCAGCAAGATGCCCAGCCAGTTAGTTTGGCGGGCGGGGTGCACGGAGTTCTGCAACATCACGGCATTCTTATTCCCAAGCATTTGTTTCTTTCCTTGCAACCAGACATAGTTCGGTCGCGGGGCCCCTAGATTCGCCAACAGTAGGGCACTTTAGGAAGTCGGGCAAGTTACCGATGTACTGTCAGCTGGCCTTCGCCAACCCGCGGGTGCGCGACGCATCGGCGGCGCCGCAATCCTGCCCAACGTGCTCGCCCGCGATCGCTTGCACCCCCCGCTGCTACAATCACATCTATTCAGTCAGCGATGCTGCCCAAGAGTCTCCGACCACTGTTTCCGTACCTCAAGCGCTACCGCACCGGCTTCGCCTGGGGCGCGCTGTGCGTGTTGCTGTTAAATGGCTTGTGGGTACTGTTTCCCCAGGTGCTCCGCCGGGCGGTCGACGACCTTAACTCCGGAGTTACCACCCAAAAGCTGAGCCGCTATGCTCTTGCCATCATTGCGCTGGTCCTGGCCAAGGGCTTGTTTCAGTTCCTTACCCGCTGGATCGTCATCGGCATCTCGCGCGATATCGAGTTCGATCTGCGCAACGACCTCTTCCAGCAGCTCGAGCGGCTCGCGCACTCCTTCTACCAGCGCACCCGCACCGGCGATGTCATGGCCCGGGCCACAAACGACTTGAACGCGGTTCGGGCGCTCCTCGGCCCCGCCATCATGTACACCGCGAATACCTTGGTCTTCACGGCGATGGCGCTGGTCTTCATGTTTCAGATCAGCCCGAAATTGACTCTGTACGCGTTTCTGCCGCTGCCCATCGCGAGCATCGTGATCCAGTACTTCGGGCGGCAGATTCACGATCGCTTCGAGAAGATCCAGGCCATGTTTTCGGAGATTTCCGCGCGCGCCCAGGAGAACTTCTCGGGCGCCCGGGTGATTCGCGCGTACGTCCAGGAAGAGCCTGAGATCCGGGCGTTCGAGACCGCCAATCGCGAATACATTTCTCGCAGCCTGCACCTGGTTCGTTTAATGGGAATGCTCTGGCCAACGCTGGAGCTGATGCTCGGCATCGCAGTCGTGCTCGTGCTCTGGCTTGGAGGACGCCAAGTGCTGCAAAACCGGATCACCACAGGACAGTTCGTGGCTTTCCTGACCTACATCACGCAGCTTACCTGGCCCGTGATCGCTTTGGGGTATGTGATCAATCTATTTCAGCGTGGCACCGCGTCGCTCGGCCGCATTCACGAGATCATGACTGCGGTCCCGGAGATTGCCGACACGCCCGAAGTTGCCGCCGGCGGGCCGCCTGAGTGCGAGATCGGGGGCACCATCGAATTCCGCAACTTGAACTTTTCTTACGAAGGGACACCGGTTCTGCACGACATCAACCTGCGCATTCCGGCTGGGACCAGCCTCGCGATCGTCGGCCCCACAGGTTCGGGGAAAACTACCCTCGTGAACCTGATTCCGCGCGTCTATGACACGGACCCCAGCTCGGTAATGATTGACGGCATCCCGATCCGCAGCTTCCCAATCGACTTCCTGCGGGCCAACATCGGCTTCGTTCCCCAGGAGACGTTCCTGTTCAGCGACACGATTCGCGAAAACATCGCCTTCGGCAAAGAAGACGCGACCGACGCGCAGATTCGCGCCGCAGCCGACGCCGCCAACATTGCCATCGACATCGAAGGTTTTCCGGACGGCTTTCAGACGATTGTGGGCGAGCGCGGCATCACGCTCTCCGGAGGCCAGAAGCAGCGAACTGCCATCGCCCGTGCGATCCTTCGCAACCCGCGCATCCTCATCCTCGACGATGCACTCTCCAGCGTCGATACGCACACCGAAGAGAAAATCCTGAACCACCTGCGCGAAGTGATGCGCGGCCGCACCACGATCTTCATCTCGCACCGCGTTTCGACCGTGCAGAACGCCGACCAGATCGCTGTCCTGCACGGCGGCCGCATCGTCGAGTATGGAACTCACGACGAACTTCTGGCGCGGCATGGATACTACGCTGACCTATACGACAAGCAACTGTTGGAAGAGGAACTGGCCGAGGTATAACCCAGCCGTAGGCGGTATCTCCCTTGTGCTGGTCATTTCGGAGCGCAGCCAGGAATCTGCTATTGGATGGCGAAGGAAAAGAGCAGATTCCTCACCGGCTAAAGCCAGTTCGGAATGACAATGCTCATTGCCGCGCTCATGCCGCGCGCTCGCCGCGAACCCGCTACACTAACGCCCATGCGCCGTCGCCCGACCGAAGAACTGCTGGACACTGACGCCGGCACGCCGACCGAAGTCGCCGATTCCCTTGCCGATCTG
>Ga0306920_100012098_pt1 | contig 11698 bp, 15 predicted proteins | sample flu12Cox44000170_FD_204666 | JGI IMG/M metagenome (GOLD analysis project Ga0306920, IMG submission 204666) | Lab enrichment of tropical soil microbial communities from Luquillo Experimental Forest, Puerto Rico - flux4day.12C.oxic.44.000.170 (v2)... | ecosystem: Environmental > Terrestrial >...
AACCAGGACTTCACCGACAGGATGGTGAGATAGGCTGTGTGATCGAAATAGGACTGCGGATGCCCCGCGTTCATGGCAAGGGCGTTATAGACAACCACGAAATCCATGTCGGCGTTGCGCCAGTAGGCGACCGCATAACCGAGCAGGAAGAAGGACGCCGCGAGACCGGCAACGATTGCAAGCAGACCACGCCACCAGCCGAGCGAGGTCAGCCGATCGAGACTGTCGGAACGGGATGCCAAAACAGGAGGACCGGACGGTTGGACCATGCCGGCGATGTTTTAGCCGCCGATACAGAAGCGCGCCAGACCAGCCACGCTTGATCGGAGTTAGCGCAGCGAGACGATGAAATCGGTCCCTTCGCCGGTCTCGCCCTGGTTGATCCCCTGGTCGGAAACGATGATGGATCCGCCGGTGGTTAGCGCTTCCGCCATCCGCGCCATTACATCCTGCGGGACCGTGATGCGATCGAGCGCTTCGGTGGGACTATCAGGCGGCGGCGACTGTGCTTCGACGGGCGGCGGCGCTCCCTTGCGCCGGCGCGAGGAAACGTGCTCACCCTCTTCAGCCCGGATTGCGCGTGCCGACATCGGCAATGACACCACCGACCAATGCAACACATTGGGATCGGTTTTGTCGACTTCGGCGGTGAAGACGTGCGTGCCCAGCTGGCGGTCGCTCGGAGCGACGGTTACGGGTACGTCGAACAACGGCGAGAAATTCTGGCGGACATAGAGCTTTGCGTCCTTGCGGCTGATGAACACGGCGATCTGGCCGGTTCGCTTCGGCGGCTCGGGTTTGGTCGCAACAGCAGTCAGGCGGGTCTGATCTTTGTTCGTGTCGGTCGGCTTTGCGCCGGCATCGCCTGCGATCTTGACCCTGTCGTCGGCAGCCTGGACCGTCTTGACCGATGCTGATTTCGCCGGCTCGGGCCTTGCGTCGGCGATCACGGGTGCAGCCTCCACCTTTGGCGCCTCAGCCGTCGGGTCAGGCCGGGCCTGGACCCCGGGTGTCTCGGCGACCTTCACCGCATCCCCAGCCTTGAAAGTTTCGGCCTTCGCCGTTTCGACCCTGGTTGCAGCGGACGCTCCGTTGACGTTTACAGCAACGTTTGCAGGCCGCTCCGCTCTTGCATCTTCGCCGTCGGCCTTCGCGGCGGCGATCGGTTGATTGAGCTTTGCCGGGGCCGGCTTTGCTTCGTGACTTCCGGTCTCGCGTTGGGGCGCGGCCTCCGCGATTTGTGCCCGTCCTGCCGTGGCAGAATCACCCGTTGCGAGGTTCCCCGCGGCATCCGCGACTCTGGTGGTGGTCTCGGGCGTGACGGCGATGTTCTCGCGTAACGGGGGAGTATTGGCGGCAGGCGCGTTGGACGTCGTGACGGAGGATTTCACCGCCTGTGATTCGCGGCCATCTGGTGCATGGCTTTGATCGCGGGGCGTCGGCGAAGGTTCGACAGGCTCCGGCTTGTCTTTGTGGCCAACGGTCGATTTCAACTCAAGCTTCGTATCCGCCGGAGCGGGCGCGCCTCGATCCGCCTTCCCCTCGGAATGGGATTCGACGGGCGCATCGTCGGTAGCCGCCGGTTGCGGCGCCACCTTGAATGCCGGCAGCAGCGGGTGTGAGAAGCGCGAGGGAGTTGGAATCTCGCCCGGCGTAACAAATACCCGCGCGCCCATTTTGGTCCAGTTGTACATCCTGACAGCAAAGGCTGGCGGCATGCGGATGCAGCCGTGTGATGCCGGATATCCGGGGAGCACGCCCGCGTGCATGGCAACGCCGGACCAGGTGATGCGCTGCATGAAGGGCATCGGTGCGCCGCTGTAGATATTGGAATGGTGCAGTCGCTGCTTCTGGATGACGCTGAACACGCCCGTCGGCGTCGGATGCCCGTGCATCCCGGTGGAGACAGGTGCTTCGGCGAAGAAACCGTTGGTGTCATAAATCTTGACCCGTTGACTGTTGATCGACACCGCAATGATCAGCGGACCTTGCGGATTGACCGCGGTCTCCTTGGGTGGCACCGCTTCCTTTTTCGGCGTGGCGCGGTGCGCCTTTTGCCGGCGAGGCCACTGCATAGGCTGCATCTGGCGATAGAAGCCGGGCTGGGAATCCTGCCAGTAGTAAAGCGCGGCATCGGCGCTGGAGATGGTCGCAAGCGCGCAAATGGCGCTCAGGATTGCGACGCGGGTTAGCGCTCCGGTTGCAACTGACGAGCATAGCCGGTTTACGCGTATCATGTTCGAATCCTCGGCCATTCGGCTTTACATTTGGCCTTAATAATGAGTGTCGCAGAGGCAACCCGCGTTCACCAGCACAACGCTTCTGATTGCTGCGGTTTTGGCACCTAGCGTAGCAAAAAAGCCTCACATAGCGTTAAAGAGTCAAAACGGCAGCCGCTTACCGGTGACCTTCCGGTGGAACAGTTGAACGACTACATGGCCGCTGCACGCGAACCGGAGACCACGATGCCATTCCAAACCTTAAACCTGTATGACGCGTGGCGGAAATGCGTGCTTTTACTGTTCATCACGTGGCTGCTTTGGCCCGCCGCGCACGCCCTCGCGGCGGAGGAACCGGATTTGATCTTCCGCCGCTCGACGGTCTTCAAATGGGTCAGTCCCAACGACAAGCTCGCAACCTACGGTATTGACGACCCCGAAGTGGAAGGCGTGGCCTGCCATTTCACCGTGCCAGAGAAGGGCGGCTTCACGGGATGGCTCGGAATCGCCGAGCAGGTCTCCGACATTTCGCTGGCCTGTCGTCAGATCGGTCCAATCCGTTTCAAGGACAAGCTTGAGCAGGGCGACGATATGTTCCGCGAGCGGCGCTCGCTTTTCTTCAAGAAGATGCAGATTGTTCGGGGCTGCGACGCCAAGCGGAACACTCTTGTCTACATGGTGTATTCGGACAAGCTGATCGAGGGCTCGCCGAAGAACTCGACATCGACGGTGCCGATCATGCCCTGGGGCGCGTCTGACGCAGCCGTCCAGAAATGCGGTGATTTCTTTCAATAATACTCGGCCAATAATACTCGGCCGTTGGACCAGCCGCCAGTGGAGCGGATTTGACGTTCGCTACCCACCCGCCGCAATTGTCATACGCGAACGTCAAATCCAAAGCTCCTCTGGCATCAATAATTTGCCAGTGGTCCTTTGATTCTAACATTCCCAAAAGCGGCTCCGCAGATGGGTAGCGAATGTTAGAATCGGACCACCGGCGCATCGGCCGACGTTTTTGTCGCCGGCGGTTATTTCCCAAGCGCTTGAAATTACAAATTTTCCTGCAGAATTGTTTCGTCGCGCGTGCGCTGACGAAACAATTCGTTACGCCACGAAATCATTTTTCGCGTGGCGTGCAGAACTCCAGAAACGGCCGATGGTTATCAGGCGTGGTCTACTTACGGCTGGCAAGCGCCCGAAAGGAACCGGAGGTCGTCAAATGCACGCCGTCAGCGTCATCATCGCGTTGGCTTTCGTGATCGCCAGTTCCACCATGGCTGGCTCTTCGCCAAGCGATCTTCCGGGAATCGGTACTTTCGCCTATAGCGGTTCGCCCATTGCCGCGTCGTCGGCGCGCGCTGGTTGAGCCAAGGAGAGCCAGGACAAAGGCCATCATGTATCTTCGCATCTGCGCGGTAGCTTTCTTCGCGACCATCCTCACTCACCAAACGGCGCAAGCCCAGGCGCAGATGCGCGGGATGCTGCATCTCCCCGATCCGCGCATGGAGTTCGTCCGTCAATGCGCCCCCCATATGTTAGGGCGCTGGGCGCACCCGGAGGAGGTTTGCAGCTGTCTGCATGACCACGCCGTTGCCGTCGTCGAAGACAACGACCTTCGTGAAGCACTCCTGCGCGGCATCAGTGAAACCGGCGTGCCGACCATCGAGACCGAGTGGGTGCCGGTTTCAAAGCAGTCCGAGATCGGCCCGACCTTTACCAAGATCGCCAGGCCGACGCTGCAATGCATGTTCGACCCCGCGACGAACTAAGCCCAGCATTAGGCTCGATTTGCGCCCGCTATTTGGTCTTTGGGCCTAAACGCGGGATGCATTTTTGGGTGCGTATGATTCCTGTCGGGGTCATCTTGGCGCCTGCAATCTGCTTGATCTGGCCAGCAGGGCAGGTTCCATCGTCAACCAGCATGCGCTGACCGAGCTTCAGATCCACGATGTCCTGCTCGCGTCCGACCTGTTGGGCCAATGCGAGAGCATGCGGGGCGGCCAGCGTCAAAGCGGCAAGCAGGGCGTAGCAAAAGCCAAGGCATTGGATCGTTGCGATGGGGAGAAGGCGCGTCATTGGCGGGTCAGTGTAGGCAGGGCACCGTGATTCTGAAAGGTGCGGGGCCGTCTGGCAAAGCTGGTGGTCCGATTCTAACATTGGCCAATGAAAGCCAGCGAAGCCCAATGCATCGAGACGGAATAGGCATCATCGCAGCGCACTAGCCTGGTGGTTCGGAAGTTCTCTTCATTCTTGGTCGCGAGTCGGTCAAGAGAACTTCCGAACCAAAACCACACTAGAATCACAGATTTCCAGTGTCCTTTCGAATCCAAAGTTCGCAAAAGGAGCCTGCCGCAAAATGCGGCGAACTTCGGATTCGGGACACTAGGATCAGGTGTCATCATCATTTCCATTACCTCGGACGTCATTGCCTGATCAGGGCAGGCCAGTGGAGCGGATTTGACGTTCGCTACGCACCAGCCGCGATCGCTTGACGCGAACGTCAAATCCAAAGCTCCACGGGTATCGAAAATTTGCTAGTGGTCCCTTGATTCTAACATTCGCAAACGTGGCTCCCCGAGTGGGATGCGAATGTTAGAATCGGACCACTAGCCATCTTGGCAGGCAAACGCGAAGAAGGAAGGAGACCGGCGACCATGACCCCGCTTGAGAAAATCCAATCGATGAAAATGCCCTTCGCTGAATTGAAGGGTGTGACTTTCATGGAAGCCGACCGGGATCGCGTGGTGGCGCGCATGCAGGTCAGGCCGGACCTCTGCACGCTCAACCAGGTCATTCATGGCGGGGCGCTGATGGCACTCGCGGATTCCGTAGGCGCAGCCGCCACTGTCATCAATCTGCCTGACGACGCCAAGGGCACCACGACGCTCGAGAGCAAGACCAATTTTATCGGCGCTGCGAGAGAGGGGACCACGGTGATTGCGACCGCAACACCGGTGCATCGTGGCCGGCGCACCCAGGTCTGGCAGACGCGGCTGGAATCCGAAGATGGCAAGCTGATTGCCTTGGTGACCCAGACCCAAATGGTGCTTTGAACCATTTTTCAGCGTTTTAGCGTCAAGCCTTTGAAATTGTATGGAAATTTAAGGCTGGAAGAGGCCTTGCATTTTATGGTGCAATGCACAATATTCGGGTGCTAGGGATTCGACGCCTCCTCGAGGGTCACTGAGAGGAGTTAATTGATGTCACACGAATTGAAACACCGCCCAAGACCCGGCTTCGGCTATGTGCGGACCCTGAGCCAAGACGAAGAGTTGCCGTTGCTGCGCGATCACCTGCTCAGGTTGGATCGGCAATGCCGGCATGACCGCTTCAATGGCTTCATGGACGATAGTTTCATTGAGCGTTACGCCGCCAAATGCGCGGCTGACGGTACGCTCGTCGTCGCCTACATGGAAAATGGCATCGTGCGCGCTGCGGCCGAGTTGCATCCGCCGGAGCAATCGGAGGATTGCCTGCCCGAAATCGCCTTCAGCGTTGAATCCAGCCTGCGCCGGCAGGGTGTGGGTACCATTCTGTTCCAGCGGTTGATCGCGGAGGCGCGGTGGAAGGGCTATCGCAGGCTGCGAATCACGACCAGCGCGCAAAACCAGGCCATGCGGGCGCTCGCCAGCAAGTTCGGCGCGCGCCTTGTGTTTCGCGACGGCGAATCGACCGGAACGATCGAAGTTGATCAGCGGCAGCAGGCAGAACTTGCCAAACTTGCGATCGACGCTCCGCTTAACGCGGCGCGCGCGGCGCTCAAATTGAATCGCGCCTGGTGGAAGGCGGTCTCGAAAATGTACGGCTTGGGGCGCGCGGCATAGCGCGCGCCTCGCTCGTCGTCGGGCGTCATGTATCGCAAATATTTGCTCAGGTGCCGGTGCGCTTGTCGTTGCCAAATCGTCGTACAACGCGTCGTTCGACCACGACGGAGCGCTGCGCGCCTTGTTCGCCGGCGATCACCCGCGTCGATGCCCGCGCGGCGGCGCGATTCTGTTTGCGCACCTCGGCGAGAACTGTATCAAACGGCAATCCCATCAACGCGGCCGCAATCTCGGCCTGTTGCTCCTGGTCGTCGGTGATACCCACGGCGGCAAAGATGGCTTCTTCGAGCGTCGGCGGATCGCGTCGCACGCGCCGAGGTCCATATTTGGTGTTCCAATCTTCGCTCATGGGCGCCCTCGTTTGATCCGCCATTTGTAGGAAGGGCTATGTTGCATTGCAATATGAAAGTGGTATGGCAGGTCAGCTATGCATTCGGAAATTTAATTTGATGGGCCGCGCTCGTCTCGCGGAGCCCAGCGCATTCAGGGGTTCGACGGGTCACGGTGCCGCCTCGCCGGCGGCCTCGAAATTGCTGGCTTGCTGCGGCCAGCGTCTCAGTGCTGCGCGTCCGGCCTCGGTCAAACCATAGACGCCACGCTCGGTTCGCTGGAACCAGCCATAGACATTGTGCAGGAGAATCTTGCCGGCGTCCGGAAAGCGTGTCCGTAAATCGCGCACGCGGTGGGGTCCGCGCGACAGCGCGGACGCGCAGGCCAGCGCCTGCTGTCGGTACGCCGTCATGATCGGCGCGCGCGTCGAGCCACCCATTGCCGGATCGCCGATGCGACGTTGATGTTCGGCGACAAGGCGCGAACGTTTCCGCACATTGCGACGGGGCGCGGTGGTCGGCGGCTTGACCAGAACCTCGACGCCGCCGCGGTTCGTCACCCCGAGCATGCCGAAGCCGAGCCGGCGGCAAAGGTTGCGATAGCGCGCGTCGCTCTCGCGTCCCTTCCCGCGCGCCGACAGTTTGGCGGCGAGCCAGACCTCGTCGCAGGCTCCCGCACGATCGACCGCTTGCAGGACGAGTTCGAGATTGAACGAAAGCTTCAATTCACCGATCACGACGATGGGCGGATCGTCACCGCTCAGTGCAACGAGATCGCAACCGCCGATTTCACCCTTGACGGTGAAACCGAGCTTTTCCAGGAAGCGTTTGACGGGAAGATAAAGCTCGGTTTCCAAAAGAGGCTCCGGCCTGGGCGAGGGCGACTCACTTCCGAGTCTAGCATTCGCGGCAGACATCGGCGCTGCCAGCGATGAAGCTGGAAGCTGGCGCGGCTCGCTCTCGTGTCCCAGGCGCGGTTGAAGATTGCGACTGTACTCGCTCCCGGAAGCTAAACTCTGCCGCTCACCGGGATTAACGCGCCGGTAACGGCGCTCGCGGCATCGCTTGCCAGAAACAGGATTACTTCGGCGAGCTCGATCGGGGTCACCCATTTTGAGAAATCGGCCTTGGGCATGCTGGCACGGTTGGCCGCGGTGTCGATGGTCGAGGGCAGCACCGCATTCACGGTGATCTTGCCCTTCCATTCGGCGGCGAGCGCCTCGGTGAGACGATGCACGCCGGATTTCGACGCGGCATACGCTCCCATGCCCGAGCCCGCCTGCAACGCTCCCATTGCGCCGATATTGACGATGCGCCCCGCCGGCGAGGTCACAAGGTAGGGAATCGCCGCGCGCGAGGCGTTGAGCGCCGTCAGCACGTTGAGCGAATACATGCGCTGCCAGCTTGCCGGATCACCGTCCGCTACCGTCTCGAACGTGAAACCGCCTGCGATGTTGATCAGCACGTCAATCCTGCCGAAATGCCTGGCCGTAGCATCGATCGCGCGCCTGGCCTGTGCCGCATCGGAAAGATCGACGCCGCCGAGCTCGATCCGCTCCGCCGTTGGCTCCATCCGCGACGGAGCATGGTCCAGGCCGGCCACACGAGCGCGGCGTTTCAGAGCTGCCTCGACGACCACCCTGCCGAGGGCGCCGAGGGCGCCCGTGACCACAACCGCCTTTCCGTCCATCTCGCTGTCTCCGTAACAAGCACGGTCACTCTATTGCCGGTCGAAAACGGCTTGCAATGGTAGGAAACTTCGAGGCGAAATAGGGGTGCAACGTAAGATAGCGTGCGGGATGGCTCAAATGACCAGCGTTACGTGTCCATGGCGTCCACATCCTGATCTGGTCGGCCTCAGTCATTTGCTGCCGCATTTCACCGAAAGTCTCGAGCGGCAGCGAAAAATCAAGATTGTCGCGATCGGCTCGTCGTCGACGGCCGGGGCAGACAATATCATACCGTTTCCGCCAAGGCTCGAACTGGCCCTGAGGAGCCGCTTCTATGGCCGACAGATAGACGTTCTCAATAGGGGCGTTGGTGGCCAGGAGGCGGGAGACGAACTGTCGCGCTTCGAATGCGATGTGTTTGCCGAGGCGCCTTCGTTGGTGATCTGGCAGGTCGGCACCAATGCCGTCTATCGCTACAAGGACTACAATTTCGACGATGTGCAGCACGCGATCGCCGTCGGGCTGGATTGGCTGGCCGCCCGCCGAATCGACGTAATATTGATGGATCTACAGTACACCCAGGCCATCAAGGACAACAACGGTCCGCCCGGATACCTGGCCGACGACATAGAGAGACGGATTTCGGCGGTGGCCGGAAGGGCAAGCGTCAATCTTTTCAGGCGCTGGGCGCTGATGAATCGCTGGTGCGAGGATGGTATCCCGATCGCAGCGATGGACGATGGTGGCGGGCTTCACATGAGCGAGTGCGCTACGCGCTGTGTGGCGGCGCTTCTTGACGTTGCGATTGCGGCAAAGCTTGGTCCGATCACCGGCGCGCCCTGGCCGCCCAAGGCCGAAACAACATCTAGCTGAGTTTATTTTGCTAAAATTTTCGCGGGTTTTGTAAGCGGATGGCAGAACGCGCTGGCTATCGTGACCCGGATCAATCCAGGGGTTTCGCGCATGTTGATACGCCATCTGCCCGATCATGGTCTGCCGCTGATTCAGCTCAAGGAGCAGCGGCGCGATCTCGTGGTCGCACTGCAGAATCGCAAGGGACCCATCAGCAGTTGGGAATTGATGCAGATCGCTGCCGTCCAGCAAGCGATCCGCGCCTTTGAGGAGGTCATCGCCGACCTCGACGCCGAAGCGGAAATGGAGATGGGCGCGGCGGCCTGAAGCGCGACGGCTTCAGGTCGAAAGGCCATCGCCCCCTGGTTTGATGGCTACGCCCGCAGGTAGCGCGCCCGCAGTTCGTCGCGCTCCCGGCCACCAAGTCCCAGCCCATTCCGGAAATAGCTTTCGAGGTCGCCATACTCGCGCTCGATGGTGTCGAAGCCGGCGGCGAGAAAGGAAGTCTCAACCGAGCCGATGGCTTGCCGGACCTCGTCGGGAAAGTCCGTGCCGGAGGACGGATCGCGCCGATAAAAACGGTTGGTGAGCAGATAATCCTCAGCGATCGCCCGTTCGGGCACGCCCAGCGCATGCAGGAGCAGCGCGCATGCAAATCCGGTCCGGTCCTTGCCGGCGGTGCAGTGCATCACGAGCGGCGCATCCTCGGCAAGGAGATGCTCAAACAGCTCCCGGAAACTATGGGTGTTGAGTCGGACATAGTTGCGATAGGACTCGCGCATGATCTCCAGCGCGTCGGCCGGGGACAACGCGCGGGCCTGAAGCCTCGCCCGCAGGGCGGCTACCACGGTTGGTTCGATCGGCAACGAATGAACCGCGATCTCCTCGATCGCGCACGCGGCACCTTCGCGCTCCTCGATGCCGCGAAAATCGTACGCGCGTTTCACGCCTAATCCACGGACAACCTCGATGTCGGATGGCGTCAGGTGACCCAAATGATTGGAGCGGAAAATCTGCCGCCAACGCACGGTGCGGCCATCAGCGGTCGAATAGCCCCCGACATCACGGAAGTTGCTCGCGCCTTGCAGATTGAAATGGCGAGCCGGGACGTCTGACATTTCCTTCAACCTTAAGCTCGCGACTGCGGCAGAGATGTTGACGTAGGGGTGTATGTAACGCGAGCGGTGTTTATACTGCGTCTTCCAGGGGGCAAAAATGAACAAGTATATTATTTCTGGCCTGGCCGTTGCCGGATTTGTGAGCGGACCGCCCGTGGCGCATGCTCAGACAACGTTCCAAACCTACCATTGTGCCGACGGTACAAACTTTATCGTGGGCTTCTACCCCCATGATTCCCGCGCCTATCTGCAGATCGACGGTCGGCAAGTCACCCTTCAAAGGCGCCTCACGCTGTCGGGCACCCGCTACGCGGGAGGCGGCGTGACCCTGAAAATCGACAGGGCGGGAGCCACCACAGTGAAACACGCCAGGCGGCCGAAAACGGCGTGCGGGTTGAATTGAGGTCGGCGAATCAAAAAGGCCGAAACGATTTCGCTGCGACGTTTTCGGTTCGCGGTGTCGTGCGGGAGTTTGCTGCGCGCGCCGTTCGGGTTTGACCTCGCATCAGCGCTCCCAAAACGGCTTGAACGCAGGCGTGGATTGGCGGATCGCCTCTTCGTGATACCAGCTATCGCTGCAGACGGCCTCGCCCGCGTACGGCGTCCGCTCGATCGGTTTGGTTTCTCCGTGATGGGCGCCGAGAGCCGCGCGGCCTCCAACCGGGAATTGATAGATCTTGGCGGACCCGTGATTCCGGTTCGTGTTCATCGTCGTCTCCTCTCACCTCCGCGCCCGACTCGTTGGCTTGCAGTTACGAAATCCCGATATCGTTCGTGCTCCCTCCAATGCAATGTGACCAAAAGAAAATCATTGTCTGTATATTTTGTAGGCAATTCAGCCACTGCCCACCTTGGGGCAAGTCGGGGGATGACTAACGCTTTGGTGGGAGCACGGGTTGCCTTCGGCCTGTCGCAGCTACCACCAAACAATAGCGCGACTGGCGCGACTTTAATCCCGTCGGGTCAGGGTGGTCCGCCCTGCCGCGGAATCGAGCGAATATCCGGCAATAACGCTGCCATTTTCGCGTCCCCGCGGACGAACGCCGCGCTCCTATGCCGCACCCATATGACGCGGATTTCGCGGGCGATCGGAGGGACCCCGGGGGAGGGGTCACGAGCCCTAACTGGTCCATTTGGCACGCGAAATGCTTACGAATTCGCGGCCGATCATGGCCGGGTGGGTGGGGCGACCCATCATCTCGGTCCCCTCCCTAGGTAAGTATCAACAGAGAGGCTCAATGACGAAATACAGGCTCGAGTACATCTGGCTCGACGGATATACGCCGACACCAAACCTGCGCGGCAAAACCCAAATCAAGGAGTACGCCTCGTTTCCAACTTTTGAACAACTCCCCCTGTGGGGCTTCGATGGCTCCTCGACCATGCAGGCGGAAGGCCATAACTCCGACTGCGTACTGAAGCCGGTTGCCGTCTATCACGACGCCGCGCGCACCAATGGTGTGCTCGTGATGTGTGAAGTGATGATGCCGGATGGCAAGACACCGCACCCCTCGAACATGCGCGCAACCATTCTGGACGATCCCGACGCGTGGTTTGGTTTCGAGCAGGAATATTTCTTCTATAAGGACGGTCGTCCGCTCGGCTTCCCGGCCTCGGGCTATCCGGCGCCACAGGGTCCGTACTACACCGGCGTTGGCCACAAGAATGTGGGTGAGGTTGCCCGCA
>Ga0306920_100012099_pt1 | contig 11698 bp, 10 predicted proteins | sample flu12Cox44000170_FD_204666 | JGI IMG/M metagenome (GOLD analysis project Ga0306920, IMG submission 204666) | Lab enrichment of tropical soil microbial communities from Luquillo Experimental Forest, Puerto Rico - flux4day.12C.oxic.44.000.170 (v2)... | ecosystem: Environmental > Terrestrial >...
GGAGACCTCTAGATTAGGGGACATTTCTAATGTCGTAACCTCGTCGCATGGGGACATTTCTAATGTCGCCGCGTGGGGACATTATCAAAGTCGCGCGACACGCCGTTGTTGCCAATCGTTAGGTTGCCGATGGCAATATTAGTGTCGCTACGGCTAGCTGTTAGCGCCAACTTGAGTGCATACGGAACGTCCCAACTAGCGCCATAAGGAGCAATGGGAAAGTCCTGAAACGCCGCAACTGCAAATTGTGTGTTGGGGTATGTCATCAATACATCCAATATCGAGTATTGAACCCCAGCCGCGATATTCACAATAGACGGCGCCATGTCCATGGTCGTATCGAAAAGGAAGACTACATCGACCGGATCGCCGCCGGGAGTAATCTCCGTCAAGGTGCAACGTAGCGTTGCGTTGCCCTCTTCCGAATATAGGAGTGAAATCGTACCAGTGCGGCCGTCCCTCGTACATGGAAGCCCAGCAAACGAATCGAATGATGCCAGCGCCCCAGCTGGCCCCTGTGCCCGGTGGCTCCGGTATCACCCTTCGGACCCTGAGGCCCTGCCGGACCAGTTGGTCCTAGCGGTCCGGCGGGGCCCTGGGGACCTTGAAGTCCTGCTGGCCCTTGTGGGCCGGCCGGACCAACGGGATCGATGGACCAGTCGGAGACGAAGGAGTCGGGGTTGCCGGGATGCGCGGCGGTTGAGTCGAACAGCGGAAGCGTCGCCGGGTCCCACATTTGGGTTGCGACGTTCCGAAAGACCTTGGGTTCGACGCAGGGAATGAACTGCATCTGGCGCGGGCGCACTTCGTTCTTCAGGAAGCGGTAAACGTCGAGCTGCTTCTACGCGTTAACACAGTTTATATAACGCTTAGCAGTTGAAGGGCACACCATGACGATGCAGCCTCTGCGAAGCGGCGAAGACTTTGTCGAAGGTCGGCTTGCCCTCTTTCGTCACGTGGTAGTGGTCGTGCAGTTCTTCAGGGCCGTCGATGCTGAGGCCGACGAGGAAGCCGGGCTGCTTGAGGAACGCTCCCCAGTCGTCATGGAGTAGGGTGCTGTTCGTTTGCAGATCGTTTTCGATGCGCTGGCCGGGCTTTTTGTACTTCTGCTCCAGTTCAGCCACCTTGTGCAAGAACTCAAGGCCGAGAAGTGTAGGCTCTCCACCCTGCCAGGAGAAGACAACTTCGTCGCGGTCCTGGCCTTTGATGTGCTGCCGGATGTGTGTTTCCAGGATTTCGTCGGAGATCTGGAACTTGCTCTTGCTACCGAGCAACTTCTCTTTGTGGAGGTAATAGCAGTACGTGCAGTCGATGTTGCAGATCGCGCCCACCGGCTTCACCATCGCGTGGTAGGTACGGGTCGCTCCCGACTGCGGGGGCCAAGGGGACAGGTCCGAAAGCTGCACAAGATCACTCATTGGTTACCCGCCCAGATGCTGAGCGGAACGGAAAACAACATCATCATCGTCCTTACTGCTGTGAGCTGCGTGTGACGGGGAACACGTAACGCAAGGGGCAACCCCTGCGAGCTGCCCTAGTTCTGCCAAGCTACTGCGCCATCATGATGGCCGGCGGCTTCCAGGTGGCTGATAAGTGGGCATGCGATTGCCGGACCTCCAGTCGATCCCCGAACTCAATCCATAGTTGTTGCGGGTCAAGAGAACTTTCGCCCAGATTCATTTCCCGGTTCGCCTCAGATGCCTCCTTAAGCTGCTTCGGTGAGACCTTTCGTAACTAGGAGATTTCCTGGGTTTCGCCCTCACCCGGCAGCGTTTACCATGAAACGTGCTCAATGGCCGGGGACAACGTTGTCCCCTCGGCGCAAAACCAACCGGCACGCGACAAAGCATTTCGCGTGTACTTCCCCCTGTGAATTGCAGAAAGGTTTGACGCCATATGTTACAGCAGCCGCGAACTCTTCTCGCCCTCGTTCTCGTCTGTCTCGCCTCAACGATCGGTCTGACACAAAACGCTCCAACCGCCGGGAACCGTCCCAAGATCGGCCTGGTGTTGGAGGGCGGCGGTGCGCTCGGACTGGCGCATATCGGCGTAATCCAGTACCTGGAGGAGCACCGTATTCCTGTTAGTTACGTCGCCGGCACCAGCATGGGTGGCCTGGTGGGTGGCGTCTACGCAACCGGCCACAATGCCACCGAAGTCCGTGACATGGTGAAGGGCATTAACTGGAACGAAGTCTTAAGCGGGCAGGTACCCTTCGAGGACCTCTCCTTCCGGCGCAAACAAGATGCCCGCGACTTTCCCAGCACCTTGGAATTTGGCTTGCATCACGGATTACAATTTCCTGGAGGATTCAATGCCGGCCAGCAGGTCCAGCTGATTCTCGACCGCATCGCGCTGCCTTATTCCGAGATCGAAAGCTTCAACGATCTGCCGATTCCATTCGCCTGCGTCGCTACTGACCTCGTGACCGCCAGCGAACATGTCTTCCGCAGCGGGCCGCTGGATCTGGCGTTGCGCTCTACCATGTCTCTGCCTGGCATCTTCAGCCCGGTCCGCTATCAGGGCCACGTCTTCGTGGACGGCGGATTGCTGAACAACATTCCCATCAACGTCGCCAAAGAGATGGGAGCAGAGTTCATTCTTGGCATTCACCTGGAGGTTGCTCCACTCGATCCTGACAAACCCCTGTCCAGTTTTGCGGTTCTGGGTCAGTCGATCTCCGTGATGATCGCCGCCAATGAAAAGCGCTCGAAGCCCGGAGCGGACCTTTTAGTCAGCGTGCCTCTGCAAAAATTCACTGCGTTGGACTACGACCAGGCCGACGCAATCATCAAGGCTGGATACGACGCAGCCGCGGCAAATGCCGAAAGGCTTGCGGCTCTCTCGGTGGACGAAGCCACCTGGAAGCAATATCTCGCCGAGCGTGACGCCCGGCGCAGCCGGTTGACAAGAATGCCGCAATTCGTAGAAGTCACGGGCGTCCCTCCCCAGATCGCTCACGCCATGTCGGAAGACATGTCTGGGTTCGTAGGTAAGCCGCTTGATTCCGCCCAACTGGACAAGGGAATTATGCAAATGGATGGCATGGGATTCCTTTCCAGCATGAACTATTCCATGGTGGATAAGAAGGACAAGCAAGGACTGCGGTTGGAGGCCGACCCGAAGTCGTACTCGCCGCCGATCGTGCGTCCCCTGATCTTGATCGACGGCTCCGACTATAACAATGTGTTTTTCAGCTTCGGCGCTCGCATTTTGTTTCTCAATTTCGGCGGATACCGGCGCGAGCTGCGCAATGACGTCGTCGTGGGTTCGCAATACGAACTCACCAGCGAGTATTACCGACCGTTCAGCCCCACCAGCCCCTGGTTCGTGGCGCCACGGGCCGGCTTCAACAGCGTACAATTTCCGCTGTACAATGGAAATACCCTCGTCGCTGTATACAGAAATCGATATGCCATCGGCGGTCTTGATTTCGGCTACGCCTTTGGGCGCACCGGTGAACTGCGCCTCGGATATGAAGGCGGCTACCAGCACCTCTCACTTCAGATCGGCAATAGCCAGGAATTGCCAACGGTGTCGGGATCGACCGGCGATGTCAGGCTGCAGTACCAGCTCAACGCCGTGGATGAGCCGATCGTTCCCCGCCAAGGCACACGCATCACGTTTTACACCAAGTACTTCAACGCCAATCCAGACGCACCCGAAGGCTTTCCGCTCTCTGAGGCACAGATCCAGAACTTCTTTCGCCTGAATGTTCAGCATTCTGTTTTCCTGAACGCCTACGGTGGAACCAGCTACGGCTACAAAACCGGCTTGCCGGCTTTCCAACTGGGCGGGGATTCGCGATTTTTGGCCTACGGCACGAATGAACTGCTCACCAACCAATACTTCCTGTTCCAGCTTGGCTATATCAGGACGCTGAAGAACCTGCCGCCATTTCTGGGCAGCACCATCGATTTCCTCGGCATGTTCGAGGTCGGCAAGACCTATCAACTCCCCATTGGACCTAAACCGCCATACCTTCCTGGAGACGTGGTGGGCGGGATCATCGTAAAGACGATATTCGGACCAGTGGTAATAGGAGGCGCCGTAGGCAACTACGGCCATGGCAAGTTCTTCTTCCAGGTCGGCCGGTTCCTTTAGTCTAGTGATTGCGCGCGGGCAGAACTCGTTTTGAAACAGCTGCGCAGCCCTGGTCCCCGCGAAGCGCCGTCTGTGTGCTTCGTGGGGTGGGGGAGCGGCGACATTTGTGTTAGAGCATTTTCAATGCAGACGTATTGGTGGAAACTATTTTCGCTTGCCGCCGATCTTCCGGAGTCGGCTGCCACGCTCGCGCCGAGCGCTGGTCTCGCGCGCGCGGCATGTGGCGAGGGTGTCATATCGAGCCCCGCACGCAGCGCAGTGCTGCGTAGGTCGGGTTCTTTATAGTTCGGCCCGGCTGGCGGCGCATCTTGCCCTGCAGTTGGCAATTGTGCGGCGTGACCACGAAAGAAGGGCCACTCCCCCTCCCCCGGGTGAGTGGCCCTATCCCACCTGAACTCACAGGCGAACGTGGCGCATGTGATACAGGAGTGTGAGTAGTATGCCTGAGTTTTCAGCGAAATCAATACAAATTTAGCGATCCCGGAACGCGCGTTATTCCCGTAACGGAACTCACGGCAAATTTTCTGCGCTACGAAGGGTACACCCATCGTTGGTTCGTAATTTGCGCGGTTATCCAACCTTTGACCCTGATCACGGCGGGGATGCCACGCAGCTCCCCACAGGATCGCTGTTGGCTTTCGCTGCCACGCTTGCAGCGTGGGGCGTGAAGCGGCGAGTCAAACAAGCGGGAAAACTATATCCCGTCTCCATAAACCGGAATCGCTGCGCCGTTGATCTCGCCACCCGCCTCGCCCGCCAGCATGACTACCAGCTTGGCGACATGGGCGGGTTGGACCCATTTCTCGAAATTCGCCTTCGGCATCGCCGCGCGATTGGCAGCAGTGTTCATGGTTCCCGGCAAGATCGCGTTTGCCCGAATGTTCTTGTCGTTGTTTTCGATGGCCACGGTCTGCACCAGCGACACCAGGGCTGCCTTGGAGGCTGAGTAGGCGCCGACACCCGCCGCCGGTTGCACCGCCTGCCGGCTTGCGATCGCAATAATCCGGCCATACCCTGCTTCACGCATGTACGGCACCACCGCGCGAAACACATAAAACGCGGCATGCAGATTGATGTCCATCATCTTTTGCCAAGTGGCGTCGTCGGTTTCTGCAACGCTCGACCCTCCCGCGAATCCTCCCATCACATGCGCGAGAATGTCGATCTTCTGGAACCGGGCTGCCAGCCTCGCTACTAAAGCTCGCACTTCTTCGGGATTGCTGAGGTCCGCGCTCACCGGGTAAAACTGGCTGTCGTGGGCTTCGCCAGCCGCGATGGAGCGTGCTATCCCGACCACCGTCGCGCCGGCCGCGAGCAAACTCCTGGAGACCTCCGTACCGAGACCGCCGTTTGCACCGGTTATCAGAGCTATCTGCCCCTTGAGATTCACTGACATGTCGTTCCTCCAAGCCAAAGACGCTGCTGAATAAATCTTTCAAGGGTGTCCCGCGCGGACTGAAGTCGACACGGGAGTCAAAATTAAAGGACTTAGGGGCATGACTGAAGTCGGGCCCCGACATAAGGCCGATCGGAATCGAGTTTTTCAACAGCCTGCAAAGACGCCAACCGCCGTTAAAAGGCACTGACTGATGTATGCTCTGAGGTTCGCTGTGATTGTATCGCCATGTCCACTCAACGGAAGAAAAACCACACCCTGCGGCTGAATGCGTTGCCGCCCACGCACTCGCGCTAAAATCGCAGGGATCAGGAGACCTGCTTGAACACTCCATCCGCTCCTCTTTCTGAGGATTCCCGCGCGAAGCTCAAGCGAGAGGCGGCGGAGTATGCGGTGAAATTCGTGCAATCGGGCATGGCCGTCGGACTCGGTACGGGCTCCACCGCTATCTACGCCACTCGCCGCATCGCCGAATTACTGCGCAACGGTTTGGTGACCGGCATCACAGGATTTGCAACGTCAAACGTCATCTGGCGGGAAGCGCAGCATTTGGGAATTCCACTCATGGACCAGGCGATGCCGGGCAAACTCGACATTACCATTGACGGTGCGGATGAAGTCGACCCGCAGTTCAATCTGATCAAGGGAGGAGGCGGCGCTCTCTTCCGCGAAAAAATTGTCGCGCAGGCCAGCGATCGCGAAATCATCGTCGTGGACGACAGCAAGCTCTCAGCCCTGCTGGGCACACTTCACACTCTGCCGGTGGAGGTAAGTCCCTTTGGCTGGCAATCGCAATTGCGCTATCTGCAATCACTCGGAGCCCGCGCCATCACTCGCAAGAATAAGGACGGCACTCAGTTTGTTACCGACTCTGGCAATATGATTCTCGATTGCGACTTTGGACCGATTGCCAATCCGTCTGAACTGGCGGACAAACTCGCTGCGCGTGCCGGAATTATCGAGCACGGCCTATTCCTGAACGTCACGAACGACCTGATTGTGGCCAGCGAAACCGGCGTACGCCATCTGCAACGCAATGCGTGACCGCTCGACTTTGGTGGCCGAGCCCCGGCCAGCAAACTCCGCAAGTCCTGCTATCATAGATGTAGCCGATGAACGACCTTGACTTCGCACCGCCTGATGAGCTGACTGTGCCGCTGTGGCGGTCGCTCATTCTCAATTTCATCGACCGGGTCGCGCCTGAGCGACTCCCACCGCTGCAACTGACCTCCAAACCGATAAATGTCGGCCTCATGGTTGGCGACTTCCTGGAGATGCCGTGGTACCGCACGGTATTCACCAACATCGCCGACGTGGTTTCGCCCGAGATGCTCCCCCCGCTGCAACTGGAGTCGCAGCCCATCGATGTAGGGGAACTGCTGGGCGACGAAATCGCCCATCCCTGGTGGCATTCCCTGCTGGGCAGTTTGCGCGATCGCATGGCGCCCGAGCGGCTGCCGGCCCTGGAACTGACGTCGCAGCCGGTGGCAGCCTACGAAGCTGATACCTGGCTGCAGATTCTCGATTGGTCGTCTCTACTCGACACGCCGAAAGTCTATCTGCCGGACGCGCCTCGGCCAGCCGGCACCTACTCAAAAGTGGAATCGGAGCCAGTTGTCACGAAAGTCCCGCCCGCAGTCAACCCGGAACTGGTCGTCGCCGAGATGCAGTTCAAACGTGACATTTCACGCTCGCGGGTGCGCCAGAAAGTCTGGATATCTCTGGTGGCTGCAGAGGTCGCTTTTCTCATCTTCGCCATCGTCAAATTCGCCTAGCTGATTCACCCGGTCGATGAGATGCCGACCTTCCCTTCCCGCGGCCGGAATTGCACATTCCTTGCAAATGAAACTGGACATCAGCGGGCCGCGAAGCGCTATGCTGTCATCGACTCCTTATGCCGACAAAAAGTCACGAAGTACGTCTCACTAGCCGTCCCCAGGGTGAAGCCTCCCTAGATGACTTCACCTTTGCAACCGTAGAAGTGCCCGACCCCAAACCTGGTGAGGTCCTAGTCCGCAATCTCTGTATGTCCGTAGATCCTTACATGCGGGGGCGGATGAACGAAGGCAAGTCGTATGTACCACCCTTTGAAATCGGCGAGCCGCTGGAAGGCGGAGCCGTAGGCCGGGTCGTCGCGTCGCAGGCCAAACCGTTGCCCGTTGGAACGTATGTGCAAAGCTTTCTTGGGTGGCGGGAGGCGTTTGTGGCGCCGGCATCAAAACTGCAAATCGTGGACGCGAGCCTCGCATCGCCCTCCGCTTACCTCGGCATCTTGGGCGTGACCGGTCTGACGGCGTGGGTCGGCCTGTTTCGCATCGCTGCTTTAAAAGAAGGCGAGACGGTGTTTATTTCGGGAGGCGCGGGCGCGGTCGGCAGCGCTGCCTGCCAACTGGCCAGATTGCGGGGATGCCGGGTGCTGGCGAGTGCCAGCTCGAGCGAAAAGGTTGCCTACCTCCGCGACGACCTTAAGGTTGACTACGCCTTCAATTATCGTGCCGGCGAACCGCTGGGTTACTTAAAGAAGGGCGCTCCGGAAGGCATCCACGTCTATTTCGACAACACTGGAGGTCCCCAACTGGAAGCCGCGCTTTATGTTCTACGCGACCATGGCAGGGTGGCATTGTGCGGCGGAATCGCCGGCTATAACACGCCGGTACCGGGCCCGCGGAACCTGATGCTGGCGATCGCAAAACGCCTGCGGCTGGAAGGCTTCATCGTCACCGATCACGCTAAAGATTTGCCGACTTTTCTAGCCGAGGCAGTTCCCGCCCTGAACTCGGGCAAGCTGATCAATCGAGAAACTGTCGTTGAAGGTTTGGAGGCCGCGCCTGCGGCCTTGCTCGATCTTCTGCACCCCGGCGCCAGCAACATCGGAAAGATGATCGTGAAGCTGTCTGACTGATTCACTAGTTGGCGCAAAAAAGCGGAGGCGGTGGACCTCCGCTTCGGTCACCTCTGTCCAAATTAACTCTACAGGGCACTCATGTTGGAGAGGAACTCGCCATTCGAACGGGTCTTGCCCAGCTTGTCGATCAGCAATTCCATCGCTTCCACAGGTGACAACGGGTTCAGTACCTTGCGCAGCACCCAGATTCGCGCCAAATCTTCTTTCGGGATGAGCAGCTCTTCTTTACGCGTGCCCGAACGCTGAATATCGATCGCCGGGAAGGTACGCTTGTCGACCAGTTTGCGGTCGAGAATGATTTCCATGTTGCCCGTACCCTTGAACTCTTCGAAGATCACGTCATCCATGCGCGAACCAGTTTCGATCAGCGCGGTGGCGATGATGGTGAGCGAACCGCCTTCCTCGATGTTGCGGGCAGCACCGAAGAAGCGCTTAGGGCGCTGCAGGGCGTTGGAATCCACACCGCCAGAGAGCACTTTGCCCGACGGCGGAACGATCGTGTTGTAGGCACGAGCCAGGCGGGTGATGGAGTCCAGCAGGATGACCACATCGCGTTTGTGTTCCACCAGGCGCTTTGCCTTTTCGATCACCATTTCCGCCACCTGCACGTGACGGGCGGCAGGCTCGTCAAACGTGGACGAAATGACCTCGCCCTTGACCGAGCGCTGCATGTCGGTAACTTCTTCTGGACGCTCGTCGATCAGCAGCACGATCAACACGACTTCAGGATGGTTCGACGTGATGGAATTCGCCAGGTTCTGCAGCAACATGGTTTTGCCGGTGCGGGGTGGGGCGACGATCAAGCCGCGCTGGCCCTTGCCCACTGGCGTCAGCAGGTCCATAACCCGCGCACTGATGTTTTCCCGCACGGTCTCCAGCTTGATCCGCACCTGCGGATACAGTGGCGTCAGGTTGTCGAACAGAATCTTATTCCGCGCTTCCTCGGGAGACTCGAAGTTCACGGCTTCGATCTTCACCAGCGCAAAGTATTTCTCGCCCTCGTGCGGAGGACGTACCTGGCCGCTAATGGTGTCGCCAGTTTTCAAGTCAAACTTGCGGATCTGCGATGGGGAAACGTAGATGTCATCTGGACCGGGAAGGTAGTTGTAATCGGGAGAGCGAAGGAACCCGTAGCCGTCGGGCAGGATTTCGAGAACGCCCTCGGCAAAGATGTGGCCCTCTTTTTCGCTCTGGGCCTGCAGGATTTTGAAGATCAGGTCCTGTTTGCGCAAGCCGCTGGCGCCGGGCAGATCGAGTTGCCGGGCGATCTTGGTCAACTCGGTAATGTTTTTTTCTTTTAGCTCTGAGATGGTCATTGTCACCTACGGGGATTTACGGAAAGGCAGGCTGGGGTACTGCGGGTGGCGCGCCGAAGGCGCGGCGCGCTCATGCGGCGCGCCGTTGGGCCTCGGTTGCGGTCTCCGGTTCCAAGATAACTTCGTCGCGCTCGGACCCGGCAATGAGGTTCAACACATCATTGGTCGTGTCCTGAATGCGCGTGCTGGGCTTGTGAAACTTGCGTGTCGCCTTGGAGGCGAGCTGGCAAAGTGTGTAACGGTTACGTAGTGTATGTACGGCTTCGAAAACCAATTCAGACCGCATGTAGTTCTCCTCTTGTCTTATGAAGGACCTGTAGAGTGCTTGAACCCGAGGGCCTATGCCCCTGACGGATGGATTATGGCGGTTAGAACCAATTTGCGACCTGCGGCAGGAGGCTGGCTGTTTGATGCCTTCCGCCGGGCTTCGGTTGTTCTATTTTCGCGCCTTGATCCAGTTCGCAAAGGGATTAAATGCGCCACTCTACAGTCACTTAAATTGCACTAAGTACGCAGCCCGACACGTTTTCGTGCGGGAGCCCTGCCTTCCTGATTCCTTAGTGATGGCGTTCAGTGTGTGGCCGCTACCGGGCGGGACGCCCGGACTGGAACCTACAGGATGACGCGCTACTCAGAAAACAGTACGTTATCCGTGCAGACGTTCCGAGTCAAGAAAAATCGTCCGAACCCGTTCGCAAACCCAGAAACTGTGACCAATACGCGTTAGACGCCGCCATCCGAAAAATGTTGCTACCATTTTTAACCCTCTATGCTTCAACAAGTTGCGGTCAGTTTAGAGGTGGGAATGGGCGAAAACCTGGCAAAACTTGACTATCACCCGAGTCCCCCAAACCGATTGGAAACACACAGGGTTGCGTGCCGCCAGAAAACCGCCGGCCACGGCCCAAGCCCAGAAGGTTCGATCCCAAGTGCGACACTGGATGGTCTCAGCGATATGCCGGGCTCGATTGACTCCACCCCCGCCAGATCGGAGATGGTCCGGGGACACCTTAGGAATTCGATCATGGGCGCGGGCGCTAAGCCCCTGCTTTGCGATGGCCCGCTTTAGGAGATGCTCGGATTCCGTGCCAAGTCACAGTACTTACGGATTTCACGGGGACCCATTTGGGCGTTTGCCAGGTGCGCTCCGCTCCCCGGGCGAAGCGGTCGAGTTGGATCTCGCGGGCCCGCAGAATCCGCGATCGAATGTCAGCCGAGCTCCCCGGCACCCCACCAGCATGAAGCGGGCCGGAAAACTCGACGACGTGGCGGCCCGGGCGATCGTAACGTTACCGTCTTCCCGGGGTTGACGCATGACTTCGAGCACACTTCGCAGGAATTCAGGCAGTTCATCGAAGAACAACACTCTGTTGTGCACCAGCGACACTTCGCCAGGCCGCGGAATCATTCCTCCCCCGATCAGCCCCGCGTCTGAAAATCGTGTGATGACGGAACGAAAGGGGCGCGTACCCACCAGACCAGAGGATGCATTCAGAACCCCGGCGACACTGTGGATCTTTGTCGTCTCCAAGGCTTCTTCGAAGGTAGCGGCGGCAGGATGGTCGTCATGCGCCTGGCGAGCATCGTCTTGCCCGACCCGGCGGCCCAATCATCAGCAGGTTGTCCGCCGGCGGCGGCAACCTCGATGGCGCGCTTGGCCGATTGTTAACCCGGCACGTCTTTGAAAATCCACTGCGAACTGCTGCGACGTTTCCAGCAGGGCACGCGTGTCCACCTTCACTGGCTGGACGCCCGTGTTGAGTAGTAAAACCACCTCCATCAGCGAACCCACCGGACGCCGTCAACCATGGCGGCCTCGCGGGCGTTGACTTCCGGAAGGAATAACTATCCCCCGGCAGAGCCGGGGGCTTTAGGAAGTGAGCCGCTCGAAGCGGCTGGCGGGGTCGCTTACGCGGCCCCGAGGTTGTGAGCCACCTAAAGGTGGCCCGTTCAGCGCCACATGTCCAACTGGTCCAG
>Ga0306920_100012100_pt1 | contig 11698 bp, 3 predicted proteins | sample flu12Cox44000170_FD_204666 | JGI IMG/M metagenome (GOLD analysis project Ga0306920, IMG submission 204666) | Lab enrichment of tropical soil microbial communities from Luquillo Experimental Forest, Puerto Rico - flux4day.12C.oxic.44.000.170 (v2)... | ecosystem: Environmental > Terrestrial >...
CGGTCGGGACTGTCTAACTTGGTCGGCACGCAGTTCTGCCGGATCGTCCAGTTGCCCAGCAGGCGATAGCCACGGCCGGAGACCGTTTTCAGCATCCCCCGATCCGCGCCCAGTGCCTTGCGGATGGCCGAGATATGAACCTGAAGCGTGTTCTCCTCGACGATGGCGCCGGGCCACACACGCGCGATGAGTTCGTCCCTGGTTACGAGTTCGCCCACTGATCCCACCAGTACCTCGACGATCTCGAAGGCACGGCTCCCGATTGGAACGGCTACGCCATGGGCGCGCAACTCGCGCGCCACGAGATCGACCTCCCATTCGCTGGGCTCGAATACGAGTCGTTCGGATTGGCCCACCTCAGTGGCGAGCGGCATCGCTCAGCTCATCGAGAAGCCTTTTTGCCGCGATTAGATCGGCGCTGTCGAAGCCCTCCGTGAAGCGGTCGTAGATCGGCCGGAGGGAAGCAATTGCCTCGGCGGGGCGGTTCAGGGCTCTATACAGCGAAGCGAGACTCGTGGCGGCGCGCAACTCCCAGGAAAGCGCACCTTGCATTCTCGCCAATCGGAGTGCTTGCAGGAAGTGTCCTTCGGCCGCATCCGCGGTGCCTGGCTCCCCGTTCAATCGAAGCAGTTCACCCTTGATACGGAGCAACTCGGCCATGATCCATCCCTCGGCGGTGCGTTCGGCGCGGTCGATCGCCTCTTCCACCGTCGCAAGCCCCTCCGAGATCTGTCCGGCACGGCCCAAGGCTTCTGCAAGCTCAGCGACGAAGAACAGGACCCGATAGCCGGAAGGCGCGGCACGGCATTCCGAGAATGCGGCCTGCAACTCGGGTAATCCGGCCTTTGGGTCTCCCCGCTTGACCAGCAGGACGCCCCGATGGGCGCGGCCAAGTGCGTGCCAGAGGGTCAGCGAATGTCTTCTCGAAGTGTCATGCAGGAAATCGATATACCGTTCGGCCAAATTCAAATTACCGGCCCAGAGGGCGATGGGGCATGCTCCGAACGCCAGCGTGAAGCACCGCGACTTTGCGTGCTCATCCGCTTCTGCCTGCTCGACAGAGCGCTCAGCCAGGGCCATCGCCTGTTCCGGAAGGCCTTGCAACCACAGGATCCGCGCAAGAAATAGCGTCGGCGGCTCGTCGACATCGAACCGGATGATCCGGGACTCGGAGTCGGCAGCGGCATCACGATTGGCAACGATACGCTCGAGGTGACGCCGCGCGCTGCTCTGATCGCCCAGAATGTGGTACGAGTGGCCCATCAATTGATCGCCGATGCGCCGGTCAGCTGGCGTTGACGCGACGGCAGCGAAGCGTTGGGCCAGGGCTAGGGCCCCCCGATCACGGATCTGCCAAAGACCCCAGAGCGCGCGCAATTGGTAGTCGGGATCGCCGAGACTCTCGGCCAAAGTGAGGGTTCTCCTCCAAGCCGACTCCGTTTCTGCGCCGGCATCTCCGGCCTGTCCCAGCGTTATGGCAAGCGCCGCCCGGAGTTTCATTTCGAGGCGTGCGTCGGCAGTCGCGGCGGCTAGGGCTGCGAGCGCCCGCTCGACGCGACGGCGGCACTCCTCTGAAAGCGAGAGGTAGACCCATAAGGGTACGGCAGCGGCCGTCAACGCGACGCCGACCGAGACATCGCCGCCTGCCGAAAAGGCCCAATCAAGGGCCGAGCGCAAACTGTCGATTTCCAAGGCGTAGTCAGCGAGCCATTCTTTCTTATGCCGCGCCAGCACCTCTGTTTCCGCGCGAGCAAATACATCGCGGCAATAATCGGCATGGCGCCCGGCGATCTGATCGCGCTCGCCGCTCGCGTCGAGTTTCTCGAGCGCGTAGGCGCGTATCGTCTCGAGTAGCCGCCAACGCCGACCGACCTCCAATCCGTCCATCATCACAAGTGATTTCGACACGAGGCTCGAAATGCCAAGTGCAACGCCAACTCCAACGTCGCTTGCCACCGTAGTGGCTGCTTCGAGCGTGAAGCCGGCAGGGAAGATGGCCAGACGGCCAAGCAGGCGGCGCTCCGCCTCGGGCAGCAACTCAAAACTCCAGTCCAGCGTCGCACGCAGCGTCTGGTGACGCGGCAGGGCCGTGCGCCGCCCGGCGGTGAGCAACGCGAAGCGATCGTCGAGACGTCCTGCGATCTGCTGAACGCCAAGCGTTGCAGCGCGCGCGGCGGCGAACTCTATGGCAAGCGGAATGCCGTCAAGGCGCCGACATATTGCCGCAATCGCCGGAAGGTTCTCGCCATGAGCTAGGACGTCCGCCTTCAGCGACCGCGTCCTGGCGATGAACAGCTGCACGGCGCTGTGCTCGAGGACATCGCGCGAGGCCGTTTCATGCTGCGATGGCACTTCGAGCGGTGCGACATGATAGACGAACTCACCCTCGATCCGCAGCACCTCGCGACTGGTCGCAAGCAGCGTCGCGTGCGGACAGACGCGCAAGAGAGTTTCGGACAAACTTGCGGCGGCGTCGATGACGTGCTCGCAGTTGTCGAGGACCAGCAGCATCTTCCTGCTGCCGATGGCCCGAGCGACCGAAGCGGGCGAGATCTCATCGCCCCCCAGCCGCAGTCCGAGCACGCTCGCAACTGCGGATGGCACCAGGTCGGGATCCGCGAGCGAAACCAGCTCGACGAAGAAAACATCGCTCTCGATGTTTGGGAAAAGTCTTCGGGCAACCTCGGATGCCAGCACCGTCTTACCGATCCCACCAGGCCCGGTCAGAGTCACCGCGCGGTAAGCGGATAAGAGTTCACGCAGATGTTGTATCGCAATTTCACGGCCGACCAGCGCACTCGCCGCCACCGGAACATTTGTTTGAAAGGAATTGGGTGCCGCACTGGCTCGCACTGGCTCATTCAGCATTGGAGGCGCGCGGTTCTGCCGGATCGTCCAGTTGCCTAGCAGGCGATAACCTCGACCTGAGACGGTCTTCAGCAATTTTTTGTCCGCCCCGAGTGCCTTGCGAACCGCGGATATGTGGAACTGAAGCGTATTCTCCTCGATGACCGCGCCAGGCCATACGCGGCTCATGAGGTCGTATTTATTGACGAGTTCACCACCCGCTTGGACAAGGACTTCAAGCACCTCGAAGGCTCGACTTGCCAGCGGAGCCGGGGCCCCATGCAACCTCAATTCACGTCGAGAGAAATCGATCTCCAACCCACCGGCCGCGGGCACCGGCCTCGCGTGCTCTTCCCATTTTCCCGCGGATATCATGGGCAAAGGAACTCAGAACATTTCAGGACTACATCAAGGAATCCATCCAATGGATAACCTACACCGCATTTTGTAGCGCAGCCAGGACTCCCGACCGTACGGTCGCGCGAGGGCAAGGCCCCCTCCGCTTCAGGATACCTCGGCCAAGCGCTGAGCCAGCATACGAATCGCGGGTGAGCTTAGGCCCGCCACACGCGGGAGGTGCATCGATGGCCACACCGACTCGCCGCGAATGGGAACCGCACCGGTCAACGCGGCATTCGACGCGCAACCCAAGGCACCTCGACGATGATGCGAAACGCGCCAAAAGCAAGATTGGCTTGGCGATCAATCGAATGAAGAAACGCTTGGCCGAACTGCATTTCGGCGCTGTTCGGAACGTGACGCGCCGCATATTATCAGGGGGAGCGCTCTTCAAGCTACACTCGAAGGTCGCGCATGAGGCCAGGGTCACCAGCCTTGGCGTATTGACGGCGTCGATCGCGCATGAGGTCGACCAGCCGCTCGCCGCCATCGTCATAAGTGGTCAGTTCAGCCTGCGCTTGCTGGCCCAGACTGAGCCCGACATCGACAAGGTTCGGGAGGTCACGGGGCGCATGATCTCTGATGCGCGACGAGCGTCGGAGATCATCGACCGGATGCTGGCCATGACTACTCGACGCACTCCGGAGCGGGAGCCGCTATCGCTCAACGAGGTGATCCAGGAATCGATAGTCTTCTTCCGTCACGAGCTCCAGTCGAAGGGAATTTCGATTGCGTTCGAACTTGCGCCCGCACTCCCTCAGGTTGTTGGCGATCGTACGCAGCTCCAACAAGTGATCGTCAATCTGACCATCAACGCTATCCGGGCGATGGCGCAGTCGGAGGCCCCGCGCCCGACCATTCTCATTCGAACCCTGCGCCCGAACGCTCAAACGGTGTGCTGCGTGGTCGAGGATAGCGGTCCGGGAATCGATTCTGCGCATCTGCCTCATCTCTTCTATCGCTTCTACACGACCAAGGACGCGGGCATGGGCTTGGGCTTGGCGATTTCACGCTCGGTCATCGAGGCCCACGGGGGCTGCATTCGCGCGGACAACAACTCTGAGTTGGGAGGAGCTCGATTCACCTTTGCCTTGCCGGCGGCGCATGAAGAAGGGTTGGCGAGCACATGGTTTGTCCGATGAGGTCGATCGTCTCGAGCTATGCGCCATGCGGTGCGACGCTCGCGGTGGCATGCGGCGACCTCATTGCGAAGGTGGGGCTTGCCGCCTCGCAAGTGGTCGTGCGAGACGCCATCCGGCTCCCCCTCGGCTTGATCTTGCGGCCCGTCCCCCCTCCCGAGTCCTTGCCGGGGGCTCGCCTTCGTCCACCCGCGGCGACAACTCTCCCGGTTGCCGCAAACACACAAGACAACGTTGCAACGCATCGTTGCGGGGCTACAGCGTTTGTGAAACACTTCCCTGATCAAGGATAAGCCAAAAGCCTCACACCCAACGTCAATCCAGGAGGCGGATCCATGACCGTTCAAAAGGAGCAAGAATACGTCCTGCAGCAGGCGGCGCGTCAAGAGTTGCTGAGCGGGACGATCGATCGACGGGAATTCCTCACGAGAAGCCTGGTGGCGGGGCTTGGCCTCGCCGGCATCGGAACTGTCGCGAAAAGCAGCATCGGACCAGCCTTCGCGGCGGATCGGCCGCTGACGCCAACAGTCTACCAATGGATCCAGGAGCTACATCCCGGCATTCAAGCGGTGAACAAAAAATTCCCCGGGGTCAACTACCAGATCGCGCCGGTCGAGGGCTTCGGTATCGAGCGCTTCGTGGCCGAGGCCAAGAACAAGCAGAGCACCTGGGACGTGTATATCGGCCAGACGCCCTTCGTCGAGATGTCGCAGATGATCAAGGGCGATGTCATCGAGCCCTGGGACAACTATATCCCGAAAGAGGTGATCGACGACCTGATCCCCTCCATCAGGGAAGAGAACACGATCAACGGCAAGCTCTATGGCTGGCCGTTCCTTCTCGATGTGATCGGAACCGGATGGCATTCAGGCCTGACCGGCAAGGCAGGCGTCGCCGACGCCGCTCCGGCGACCTGGGACGAATTCCTGGCGAGCGCGAAGAAGATCGTTGCCTCCAAAGCCGCTCCCTGGGGCGCCACCTTCGACTCGCATGGCTGGCGCTCGCTTGCACCGATCACCCACAGCATGAGCACGCATGTCTACACGCCCGAGGGGCTGTTCGACTTCACCAGCGAGCCCGCGGTCGAGGCGCTGACGCTTATGAAGGAGATCATGGCGCTCGCCAATCCGGACATTTTGCTGGAAGGCGGCTCAGACGCCGGCGTAAACAGCACGCCTGATGAGCACGCCTTCGCGGCCCAGCGTGTCGGCCTCTACTTCAAATACTTCTCAGCGCCATTGCTAATGGCCAAGAGCTGGGATGATCCCAAGCTCCTGCATTTGGGTCCGCTGCCGCGGTTCGCAAACGGCGAAGGTTCGACGGTGTTCTGGACGACAGGATGCGCGCTCCTCAAGTATGGCAAGAACAAGGAAAAGGTGGCCGAGTACATTAAGGCCCTGACCTACGATAAGCAGATTTGGAAGGACTCGATCGTCGGGACCAAGAGCGAACATCCGGGCCACCTGCCGCCCTACACGTCCATCTACGCGGACTGGAAAGCCGACAAGCCCGATTGGATGCCCGAATTTGTCGAGCTGGTCCGCAGCCAACTCGACAAGGCCAAGGCCATCAACAATCACCTCTTTGGGTTGCGGCAGTTTGCAATCGGCAAGCCGATCTGGGAGGCCTATCTCAAGGGCCAAGAGCCCGATCCGAAGGCCGCGATGCAGAAGGTCGTCGAGGCCGTTCAAGCCGAGATCAAGAGGGGCTGATCCTCTGGTTTTGAGCGAGGTGCTGGGGTGGGTCACTCGCCTCGGTCTGCCACTATGGCGCACGCTTAGGCTCACCGCATCGAACTAAGCAAAGACAGAGTTTCCCCAATCCTTGGGGCAGCCATATATAATACTCGAGTCGGCGAGCAAATCGCCACAGGGGCAGTAATCGCAATGCCAGTACCCGGTACCCGATCCCCTCTTCACTGCGGAGCGCCCGTGGATCAGAGCCTGCAAGTCTTATGGGGGGATGGCGAACGCATTCTCTCTCGCGGATCGCGCCTGGGCGCTAAGGGCGAGCGCGAGCCAGTCCTGGCGGTTCTCCTCGCCGCGGATCGCCCGCCGCCCGTGGCGCTCGAACGGCTCGCGCACGAATATGAGCTCAGGAACGAGCTCGATGGCGCTTGGGCGGCGCGACCGCTGGAGTTCGTACGAGAAGGCGGTCGTGCCATGCTGGTGCTCGAGGACCCCGGCGGCGAACCGCTCGCGTGCCTGCTTGGCCAGCCGATGGAGATCGGTGTTTTTTTGCGCCTCGCGATCGGTGTCGCTGCGGCTCTGGGCAAAGCCCACCAGGTCGGCCTCGTCCACAAGGACCAGAAACCCGGCAATATCCTGGTGAATTGCGCCGACGGTGCGGTGAGGCTCACCGGCTTTGGCATCGCGACGCGGCAGCCGCGCGAACGACGGACGCTCGCGCCGCCCGAAACCGTCGCCGGCACGCTCGCCTACATGGCGCCCGAACAGACCGGGTGGATGAATCGCTCGATCGACTCGCGCAGCGACCTTTATTCACTCGGCGTCGTCTTCTATCAAATGCTCATCGGTGCACTGCCGTTCAATGCGTCGGATCCAACAGAGTGGGTCCACTGCCATGTCGCAAGGAAGCCGGCGCCGCCAGGCGATCGGATTGAGACTGTCCCGGTCCCCATTTCAAGGATCGTGATGAAGCTGCTCGCCAAGGCAGCCGAGGAGCGTTACCAAAGCGCGGCCGGCCTCGAGCGCGACCTGCGGCGCTGCTTGGTCGACTGGGAGCGTCAGCGCCGCATCGACGATTTCCCGTTGGGCCTTAACGACACATCCGACCGGCTCCTGATCCCCGAGGCGCTCTACGGGAGAACGCGCGAGGTCGCGATTCTGCTCGCCGGATTCGAGCGCATCGTCCAGGGCGGCGCGCCGAAGCTGGTGCTGGTCTCCGGCTATTCCGGCATCGGCAAGTCCGCTGTCGTCAATGAACTGCACAAAGTGCTCGTGCCGCTGCGCGGGCTCTTCGCGTTTGGCAAGTTCGACCAGTACAAGCGCGACATTCCGTATTCGACCTTGGCTCAAGCGTTCCAAAGCCTTGTGCGGCCTCTACTCGCCAAGAGCGACGCCGAACTGCGGGCCTGGCGTGGCGCGTTTCTGGAGGCGCTGGAGCCAAATGCGCGGCTCATGACCGAGCTAATCCCCGAACTGAAGCTCATCATCGGCGAGCAGCCGCCGATCCGGGAGCTCGAGCCGCGGCAGGCGCAGAGCCGGTTTCAGCTCGTGTTCCGACGTTTTATTGGCGTCTTCGCCCGCCCGGAACATCCGCTGGCCCTGTTCATCGACGATCTGCAATGGCTCGACGCGGCGACGCTCGATTTGCTTGAGGATCTGCTGACCCGGTCGGAGCTGCATCATCTGATGTTGTTGGGCGCCTATCGCGACAACGAGGTCGATGCCACGCATCCTTTGATGCGCAAGCTCGATGCAATCCGTCAAGCCGGAGGACAAGTGCAGGAGATCCGCCTGAAGCCGCTCGCCCGCGACGACGTCGGGCAGTTGATTGCGGATGCCCTTCGTTGCGGGTCCGAGCGATCCTCGCCACTAGCGCAGCTCGTGCAAGAAAAGACCGCGGGCAACCCCTTCTTCGTGATTCAGTTCCTTCATACGCTCGCTGCAGAGGGCTTGCTTGCCTTCGATCACGACGCGGCACGCTGGCGGTGGGATCTCGAGCGCATTCACGCCAAAAGCTACACCGACAATGTCGTGGACCTCATGGCAGTCAAGCTAAGCCGCCTACCCGTCGAAACGCAGCAGGCGGTGCAGCAGATGGCCTGCCTCGGCAATAGAGCCGAAATGACCATGCTTGCGATCGTTCTCGAGATCACGCAGGAGCAGATTCATGCGTCGCTATGGCCGGCGGTCCGCCAGGAACTGGTCGAACGCGTGGAAGACTCTTACAAATTTGTGCACGATCGGGTTCAAGAGGCCGCCTATTCGCTGACCAAAGAAACATTGCGCGCGGAGGTTCATCTCCGGATAGGCAGGCTGCTCGCGGCGCAGACGCCCCCCGAAAAACGGGAGGGGACGATCTTCGAAATCGTCAATCAAATGAATCGCGGTGCGTCCCTGATCACTTCACGCGACGAGCGGGAACAGCTGGCCGAACTCAACTTGATCGCGGGCAAGCGAGCCAAAGCCTCTGCTGCGTACGCCTCAGCACTCACCTATCTCCATCTCAGTGGGACGCTGTTGGCGGAGGATAGTTGGGAGCGCCGGCGCGAATCGATCTTTGCTGTGGAGCTGAACCGGGCCGAATGTGAATTTTTGACCGGCCAGTTATCGGTCGCAGAGGAGCGATTGGCGGCGCTGTCAGAACGCGCCACGACGACGATCGAACGGGCCTTCGTCGCGTGCCTGCGCATCGATGTCTACCTCACCCTGGATCAAAGCAGCCGCGCGGTCGCCGTTTGTCTCGACTACCTCCGACATGTCGGTATCGAGTGGTCCCTCCACCCGCCAGAGGAGGAGGTGCGACGCGAATACGAGCGTATCTTGTCACTGCTTGGGAGCCGGACAATAGAGGAATTGATCGATTTGCCGCTGATGGACGACCCGGCAACCCTCGCGACCGTCGAGGTTCTGAGTAGAGCCTCGTCGCCGTCCGCGTATACGGACGCGAACTTAACTGCCTTGACGATCTGCAAGGCAGTCAGTCTTAGCCTCGAATACGGCAACTGCGACGCCTCCTGTTTCGCTTATGTAATGCTCGCCATGGTCGCCGGACCGCGTTTCGGCGAATACCAAGCCGGTTTTCGATTTGGCCAACTCGGTTACGAGCTCGTCGAACGACGTGGGCTAAGGCGCTTCGAGGCGAGCACCTGTCATTTGTTCGTGGTTTTCGTCGTGCGCTGGATGAAACACGTGCGGGCTCGCGGTGATCTGCTTGACCGCGCATTCGAGGCGGCGAATCGGATCGGCGACCTCACACGCGCAGCCTACACACGCAATACTCTAAACTCGGACCTGCTCTTCGCCGGCGAGCCGCTGCCTGTGGTGCAAGGCGAAGCCGAACGCGGCCTCGCGTTCGTTGAAAAGGCGCGGTTCGGCCTTGTCATCGATATCATCGCCACGCAACTCGCACTGATTCGGATGCTTCGTGGCTTTACACTCAAATTCGGTTGCTTTGACGACGAGAAGTTCCATGAGCTTCAAATGGAATCTCGTTTGTCGGGCAATCCGGCCTTGGCGATCGCTACGTGTTGGTACTGGATCCGGAAATTGCAGGCGCGCTATCTTGCTGGCGACTACGCGGCTGCCATGGACGCCGCATCAAAGGCGCAAGGGCTGCTTTGGACTTCATCGTCGCTCTTGGAGGAAGCCGAGCATCACTTCTATGCCGCGCTGGCGCGAGCCGCCTATTGCGATTTCGCACCGGCCGGCGAGCGACAGCAGCACATAGACACTATCGCTGCTCATCATAGGCGACTGCAAGTCTGGGCCGCGAATTGCCCAGAGAATTTCGAGAACCGCGTGGCGCTGGTGGGAGCGGAGATTGCTCGCATCGAGGGGCGCGATGTTGACGCGATGCGCCTCTTCGAACAGGCAATCCACTCGGCCCGCGCAAATGGCTTTGTACACAACGAGGCGCTCGCCTATGAGCGCGCTTCCGCCTTTTATGGCGCACGCGGGTTCGACCAATTCGCCGAGCTCTACTTGCGCAACGCCCGCTACGGCTACCTCCGTTGGGGAGCCGAAGGGAAGGTGCGGCAACTCGAGGAGATGCACCCTCAACTAACGACGGACGAGCCTGCACCCGGCCCGACGAATACGATCGCGACGCCGGTCGAACACCTCGATCTCGCGACCGTGATCAAGGTGTCGCAGACCGTCTCCAGCGAGATGGTGCTGGACAAACTGACCGACACGCTCATGCGCACGGCAATCGAGCAGGCGGGCGCCGAGCGAGGGTTGCTGATTGTGGAACAGCGGATCGCGGCGGAAGCCGCGATCCGCGGAGATTCGGTCCTTGTGCAATTATGCGACGAGCCTGTGACCACGGCCGCGCTGCCGGAATCGGTCCTGCACTATGTCGTGCGCACTAACGAGAGCGTGATTCTCGATGACGCTGCGGCCCAGTCCGCGTTTGTGGCCGATCCGTACATTCGCCAACGCCAGGCCCGCTCCATTCTCTGCCTGCCATTGATCAATCAAGGCAGGCTGAGCGGCGTGCTCTACCTCGAGAACAACTTGACTCCTCGCGTCTTCCTACCGGCCCGGATCACGGTGCTCAAACTGCTCGCATCCCAGGCGGCGATCGCGGTGGAAAATGGCCGTTTGTACCGCGATCTGGCGGAACGTGAAGCGAAGATCCGGCGTCTCGTCGACGCCAACATCATTGGCATCTTCATCCGATCGGTCCCAGGGGACATGGACGGGCCGATCGTCGAGGCTAACGACGCGTTTTTGCGCATGGTGGGATACGACCGCGAAGATCTCGTTTCCGGCCGCATAAATTGGGCGGAATTAACGCCGCCCGAATGGCGCGACCGCGATGCGCGGGCTGTAGCGGAATTGAGGTCGACCGGAACCGTCACAGCGTACGAAAAGGAGTATTTCCGGAAGGACGGCAGCCGTGTTCCCGTACTGGTCGGGACGGCGAGCCTCGAAAACGGGTCCTATGGCGTCGGCTTCGTACTCGATGTGACCGAGCGAAAGGTGGCGGAAGAGGCGCTCCGCGAGAGTGAGGAACGCTTTCGCACGCTCATGCAATTCTCCTTCGAGGTCTACTGGGAGACCGACGCGCAGCATCGCTTCATTCGGCTCGACTCCGAACGTCTCAACAACGCGCCGCCGCCAGACACAGAGATCGGCAGGACCCGTTGGGAACTGCCCTACCTGGAGCCTGACGAAGAAGGCTGGTGCATCCACCGTGAGACGCTCGACGCGCATCTGCCGTTCCGCGATTTCGAACTTGCGTGGCCCACCCCCAACGGTGGTAAGCGCTACGTGTCCGTCTCGGGGCTCCCGGTATTCGATAAGGCGGGGCGCTTCGACGGATACCGCGGCGTTGCGCGGGATATCACCGAACGTAAGCGCGCCTCGGAGGCTTTGGGCGAGGTGCAGATGCAGCTGGCGCACGCGAACCGCGTCGCGACGATGGGGCAGCTTACGGCGTCAATCGCCCATGAGGTGAAACAGCCGATCGCCGCTACGGTCACCAATGCGGAGGCGGCGTTGAGATGGCTCAGCGCTCCTCGGCCAGACCTGGACGAGGTCCGGGATGCGCTCGGCCGCATCGTTAGGGACGGCGACCGAGCAGGCGCCGTCGTCAGTCGGATTCATGCTCTCGTCAAAGGC
>Ga0306920_100012101_pt1 | contig 11697 bp, 8 predicted proteins | sample flu12Cox44000170_FD_204666 | JGI IMG/M metagenome (GOLD analysis project Ga0306920, IMG submission 204666) | Lab enrichment of tropical soil microbial communities from Luquillo Experimental Forest, Puerto Rico - flux4day.12C.oxic.44.000.170 (v2)... | ecosystem: Environmental > Terrestrial >...
CCGACAGAGAGCGATTGGTCGCCATACGAGAATAGTCTCGCATGAACTGCAGATTGCCATAAGTTGGATATTAAGTACATGTGGGGAGATCTAGATATGTAATATTTATTTTGGTACAGTCCCTAAGCCTTCCACACAGACGGGCTTCGGCGCTCTGAGGTATACGACTTCGCCTCCGACCGGGCCGCTTGGAGTCGGATTGGGAGGTGACAGCAGCCCTCGGATGATTGCCTTGCAGGCGCCCCTGGAATTTTGACCCCTGACTGTTGGATTGGTCCCAGGGCGTTGCTGTGATCGAGGAAAAATCACGGGTCAAACGGTGAAACGCGTTCGGATAACTCTCCATTCCTTTCGTTGCCACTTACAGCTTGTTTCCCTGCAAACTGTGGCCCTTTGCGAGTGTCTCACCCCACTCCATCATTGACAGGCCGGCCGAAGCTCAAGTGACCACCGGAACACAGCACAGACAATAGCCCTCGACATTCATTCCAACCACGGACATAATGGGGTTCATTCGCGAAATCCTTTCCCTCATGATCCGCTGACAGCCACGGGTTTCGGAAGATGCCATGCAACCACATCCGACAGATCACTTGGGTCTGCTGCGCGTGCCTGGCCCTGCTTTGAGTGCCCTCTCGTTGCGCTTCGCACCGCTCTCGGACCGCGACGAGTTCAACCCTTCGGCTTGGCGGATGCATCCACTCACGCCCAGTGGCACGTTTATAGGCTGGTGGGAGGTCGATCTCGATCTGCTCGCCCTCGGCGACGGCGATTACGAATATGAATTTGTGGTGAACGGAACAACCGCCGTCGCCGATCCTTATGCTGAAGACATTACCCGCTTCGGCGGATATCGCGGAATCTTCACCATTGCTGGGGGAGAGCGAGTACGAAGGCCATTTCGTTGGGATGGCGAGATGCCGACCGGAGTCACCCTGCCGCAAAACAATCAAATTGTGATCTATGAAATGCCGATCAAGTGGATGGCTTGCGATCCCAGCGAGAACGCACCTCTCGCAGAACTCGGCACCTTTGACAAGGTTATCTTTGAGCATCTGGATGACTTGGCCAGCATAGGTGTGAATTGCATCGAACTGCTGCCAGTCGAGGATTCCCCGCAAACTCTGAATTGGGGTTATGGCACAAGATTCTTTTTCGCGCCTGATTATGACGTTGGCAGTTTGGTGGATGCGAAGTTCTTCATCAAATCGTGCCATCAACGCGGCATCCGCGTGCTGCTGGATGTCGTTATGAACATGTTTGCACCGCAATGTCCCCTCGCGGTGCTCGCGCCGCAATGGTTCTACGAGCCGGGTTCGGCAGGGCGGCAGAATTGGGGCCAGGATCTGTTTCGATTCAAAACCCCGGCTTATGACAACTATTTTGCAGCCCGGGAATTCCTTTGTGAGATGGCAGAATACTGGATATCGGAATACCACGCCGATGGTTTCCGTGTCGACGACTTTGTCGATATCAACAACTGGGATTTTGTGCAGGAGTTCCATGATCGCGCTGCCGCCAAAAGCCAGGCTCTTTTCTCGGGGAAGCCGTTCCTCGTTGTGGCCGAGGACTCGAATCGCCAGTTTGTAACCACAGCGGAAGATTCCTCCAACCTTGGAGGGCACAAGGTTGTGGATGCGATCTGGAACTTCGGATATCGGGACGAAGTCCGGCGGCTACTGACTAATGCCATTAACACAATCTGGGGACAGCCATCGCGATCTTCCCGCTTGCAACATCTGATTTCAAAGGACGGCGTCTGGAATGACTGGAATCATAGGTTTGATGCCGGTTACGCGGACATGGCTTGTTCCGTCGATTACATCACCTCGCACGATGTCGCGGATGGGCCCCGGCTTATGAACATCATTCTGGGACCCATGCTCCAGGCCGCTAACCTTGGTGACGGCGCAGTGCAGAGTGTCCGCAATGCAGTGGACAGTGCCGATACTTCTCTGAATCCTGCACAGCAAACTGCAGTACAGACAGCCCTGCGCAGGGTTTTCGGCGGCTTCGCCATCCTGATGAGTTCCGTGGGGATGCCTATGTGGCTGGCTGGCGAAGAGTTTGGAGATGTGCACGACACAGACTACATCGATGTGAATGCGAAACAGCAAGATCCGGTTCAATGGAATCGAGCGGCGTTCCGCGGCAACGCCGCTCTGAAGGCAGCTGTTGCGAAGCTGATTAAGCTACGCACTTCGCACCCCGCATTACAGCGTAACGAAGTGGAGTTTTTTTACTTTCACCCCCAGTTTGACAATGACGACAGCTCTCGCGTGTTTGCCTACTGCCGCACTGGAGGTCAGCCTCTGGGCACTTCCGGACAGGTGGTTGTCGTCGCCAACATGGGACCGCAGCCGTACCCGAGCTACGACATTCCCGGTTGGCGGTGGGGGAGTTTGGCGCTGACTGAAGTCGGCTATCCCAACGCGCCGCCCACGTACAATCCAATGACCGGAACTTTATCTCTTTCGCTCAATCCATTCGAGGCTCGGGTCTTCACCACTTGACCTGCAAAGGGATTCCCTTTGCAGGAGTCAGTCCGCGACCCCGGGACAGGAACACTCTGCGCTCTTCAGAATTGCCGACCCACAGGGCTGGTGCGGCGAGAGTTCCGCCAGACGAGCGCCGAAGGCCCAGCGTCGGCCGCCCGAAGATCGGCTTCAATTTCCTGATGCTTGGCAGAAGAGTTGCTCGCTGTAAGATGGGGATTTTCGATTATCATGGCAGCGAGGAGGATTCGCGCAGCCAATCAAGAATGACCAAGAAATATCAGCTCCACACATTCGTCGTGCAGCCAGCCATTCTATTGAAAGCTACGATTCGGGTCTCCCCAGCTTTTTCGCTAAGATCATCCTGTTGTATGGCGTGCGCAACTCGGACTATAGGCGCTGATTTTCGCGTGCCCGGGCTGTTAGCTGACGGCGGACACTGGAAAAGTTCCGGGAGATTCCTGCCGTGGTAGTGCCGAAGGGAGCTCTTTGGTACAAAGACGCGGTTATTTACCAGGTCCATGTCCGGACTTTCTTTGACAGCAATGGGGACGGAATCGGTGATTTCCCTGGGTTGGCGGAGAAGCTGGACTATCTGCAAGATTTAGGGATCACCGCGCTTTGGCTGATGCCATTTTTCCCGTCGCCCTTGCGCGATGACGGCTACGACATCTCGGACTACCGATCCGTCCACTGGAGCTACGGTACGGTCGCCGACTTCCAGCGGTTTTTGGAGATTGCACACCAGCGCGGCATTCGAGTGATCATCGAAATGGTCCTGAACCACACCTCTGATCAGCACCCTTGGTTTCAAGAGTCACGCAGCTCGCAAGACAATCCACGTCGGGACTGGTACGTCTGGAGCGAAACCGATAGGCGCTACCGGGATGCCCGGATTATTTTCCTCGATACGGAGATGTCAAATTGGGCGTGGGACACCATTTCGAAATCCTACTATTGGCACCGGTTTTTCAGTCACCAGCCCGACCTAAACTACGACAACCCAGCGGTTCGCGAGGAAATGTGGGACGTCATGAAGTTCTGGCTTGAGATGGGTGTCGACGGTTTTCGGCTGGATGCGGTTCCTTATCTCATCGAACGGGAAGGAACTTCTTGCGAGAACTTGCCCGAGACCCACGCGTTTATTAAAGAATTGCGTAGCAAGCTCGATGAACAATTTCCAGGAAGGATGCTGCTTGCCGAGGCCAACCAATGGCCCAGTGACCTCCGACCATATTTTGGGGACGGAGACGAGTTTCACATGGCGTTTCATTTTCCAATCATGCCGCGAATGTTCATGGGCGTGAAACTGGAAGACCGCAAACCGATAATTGAAATTCTGAAGCAAACTCCGCATATCCCGGATTCCTGCCAGTGGTGTCTGTTCCTTCGCAATCATGACGAACTTACCCTGGAGATGGTGACGGACGTGGAGAGGGATTACATGTACGATTCCTACGCCGGGGACAAAAGAATGAGGATAAACCTCGGCATCCGGCGGCGGCTCGCACCCCTGCTGGACGGTGACCGGAGACGCATTGAGCTAATGAACGGAATGCTGATGTCTCTTCCAGGAACTCCGATCATCTACTACGGCGATGAGATCGGAATGGGAGACAATGTCCACCTGGGTGACCGGAATGGAGTGCGTACTCCAATGCAATGGGACGGAGGTTGGAATGCCGGTTTCTCTTCGGCAGATCCGGAGAGCCTTTACTCCCCAGTCATTCTCAATCCCATGTATGGGTATCAGGCAGTGAATGTCTATTCTCAGAAGCGATCGGAGCATTCGATTCTCTCCTGGATGAAGCGTCTCATCAGTGTTCGAAAGTCCACACCGGTCTTTGGTCGAGGTTCAATGGAGTACCTCCATCCCGCGAACCATCGAGTACTGGCGTATTTGAGGCAGCTGAACAAAGAGACAGTGCTCGTTGTAAACAATCTCTCCTCTTCTGCTCAGTCTGTGGAACTCGACCTCCAACCCTACAAAGGTAATATCTTGATCGAAATGTTCGGCAGGAATATCTTTCCCCGCGTGAGGGAATTGCCGTATCCGCTTACGCTGGGTCCTTACCAATTCTACTGGTTCCGATTGCGGATGATTTGAAGCAAGCTTGATGGAGGTATTGTCTGGCCGAGAACAGCGTTCTTTCGGATGATTTTCTTCGCCAACTGATCAGTGTCGGCGAAGTCGACGTTCTTGTTGCTGTTCCGACATACAACAATGCACGGACAGTCGAGGGGGTCGTGCAAGCGGTCCGGGACGGACTCCTCAGACATTTTCCCAGGGATCGCGCCGTTATCATCAATGCAGACGGAGGATCACGGGACGGGACCCCAGAGCTGGTCACAAGCGCCTCGATCAGTGATGTGCAATCCTTCTCAAACATGTATGCACTGCGCACCCTGCACTGCATCAGCACGGTGTATTCCGGTGACCCCACTTACGAAAATGCGCTGCGCACTATTTTGGCTGCTGCGGAGTTGCTGCGCGCCAAGGCGTGTACTGTAATCTCGCCGGACTCAATCAACATCGAGCCAGCCTGGATGGAGCGGCTCCTTGGTCCCATTTATCGGGAGAAGTTTGACTTTGTTACTCCTGTCTACAGGCGGCATAAGTTCGATGGATTGCTTCTGCGAAATCTAGTCTACCCAATGACTCGCGCTCTTTACGGCAAGCGAATCAGGGAGCCATATGCCGTCGACTTCGCGTTCTCAGGTGGCTTTTGCAGCCATTTCGTGGAACAGCACCTTCGGGACGATGAGACGGTCTGGCCGGGTACGGAACTCGGCCTAACCATCGCCGCCCTTGCCGGAGGATTCCGGCTCTACCAGTCTTTCCTGGGGACGAGGCCTCAGCTTACTCAGAGCGCAGACGATCTGGTGCCCGCCCTGCGGCAGACCGTCGGTGCGCTCTTCTTGACTTTGGAGTCGAACTTTCAACGCTGGAGCGAAAACGGCGACTCTCAGGCGATTCCCTCGTTGGGCCCGGAATTTGAGTTGAGCGGAGAACCGATTCGGGTGAACCGGAAGAGACTCTATCAGATGTTCAGCTCAGGGGTGGCTGACCTGGAGCCAGTTCTTAAGTCGATCCTTTCGCCTGCAACGCTGCTTGAGGTACAAGGCACCACCAAACTCGGGGAAGAGGAGTTTCGATATACTGACGAGCTCTGGGTGAGAACGGTCTACGAGTTTGCCGCTTCCTTTCACAAGTCCATCATCAACCGGGATCACATCATCCAAGCCCTGGCCCCTCTTTATCGTGGAAAAGTGTATACCTTTCTCATCGAAAACCGGGACGCTTCGAGCCAGGAAGTGGAAGCGAGTGTCGAATCGCTCTGCCTGGCGTTCGAGCGGCTGAAACCGTATCTACTTGCCCAATGGAACGTAAGAGAGTGAGGTCACCATGTGGGAGATGATCATCGACGAATTGACATATGCATTGCAGGAGCTGGTTAGGAGCTTCGTGCACTTTTTTCCCCGACTGCTGGCCATGTTGATCGTCGCGCTCTTGGGATGGGTTATTGCATATGCCCTAAAAGTCATACTGCGCGGCATTCTGCGTGTAGCCAGGATCGACAGGCTTTCTGAGAATGCCGGCGCCACACAATTGCTAAGCAAGGCGGCATTGCCGCCATTAACGGAGGTGTTGAGCCGGTTTGTCTTTTGGGTTGTGTGGGTGGGTTTCCTTTTATTGGGAGTTAACATGCTCGGCATCGTGGCGTTGCAGGAGCATATATCGAGATTCTTCCTTTATCTGCCACGATTGTTCGCGGCATTGTTCATCGTCTTCCTTGGATCACTGGCAGCAAGCTTCTTTTCCCGCGCCGCTCTGCTCGCAGCCGTGAACGCGAACTTCCCCTCGCCACGGCTGCTGGCCAACTCCATCCGAACCGTAATTTTGATTTTTGCGGTGTCGATGATGTTTGAGGAGCTAGGTCTGGCCGAGAAAACAATAATCGTCGCATTTGCGATTGTCTTCGGCGCGGCGATGCTCGGGATTGCCATTGCATTTGGCCTGGGTGGCCGGGCCTTGGCGAAGCAATATCTGGAGAAGAAATTCATCAGGGAAAAGCAAGTGGAGAACCAGGACGAACTCTCGCCCCTCTAAGCTCCGGCCCGAGAGACGTTCCGACTCCGGTTGCCCGATGATCAAAGAGTGTCCGCTAGTTTCAGATCCAGCGAATTTCGGATGTCACATCGTGGCATGACCCGCGTCACAGACTGGCGTACCAACTACTGATAAAAACCACAACCAGCCTCGACATCGGCTGGAAAACGATGGTCGGGCAGCTGATTTCCTGCGGTGAACGAGGGAGTCAGGCAAGCTGCTTTGCGCCAGCCGGGCAGTCCGGCTGCAATGCAGGTCTTGCCTCGGTAGTAGCTTGGCCAATTCAGTGGGAAAAAGAGGCGTTATGCATCCTTCTTCTTCCGGTTCGATCTGGGATGTCATGCGGTCGAAAGGCTACTCGCGCCGCGATTTTCTGCAGTTCTGCGGATATGCGGCAATGGTGGCGGGAATATCGCGCTCCCATCGGGAAGCCGTGGCCCAGGCTTTTGAGAACAAGCCGCGGCCTCCGGTGGCGTGGTTGCACTTCCAGGAGTGCACCTGTTGCAGCGAGTCGTTCATTCGCTCCTCGCACCCCATCGTGGCCGAGGTGCTGCTCGATCTGATCTCGCTCAACTACACCGAAACGCTGCAGGCGGCGGCGGGATCCCAGGCTGAGAAGTGCCTGAACGACACCATCAAGAACGATGCCGGCAAGTACATCCTGCTGGTCGAGGGCTCGGTGCCGGTCAAAGGCGACGGTGTGTACTGCACCATTGCCGGCAAGACGGCGGAAAGCATTCTGCAGGAGGCCGCCAAAGAGGCCGCCGCCGTTATCGCCTGGGGCAGTTGTGCGTCGAACGGATGTATCCAGGGTGCAAGCCCCAATCCCACGGGCGCGACGCCGATCCACAAGCTAATCAGCAAGCCGGTCATCAACGTGCCGGGTTGCCCACCCATCGCCGACGTCATGACCGGAGTCGTGACGCACGTACTCGTGCTGGGCCGCGGGCCCGAGCTCGACAACCAGGGCCGTCCGCGTGAGTTCTACTCGCGCCGGGTGCATGACACCTGCTACCGCCGCGCCTACTACGACGCCGGCCTGTTCGTTGAGTCTTGGGACGACGATAAGGCGCGCAAGGGCTATTGTCTGTACAAGATGGGATGCCGAGGGCCGGTGACCTACAACGCCTGCTCGGTGACCAAGTGGAATGGCGGCGTCAGCTATCCCATCCAGTCGGGGCACGGCTGCATCGGTTGCAGCGAAGCCGGCTTCTGGGACAACGAGCCTCTCTACCACCACCTGGCTTCGTTCCCGGGATTCGGGATTGAGAGTACGGCAGACACGATCGGCACGGTCGTGGGAATCGGTGCGATCGCGGGTGTGTCGGCACATGCCATCGCGACTAACATCCGCAAACATAAGCTCATCGAGCAAGAGCGCGGCGGCGACGAGGCCACGACGCAGCGCGATGAAGAATGACAGGTTGATCCCCAGGGGCAAAGGAAACAAGAGCGCAACGAATTCTGAAGAGGTGACCGCATGGCACGACTCGTGGTTGATCCCATTACTCGCATCGAAGGCCACCTTCGCATTGAAGCTGTGGTGGAAAACGGAACCATCACCGACGCCTACAGCTCCGGCACCATGGTGCGCGGGTTCGAGAAGATCCTCAAGGGGCGCGATCCGCGCGATGCCTGGGCGTTTACCGAGCGCGCCTGCGGGGTTTGCACCACGGTGCACGCGCTGGCCAGTGTGCGTACCGTGGAAGACGCCTTGGGAATTACGGTCCCCAAAAACGCGGAGTTGATTCGCAACCTGATGTTCTGCACGCAATATGCGCAAGATCACGTGGTGCACTTCTATCACCTGCATGCGCTCGACTGGGTGGACGTGGTCAGCGCGTTGAAGGCGGACCCACAGAAGACTTCGGAAATCGCCGTCGCCATCTCGTCCTGGCCGAAGAGTTCGACCAAGTATTTCGCGGGCGTGCAGCAGAAGCTTAAGGCGTTTGTGGAGAGTGGCCAGTTGGGAATCTTCGCCAATGGCTACTGGGGAAATCCGTCGTACAAGCTGCCTCCTGAGGTGAATTTGCTCGCCGTCACCCATTACCTCGAGGCGCTCGAGTGGCAGCGCGAGATCGTGAAGATTCATACCATCTTTGGCGGCAAGAACCCGCACCCGAACTATCTGGTCGGCGGCGTTCCCTGCTCGATAAATCCGGACGAAGTGAATGCCCTGAACATGGACCGGCTCAATTACGTCGGCAGCCTGATCAACCAGGCGATTGCCTTCGTGGAGCAGGTCTACATTCCCGATCTGATGGCGATTGCCGGTTTCTATAAGGATTGGGCAGGCTATGGCGGCGGCCTGAAGAACTACCTCGCCTATGGCGACCTGCCCACTCGCGGTTACCGACAGCCTGAGTACTTCAAGTTCGCCCGCGGCGCGATACTCGACCGCAATTTGAGCGAAGTGTATCCCGTCAATGGCCACGACGCGGAGGAGATCAAGGAATACATTTCGCATTCCTGGTACAGCTATTCCGCAGGCGACACGACCGGGCTGCATCCCTTCGCTGGCGAGACGGAGTTCAACTACACCGGTCCCATGCCACCCTACGAACAGCTCAATGTGGAAGCCAAATATTCCTGGCTGAAGACGCCACGGTGGAAAGACCATGCGATGGAAGTCGGACCACTGGCGCGTTTGCTGGTTGCCTATGCCAAAGGCAGCACCGAGGTGAAGGACGTGGTCAATGAAGCCTTGGGCCAGCTGGGCGTGCCGGTGACTGCGTTGTTCTCTACCTTGGGCCGCACCGCCGCGCGTGGAGTGGAAACCCGCCTCGTCGTGCATTGGATGAAAGGCTTCTACGACGAACTGATGACGCAGATCAAGGTCGGCGAGCTCTCCACCTTCACGCGCGACCAGTGGGAGCCATCCACCTGGCCGTCAACTGCGGAAGGCGTCGGCCTTTCCGAGGCGCCCCGCGGCGCCCTTGCCCATTGGATCAAAATCAAGGACGGCAAGATCGATAACTATCAACTGGTGGTGCCCAGCACCTGGAACGCTTCCCCGCGCGATTCGAAGGGCCAGCGCTCCTCCTATGAAGAGGCGCTGATCGGGACGCATCTAGCCAATCCAGAACAGCCGCTGGAAATCCTGCGGACGATCCACTCCTTCGACCCGTGTATCGCCTGCGCCGTGCATCTGTATGACCCCGACGGCAAACACGTTAACCGGGTCCAGTTCTACTAGGGAGACGCCGATGGCTCACGCACGGGTCGCAACCTACGAACGAGTTTATGTGTGGGAATTGCCAGTCCGCTTCTATCACTGGGTAAATGCAGTGTGCGTGCTCGTGCTGATCGTGACCGGCTCCGTGATTGGCCATCCGGTATCGATTTCTTACGCCTCGGAGGCCTACCAGCAGTACTGGTTCGGCGCTGTCCGCTTCACCCATTTTATGGCGGCCTTCATTTTCTTCTTCATGTTTCTTACGCGTATCTACTGGGGGTTTGCCGGCAACGCTTACGCGCGCTGGACGAACTTCCTCCCCTACAAGCGTGAACAGTGGAAGGAGATCGGCGACATTGTCAAGGTGGATGTGCTGCAGACGAAGATTCGCGGCGACATATCGATCGGGCACAACGCGCTGGCGGGCTTCATCTATTTCCTGTCGTTCCTGGCGTTCCTGTTTCAGTCGGCCACCGGGTTTGCGCTCTATTCCAGCATGAGCCGCTCGTTTCTGCCCCACATGTTTGCCTGGATTATTCCTCTCATGGGTGGTGACTTCCAAGTGCGCCAGTGGCACCATGCGATGATGTGGTTCTTCATCCTGTTTGCAATTGTGCACATATACCTGATCTTCTACCACGACTACGTCGAAGGACGTGGTACCACCTCCTCCATGGTCGGCGGATGGAAGTTCGTGCGTCGCGGCCGCAATGACTGAAGCTGACGGCCGGTTGCTGGTGCTGGGCATTGGTAACCTGTTGCTGCGCGACGAGGGGGTGGGCATCCACATCGTGCGTCACCTGGAGAGGGATGAGATTCCGCAAGGCGTTCTACTGCTCGATGGCGGTACGGGCAGCTTTCTTCTGCTCGATCCCATGCAGCGTGCGCGCAAGGTCATCCTGATTGACGCCACCCTCGACCACAATCCTCCCGGAACGGTGCGGCGTCTGGTGCCCCGCTTCTCGACCGACTATCCCAGGACTCTGGCCGCTCACGACATCGGCCTGAAGGACCTGCTGGATGCGTTCTATCTCCTTGGCCATCCGGTCGATGTCGTGTTATTCGCTGTCTCCATTGCACCTCTACAAGACATGTGCCTGGAACTGTCTCCCGAACTGGCCGAGCGGCTTCCTGAGATCGCAGAACTCGTAAAGGACGAGATCCGAAACACCGCTTAGGCGGCAGCGCATTAGGCGAACCTACAACTTCGACGCTACCTGACGAAGGGACTTTGCGATCAGAGTGATCCCTTTACCCAGACACTTCTGCTCAATCGTAAACAGCAGCGCTGATCGACGTGTGAGGTTCTTTGAACACCGGCCGCAACGATCACTTCTTAAGCGGTACTGAATTCGTCTCAGCCGCGACCTTGCCCCAAACACAAAACCAACAGACACAACGACAGCCTGCTGGTGCAACAACACAGTGGGTTATCGGATGGATGGTCGATAAACCGAAGTTGGCTCCGCACAGCGTTCGAGAATTCTGGGCCGACTTACCCGAATCCGACACCGGCGGAACTTCGCAACTCTAGCGGCCTCGGATTTGCTTGCCTTCTGCCACTGCGCTAAGCTGGTGATTTGCCGCTGCTCGTTCAAACAGGAGGTACCAGAGGCTTCGACGCTTTCCTTCAGCGCAGTTCTTTGTGTCGAATTGGCTAGCGGAAGTCCCTGAGATCCGGAAGTACCACTACTACTGTCTCCGGGGCAGGTCTAGTCACTGCCAATCGACCACGCTGCCAAGCAATTCGCCACATTTTCCTGTAGCCATGAATCCACTGCGCAGGTCCGGAAATCTCAATGTGGACAGTGGCGTCATCGCCATGGTTGTGAGTGGTACCGCTTCCGCGGCAAGTGAATTAACACAGACAAACCGTGCTAGCTAGGGAGTCATTATGTTGAAACGCATGCTGGTCA
>Ga0306920_100012105_pt1 | contig 11692 bp, 11 predicted proteins | sample flu12Cox44000170_FD_204666 | JGI IMG/M metagenome (GOLD analysis project Ga0306920, IMG submission 204666) | Lab enrichment of tropical soil microbial communities from Luquillo Experimental Forest, Puerto Rico - flux4day.12C.oxic.44.000.170 (v2)... | ecosystem: Environmental > Terrestrial >...
TTCAATTCGTGAACCGGAAAGTCGGTCTTGATCAGCGGAGCAAGTGAAGATTCCATCCGCGCCTTCCGCCTCTGCCGACGCCGTTGTTACGCTGCGCAGCGTCGGCAAGGTTTTTGACACGGGAGTAGTTGCTCTCGAAGGTCTCACACTTGATGTCCGGCCCGGCGAGTTCGTTTCTTTGCTGGGCCCGTCCGGTTGCGGCAAGTCCACGGTGCTGCGCCTCATCGCCGGATTGACCCAGCCAACCAGCGGTCAAATCGCGTGGCTGCAACGGGCGGAGACCGCCGGCCATGCTGTCGGATTCGTTTTTCAGGAGCCCACTTTAATGCCGTGGGCGACGGTGCGTGCAAACGTGCACCTGCCGCTCAAGCTGCAAGGACTCGCATCAGCGGCCAAACCGCGCGTTGAAGCATCGCTTGCACGGGTCGGGCTGACGAATTTCGCGGACAGCTACCCGCGCGAGCTCTCCGGCGGCATGAAAATGCGCGCATCGATTGCGCGCGCCCTCGTCACCGAGCCGCGGCTGCTGCTGATGGATGAGCCGTTTGCCGCGCTCGATGAGATCACCCGTTTCCGCCTCAACAACGACCTGCTGGCGCTCTGGCAGTCGCTGAGCAAGACCGTCGTCTTCGTCACCCATTCGGTGTTCGAGTCGGTCTATCTCTCCCAACGAGTGGTGGTGATGACGCCGCGCCCCGGCCGTATCTTGAGCGAGCTTTCGATCGATGCGCCATATCCTCGCGACGAGCGCTTCCGCACATCGACAACCTACGTCGAATACTGCCGGCAGGTTTCGGAGACTCTTTCGCGTGGCCTCGGGGAAGCGGCATGAGCGTGAGCAGGGGCAAGCATGAGAGGCGCGGTTACCACGACGGCGCACTTCGCACCCTGCTTCCGGTGACCGTGCTCGCACTCGCGCTTGTCCTTTGGCAGGCCGTTGTATGGCTTGCTCAAATACCCGCCTATTTGTTGCCTGGACCCCTGCTTGTGCTGTCAACCCTCATTTCGGACTGGCCGCTGCTTTCGGCTTCGCTCCTGGTGACGCTTTCCACCACGGTCGAAGGGTTTCTGCTTGCGACCATCGGCGGGGTGGGACTTGCCATTCTCTTCAATCAATCGCGCCTGATCGAATATTCGTTTTATCCGTTTGCGGTGATGCTGCAGGTCACGCCCATCGTGGCGATTGCGCCGCTGCTGCTCATTTATTTGCCTCAGCAAGCCGCTGTGCTCGCGTGCGCCTGGATCGTGGCGTTTTTCCCCATTCTCGCCAACACCACGCTGGGTCTCAACTCGGTCGATCGCAACCTCTCGGATCTGTTCCGGCTTTACGGCGCCACGCGCGGTCAGGTGCTGTGGGAGCTCAAGCTCCCGGCGGCGCTTCCGCATATGCTTGCCGGCTTGCGGATCGGGGGCGGCCTCTCACTCATCGGAGCAGTTGTCGCCGAGATCGTCGCAGGATCGGCGGGCGCGGGTTCAGGGCTTGCTTACCGCATTATCGAGTCGGGCTATCGGCTCAACATTCCACGACTGTTCGCGGCGCTCATTCTGCTTTCGTTGAGCGGCATCGCTATTTTCTTCGCGCTCTCGCTCGTTTCTCATTTATTGCTGCGCCGCTGGCACGAGAGCGCGATCATGAGCGAGCCATGAAGCTTTTTGTTTGAGCATGATCTTTTTCCGAAAACCGGTTCCCACTTTTCGGGATCATGCTCTAACGGTCTGGCGCCGGATCGAGCTTGGCCGCAATCCAGGCCGGCCGGGCGTCGGGGCTCCCCAGAAATAAAATGAAGGCACGGGCGGCTTCCGGTGCGGCGCCGTCCGACATCAGCGCCCCCTCGTAGACTATTTTGGATACCGGCGGGCTTGGCTGCCCAGCGGGCGGCGCATCCGTGCCGGTCTCGGTCCCGCTTGCCAGCCGTACGCGGCTTTCCGGATTGACGATGCCGTCGCGGTCGAGCTCGTCCATCGCGCCTTCGGATGCAATCAGTGCATCGAATGTTTCTCCGGCCTTGATTTTCGCCATCACTTCCGCGGGAGAACCGAGCGTCAGGGTAATGCCGTGGCCTGTGTCCTTCCGAAACTCCGGTGCGAGCGCCTCCACCGCCGGCGCTACCGCGCTCACGCCGAGAACACGGACCTCCGCCGCGTCAGCCATGCTCGCTCTCAGGATCAGCACTGCTGCGATCAAGGCGGCTCGAGCAACGGCGCGCATTGTGTCCTCTCCCGCGAATGCCCTATGGTGGCGCATCCTACCTGTCGAACGCTTCATCCTCCACTATGCAAGACCAGTTGGTACAAGCGCACACACAGCGCCTGACCGGCATCGCCCTGATGTGCGGAGCGGTGACATGTTTTGCTCTGCTTGATGCCACTGCAAAATTTCTCAATCTGCACATGAATACGCTCGAAGTCGTATGGGCGCGCTATACCGGCGCCTTCGTCTTCCCGTTCATGCTGTCCAACCCTTGGACCCGCCCTGAGCTTCTCATCACGCACCGGCTGGGCTTGCAAATGGGGCGCTCTGTCCTGCTGCTCGCCTCGACTTTGTGCAATTTTGCAGCATTGCGGTACCTGCAGCTCGATCAGGTGCTTGCGCTCTCGTTCTCCACTCCCTTTTTTGTTGCCGCGCTCTCCGGCCCGATATTGGGAGAATGGGTGCGCTGGCGGCGTTGGACAGCCATCAGCGTGGGCTTCCTGGGCGTGCTGTTGGTGATACGCCCGGGGACAGGCAGCATTCATCCCGCCGCTGTTCTATCGCTTTGCGCGGCCCTTTGTTACGCGCTCTACGCCATTACCACGCGCATTCTGGCGCGCACCGATTCCAACGAGACGACCTTCTTCTATTCGAACATCGTGGGTGCGCTGGCGCTCGTCCCGGTGCTGCCGTTCGTCTGGACGACGCCGCACGATCCCCTCATCATCGGCTTGATGTTTGCCGCCGGGGCACTCGGCGCTTTCGGCCACTATCTTCTCATAGCGGCTCATCGGCTGGCGCCTGCCGCGGTGCTTTCGCCCTTCATCTACACCGAGATTGTCCTGGTCACCATCCTGGGGTTTGTCGTATTCGGCGATCTTCCAACTCGATGGACGCTCGCCGGCGCTTCCATTGTGATCGTATCGGGGCTCTACATGCTTCACCGCGAGCGCCTGAGGCGGCGTAGTTCCTCTCGCAGTTGAGATATGCCACCGCGATGACCAGGCGATGAGTGAGTTGCCTCGCGTGCGTAACTGAGGCTAATTTCTTCCGTCTCTCCTGCCGAGAACGACGACCGAGGATAGTTCATGACGACAGAAGCGGTGCGCTCCTCTGACGGTATCGGGCGCCGGATCAACGATGATATCGGCGAGGACAAACGGCTTGCCATGTACCGCACCCAGGTCGTGATCCGGGAGAGCGAGCAGCGCGCCTTCGATCTCTTCCTGCAGAATCTGGTCAAGGGGACGAGCCACCTCTCGCTGGGGCAGGAGGCGGTTGCCGCCGGGTTTGCGGCGGCGATGAAACCGGGAGACCTGTCGTTTTGCACCTATCGCGGCCATGCCCACACGCTCGCGCGTGGCGTGCCGATCGAGAAGGTGCTGGGCGAGCTGATGCAGCGCGATAACGGACTCATGCGCGGCAAGGGCGGCTCGATGCACTTGACGTCGGTCGAGCACGGCGTGATGGGCTCCTACGCCATCATCGGCGCGCATCTCCCGATTGCCTGCGGCGCTGCTTTGCGGGCGCAATACAAAGGAGAGGGCGACGTTGCGGTATGTTTCTTCGGCGACGGCACCACGAATATCGGTGCATTTCATGAAGCATTGAACTTCGCAACGGTGTGGAAGCTGCCGGTGGTTTTTGTCTGCGAAAACAATCTCTACATGGAATACACGCCGATCGGCGAGGTCACCGCGGTAGAACACCCGGCGGCGGACCGGGCTGCAAGCTACGGGCTCGAACGTATCGTCATCGACGGCAATGACGCCGATATCGTTTATCGCGCGGCGACCTCAGCTTATGGCAAGGCGCGCGCGGGGGAGGGGCCATCCCTGATCGAATGCATGACCTACCGCCACAGCGGCCACTCCCGTGCGGACCCGGCGAAATATCGGCCGGAAGGCGAGCTTGAGAAATGGAAGGAACGCGATCCGATCATCATCTATCGCGAGAGATTGCGGCAGTTCGGGATTGACGGCGAGGTCATTGCCAAGATCGATGCCGACGTGAAGCAGCGCGTCGATGCGGCAACCGAAAAATGCAAGGCGGCACCCCCGCCGGCCCTCGATTTGTTGACCACCGATGTTTATGCCGACGGAGGTTTTGCATGGCGGAACTGACCTACCGCGACGCAGTCGCCCGCGGCATTGCCCAGGAGATGATCCGCGATCCCGATGTCATCTTTTTCGGCGAGGATGTCGCCAAGGCGGGCGGCGTCTTCAAGACCACGGTCGGACTTTACGAGCAGTTCGGGGCAAAGCGGGTTCGCGATTGTCCGATCTCTGAGCAGGCCATTCTCGGTGCCGCAATGGGCGCTGCCATGACCGGCTTGAAGCCGATCGCCGAAATCATGTTCTCGGATTTTTTTGCCGTATGCTTCGACTACATTGCCAACGAGATCAGCAAGAGCCGCTACATGTCAAACGGGCAGGTCAAGTGCCCGCTGGTGGTACGTACGGCCAATGGTGCCGGCTCGCGCTTCGGTGCTCAGCACTCCCAGAGCGTCGAGAACTGGGCAATGATGATTCCCGGCCTTAAGGTGGTGGCGCCCTCGACGCCGCGCGATGTGATCGGGCTGCTGGCGGCCGCCGTGCGCGATCCCGACCCTGTCATCTTCTTCGAGCACAAATCGCTCTACCCCACCAAGGCTGACGTGCCGGACGGCGAGATCGTCGATCGGCTCGGTGTGGCCAAGATCGCACGCGCGGGCAAGGATGCCACGATCCTCGCGCTCGGACTGATGGTTCCACGGGCGCTGGAGGCGGCGGACAAGCTCACGGAACACGGCATCGCCTGCGAGGTTGTAGATGTGCGTTCCCTCGTGCCGCTCGACACCCGCACGATCCTCGACTCGGTTGCACGTACCCATCGGCTCTTTACCGTCGAGGAGAATCCGCGCCTGTGCGGCTGGGGAGCGGAGATCGTCTCCATCGTCGCGGACGAAGCATTCTATGATCTCGACGGGCCACCGGTGCGGATTACCACGCCTCACATTCCGCTGCCGGCTGCCGATATCCTGGAAGACATCGCATTGCCGACGGTCGAGCGCATCGTCGAACGCGTGCGGCGATCGATGGAGGCCTAGTGTGGCGGTTCAGAAGTCCGCATCATTCCGTCCGCGAGTCCGAGATGCGGACGTCTGAACCAAAGCCCCGCTAGGATCAAAGGTTTGCTAGTGTCCTTCGATTCCGAAATTCGTAAATGAGCTTGCCGCACGATGGAACGAATTTCGGAATCGGGACACTAGCCGTTCCTGGATTTGGTAGCGCGCGGTCGCGCGATTTTGACCGGGGCTGCTGACAAACTGCAACTGAGGTCTGCCCATGAGTTCGCGATACGACAATCTTCTGGCCAATGTTCCAACCGATCTCTGGATCGGCGGCAAATGGCGAAAGGCGTCCGATGGCGGGCGCTTCGATGTGCTCGACCCCGCAACCGAGGACAAGATTGCCTCGGTCGCGAGCGCGACGGTTGAGGACGCCAGGGCGGCAGTTGATGCCGCAAGCGAGGCCTTCGCGGGCTGGGCCGCGAAGAAGCCGCGCGAGCGCGCCGAAATCCTGCGCAAGTCCTACGATCTGATCATGCGCGATGCCGAACGGCTCGCGAAGCTGATCACCATTGAAAACGGCAAGGCGCTTTCCGATTCCCGTGGCGAGGTCGCCTATGCCGCCGAATTCTTCCGCTGGTACGCCGAGGAGGCGGTTCGCAACATCGGTGAAGTCTCGCGCGCCCCCGCCTCCGGCGCGCGAATATTCGTCCACAACAAGCCGGCGGGCGTCGCCGTCCTGGTAACGCCGTGGAATTTTCCCGCCGCGATGGCGACGCGCAAGATCGGTCCCGCGCTCGCGGCCGGCTGCCCGGTCGTCCTCAAGCCTGCCTCCGATACCCCGCTCACCATGCTCGCGCTCATGCCGATCATGGAAGAGGCCGGCGTGCCCGCGGGCGTGATCAATGTCATCCCCTCGCGCTCCTCGGGAAAGATCGTCAGCGCCATGCTGCACGATCCTCGCGTGCGCGTGGTGTCGTTCACGGGATCGACCGAGGTGGGACGCAAGCTGCTACATGAGGCCGCGGACCATGTGGTCAAGCCCGCCATGGAGCTCGGCGGCAACGCACCGTTCCTTGTGTTCGAAGATGCCGATATCGATGCGGCCATCGAAGGCGCAATGATTGCGAAGATGCGCAACATGGGGGAAGCCTGCACTTCGGCCAATCGCTTTTACGTGCACGAGAAGGTGCATGACGAATTCGCCAAAAAGCTTACGGCGAAAATGGCGGCGATGAAGGTCGGCAACGGCCTCGATGACGGAGTTGCGGTGGGGCCGCTGGTCAACGCCGATGCCAAGAAAAAAGTGGCCGAGCTGGTCGCGGATGCGATTGGCAAGGGAGCGAAAATTCTCACCGGCGGAAAAACACCGGACGGTCCCGGGCACTTCTATCCGCCTACCGTGCTCGACAATGTGCCGGATGCGGCCAAGATGCTGCGGGAAGAGATTTTCGGGCCCGTTGCCGCGATCCAGACGTTCAAGTCCGAGGACGAAGTGGTCAGGCGCGCCAACGACACGGAATATGGCCTCGTCGCATATCTCTACACGAAAGACTTGAGCCGAGGCATGCGGGTATCGGAGCAGCTTGATTTCGGCATGGTCGGGCTCAATCGCGGTCTCGTCTCCGATCCCGCTGCACCCTTCGGAGGCACCAAGCAATCCGGCATCGGCCGCGAGGGTGCCCATGAAGGTTTGATGGAGTTCATGGAGACACAGTACATCGCGGTTGCGTGGTGAGTTATCCATGGATGTGCTGATGCCGCAGCTCGGCGAGACCGTGGTGGAGGGCAAGATCACGCAGTGGTTCAAATCGGCGGGTGATCCCATCAACCCCGGGGATAATCTGTTCGAGATCGAGACCGATAAAGTTTCAATGGAGGTGCCCTCGACCACGACGGGCGTGCTGGCTGAAATCCGCGCGCGCGCAGGCGAGACCGTTCCGGTCGGCGCGGTTGTGGCGATCATCTCTGACGCAATGGGGGATGGGCGCAAGCAGCATTCGCCTGATGCCGTCGCGCTGCCGCAGCAAACGCGCGCGCCTGCCGTCGGGGAGCCCGGGGCGTTGCAGGCGCACGGGTCCGGAGCGGCTGCATTCTCGGCCTCGCCGGCGCCCCTGAGTACCGCGGTCAGGCTCGATCCGTTTTTCGAAGTGCACACGCCCACACGCAATTATGGTCCGGCAAGGCTTACCGGCGGGATCGCTGTCACTCCTCTCGCACGGCGGCTCGCTGCCGAGAACGCGATCGACCTTTCGCGTGTGAAGGGATCCGGACCGCACGGCCGCATCGTGGCGCGAGACATCGAGGCGGCACGACCGCCGCAGCTGCGCGCGGTGCCGCCGGCGCCTCCTCCCGAACCAAGTGCGCAGGAGATCAAGTCCATTTACCAGGGCATTGCCTTCGAGGAGCTCCCGCTCGACGGCATGCGATCCGCTATCGCCAAGCGAATGACCGCGGCGAAGCAAAGCATTCCGCATTTCTACCTGACGGCGGATGTGGAAATTGCGCGGCTGCTCGATGTGCGCCAAGCGGCGAATGCCGCAGCCCCAAGCCGCGCCGACGGCGGTCCCGCCTACAAGCTTTCTGTCACCGACTTCATCGTCAAGGCTTGGGCGGCGGCGCTTTCACGCGTTCGCCTCGCCAATGCTGTTTGGGCGCAGGACCGTATCTTGCGGTTCGGGCATTGCGATATCAGCGTCGCGGTTGCCGTCGAGGGCGGGCTGTTTGCTCCCATCATCCGCGAGGCCGAAACCAAGCCGCTCTCATCGATCTCGAACGAGATGAAGGATTTGGCTGCCCGCGCACGCGCCAGGAAGCTCGATCCGCGCGAATATCAAGGCGGTGCGTCGACCATTTCCAATCTCGGCATGCACGGCGTGCGCGAGTTTTCCGCCATCATCATTCCGCCGCAGTCGAGCATACTCGCGATCGGTGCCGCGCGGCGGCAGGCGATGGAAAGGGCGGACGGCCAGGTCGGATTTACAAGTGTGTTGTCGGTGACGCTTTCCTGCGATCACCGCGTGATCGATGGTGCCGTCGGCGCAGAACTGCTCGCGCAATTCAAGCGCATCATCGAGCAACCCGTTTCGATGCTGGTGTAAGGCAAAACATGACTGCTGAAAAAATCGACGTGCTGCTGATCGGGCCGAAGAAGCCGGTAATCGTCAGTGGGCTAAAGCCTTTTAACGTTCTTCAGCTGCCTGATGGAAAGGCACGCGAGGAATTCTTGTCCAAATCGGCTCCGCAGGTGCGGGGAATGGCGGTCGCTGCGACGTCCGAGCGCATCGACGGGCGGTATATGAGCCGGTTTCCGCGGCTCGAGATCATTGCAAGCTTTGGGGTCGGCTATGATCACGTTGATGCGGCCTGGGCCGGCGCGCACGGCATCACGGTCACCAATACGCCGGACGTGCTCACGGAAGAGGTCGCCGACACGGCGCTCGGCTTGCTCCTTTGCACCGTGCGTGAGTTTCCCCAGGCGGAGCGGTACCTGCGCTCCGGCAAGTGGCTGCAGCGCGACTATCCTCTGAGCAAGGCAACGCTGCGCGACCGCACCGTCGGGCTCATCGGCATGGGCCGCATCGGCCAGGCCATCGCGCGCAGGCTCGATGCCATGCGCGTGCCGGTGGTCTATCACTCGCGCCGGCCCGCTTCGGGCGTTTCCTATCGTCACTATCCTGTTCTCATCGACATGGCACGCGACATTGATGTGCTGCTTGCGATTGCGCCCGGCGGAGCGCAGACGAAGAACATGATCAACGCCGAAGTGCTCGCGGCGCTCGGCCCGGACTGCGTTCTCGTCAACATGGCCCGCGGCTCACTGGTGGATGAGCCGGCGCTCATCAAGGCGCTGCAGAACAAGACGATTCTCTCCGCCGGTCTCGATGTCTATGCGCGCGAGCCGCACGTGCCGCCCGAGCTCGTTGCCATGGACAATGTGGTGCTGTTTCCGCACGTGGGTTCGGGCTCGGTCGTCACCCGCGCGCGGATGGATCAGCTCGTCGTCGACAATCTCCTCGCATGGGCGGCCGGAAAACCGCCGCTGACCCCAGTCGCCGAAACGCCGTGGCCGCCGAAGAAGACCGCGTGATGCAGGTCGTCGCGCACGGCGTCTTCGTTGCCCTGATCGCGCTTGCCGCTTGGGTTCTGCCCGCATCGGCGCAGGGGCCGAGCGAGGCCGCGCAAGCAATGGTGGGCGCATGGGAAATCTCGAACGCGGCGCGCGACAAGACGTGTAGCCTAACCTTCTCGCTCGAGGCGGTGGAAGGAGGCTTCAAGCTCGAGCTCGATCCGCCTTGCGGCGGCGTGTTTCCATCGCTCAAGGATCTCGCGCTTTGGAAGATCGGGCCCAACGATTCCGTGCTGCTCCTGGACACAAAGCGAGCCGTCCTCCTCGATTTCAGCGAGGTCGAATCGCGCATGTACGAGGCCGAGCGCAAGGGCGAGGGCCTGTTCTTCATGCGCACGCCAGCCGCCATCCGAGCAACCGCGATTTCGCCCGACCAGCTGTTCGGCGACTGGACGCTGCTGCAGGAATTCGAAAAGCCGTTGTGCAAGCTCACATTGTCGAATGCAGCGGCCGGCGGTGAAAGCTACCAGATCGTGATCAAGCCGGGCTGCGATCCAGCGATTGCGGGGCTCGCACTCGCCACCTGGCGGCTCGACAGCGACGAGCTGCTCCTCTCCGGCAGCACGACCTGGCGTTTTGCCGAGAGCGACACCACGACATGGGAACGGATTCCCCCCAGCACCGATCCGATGCTGCTGATGCGGCAGTGACTCACTATTCCTCCGGCTCGGTTGTGAACAGCAGCGGGTAGCCCTTGCGGCGGCCGGCTTCGGTGCCGCGCGTTGCCTTCGTCTCCGCCACATCCTTGGTGTAGACGGCGACGACACATACGCCGCGCCGGTGTGCGGTAATCATCACGTTGTAGGCCTGGTCCTCGTTCATACGGAACTCCGCCTTGAGCACCGTGACCACGAACTCCCGCGGCGTGAAGTCGTCATTGATGAGGATCACCTTGTGAAGCTTCGGCCGCTGCGTTTTCGGCCGAACTTTGGTGCGTGGTTTGGTCACGATATTGTTCATCGACGTTGCTGCTCCTTACAGGGCAGGGGTCGCAAATGCGCATTGGATAGTTTTGCATGTTTGGACATTGCCCGTCCATTCGACCTGGCCAGTCCGCCATCTCCAAGCACAGGGGCTGTGCGCTGCATAACAAGACCGTCGTCATGCCCGCGAAGGCGGGCATCCAGTAAACGCGTGCTCGGCCGTCACGGTGTAGCTGCCACTGCGGTTTTTACTGGGTCGCCCGCTTGCGCGGGCGATGACGATGAGAATGTTATGCGGGGAGGCGCTATACTGCGGCCTTCGTGGAGCAGCGAGATCATGCCCATGCTGAAAACCTGGATTGATCCGACACGCCTGCGTGTCGACCAGAACGGCAGCCTGGTTGCCCCGCAATCTCTTCGCGCGGCCTTCGAGCGCCATGCCCGCGGCGAAATCGACGAGGTCGAGCTGCGTGCAGCCCAGGACGAGGCAATTCGCGATGTCGTTCGCAAGCAGGAAGCCATCGGCTGGCCCATTGTCACGGACGGCGAGTTCAGGCGGCGGAATTTCCAGGAGAGCTTCAGCGCAGCGGTGAGCGGCTTTGACGTGCCCGCCCACGTGGAACGGCTCACCGACTGGCGCGAGCCAAACCGTCCGCTGCATCGCACCGAGCAGAATTTCGATGCGGCGGGACCGGCCATCATGACGCGCCGCAGGGTCGTCGAGCGGCTTTGCCTCAAGCGCAACGTCGTGCTCGATGAATATCGCTTCACGGCTGGGTTCGCGCAAAATCCGGTTAAGGTCAGCCTGATCGGCCCGGATCGCATTTCCCAGCGCTTCGCCTGGGAGCGCTCGCAGGCGATCTATAAAGACATGGACGAATTCATCGCCGATGTGGTCGCCATCGAGCGGCAGATGATCTCCGAGCTCATGGCGGCCGGCTGCCGCTATATCCAAATCGATGCGCCGGGCTTCACCGCTTACGTCGATCGGGTATCGCTCGATCGGATGCGCGCGCGAGGCGAGGATCCGGACAGGCATCTCGATCGTGCCATCAAGGCCGAGAATGCCGTGATCGACGGTTTCGATGGGGTGACGTTCGCGCTGCATATCTGCCGCGGCAATCCGCGCGGCACGGATCCGATCACCGGCAAAGTGATGCCCCAGTGGCACCGCGAAGGCCACTATGATGCCATTGCCGAACGCCTGTTCGCGGGGCTCAAGCACCAGCGCCTGCTGCTCGAATACGACAGCGAGCGCGCCGGCAGCTTCGAGCCGCTGCGCTTCATCCGCAAGGGCACGATCGCCGTGCTCGGATTGGTGACGACAAAGAGCGCAACGCTCGAGCCCGTCGATGAGCTCAAGCGCCGCATCGACGATGCCGCGCGTCGCCTGCCGATTG
>Ga0306920_100012106_pt1 | contig 11691 bp, 8 predicted proteins | sample flu12Cox44000170_FD_204666 | JGI IMG/M metagenome (GOLD analysis project Ga0306920, IMG submission 204666) | Lab enrichment of tropical soil microbial communities from Luquillo Experimental Forest, Puerto Rico - flux4day.12C.oxic.44.000.170 (v2)... | ecosystem: Environmental > Terrestrial >...
CCGTTGGCTCCGGACTTCGACTCGAACACGATGGTGGCGTTATTCCACTGCGTCGCCATGTTCTGCGCGACGATGCGACCGAACACGTCGGCGACCGTTCCCGGCCCGTAAGGCGTGACGACGCGGACAGGATGGTCGGGAAAATTGTCCTGCGCAGTGGCGCCACGTAGCGATCCAAACAGCGCGGCAAGCGCGCCGACCAACACGCCGAACCACCGCACACTCATCGCACGTCCCTGCCCTTGTCTTATCCGGACTTCGAACGTGTCCGGTTCTTTGGCGGCAGGATGACGTGGATATCGATGCCCAGCAAGGGGTGGTTTTACGAGGTTTTCAGCGCAGCTGCACTGCGTGCGGGCCATGTCATCGCCGCGACCCCAACCACGACACAAGCCAGACCAAGCCATGCCGTCGGCGACAGGCGTTCGCCGAGGAAGATCACAGAGATCGCGACCCCGATCGGCACGCGAAGGTAGGCCTGCGCGGTGGTGCCGACCGACCCCAACGTCTGGATCAGGCGAAAATAGATTACAAACGCCGCTGCGGTCGAAAACGCCGCAAGGCCGCTGAGCGCCAGCAAGGAGGCGTTCGACGGCGCCAATGTCCATGGCCGCTCGACCACGAAGCTGAGCGGGATCAGCGCCGCCGCGCCGCAAAGCAAGGAGCCCGCGGCGGGCGCCATCGGATCTAGACCTTTGAAGCCGCGGCTGAAGATCGCGCCGCAGGCATAGCAGATGGTGGCGGCGAGGATTGCGATTTCCGCCAAGAGCTCCTCGCCAACGCGGTCGAAGGCCTTGACCCCGACGATCAGGCAAATCCCCGCCATGCCCGCGATCACGCCAAACAGCTTTCGCGGGCTTGCTGCTTCGTGGCGGGTGACCAGCGCCGTGAACAGGAAGGTGAAAATCGGCGCAGCCGAGTTGAGGATAGTCGCCAGCCCCGCATCGACCGTTCCCTCGCCCCAGGCGATCAAGGTCCAGGGAACAACACTGTTGAGGCACGCCTGGAAGGCGAAGCGGCCCCAGGTCGCCCCGTCGGTCGGCATGCTCACGCCCCGCCAGCGCATGATCAGAAGCAGCAGCACACCCGCGATCAGCGTGCGTCCCGCGATCAAGGTGATCGGTGGAATGGTCGCCACACCAACCTTGATGAAGCTGTAGGATGCACCCCACAACGTCGCGAGCAGCAAGAGCAGGGCGAGCTCGCCGGAGAGGCCCGCGCGCGGAGAATTTTCCATAGGTTCCGATCCCGATCTCAAGGGAAACGGAAACTATCGGATCGAATGGCCCTGACATTTCGATAGAGAGCGAAGTATCTCAGCCGGGCTGGCCGACCTCGAACAGCTCGCCGTCGTAACCGGCCTCGCGCGGGATGTGCAGCTGGCGGCCGCCGTTCAGCCGTGTCATGACCGGCATCACGGTGACGATGGTCCGGCTCTTGGAGTCCTCAAGCGCATCCTGGACGTTCGACTGCTTGCCGAGCCTGATCAAATTGCGCGTGGTCGGAAACGGCAGCTTGAAGCGGCCGTTCTCGCCGCCCTCCAGCGCCTCGCGCGGCGATACCCAGATCGAGTCGGTGGATTCCTTGCCGTCGTGCGCGCCGAGCTGGTCTTCCGGCGCAGCCGCGAGGAAGAACCAGGTGTCGAACCGCTTCGGCATGCCCTCCGGCGTGATCCAGTGCGCATAGGGCATCAGCAAATCGAGTGCGAGACAAAGGCCGTGTCCAGTGAGCACATCGAGAAACGTCGTCTTGCGCTCATTCAGCGCCGCGCAATGGGCGGCCGCGAGCGAGCCCGCGCGTTTGGCGTCGATCAGCGCCTTAGCGCCTTGCGCACGCGCGAGCAGGATGCCGCTTTCCTCAAAGGTTTCGCGGATGGCCGCGACCCGGAAACCAAGCGCCGCCTCATCCAGCCCCTCGCCGCCGGAATAGAGCTCGCCGCGAGAGATGATCTCGCGGTCGTTCTTGTCGACACTGCCGCCCGGAAACACCAGCGCGCCCGAATTGAACTCGATCTGATGATGGCGAACCATCATGAAGACCTCGATCTCGCGCCTCGCCGCATTGTCGCGCAGCAACAAGATGGTGGACGCCGGGCGCGCCATGACGATCTCAGACATTGTCTAGCCTGCCGCGCTCGACTGCGGCCCGAAATGCGCGCGGCGATCGACCCGCGCCACCCGCGAAAGCAGATAGTCGACTTCCGCACGCGCGGTCACGGTGATGCCAGAGCCCGGCTTGCGTTGCGCGCTGGAAGCGATGATGCCGCGCTTGTTCAGCACATATTTGCGCACGGCAAGGCCAGCGCCCAGCTGCTGCTCGTAGCGGATCAGCGGCAAATGCGCGTCGAACAGATCATGCATCGCGTCGCGCTTGCCCGCCTTCCATAGCTTGACGACGTCGATCAAAAGCTCGGGGAACGCGTAGCCAGTCATGGCGCCGTCGGCGCCGCGCTCCATCTCGAAATCGAGGAACAGCCCCCCATTGCCGGTGAGGATCGACAGCTCGCGCAGCGAGCCGTCCTTCTGGAAGGCGCGCAGCGCGGAAATCTTTTCCAACCCCGGCCAGTCCTCATGCTTGAGCATCACGCAGGACGGGCTGTCCATCACGATCTTTCGGATCACGGCAGGGGTGAAGACGACCGAGAGCGTCAGCGGATAATCCTGGAGCACCCAGGGAATGTCGGTCCCGATCGCCTCCTGAGCCTGGTTGAAATAACCCGCTATCTGGTCGTCGGTGCGAAGGTTCGGGGGCGGCGCGATCATCACGCCGGCCGCGCCCGCGTCCATCGACGCCTTGGCCAGCGAGCGCATCGAGGCAAAGCCCGGCGCCGAGACGCCGACAATCACCTGCATCTTCTTCGCGCGTTTGACAAAGCGGATCGCTACCTGCTCGGCCTCGGCGGCATCAAGCTTCGGCGCCTCGCCGAGGATTCCGAGCACGGTCACGCCCTCACAACCGACCTGCTCGTAGAAATCGGTCAGACGATCGATCGATTTCTCGTCGATCCGGCCGTCGTCGTGGAACGGCGTAGGCGCAATCGCAAAGGTGCCTGCGGCCTTGGCAGTGAGTTTTGTCATTGTGTCTCCAATCTCTCTTCGGGATGGCCCGAAGGGCCAGGCCCGGAATCCATATTCACCGGCTGTAGCTATAGATCCCAGGCTCGCGCTTCGCGCGCCCCGGGATGACGCTGCGCGTCACTTGAATCGCCGCGCCGACTTCTTGATCTCCTCCTCGGAGAAGAAGATCTCCTTGGCGTGGGTCACGATATCCTCGGCCTTCCAACCCGTGAACGGCGGGGTCCAGCCCTCCATCTCCATCATCCGCATCTCCCGCACACCGCGCGGGCCGGAGACGCCGAGCACCTTGCCGGTCTGGTCGCCGGAGAGCTCGCTGACCATGTATAACACCGCCGGCGCGATTCCGTCCGGCCCGAGCGCAGCACCTGGGTTCTCCTTATAGCGGGGCAGGTCTGCGGTCATGCGGGTCAGCGCGCCCGGCGCCAGCGTCCAGATGCGGATGTTGTACTTGCGGCCTTCGATCGCGAGCACGTTGGAAAAGCCCCAGATACCGCCCTTGGCCGCGCCGTAATTGGTCTGGCCGAAATTGCCGATCAGTCCTGATGTCGAGGAGGTATTGACGATGACGCCGCCGCCATTGTCGCGCATCCATCTGAACACCGGCAGCGTCGCGCAGAAGGTGCCCTTGAGGTGCACCTTGAGGACCTTGTCCCAGTCTGCTTCGGTCGCCTTGGCAAAGGTCTGGTCGCGCAGGATGCCGGCGTTGTTGACGAGGATGTCGGCGCGGCCGAAGTTCTTGATGGCATCATTGAACAGAGACTGACCGCCTTCGATGGTCGAGATGTCGGCGCCATTGGCGACCGCACGACCGCCGGCCGCCTTGATCGCCTCGACCACCTTCTCCGCCATCGACTTGTCGGCGCCCGAGCCGTCACGAAGACCACCGAGGTCGTTGACCACCACGGACGCGCCCTCACGCGCGAAGAGTTTTGCATAGCCTTCGCCGAGCCCGCCGCCCGCACCCGTGATCAGCGCCACCTTGCCGTCGAGAAGTCCCATGGTGTTTCTCCTTTTCGATTCTCGTGTCCCGGACGCGATGCAGCGTGCAACGCTGCTTCGCAGACCCGGGACCTTTCTGGTCCATTGGGTCCCCGGATCAGCGGCGCACGGCCTTTTGCGCCGCGCTGCGTCCAGGGCACGAGACCTTGACTATCCCAACACCGTCTTGCCGCTCTTGATAACGGTGACGCCCCTCGCCTTCACCTTGGCCTCGAATGAAATCACGTTGCCATCCTTCCACAACTCCATGGTCACGGTCTCGCCGGGATAGACCGGCGAGGAGAACCGCGCCACGTGCTGCCTGAAAGCCGTCGGATCGTAGTCGGCGTAGGTCTGCAACACGCCGCGGCAGGTAATGCCGTAGGTGCACATGCCGTGCAGGATCGGCATTGGGAAACCGGCCTTCTTGGCAAATCCGGGATCAGAGTGCAGCGGGTTGCGGTCGCCACAGAGCCGGTAGACCAGCGCCTGATCGGGGCGCGTAGTGATGTCGACGACCCTGTCGGGGCTGCGCGTCGGCACCTGGTGCGGCTCGGGTTGGCCCTCCGACGGTCCGCCAAAGCCGCCGTCGCCGCGCGCAAAGCGCGAGGCGACGATGGTCGCGAGCTTCTCGCCGTCAGGGTTTTTCAGGACGGTCTGGTGGCGGATCACCGCGCCCTTGTCCTTGCCCTTGTCGAACACGGCGAGCACCGAGGAGTCGGCAACGATCTGGGATGATGTGGGAAACGGTTTGTGGAAAGTGATATCGCGCTCGCCATCGACCACCATCACCCGGTTGAGGTTCATCTCGCCCGGCCCCGCGCCCCAGGCCGCCACAGAGGCAAAGGTCGGCACTACCTTGAGCGGGCGCGGCTCGAGCGCCCCCTCGTTGACAAAGGCGAGCTCCTTTTCGTCCATGGGATCGGCGCCCATGCCGATGCCGTAGGCGTAGAGCATCACCTCGCGATCGGTATAGGCGTATTTCTGGCCGAGATTTTTCAGCGCCATCAGCTCTTCGTATTTGATCGGCATGACTATCGTTCCTCCAAATCTCTCACCCTCATGGTGAGGAGACGCTATAGCGCCGTCTCGAACCATGAGGCCCGATCCTCTGCATCTTGGCCTCATCCTTCGAGACGCGCGCCAAGAGGCGCGCACCTCAGAATGAGGGTCTCAGGCCGGCGTGAAGAACGGCAGCGGCGCGCCGTCGGTCGGCTTGAACACCACCTTGACCTTCTGGCCGATCTTGAGCTTGTCGATCTCGCAATCGACGATGTTGGTTTGCAAGGTCGGGCCTTCCTTCAGCGTCACATAAGCGATTGCGAATGGCCCGCTCGGCGATTTCCGCATCAGGCTGAAGGTGTAAATCGTGGCTTCGCCAGAGGCCTGCTCCCACACCGTTTTGTCGGAGAAGCAGAACGGGCAGATCGCGCGCGGAAAATAATGCGGCTCGCCGCAGGCGGTGCAGCGCTTGATCATGAACTTACCCTGTTTGGCGGCATCCCAGAACGCTGACGTCTCGGGATTGGTCTCCGGCGCCCGATATTTTTTTGCTTCGGCCATCACACGCGCTCCAGAATGCAGGTTGAGGCGGCGTGGCGATTGCCAAGCAGTCCGCCGGTGCCGTGGGCGACCGCGAGGTCGCAGTTTTTCACCTGCACTTTCGGATGCGCTTCGCCGCGCAGCTGCCGCACTGCCTCGATGATCTTGGTCATGCCGCCGCGATTGACCGGGTGGTTGCTGCACAAGCCGCCACCGTCGGTGTTGAACGGCAGCTTGCCGACGCCCGAGATCAGATTGCCGTCGGCGACGAACTTGCCACCCTCGCCCTTCTTGCAGAAGCCGAGGTCTTCGAGCTGCATCAGCACGGTGATGGTGAAGCTGTCGTAGATCGAGGCGTATTTCATGTCCTTCGGTGTCACGCCCGCTTCCTCGAAGGCGCGCGGGCCGGACCAGACGCCGGCAGAGTAAGTGAGGTCGACATCCTTGCCGCCGCGCGGCCCCTTGGTCGCCTCGCCATGGCCGATCAGCCGCACTTGCGGCTTCTTCAGGCTTTTCGCGATCTCGGGCGAGGTCACGATCAGCGCGCCGCCGCCATCGGTGACGACGCAGCAATCCATCCGATGCAGGGGATCGGAGATCATCGGCGAGTTGAGCACGTCCTCGACCGTGACGACTTCCTTGAGCATCGCATGCGGGTTGTATTGGGCGTGATGGGAGGCCGCGACCTTGATCCAGGCAAGCTGCTCGGAGGTGGTGCCGTAGTCGTGCATGTGGCGCATGGCACACATGCCGTAGACATTGTGCGTGGTCTGACCATAGGCGGTCTCGAAATCGGCCTCGGCGCCGGACGCACGCGGCGGCAACGGGCCAGTGCGCGGCTTGCCTGCCAGCGTGATCAACGCAATCGAGCATTTCCCCGCCGCGATTGCCTGCGCGGCGTGGCCGAGATGGATCAGATAGGAGCAGCCGCCGGTATCGGTGGAATCGAGATGGCGGAGCTTTTTCATGTCCAGGCCGAGATAGTCGGCCATCGGCATGACGCCGCCCGGCGCATCGCCGGCGCAGAAATAGGCGTCGATATCCGCCTTGGTCAGGCCGGCATCCTCGATGACGCCTTTTGCGACTTCGGCATGCAGCTGGGCGGTGGATTTGTCAGGTGCGTGCCGGGTCGGATGCTCATAAATCCCGGCAATGTAGGCCTTGCCCTTGATGGTCAATTCGTTCTCCGCTGACGTTTCTTTTTGAACCCCTGATTGTTTTTGTGACCTGCCGGCGCGGCCTTGGCAAGCGGCGAAATATTCCGCGGCGTGGGAGGGACGCAGCGCATCGACCATCCCAAGAGAAGCAAGGACGAACCGTGCTCTTCAACCCTCGCCTGGAGGGGAGGGTCGGCGCAATCGAGCGAAGCGAGATGCGTGACGGGGTGGGATGAAGTTGTGGAGCGAAGTGTCTCCCCACCCCAATCGCTCATTTCATTCGCGATCGACCCTCCCTCCCCTCCAAGCCCCTCCAAGGGAGGGTAGGAACGTCATGGCTCCGCATTCCCGCGGCGTGCGACGCGCCCGAGGTTTTGCAAAAGTCACCCTCCATCAAAATGAGAGCACCTGTGCCGAACTAGACCGTCGATCGTCGTCCGGCCCCAAGGCTGGCGCGGGACGCGCGCCACCGCCTGCGGCACATGGCGGACTGCACACGCTGGTATCCCGGGGCGCGGTGCCGCGTCAAACGCTGCTCCGCAGACCCGGGACCCACGTCCATATTTGAGGCGATGCTTGGCCCCGGATCAGCAGCGCAACGCCTTCTGATCCAAGACGCTCGTGAACGCACTTATGGCGTCGCGCTGCTGATCCGGGCCACGAGAGCGCCCTACTCCGCCGCGATCTGGCGCGGCGCGGGCGGCGGATTGGCGAGCTCGGCGACGAGCTGGGCGTGGTGCGCCTTGACGTCGCTGACCGCTTTCTCCTTCACCGGGCCGTACCCGCGGATGCGATCGGGCAACGACAGCAGCTCGACTGCGATATCCGCTGTCAGCGGCGACAGATGCGACAGCGCATCCGCGACGTCCTTCTCGTAAGACGCGATCAGCTCGCGCTCGAGTTTTCGGTCGGCGCTGCGGCCAAACACGTCAAGCGCAGTGCCGCGCAGGAAACGCATCCGGGCGAGCCACTTGAACACCGGCAGCATCCAGGGCCCGAAGGCGCGCTTCTTCGGCCGTCCCAGCGCATCCTTGGCCCCGCCGAGAATCGGCGGCGCGAGGTTGAAGCTGATCTTGAAATCGCCGTCGAACTGGTCGCGAAGGAGCTGCCCGAACGCGCCGTCGGTGAACAGACGCGCCACCTCGTACTCGTCCTTGTAGGCGAGCAGCTTGGCGTAGTTGATCGCAACCGCGCGCGGCAGCGCCTCGCCATAGCCGCCTTGCCGTGCGGCATCGCGGACCCGGCCGACCAGCGTCTTGTAGCGCTCTGCATAGGCCGCGTTCTGATAGTCGGTGAGCAAGGCCGTCCGATGCGCGATGATCTCGTCCAGCGACATGCCTTCCAGCGTCTTCGGCGCTGATGGCGCGTCGTGACCTTTGGTCATCGCCTCCAACCGCCCCTCGTCGACCACCGCCAGTCGCCCGAGCCGGAAGGCCTCGGTGTTCATCTTGATCGAGACGCCGTTGACCTCGATCGCCTTCTCGATCGCCTCCGCCGACAGCGGCAGCAGGCCGCGCTGATAGGCATAGCCGAGCATCATGATGTTGGTGGCGATGGAGTCGCCGAGCAGGACTTCGGCGGGATGGGTGAAATCGAAGAACGAGGACTCCTTGCGGAGCGTATTTTCCAGGACACTGTTGATCTTTCGGCTCTGGAAATTGAAATCGCGGTTGCGGATGAAATCCGCGGTCGGGATCACGTGGCTGTTGATGATTCCGGTGGTGCGGCTCGACTCGCAGAGCGTGATCATATCCTTGGAGGCGGCGACCACCTCGTCCGCCGCGATCACGAGATCGGCTGTGCCGGTAACGATGCGCGAGCAGGTCACATCAGCCGTATGCTCGGACAGCCGGACATGGCTGAGCACCGCCCCGCCCTTCTGCGCGAGGCCCGACATATCGAGGATCATGCTGGCCTTGCCCTCGATATGGGCGGCCATGCCGAGCAGCGCGCCGATGGTGAGCACGCCGGTACCGCCGACGCCGGCGATCGCGATGTTGTAGGGCCGATCGAGCGGCGGATGCGCCGGCGGCACGGGCAGCTGCCCAATGTCGGCGAGATTGGCCGGCGCGCGGCTGCGCAGCTTGCCACCATCGATGGTGACAAAGGACGGGCAAAAACCTTTCAGGCAGGAATAGTCCTTGTTGCAGGTCGACTGGTTGATAGCGCGCTTGCGCCCCAGCTCGGTCTCCAGCGGCTCGACCGAGATGCAGTTGGACTGCACCGAGCAGTCGCCACAGCCTTCGCAGACCGCCGGATTGATCAGGAGGCGCCGCTTCGGATCCTCCATCGTGCCGCGCTTGCGGCGGCGTCGCTTTTCGGCCGCGCAGGTCTGCACGAACACGATCGCCGAAGTCCCCTTGAGGGTGCGGCAGGTCTTCATCACGGCATCGAGTTCGTCGCGATGGGCGACTTTCACGCCGGGCGCGATGTCCAAGGACGGATAGAGATGCGGGCTTTCCGAGACCAGATAAATCTCCCGTATGCCTTCGGAATGAAGCTGGAAGGTGATCTGCTGCGGCGACAGCTCGCCATCGACGTGCTGGCCGCCGGTCATCGCGGTCGCATCATTATAGAGGAGCTTGTAGGTGATGTTGGCGCCGGAAGCGACCGCCTGGCGGATCGCGAGCGAGCCAGAATGGAAATAGGTGCCGTCGCCGAGATTGGCGAAGACGTGCTGCTCTTTGGTGAAGGGCGCGACGCCAACCCATGGCACGCCCTCGCCGCCCATATGGGTGAAGGTTTCGGTCGAACGGTCCATCCACAGCGCCATGAAATGGCAGCCGATGCCGGCAAAGGCGCGGCTTCCCTCCGGCACCTTGGTCGAGGTGTTGTGCGGACAGCCCGAACAGAAATAAGGTGTGCGGGTCACCGGCGCGACGGGTTGCATCTGGGTCGCCTCGCGGCCGTTGAACCAGTCGGCCCTGGCGCGCAGCATCTCGGCGATTTCGGGGTTGAGGTTGAGGCGAAGCAGGCGCTCGACCAGCGAGCTTGCGAGCGAGGAAACGGACAGTTCGGCAGCGAAGGTGAGGAAGCGCTTGTCGTGGTCGTCCATCTTGCCGACGATGCGCGGACGCACGTCGTCGCGCCAGTTGAAGAGCTCCTGCTTGACCTGGTTCTCGACGATCTCGCGGCGCTCCTCGACGATGAAAATCTCTTCAAGGCCAACGGCGAAATTGCGTACGCCTTCCGGTTCGAGCGGCCAGGGCATGCCGATCTTGTAAAGCCGAAGCCCGATCTTGGCGGCGACCTCGGACGTGATGCCGAGCTCGCGCAGCGCCTGGCGGATGTCCTCATAGCTCTTGCCTGACGCCATGATGCCGTAGCGGGCGTTCGGCGAATCCATGGTGATGCGGTTCACTTTGTTGGCGCGGGCAAAGGCGATCGCGGCATAGCCCTTGTAATCCTGCAGCCGCAGATCCTGGGCGAAACGATCGTCGGGCCAGCGCAGATTGAGGCCGCCCTCCGGCAGCTCGAAATCGGTCGGGATCACGAACGGCGTCATCTCGTCGCTCAGATCGATCTCGGCCGTGGTCTCGACCACCTCGGTGATCACTTTCATGCCGACCCAGCAGCCCGAGTAGCGCGACATCGCGATACCCAAGAGACCCATCTCGATCATTTCGTGGATGCTGGAGGGATAGAGGTACGGCATCAGCGCGGAGATGAAGGCGTGGTCCGACTGATGCGGGACGGTTGAGGACTTTGCGCCATGGTCGTCGCCGGCAAGGCAGAGCACGCCGCCATTTTTCGCCGAACCCGCAGCGTTGCCGTGGCGGAACACGTCGCCGCAGCGGTCGACGCCGGGGCCCTTGCCGTACCAGATGCCGACCACGCCGTCGTAGTTCGAACCGGGCGATAGATTGAGCTGCTGCGAACCCCAGATCGCGGTCGCGGCGAGGTCCTCATTCACCCCTGGCTGAAACTTGATGTTGTACTGGTCGAGGTGTTTTCGCGCGGCAAAAAGCTGCTGGTCATAGCCGCCGAGCGGCGAGCCGCGATAGCCGGAAATGAAGCCCGCGGTCTTGAGCCCCGCGGCGCGGTCGCGCCGGATCTGCGCCATGGGGAGGCGAACCAGCGCCTGTATCCCGGTCAGGAAGACATGGCCGCTCGATTGGGTATACTTTTGATCGAGACTGATCGGACCCTGGTTGATACCCATTCTCTGCCCTCTTTTTCCTCTGTCCGCCCCGATGCTTCCAAGATAGTCACGGCGCTCTCGGTTGCCACTCTATGTCGCTTTTTCCAACGCGCGTATCACAAATCTGGCCCCGGAAGGGGCCAACCGAAGAATCGCAATTTCGTGGCCGCCACAGAGGCTTCCATTTTCGTCTTGTGTCGCGCCTCAGCTCTGTCGCGAAACGACATGACGCCCCCTATAATGCGCATCGGGGATCTGGGATTGGAAAAAATATGCACGCGATTCTCGTTTGCCTTCTTTTGTGCGGTGCGTTTGCAATGCCTGCGGCGGCGGCCGACCGGGCCGACGAGATGGTCGCCCATGGCAAGGCGCTGGTCGATGCAGGCGACTGCGCGAGCTGCCACACGCTGGACCCGGCAAAACCTCTTGCCGGGGGAAAGCGCATCGATACCCCCTTTGGCGCAATCTATTCCCCGAACCTCACGCCTGACAAAAATACCGGACTCGGCTTCTGGCGGGACCAGGATTTCATCGACGCGCTCCGCTACGGCATCGCGCCCGACGGCTCGAACTATTATCCGGCCTTCCCTTACCCGAATTTCACCAAGCTGACCCGCGACGACATGCTGGCGATCCGCGCCTATCTCGCGACGCTCGAACCCTATGCCAACACCGCACCGAAACCAGAGCTACGCTTTCCCCTCAATTTCCGTTTTCTGATGAGGGGCTGGAACTACTTCTTCCTCAAGCCCGGAATCCTCCTGCCCGAACAGGGCAAGGGCACGGACTGGAACAG
>Ga0306920_100012108_pt1 | contig 11688 bp, 8 predicted proteins | sample flu12Cox44000170_FD_204666 | JGI IMG/M metagenome (GOLD analysis project Ga0306920, IMG submission 204666) | Lab enrichment of tropical soil microbial communities from Luquillo Experimental Forest, Puerto Rico - flux4day.12C.oxic.44.000.170 (v2)... | ecosystem: Environmental > Terrestrial >...
CTGGCCAATGTCAAGAACAGCCTTTTGGCCGCGCATCGCGTGGTCGGCGCCAAACATCTGCCGCGTTACCTCGGCGCCTTCGCCTGGCGCTTCAACCGCCGCTTTGTTTTAAAAACGATCCACGAGCGGCTCGCCATCGCTGCAACCACCACCCCGCCAATGCCCTACCGGCTCCTTAAATTGGCTGAGGCTCGATGGTAAGCGGGATAAGGGTTATCGGGGGCTGGACGGCATTCGTGCGGGGTTACCGCCAAACGGCAAACTGAGGGCTTGGCACCCTGAGTTCTCGGCGATCTCCAAAATTTTAGCCAAATGCCAGCCATGCGGTCTATTTTTTGCGAAACGGATTTGCCGGCCCAATCGCACAGGGTCGTCGCCTCCCCGCGCCGCCGTTCACCGAGCGATCGCACCGAATAACCGCTTTCCTCTGTGGACGCCCCCTTTCAGGCAAGGGAAAACGTTGGGGTCGTTGTTGCGCGTGGCGTCCCATCGACTGGAGGGGGATCGACAGGCCTGCGGTGGAGGTACTGCGGAGCGCCCGAGGAGGAGGTATCACAGTGGCTGATCACCAGTTGATCGCAGTTTGGAAAGCGCAGCGCCGCGTATCACGCAAGGCGCTCCGCGTCAACACGAACACTCGCTACGATACCGATAGTGTGGTCGGTAGCGACTGCTCGATAAGCTTACCCACTATACAACTATAATGCGGTATTTGCCGAAGATTTTCAAGGATTGCGGGACGTTGCCTCGAAAGCCTCTATGAAGCCACTACCATAGTCATCGCTCCCTGTACCGGTCAGTCCTGATAAGGTCGGGACGGCGCCGGCCATCATGCATCACTCTAAGTTGCCGCTGACCGCCTGGTTCTGGGCCGTTTATTTGATGGCCACTCACTCCAATGGCATCTCGGCGCTGCAGCTGCAGCGTCAGCTCGCTTTCGGCTCCTATAAGACGGCGTGGCTGCTCTGTGCCAAACTGCGCCGCAGCATGCTCGCCCCGGAGCGCAGCCCACTTGCCGGCCTTGTCGAGGTGGATGAAACCGAAATTGTCTGCCGCAGCCAAAACGATCCGGTCACCAGTGGTGGCGGGCGCAGCCATCAGGGCAAAATGCTGGTCGTCGGCGCCGTTGAGGTCGAGGACGGCGGTCGCGTTCCCGGCCGCATCCGCCTCAGCCAAGTCGCCGATTATTCGGCCGCTAGCCATCCCTTTCTCGCCACCAATCTCGCGCCCGGTGCCACTGCCAAGACCGATGGTTGGTCCGGATATCCCGGAGCTGCCGGCGTCACCCATGATCCTCATGTCGTCGGCAAGATGGCCGCGCACATTGTCCTGCCTTGGGTCCACCGGATCTTTTCCAACCTCAAGGTCTGGGCCTTGGGCGTCTATCACGGGCTGCGCCGCAAACACCTCCAATCCTACCTCGATGAATTCGTCTTTCGCTTCAACCGCCGGCGCACCCGGCATGCCGCATTCCGATCCTTGCTCGGCATCGCCGCAGGGCACCAGCCCGCCTCTTACAAAATGCTGATCTCACCGGAAGCAACGGCATAAGGCTTCTTCCCTGTTCAGGGCGCCGGGAATTCTCTCGTAAGATATTGTTATTGTTTCGGTATTCTGCAGCCTTTGACTGCTCCCAAAAGCCGGCATTGCTGCCGGTCGACAGCAATCCGAAACGCTGTTGTTTGGCTGTCTGCGGGTTTAGCCGGCGGGTGTTCGCCGAATAGATATTCGAGGTCCTCAGCGGAAAGGCTTCGGACGGCGGTGCCCGCGTCGAGGGTCGCGGCCGCCAGCCGGCCCTTTTTATCCTGCAGCTCGACAATCCGCTCTTCGACGGTATCCGCGGCGATCAGTTTATAGATGAAGACAGGCTTTGTCTGGCCAATCCGGTGGGCTCGGTCGGTCGCCTGGTGCTCGACCGCCGGGTTCCACCACGGGTCGTAATGGATCACCGTATCGGCCGCGGTGAGGTTCAAGCCGCGGCCTCCCGCTTTCAAGCTGATCAGGAAAACCGGGACCGCCCCCGACTGAAAGCGGCTGATCGGGTTGGCGCGATCCCGAGTGGTGCCGGTCAACTCGACATAGTCGATTTCAGCTGTGGCTAGTTCGGGCTTAATCAAATCGAGCATCGAGGTGAACTGCGAAAAAACCAGTATTCGCCGGCCTTCGCTCGCCAGTTCGCGCAACATTTGCATCAGGGCCGCCAGTTTGCCGCTCATTACCGACGACGCCGACACCGCCTCCCTCCGCGATCCCGAAAGTCCTTTTCGCATTGCCGCTAGGTTGACTAGGCGCGGGTCACAGCACACTTGTCGGAGCTTCAACAGCGCATCGAGCACAATGATCTGGCTGCGTTCGAGCGAATGGCCAGCAATCTCGCGCCGCACCCTTTCGTGCATCGTCAGACGTATCGCCTCGTATAGATCGCGCTGATCGCCTTCGAGCACAACCCGTTGCACGATCTCGGTCTTCGCCGGCAGATCGGCCTCGACCTCGCCTTTTGTCCGCCGTAACAGAAATGGCTTCAAGCGCCGTGCGAGCAGCAATCGTCGGGCATCATCGCCGTTTTTTTCGATTGGCGTGCGAAAACGCCTGGCAAACCCGCGCCGGTCGCCCAGTAGCCCCGGCATCAAAAATGCAAATTGCGACCAGATCTCGCTGAGGTTGTTCTCGACTGGGGTTCCCGACAAACAAAGGTGGTGGCGGGCATTCAGCTGGCGGACCGCGCGTGACCATTTCGCCTCCGGGTTTTTGATCGCCTGCGACTCGTCAAGGACCACGATATGCCACTCGAGGCCGCGCATCATCTCGATATCTCTTGCCAGCACCGTGTAGGTCGTGACAACGAGCTTGGCGCCGCCGACCTCCTCGCGCCGTTGGTGACGGTCGAGCCCATGCCATACGACGAGCCGCAAATTCGGAGTGAATTTCGCCGCCTCCGTCATCCAATTGGCGACAAGGCTGGTTGGTACGACGATGAGCGCCGGGCGGTCGAGCCTCCCCGCGTCGTGCTCCACCGCTATGTGGGCAAGCGTCTGCGCGGTTTTCCCCAATCCCATATCATCGGCGAGGATGCCCGCCATGCCACTTGCGCGCAAATCCTGCAGCCAATCGAGACCCTGTTGCTGATAAGGCCGCAGCGCCGCGGTGAAAGCAGGGGGCGGCGCCACTCGCGGTGGCGTCCCGCCGCCCTGGAGTTTGCGCGCATAGTCGCGGATCGCTGCTGCATTTTCCCAGCGCGTCGCCGCCAGGGGTTCGAGGTCGATGATGGTTGCTGCCTCGGCCGTAGGCAGGACCATTGCGCCCGCCGCGGTAAGCCTCCCGGCATCGCCCATCTCAGCGATGATTGCGAGGAGCTTTGCAACCCGCTCTGCCGGCAACGCCACGAGGCGGCCGTCACCGAGCGGAGCGTGGACCCGACCGTCGGTGACGGGTATTCCCTCAATGCCGCCTCTTTCGAGCAAGCCTACGAGGATCGGCAACAGGGGCACACGCTCGCCTTCGACATCGATCCCCATGTCGAGCGAAAACCACCCATCCCCGGTATCGGCAATGTCGGCCTGCCATTCACTCCCGGCTTCGACGGGCCGTGTCCCGAACTCGGCGGCGATTTCGATTTGCCAGCCGGCGTTTTCGAGCGGCGGCAGCGCAGTCGCAATAAACTGTTGCCAGCGCTCGGCTAAGTCGCGGCCTTGGAACAAAAAGATGCGCGCGCCGCGCACGTCGCTGTCGGCGGCAAGCCGCATCATCGAAAGACCGCATTGTCGCAACCGATCAAGTGCGGCTGCTTCGCCGGCACGATCGCGACGGTAAAAGACATCGGCGCCAGGATTATGGGCGAATTGCCGCTCGTCTTCCAGGTCGACGCTTGCCTCGCCATACAAAAAACGAAGCTGCGCGATGTCGATCGCCACGCTCCCCGTGCCGGCCGGCGGGGTGGCCTTGAACAAGGTCAAATGGGGAACTGGCCTACCCTCGACGATGACCGCCGGGGCCGCCGACAGATCGCGTTTGGCGGGCGGCTGGTTTGCGCGGCCGTGCACCTCTCCAGCCCGCGTGGTGGCGCCCGGATGACGCGGTTCGGAGCGGATAAGTCTCCCGCGCCCGACCGCACCGGTTTGGGCATCGACATACCACGCGACCGTCCCCTCGATGATCGCACTCCCTTTTGAAAGGCCGATGGCGATCGGGCGGCCGGTACGCGGGTTGCGCAGGGTCCGGAAATCGCGCGGAAAGTTCCTAACAAGAGGTGTCCCAGAGGACGCCCAGCGCGCATCTCCGGTCGCCAGCATCTGCTCAATGACGCGATCGACGAGGGCGCGTTGATGGGCTGCGACCCCGATCCGGTGCTGTTCCGCACCGTCGAGCAGGCGACAGAGCGCCCGACCAGCGGCGTCGGTTTCGGCGGCGGCAGCAGCCGGGCTGGATTCGGCAGTGACTCGCACGCCGTCTTCAACGCTCTCCGCAAAGACGGTGACAAAAATTGCCTGATCTTCGCTTCCGGGTTCGAGCGCGAAGACGATGCGGCGCTTGGGGGCGGTGGTGACGGCAAGATCGAACAGCGATTGTTGCACCGGACGTCGCCAGGTTGGATCGCGCTCTAGTGCCGCCAAAGCCGCTGCCGCACGATGGACGCAGGCGGCCTCGCCGAGGGCAGTCTCCTGAGCCCGTTGGGCTTGCGGAAAGGGTGTCGGCTCGCAGGTTCCCAGGAAGGTAACCCGAGGGCCTGTTTGGGTTGGTTTCAAGACGACACGGCGGTGCTGACCGTCCGCTACGATCGTGGCCTCGATCGCCAGGCCGGTGGTGGTAAGGTCGACGGCACCAGCGCCCACCAACCGCCTCGCCTCGGCGAGCATCGCCTCACCAAAGGTGCTGACAAGGTCCTCCTCGGCGAATCGCGCCTGGCGAGTCCTCGGCTCAGGCTTCTGCCGCCTTGCGGCGGCGGACCGGCTCATGACTGGAAAACCCCTCTAAGCCAATAAAATGCGGGAGGCGACGGCATGCGGCCATAAATGGAAGCGACGCTGCGTCTGTAACGGCCATTCAGTCTACACCGCTACTGCCCCGGAAGAGAGGGCAGGGCTCTCGTTAGTTTCGCTAGCCTCGTTGATCGCTCAGGTCGAGTTCGACCACCGCGATGTACCTCGCGGCCGCTAAGCAGGCAATTTTTTGGCTTCGTGTCGGACGTCTCCGCTTGCTTAGCCTACATGCTGAAGCCAGCGGGTAGCCGGCGGGTACATGTTTGAAACGCTAGAGATCAGGCCACTGAACGTAAAAACCCCGAGAATGGGATGTTTCATTCCACACGGAATGCCACGGGGCGATTACTCACCCGTTCAAGGGCGGCAGCGTCTTTTCGGAACGCGAGCCGCTACTGAAGTGCACCGAGCTTCTTTGGCCCTAACCTGGTAGCAGCTACCGGGTTAGATCCCAAAGACCTCACTCAATGATGCAATGCCGGTGGTGGCCAATTTCTTTGGCCTCGCCGACCTCCAATAAATCGGCATTATCTAACCCTGCAGACCATGGTTATTGTAGGTCGGATTGCACTGTCTTTGGGGGCGTGGACGAAGGCTGTCGGTGCATATAGGTCGGCATTTCCGGAGAGATCGCGATTTCCATGGAGAAGTAGGCGACCCGGGTCCGGCCTACGAAGCGATTATGGTCGATGCGGCCGCTTGGCTGCGGATTCGTGCCAGACGATGGTTGGTTCATGGCTTGACGGTCTCGGTCTGCGGATGACGCACAGAGAAGAATGGCTGCACCAGTCGTTTTGCTAGCTCGAGCAGTAACAGGGCAATCAAACCGGCAGCCAGTGCCACGGTTATGTCGTCGCCGTGCAGAGGCCCGAAATGAAACAATTCCCGCGCGGGCGGGAAAAGAATAACACCGGCGAGGATGGCCGCCGTGGCCGCGACCACCCACCACAGCGCCGCATTGGGCCGCGTAAACGCGGCAAAAACGGATGCGCTCAATGAACGGTTGACGAGCACGAGGCCAAGATTCGCCGCGACCAGTGCCGCAAACGCCAGTGAGCGTGCATCCGGCTCGGGGAGGTTCTGGCGGAGGGCGATGACGTAGAGACCGGCGACGAGCGCCAGGACAAGGACTCCCTGCAGCAGGCTCCAGATCACAAAGCCTGCAGTGAAGAGGGGCGCCGAGGGATGACGCGGGGGCCGGCGCATCGTGTCGGCCTCCTCGCTTTCGGCTTCGAAGACGATCGAGCAGACGGGATCGATCACCATCTCAAGAAAGGCGATGTGAAGCGGCCAGAACACGAGGGGCAAATCGAACAGCAGCGGTGTCAGGGCAAGGCCGGCGATCGGCACATGCACGGCCAGGATGTAGGCCATGGCCTTGCGCAGATTGTCGTAGATTCTCCGGCCGAGCCGCACGGTGGTGACGATCGAGGTAAAATCGTCGTCGAGCAGGATGAGCGAAGCGGCCTCTCGCGCGACATCGGTACCCCGGCCGCCCATGGCGATACCGATATGCGCCGCTTTCAGTGAAGGCGCGTCATTGACGCCGTCGCCCGTCATCGCCACGACCTCGCCATTGGCCTTCAGCGCATTGACGATCCGTAGCTTCTGCTCCGGCATCGTGCGGGCGAAAATCGTCGTGGATCGCACGCGCTCTTTAAGATCGGCCTCGTTCATGGCTTCCAGTTCGGTGCCGGTGACGACATCGCCGGCCTCGAGATTGGCTTGCGCGGCAATGGCACGCGCGGTCTGCGGATAGTCGCCGGTAATCATGATGACGCGGATGCCGGCGGTGCGGCATTCCTGCACGGCTCCCGGTACAGTTGGGCGCAGCGGATCCGCGAGGCCGACAAGGCCGAGAAACTCAAACGGAAATTCCCGTGGCGTTTCGGGGCGCGCACTTCCGGCGGGTACCGATGCACTTGCAACAGCGAGCACGCGCATGCCTTCCTGGGCCATCTCGTCGATGCTACGACGTAGCTCGGCCCGATCGCGTTCCGGCAACTGGCAGAGCTCCGCAATGGCTTCGGGCGCGCCCTTGGCGGCGACAATAAGCTCCGAAGACCCGAGCTGGTCGTATACATGCGTGACGGCCAGAAGATCGGGGCGCAGGCCGTATTCCCACTTCAGTGTCCGGCCGTTGTGCGGTGAGCGATCCGGCGGCAGACATTCGGCGCCGAGGGTATGAAACGCTTTCTCCATGGGATCGAAGGGCTCGCGCGCGCTGGCAAGAATTCCATACTCGAGCAGCGTCGCGAAATTGCCGTCGAGCGGACCTTTGTCCGTCTGGCGCCAATAATCGTGGACGGCATGCAGGGCGACGATCGTCATGCGGTTCTGCGTAAGAGTGCCGGTCTTGTCGGTGCAGAGCACCGTGGCGGCGCCGAGTGTTTCAATGGCCGCGACACGCCGGGTCAGGACACGGGCACGCGAGATGCGCCAAGCGCCCATCACCATGAACACGGTGAGGACGAGCGGAAATTCTTCCGGCAGCATCGACATGCCGAGCGCGATGCCGCTTAGCAACGCATCGAGCCACCCGCCCCGCCACAGGCTATACAGCACAACGGCGAGCGCGCTTAGGCTTAGGCTGACTGCAGCGAAGTCGCGGACCAGGCGCCGTGTCTGTGCGCGCAGCCGCGGCGGTTCGGTCTCGATGCGCGTGATCGCAAGGCCGATCTTGCCGATCTCGCTGCGCGCGCCGGTCGCAGTGACTTCGGCCCGGCCATGTCCCCTAACGACCAGGCTGCCGGAATAGACATACGGCAAATCATCGCCGCCCGGCCGTGCCGGCGGGGCTCCGGGAAAGACAATCTTGCGCACCGGCACGGCCTCGCCGGTGAGCAGTGATTCATCGCACTGCAGATCGTGCGCCGAGAGCACCCTCGCGTCAACCGGCACGCGGTCGCCTTCGGCAAGAATGACAAGGTCGCCACGCACCACCTCGGCGCCGGCAATACGCTTCTCGATGCCGTCGCGGATCACAAGGGCGCGCGGACTTGTGAGATCGCGCAGGCTTTCGAGCACCCGCTCAGTGCGGGATTCCTGAACGACGGCGATCAGAACCGAGGTGCAGGCAAAAATGCCGAGCACGACAGCTTCTTTAAGATCGCCTAAGACGAGATAGATCGCCGCTGCACCGAGCAGCAAAGCGAACATCGGTTCGCGCAGGATCTCGAGCACGATGCGGAGGAAGGTGCGGCGGTCGGCTTGGGGAAGGCTATTGGGACCCTCCCCTTTAAGGCGCGCGGCGGCCTCCTTCTCGGAAAGGCCTCGGATATCCAAGCCGCCGTCCATGCTCACTCCCGGGCGACGAGAACCGAACAGCGGGCGTGGCGCACGACCCGTGCCGCATTGGTGCCGAGTAGATAATCTTTCATGGCCGGCCGATGCGATCCGACGACAATGAGATCAGCCTCGGCTTCCTCGGCGATTCCTAAAATCTCGGCATAGATGCTGGCGCCATGCGTGACAAGTACGTTGGGTTTCAGCTCGGAGGCGTCGGCACGCCGGATGAGGTCGTCGATCCGGCTTTTCGAGATCCGAGACGATGACCTCGTAGGCGATCGTCGCCGCCCTTGCCTCCAGGATGGCCTCGACCTCGCGCACGACGGTGAGGATATGAAGCCGAGCGCCAAAGGTGCGCGCGAGTTCGACGGCCGAGAGCAGCGGCTTCCGGCAGGAGGCTTCATCATTAAGGTCAATGGCGAGCAGGATGTTCTTGTACATGTGTGAGCCTCGCGCAGAGCGTCGTCAGACCGACCTTGAACATACCGCAAAGTAAACTTCGCGCTATTTCAGGTACTGGTGCCCAGTGTTAGCAGGCACAATCATCGGTATCATTCCAATTCCTTTCGTGATTTTCGTGATCATCGAATTCCATTCGCTGAACGATGTGATCGCGGAATCCGACACAGACATAGGCATGAGGGTTGATGTTGGTCGGGGTTGAGCTGGTGCTGCCGCGCATGGTGAGCCGCGCCACGGAGTGAAAGCGGCGGGGGAGGTCGATTTCGTCGGGTGTCCGGCCCTTGATCCAGGACCAGCCGAACCCTTGCCGGCCGCCGGAGAAGGCCAAATGAATGCGACCCGCCTCGGTCTTTGCCGGACAGACGCGGACGAACCAGCCGTCATGGGCAGCAGCACCGGCAAGAGGGATTCCCATAAGGAGAGCCATGGCGGCCACCAGAAAGTATGCACGCATCTGCCCTCCCGCGCTCTTGAGCCATATCGAATATGTCAGCCACAAATCGGGCGGCCACGCCTGATCATCCTCGTGATCAAGACAGCTACACTACCCGGAAAGCGGTAGGCTTGATCCAGATCAAGGTAAGGCGGCACGGCGCCGGTACCCTGATCAATCGCGGTACAGGAGATAAAGGATGACCAGCGGCGAAACCATCCAGGGAACGAACCGGCCGCCCAGCACTCTCGTATGGGACCCACTGGTGCGTTTAGGGCATTGGGCGCTCGTTGCGGCTTTTGCTGTGGCGTATCTCAGTGCTGAAGAGGAAGCCGGCGGCCCGGATCCTTTGCATGTGTGGGGCGGCTATGTCGTCGGCGCCCTTGTCGTGCTGCGGGTGGTGTGGGGCTTTGTCGGCCCGCGTCATGCGCGCTTCAGCGACTTCGTACGCAGTCCGATCGTGGCCCTGGCGTATTTCAGAGACTTATTGTACGGGCGCACCCGTCGGTATGTGGGACACAGCCCGGCCGGCGGTGCCATGGTGATTGTACTCTTGGTCTGCCTCGCCGCAACCGTGGCGACTGGCTTCATTGCATATGGAGAAGAGGGCAAGGGGCCGCTCGCAGTGGTCATGGTGACTGACGCCAATGCAAACGGCAATGAAGCTGGACACCGGACCCTTGCGGAAAGGCGCGGTGCGGAAACCGAAAGCACGATTGGCGAACTGCACGGCCTGATGGCGAACATCACGGTGGCGCTCGTGGCTGCGCACATCTTTGGGGTGGCAGTCGCCAGTTTCGTGCACAAAGAAAATCTCGTCCTGGCAATGATCACCGGCAGAAAACGCCGGGCACGCGATTAACGGCCTCTACGGCTTGAGGTCCGGGCACAGAACGAGCTTGCCCTGGAGACCGCCCGCCTCGATACGGCGGTGCGCCTCGACGAAGTCATCGAATGAGATCCGCTCGGCGACGCGCGGCCGGATAGTGCCAGTTGCCAACAGCCGGAAGAGCCGCTCCAGGTCCTCCTGGAACCAGGCAGGATGTCGCGCGCGCAGCACGTTGATCGAGTAGAAGAGGGCGCGTTTGCCGCGAGGCAACCACCTCCATAGGTAGAGCCGCGCTATCCACATTAACATGGCGAGCATGCGACGCTGCGCCTGTACGCCCGCCGAGTAGCCATAGGCGCAGAGTAGGCCGCCCTGCTTGAGCGCCGCGAACGAGCGGCGATATCCGTCTTGCGCTATGCCGTCGAAGACGACGTCGAACCCCTCGGGCAGGACGCGCGTGAAATCCTCGCTTTGGTAGTTGATCGGCGTGGCACCCAGCTCGCGGATCCGCAGTTCTGGCCGCCGCGAGTGTCGCGCGAAAAGGTTTCGTTGACATCGAGGATGCGGGCGAGATTCTCCGCGCGCTCGACATATCGTGCGAGCCAAAAAATGCAATCCGCGTAACGCGCGAGTAAGACCTCAGGCAACGACCCAGGTATCCTTCGAGCCGCCGCCTTGCGATGAATTGACGACCAGTGAGCCGCGGCGCAGCGCTACCCGGGTCAGCCCGCCGGGCAACACCCAGGTGCTCGACCCGGTGACAGCGAAGGGCCGCAGATCGACATGCCGCGGTTCGATACGTCCGTCGACCAGGGTGGGCGCGACCGATAATTTGACGCAAGGTTGGCTGATGTAATTCGAGGGATCGGCGAGTAGCTTGGCGCGGCATTCGTCGAGCTCCTGCCGGCTCGCCTTGGGCCCGACCGTAATACCGTAACCGCCCGCTTCGCCGACCGGCTTCACCACCAGCCCAGCGAGATTGTCGAGCGTATAGCGCAACGCGTCGGACTCACGGCAGATATGCGTCTCGACGTTTTGCAATATCGGCTCTTCCGTAAGGTAATAGCGAATTATACGCGGCATATACGCGTAGACCGCCTTGTCATCGGCGACCCCCGTTCCGACCGCATTGGCAAGCGCCAAATTGCCTGCGCGATATGCCCGCATCAGCCCCGGTACACCCAGCATGCTCTCGGGAAGGAATGCATCGGGATCGAGATAATCGTCGTCGATGCGGCGATAAATTATATCCACGCGCGACAAGCCGCCGGTGGTTCGCATGAACACGCGGTCGCCCTCGACCAGAAGATCGCGCCCTTCGACCAGCGGCACGCCCATCTCTCGCGCCAGAAAGACATGTTCGAAATAGGCCGAATTGTAAGCACCCGGTGACAGCAGAACGACTCGCGGGTCGGAGACCCCAGCAGGTGCGATCTCGTAGAGCGCGGAGATCAGCCGCGCGCCGTAGTTTTCGATCGGGCGCAAGCCGATGTCGTCGAGCAAGTCGGGGAAGGCGCGTAGCATGAGATGCCGGTTTTCTACGACATAGCTTACCCCGGAAGGTGTCCGAGCGTTGTCCTCGAGGACAAGGAACGCGCCGTGCTCATCGCGCACGATGTCTGTGCCGCATATATTCACATAGGTCTTGTGCGGCAGATCGAGCCCGCGCATCAGCGGGCGATAGTTGCGGTTTCCGAGGA
>Ga0306920_100012109_pt1 | contig 11688 bp, 14 predicted proteins | sample flu12Cox44000170_FD_204666 | JGI IMG/M metagenome (GOLD analysis project Ga0306920, IMG submission 204666) | Lab enrichment of tropical soil microbial communities from Luquillo Experimental Forest, Puerto Rico - flux4day.12C.oxic.44.000.170 (v2)... | ecosystem: Environmental > Terrestrial >...
CGCCTCATTCCGTCATCGCCCGATCTTTTCAGAGCGTCGCCAGCGCGGCGTTGTCGACATCGGTGATCAACATGGCGCCGGGAAAATGCGAGATGAAGAAGGGCGGCTTCGCTTGCTCGATGACCGCTTGCGGCGTCACGCCACATCCCCAGAAGAGCGGCAGCTCATCGGCGCCGACGGCGACGGGATCGCCAAAATCGGGCCGCGCGAGATCGCCGATGCCGATGAGCGCGGGCAAGCCGATATGGACGGGGGCGCCATGGACGCTCGGAAAGCGCGAGGTGACTTGGATCGCGCGGATCGCATCGGCGGGCGCAAAGGGCCGCATCGACACCACCATTGTGCCGTGAAAGCGCTCGCTGGGCGCAAGCGCGATCGTGGTGCGGTACATCGGCACCGTGGTGTCGGCCTCGACATGCTTCAGGCGGAGACCCGCCTCGAGGAGCGCCGCTTCAAACGAGAACGAGCAGCCCAGGACCACCGTGACGAGATCATCACGCCAATAACCGCGGATGTCCGTGGGTGCGGCGACTTCCTTGCCATGTTCGAAGACGCGATAGCGCGGCACGTCGGTCCGGATGTCGATATCGTGACCGAGCGTCGGCAGCGCCGGCTGGCCGCGGCGTCCGACCGCGAGGATGGGGCATGGCTTCGGATTTTGCAGGCAGAAGCGCACGAAATCGTCGGCCCACTCGGCCGGCAGGATGGCGACGTTGCCCTGCACCTTGCCGGGCGCCAGGCCGGCGGTATGGCCCTGATGCTCGCCGCGGCGGATGCGCGCCCGGGCCGCGCGCGCCGACGTCGCCGACCTGCCGATTCCATCGTCCATGCGCGCTCCTCCGCTAAGCACGGCTCGGGCAGACATGTTAGCACGGCCAATGGCGAGCGCACGCCAGCGCGATCAGGCGGCCCAGGGACCGTCCCGCCAGCGCTGGAAGCTGACGATCTTCTTGCTCGCCTCGATGTGCCGATTGCGCATGAGCATGCCCAGCACCTCGCGTTCCTCGACCAGGTCATGCAGCGTCCCGGACCAGATCGCCCATTCGCCATGGGGTTTTGCCTTGATCCGGGCGATGAGGCGATTGAGGCGGGCGATCTCAACCCTCAAATCGCGGGTGGTGCGCGTCATCGGATCCGCTCCGCTAGGCGAGCGTTTCACTAACGCTAAGAGCGCAAATTTTGCTCCGCTAATCCATCAGGGAAAGCCACCGCTGGCGAAGAGCCGGACCCTGATGTCTCAAACGTAAACTTGCGCCGCCTTTGCCGCCGACGTGCCGGCGATGCGGCCGAAGACGGCGCCCGACATGAGGCCGGTGCCGCCGGGGTAGTTGAAATAGAAGAGACCGCCCACCAGCTCGCCGGCGGCAAACAATCCCGGAATGGGCTCGCCCTCGGTGTCGATGACGCGCGCCTCGGTGTCGATGCGCAGCCCGCCGAAGGTAAAGGTGATGCCGCAGCTCACCTGATAGGCCTCGAAGGGCGGTTGATCGATGAGGTTCGCCCAATTCGATTTCGGCACGCTGAGACCGTCGGTGTGGCGGCCGTCCTTGATGGTGGGATCGAACGGTATGTCCTGGCGCACGGCCCGGTTATAGGCGCTCATGGTGCGCAGGAAGGCGGCGCCGTCGACGCCTTCGAGCTTCGCCGCCAGCTCCTCGATGGTGTCGGCGCGTGCCTTTGTCACCTGGCGGATGCGATACTCGTCGCGCAGCAGATGCAGCACCTTGCCGTCGAAGATCTGCCAGCAGAATTGGGCCGGTTGCTCGAGCACGACGCGGCCATATTTCGCATAGGTGTAATTGCGGAAATCGGCGCCTTCGTCGACGAAGCGCTCGCCCCGCGCGTTCACCATGATGCCGAAGGGGTAGGAGTGCTTCTGGAAGCCGTCGCCCACGGCGAGATCGCCGAACTCCGGCGCATTGCGGTCCCAGGCGACGGCATGGCAGCCCGACCAATGGCCATAGGGCATGGCGCCCGCTTCGAGCGCCATGCGGATGCCGTCGCCGGTGTTGAAGCGGGTGCCCCGCACTTTGGCGAGATCCCAACCCGGCCCCAAATAGCGCGTGCGCCATTCGCTGTTGGCCTCGAAGCCGCCTGAGGCGAGGACGACGGATTTGGCGGCGATGTCGAAGCTGCGGCTCCCCTGGCGCGCATGGACGCCGCGCACCTGACGCTCATCGAGCAGCAGCGAGAGCGCGCGCGTGCCGTAGAGGATGGCGATGCCGTTGCGCTCACCCGCGGCGTGGAGCGCCGTCACCAGGCCGGGGCCGCCGCCCGAGGCTTCGACAGTGAGGCCGCCCCAAAAACGCGTCTTGTCGCCGACCTTGAAGGCTTGCCGGCCATAAGCCGGGAGAAACCGCACGCCCTTGCCGCGCAGCCAGATGAGCGTGTCGAGGCTGCGCTCGACCAAGAGCTCGACCATGTCGGGGTTGGCGCGGTACTGCGTCACCCGCGCCATGTCGTCATAGAACTGCTCGCGCGTATATGTCCCGTAATCGGTACGGGCGATTTCCTCGGCGGTGAGATCGGGAATGAGTTTCTTCAAATCCTCGACGCCGTTGTAGACGGTGCGGATGGCGCCCGCGGTGAAGCGGCTGTTGCCGCCGCTTTCGCCCTCGGGCGCGCGCTCCAGCACGATGACCCGCGCACCGCCGTCGCGCGCCGCCAGCGCCGCCGAGAGCGCGGCATTCCCCGCACCCACCACCACCACGTCGCAGCTCATTTCCGCCATGGGAACTCGCCTTCTTCTCGCCCTGTGAATCCGCTGGCGCGTTATAGCAGCGCCGCTCGTCCGCCCGCCAATTTCCGCCGCTGGCTTGCGGCCCCAAGAAACCTCGGCTAGGGCTAGGTTTCAACTGGGCGGAAAGGTGCGCGCATGATGCGGGTGGCGATCCTCGACGACTACCAGGGCGTGGCGCTTCGCCTCGCGGATTGGCAGAGCCTCCATCCGCACGCGCAGATGCAGGCTTTTGCCGACCATCTCGACGATCGCGAGGCGTTGGCGCGGCGGCTGCACGCCTTCGAATGCGTTGTGCTGATGCGCGAGCGCACGCCCTTTCCGCGCGCCCTCTTCGAGAAGCTTCCCAATCTGCGCCTTCTCATCACCGCCGGCATGCGCAACGCCTCGATCGATCTCGCCGCCGCCACCGAGCGCCGCGTCCAAGTCTGCGGCACGGAAATGCTGGGCTATCCGACCGCCGAGCTGACCTGGGGATTGATCCTCGCGCTGCTGCGGCAGATCCCGCGCGACGAGCAGGCGCTGCGCGAGGGCCGTTGGCAAACGACGCTTGGCATCGGCGTCAGGGGCAAGACGTTGGGCGTGCTTGGGCTCGGCAGACTGGGGACCCAGGTGGCGGCGATCGGCAAGGCGTTCGGCATGAACCCCATCGCCTGGAGCCAAAACCTCACCGCCGAGCGCGCCGCGGCGGCGGGCGCACGCTTCGTTTCCAAGGAGGAGCTCTTCGCCGCCGCCGACCTCGTCACCATCCACGTCGTGCTGAGCGATCGCACGCGTGGGCTCGTCGGCGCCGCCGATCTCGCCCGCATGAAAAATACGGCTTATCTCGTCAATACCTCACGCGGCCCCGTGGTCGACGAGGGAGCGCTCATCGCCCTCCTGCGCGAGCACCGCATCGCCGGTGCCGCGCTCGACGTCTTCGAGCCCGAGCCGCTTCCGCCGCGGCATCCGCTCACCACGCTCGACAATCTCCTGCTCACGCCGCATTTGGGATATGTGACGGAAGAGAATTACCGTCTGCTCTATGCGCACGCGGTCGAGGACATCCGCGCCTTTCTCGACGGCAAGGTGGTGCGGGCGTTGAACCAGCTCGGCTAGCTCAACCGCCGAGCAATGCGGAAAGCGCCGCCAGTTGCGGCCAACCCGCGACGAAGAGCGCATGGCTCGCATAAACCGCGACGATGCTGAGGATGCCGACGATAAAACCCAGTTCGCGCATGCGCTTCACATCGCCGCCGCGGATCTCGGCCGCGAGGACCACGGAAAAGAACATCAGGCTCAGCACCGATCCCAGCAGCACCGCAACCATCATTACCCTCGCCGGCTTGGCGCGTCGCGTTTTCCGCATGCGGCCGCGGCGATTGTAACAGATCGCGCACGGCAGCCTAGTCGCGATCGAGTGAGCGGCATAACCCTTCTGAGCGATGGCCGGCTTTTACAATTGTGCCAAGCCCCCTCGCCGTGCCATCGTTCTCTCACAGTTTCAGCTTCGGCGGACTTGCCGATCGCCCGCCGGGCGTTGCTCCAAGATGCTTGAGGCCGAGAACTGCACGACGCCGCCCTGCCCAACGTGCGCGGCGCCGGTCCACCATGACAGGAGGCTCACTTGGCTACGGGTACCGTGAAGTGGTTCAACGCGCAGAAAGGCTATGGCTTCATCCAGCCCGATGGCGGCGGCAAAGACGTCTTCGTGCATATCTCGGCCGTCGAACGCGCCGGTCTCAGCTCACTACGCGAGGGGCAGAAGATCAAATACGAGGTGATCGTGGACCGCGGCAAGGAAGCCGCAGGTAATCTCTCGGCCACCGACTGATCTGACCAAGCTGCGGGCGGCACACCTGGGCGTGTGCCGCCCGTTTCTATTCAACCTAAGGGCGATATGCTCAGCGCCTCTCGCCCCTTCGGGGTCTCGACGACGCGCATTGATACCTGTTGCCCTTCGGCCAGCCCCGCGATCCCCGACCGGCTCAGCACCGAGATGTGGACGAATACGTCCTTCCCGCCGCCCTCCGGAGCGATGAAGCCGAAGCCCTTGTCGGTGTTGAACCATTTCACCGTGCCGGTCATCTCGATCGCGCTCGAGGTGTCGCGGGTCTGACGGCCGAAACCGGCATCGGCGCGCGGCGGTCGCCGCGGCGGTTCGCTCGCCGTGCTTTCGTCGACCTCGATGACACGTGCCACCTGACGGCCCTTCGGCCCTTGCGCGGTGGCGACGCGCATCTTCGAGCCCGGCAGCACCGATTGCCGGCCCGATGCCTGCAGCACTGCGACGTGCAGGAACGCATCGCCGGTGCCGTCGCTCAGTTCGACGAAGCCAAACCCCTTCTGGCCGTTGAACCATTTGACCACCGCCTCGACCTCCGGTCCTTCGGCCATAGGCGGCGAGAAGGAGCCGAAGGAGCGTCGCGGCTGGAAATCGGGCATATCTGGCGGCGAGAAATCGTCGTCGTTGAATCCGCGTCGTCTCGGGCCGCGGAAATCCCTACCTCTACCCATTCGTCGTGCTCTGCCTTCGCTTGCTCGTGAACATCGCCACGCGCGGGGGCGCGTGCCAATACCAACCTAGCACATCACTGTGAAAATTCAGCGGCGTATTATTTCGGAACATAATTTCCCACAAGATTTTATGAAAACCAGGTGCCACGGGGCGCTGGACACGCCGGAATCAGGGGGGCTAGCCTGATGAGGCCGGCTGGAGCAGCTCAGAGGGGGTGACCCATGACGGCAACGCGTGCCCTCATCGATCGCCTAAAGCGCCAGGCAAGCGACATGGCCCGGCCGTTCATTGATGCCGCCCAGCAGCCCAACGCCACCGAGATGGAGCGGGCCTTCGGCGAGGCAGCGCGGGTCATTTTGCGCGAGGCCGAGACGCGCGCGCGATGCCTGCCGCGCGAGGAATTCGAGCGCCGGGTCGAGGCTTTTTCCGCTTGGCATCGCCGGCGGGACGCGGAGCTGTCAAAACTCCGCGTGCCCGGCGCAAAGGGCGCCGCCGGAGGGCGCCTCTCCCAAGCACAGCAGCGCGTCACGGCGGAGCTTAACCATCGCGAGGCGGAATTCGATGCCTGGGTCGACGGTCATGCGCTCGCGGCATGGATCCGCGCCACCGAAGACCTGCTCACGCTCGATCGCCCCAGCGCCTGCATCTCGTCCCAAGAAAGCCCCGCGCGTCATTAGGCCCGCATTGTTTTACTCGCACGGCGATTCCCGATAGAGTTTCGGGGCGCGCCTTTTGGGCGGCGGCGCTAGCGCGAAGCGGATGGCGGCATGCGAGGTCAAGGCAGCGAACCAGTGGAATTACATCCTGGCGTCAGCGCGCGGGAGGTTGCCCATATTGCCGAAGTCGAGCAATGGGCGTGGCGGCGTGTCCGCTCGCTGCGCGGCTTCTACAGCCATCTCACCGCCTATGTGATCATCAACTTCGTGCTGTTCATAATCGATTCGACCACGCCCGGACCCGCCTGGTTCTATGCGCCGTTGATCGGCTGGGGCATGCTGGTGGTGCTCCATGGGCTGCATGCCTACGAACTGTTGCCCTGGACCACCCAGGATTGGGAACAGCGCAAAGTGCGCGAGCTGATCGACAGCCGGCTGCGCCGTTAGGCCTCCCGCGCGCGCCCTCGCCGCGCCATCCACGCCAGAGGAGGATGTCCGATGCCGCAAGCGCGCCTCAAGGTGTTCGGCTGGGGTCGCGAAGGCGAGGCGATGACGCGCGAGGAAGAGGCCTTCGTGCTCGCGCGCTACCACCGCCGTTTCGGTGTTGCCGAGTTCATGGAGATGGTGCCGCCCGCAATCGGAGCGCTGAAGCTCGCGCAACCGCGCCTTTCCCCGCCCCCGAGCCTCGCCGCGATCTGCACCAGCGAGACTTACGACCGCGCCGCGCACACCTACGGCAAATCCTATCCGGATTATGTCCGGGGGCTCGCCGGCGACTATGCGTGCGCCCCCGACGTCGTGGCTTACCCGCGCAACGAGGCCGAGGTTGCCTCGCTCCTCGATTGGGCGGGCAGCGCAAATGCCGCGGTGACGCCATTCGGCGGCGGTTCGAGCGTCGTGGGTGGCGTCGAGGCGCGGCTTCATCCGGGGCGCCACAAGGCGGCGATCACGATCGATCTCCGCGAGATGGGACGCGTCGTCGAGGTCGACCGCACCGCGCGCGCCGCCCGCATCGAGGGCGGTGCCTTCGGCCCGGCGCTCGAGGCGCAGCTGAAGCCGCATGGCGTGACCCTTCGGCATTTTCCGCAGAGCTTCGAATACTCGACCTTGGGCGGCTGGATCGCGACGCGCTCGGGCGGCCACTTCGCGAGCCTCTACACCCATATCGACGACCTCGTCGAGAGCCTGCGCATGGTGACGCCCAAGGGCGTGCTCGAGACGCGGCGCTTGCCGGGCTCAGGCGCGGGCCCGAGCCCCGATCGCCTCCTGCTGGGATCGGAGGGCATTCTCGGCGTCATCACCGAAGCCTGGATGCGGCTTCAGGACCGGCCCCGCTTTCGCGCCGGCGGCTCGGTGCGCTTCAAGGATCTCTTTACGGCGGCGCGCGCGCTTCGCGCCATCTCGCAAGCCGGGCTCTTTCCCGCGAACTGTCGCATCCTCGATCCCGCGGAAGCCGAGAACACCGGCGCCGGCGATGGCGGTGCGGCGATCATGGTGCTGGCCTTTGAATCGGGCGATCATCCGGTCGAGCCCTGGATGAAGCGCGCGCTTGAGCTCTGTGCCGATCACGGCGGCACGCCCGAAACCTCCGGCGAGGCGGATGCGCATCGCGCGGGTGCGGCAGGCATCTGGCGCAACGCCTTCATCCGCATGCCCTATGCGCGCGAGCGCATGGTGCCGCGTGCGATCATCAGCGACACCTTCGAGACCGCGATCACCTGGGAGCGCTTCGAAGGCTTCCACGACAAGGTCAAAGCCGCGACCGAGCGCGCCATTCGCGAGGCCACGGGGAAGCCGGGCCAAGTCACCTGCCGCTTCACCCATGTCTATCCCGACGGCCCCGCCCCTTACTTCACGTTCCATGGGTTGGGCCGTCACGGCGCCCTCTTGGAGCAATGGCAGGCGATCAAGAACGCCGCCTCCGACGCGCTCATCGAGGCGGGCGGCACCATCACGCACCACCACGCCGTCGGACGCGATCATCGCCCCTGGTACGACCGCCAGCGCCCGCCGCTCTTCGCCGCGGCGCTCAAGGCGGCGAAGACGGCGCTCGATCCGCAGGGCCTCCTCAATCCCGGCGTCCTGATCGATCCCTGAGGCGTTTTCCGATTGCGTAAGCGATGATGGTTGCGTCGTCATTGCGAGCCGAAGGCGAAGCAATCCAGGGGACGCCGACGGGTGGTCCGTCTGGATTGCTTCGTCGGCTTCGCCTCCTCGCAATGACGGGCTTTGCGCCATGCGCATTCGCGCTTACCGGGCCCGAAGCGCGGTCATCGCCTTCGTCTTGAACGCCGCAAGATCCTCGTGAAGCGAGCGCGGGAAGGCTTCCTCAGCGGAAAGCTCGCCCTCCCACCAGAGGCAGAGTCCGCTCTCTTCTTGCGTGAGCTTGCGGCCGATCTCGCCGCGCGTGATGGAGTAGCGCGTGTCGCGCGCAAGCTCCGCGGTCTTGGCGGTGAAGACCAGATGCGTGCCTGCGAGCTCGACGAACCAGCGGTGATGATAGAAGCCGATCTCGGCGCCGCGGCCGAGCCAGCGCCGAAGTGTCGAAAAGCGCGCCTTGGCAAAGATTTCGCGCAGACGCGACGGCGTCTCGATGTAGCCGGCACGCGACACGCGCCGCAGCTCCTTCACCACCGCAATGGGATCGCGCACATCTTCGAGAATGTGCGAGCAGAAGCTCCAGTCGAAATAACCGTCGGGATACGGCCAGGGCGCCACGCACGCGTCGGCAACCGTCCACGTCGCCTCGCTGAACCGCGGCGGCGTCGCGGGATCGAGCGGCGCGCCGCGCGCCGCGTATGGGACGATGTCGAGCACATGTGTCGCCGCGTTGAGCGGATGCGACGATCCCCCGACATCGCACGCGCGCATGACCCAACGCGCGCGCCGCGATCTTTGGGATGTTGTCGTAGAGGATCACAGCGGATTGCGTCCCTCACCCGCTGAAGCGCCGCCGCTCACCCCGGCTTTTGTCGCCGCAGCGGTCGAAGCTTCCCTTCGCCTTCGTCCTTCTCGCCCCAGCGCTTGACGCCGGGCACCTCGAGGCCGAAGAGGTCGAGGAGGCGGCCCAAGGTGTGGTCGACCATGTCCTCGAGCGTCGCCGGCTGCGCATAGAAGGCAGGCACCGGCGGGGCGATGACGGCACCCATCTCGGCCAGCGCCGCCATGGTGCGGAGATGACCCAGATGAAGCGGTGTCTCCCGCACCATCAACACGAGGCGGCGGCGCTCTTTCAGCGTGACATCCGCGGCACGCGTGAGCAGCGTGCTGGTCGTGCCCGTGGCGATTTCGGACATGCTGCGGATCGAGCAGGGTGCGACGATCATCCCCATGGCGTGGAACGAGCCCGAGGCGAGCGGCGCGGCGATGTCGGAAATGGCGTGGTGATGGTGTGCGAGCGCGCGAATATCGGCCAACTTGAAGTGCGTCTCGTGCGCCAGCGACACTTCGGCCGCCTTGGTGATGACGAGATGGGTCTCGACATCGAGCGAGCGCAGCAACTCGAGGAGGCGGACGCCGTAAAGGACGCCCGATGCGCCACTGATGCCGACAACGAGACGGGGGGAACCGGCCATGATTTCACCCTTTCGGCGGTGCCAAAAAAGGCCCCGCCGGCCGCAGCATATCTTCCTTGGTGCCGCGCGCCAAACGGCGTTACCATTGGCGGTCAGCAGCCCTCGCGCGTCTATTCATAGGAGGAGCCATGTCGCTGCAGGATCGTATCGAGTCCCTCCGGGCCCGTCACCGCACCCTGGAGGAGGCCATCGATCAAGAGATCAGCCGACCGATGCCCAATGTTGAAACCCTCGCTGACCTGAAGCGTCAGAAGCTCCGAATAAAAGACGAAATCTTCCACCTCGAACACACTACCCAGCCGGCTCACTAGCTCCTTCCGGTTTCCGGAAGCGGAGTCCCTCTGCCCGTCATTCCCGCGCCCTTCGACCAGAGCTCAGGAGCGGGAATCCAGGGTTGCGGGGTTTCGCCGGTTGCCCTGGGTCCCTGCTTCCGCAGGGACGACGGATAGGTGTTTGCACCTTCCGCTAGTACTTATTCGTCCGGTCGGCTCAGCCTAGTGCCTTCGCCTGGGCGCGAAGGATGGTCTTTTGAATCTTGCCGGTGGAGGTCTTGGGCAGCTGTCCGAAGACCACCGTTCTTGGCACCTTGAACCCTGCCAACTGACCTCGGCAGAAGGCGATGAGCTCCTCGGCGGTGGCGCGGGCATCGGGCTTGAGCGTGACGAAGGCGCAGGGGGTCTCGCCCCAGCGCTCGTCGGGCCGCGCCACCACCGCCGCCTCGAGCACTGCCGGGTGGCGATAGAGCACCCCTTCTACCTCAATCGTTGAAATATTTTCGCCGCCGGAGATGATGATGTCCTTCGAGCGGTCCTTGAGCTCGATGTAGCCGTCTTCGTGCATGACGCCGAGATCGCCGGTGTGGAACCAGCCGCCGGCAAACGCCTCGCGCGTGGCGGCCTCGTTCTTGAGATAACCCTTCATGACCACATTGCCGCGCATGAAGACCTCGCCCATGGTGGCGCCGTCGGCCGCCACCGGCGCGAGCGTCTTGGCATCCGCCACCATCAACCCCTCGAGCACCGGATAGCGCACGCCCTGGCGCGCCTTGGTCGCGGCCCGCTCAGCCGTGGGCAGATCGTCCCATTCCTCGTGCCAAGCGCAGACCGTGACGGGGCCGTAGACCTCGGTGAGGCCATAGACATGGGTGATGCGGAACCGCAGCCTCTCCATGCCCTCGATGACCGCAGCAGGTGGCGCGGCGCCGGCGGTCATCATAGCGATGGCACGGCCGCCCAAATCGCGACGCGCCTCGGCCGGTGCATTGAGGATCATGTTCATCACCACCGGCGCACCGCAGAGATGCGTCACGCCGTGCTCGGCGAGCGCGGCGTAGACGGCCGCCGCCTCGACGCGGCGAAGGCAGACATGCGTGCCCGCTAGCGCCGTCACCGTCCAGGGAAAGCACCAGCCGTTGCAATGAAACATCGGCAAGGTCCAGAGGTAGACGGGATGCTGCGGCATGCTCCAGACGAGCGCGTTCCCGAGCGCGTTCAGATAAGCGCCGCGATGGTGATAGACGACGCCTTTGGGATTGCCGGTGGTGCCGGAAGTGTAGTTGAGCGCGATCGCATCCCATTCGTCCGCGGGCGGCGCCCACGCGAAGTCGGGATCGCCACCGGCGATGAAGTGCTCGTAATCGATCGCGCCGAGACGCTTGCCCGGCGGCGCCAACGCATCGTCGATGTCGACGACGAGCGGCTTTTTCTCGAGCTTCGCCAGCGCTTCCTCGACGACGCCCGCGAATTCACGATCGGTGATGAGCGCCTTCGCTTCGCCATGCTGCAGCATGAAGGCGATGCTCGGTGCGTCGAGGCGGATGTTGAGGGCGTTCAGCACCGCGCCCGCCATCGCAACGCCGAAATGCGCCTCGAAGGCTTCAGGCACGTTGGGCGCCATGACGGCAACGGTGTCGTTCTTGCCGATGCCGTGCGCGCGGAGCGCGCTCGCGAGACGACGGCAACGTTCGTAAACCTGCGCCCAGCTATAGCGTCGCGCGCCGTGCACCACGGCGAGCCGCTCCGGAAACACCGCGGCGCTCCGCGCCAGGAAATCGAGCGGCGTCAGCGGCGCAAAGTTGGCGGCGTTCCGCTCGAGGCCCGTACTGTAGGGATTGCGCATCTCTGCCATGGCGTGTCTCCCGTCATCCCGTCGCTCGCCCCCTCACCTTCCCATCGCTTCGCGACGGGCCCCTCCCTCTCCCCGTTGGGGCGAGGGGTAAGAACG
>Ga0306920_100012110_pt1 | contig 11687 bp, 12 predicted proteins | sample flu12Cox44000170_FD_204666 | JGI IMG/M metagenome (GOLD analysis project Ga0306920, IMG submission 204666) | Lab enrichment of tropical soil microbial communities from Luquillo Experimental Forest, Puerto Rico - flux4day.12C.oxic.44.000.170 (v2)... | ecosystem: Environmental > Terrestrial >...
GACATCACGTAAAACTCGCGCGGGTGCGGCTCGAACGTCGCGAACAGTCCATCCAGATGCGCACCGAACCTGCGGGCCAGTGTTAGCGCAAGCGAGAGTCGCGCGTTCGCGCGCGCGCTCGTGTCCAAATGCACCATGAGGGTCTTGTAGCTCATCGTGATCTCCAGCGAACGGGGTAGTCGCACCGCCCCTTCGGGCGGAGAAAGTGATTCGAGTCTAAGAACGGACCGCTCGCTACGCTTGATTTGAATCAATCATCTCTTTAAGGATCGGTGACGACGAACGAGGATTTCGGAAAAGAGCAGACATTGAGCCAGATCAATCGGAAAACGCCGTCCCTGCCTAGATTGAATACGACGCGACTCGTCACAGGGTCGTGCGCCACGAAGGCCTAAAGGAGGCAAGGCAATGAGCAATCTGACACGTTATGACCCGTTTTCCATGGAGCCTGTTTCGGACCTCTTCCAGGGGCTGTTCCGGCCGATGCGCGGCACGCTCGCCGCCGAGGAGAGCGAACTCTCGGCAATGAAGCTCGACGTCACGGAGAACGACAAGGCGTACACGGTGAAGGCCGAACTACCGGGTGTGGACAAGAAGGACATCGACGTAAAAATCGACGGCAATGTGGTTTCGATCCACGCGAAGGTCGATCGCAAGACGGAGCAGAAGGAAGGTGACCGCGTAATTCGCCGCGAGCGTTACAGCGGGTCCTTTGCGCGCACGTTCTCGCTCGCCAGCGATATCGACGAAAACGGCGCCATTGCGCAGTATCAGGATGGCGTGCTTTCGCTGACGCTGCCGAAAAAAGCGCCCGCCGAACAGAAGCGGCTGCAGATCCAGTGAGCGCCTGACGTCGTCGCGACGGGGGAGACGGCGCGTCGATCCGGCCACGAAAGCACGGCGCGCGCCGTTACGGCGCTGGGGCATTGGCTCCGCGCCTTCTTTTTTGGGGCGCTTGTGCAACCCGGTTTTCGAGAGGCGCAACGCGAGCGGTTGCATGAACGAGGGGGAGGCAAAAAATGAAACGTCCGACTGCCGCGTCCGCCAGGATGCAGCACGTTGCGCCTTACTCGCGTCTCTTTGTGCTCTTTACCGGAATGGAGCGCGTTGCCGCACTGCTCGATTGTGTGGCGGGCTGGGCCGAACGAGGCGCGCACGTGCGGCTCGCGGGGCTTGCTCCAGCAGCGTTCGAAGCGGACGCGGACCAGCGCGCCGCGCAGCATTTCTTCAATCGGATCACCCTGGACGCCACGCTTGATGCCTCCCGCGAATTGCTTGCGCTACGCGGAATCGAAGCGGACTGCAAATGCCTCGGCACCGGGCCGGACAGCGCGGCGCGCAACGAGGCGCTTGCACTCGCGGTACGCGACTGGAAGGCCGATTTGACGATCGGGGCACCGGCCAATCCCGTCGCGCTCGCCGGCGAAACGGACTGCCCGGTGCTTTTGCTGCCCACACTCACCGCGCGCCACTGCCCGGCGCCGCCACGGCGCGTCTTCGTGGCGAGCGATGGCGGCGCGGCGTCGGCTTGCGCCGTGCGGGAAGCGGCGAGGCTGGCCGCCCCGGGCACGGCGGTGCGCGTGGGTTATCTCGCGTGTGACCCGGCGGCCGCGCAGCATCCCGAGGACTTCGACGCAGCCATCCTCGAAGCCCAGCACGATGGCGAGACAACGGCGCACGCAATCATTCAGGCTGCGCTGCAGTGGCGTGCGGATCTGCTGGTGCTCGGCACGCGCGGCGGCCATGAAGGGGCGCGGTGGCGCTACGCGAGCGTCGCGGCCGAAGTTGCGCAGCGCACGGTGCTGCCGCTGCTCCTCGTGCCGCAGGCTTCGAAGGCGTCGATGCTGACGTGATGGCGGGCCCAGGTCGCGGCCACGCATTGCGCCACTGCGATGTTCGTTCAGTTGAACGGGAGACGCTTATGGAACGCCGGCGAACCGGGCAACCGATCAGGCAATGGCGACGCGCGCTTCGTACGGCGCCCGTGGTGGCAGTGAAACGTCTGCACGCTCACGCAGCGATCTGCAACGAGGGCCCTGGATATTGCATCGCGGTGACCGGCACAAGTCAGGTTGACGTGCATCAATTGGCCGCGACAGTCCGGCCTTATCCTGATTTCAGTCGCAGGTCCGGTCGTTCGCCGTGTTGCACGCGGCCAGGCTCCCGGGACCATCGCGCTATCCGTCACGCGTTCGGAGTCTAGCGAGGCGCAGTCAGCGGCGGTAGCGAGCCTTCGGGCTGCAACAACGCGGATTTTTGAAGGGGCACGGTGATGGGACTCGGGATGCAAATCGTTTATCTGGGTTTCCCCGGTTCATCTGCCCTCGAGGCGGAAGCCGGTGTTCAACTGCTGCGCCTCGAGCGGTTCAGCGGCGTGCTGGCGGGCTGTCATCTCGCAATCGAGCGGATGCACCCCTTGCAGCCCGGAAGCCGCCAGCCGGCGTATGACGTTCGCCTCGATCTCGTTTCAACTTCGCGGGAACTCGCGCCGCTCGGCCATTGCGAGGACGACGACCCCGTGGCCGCGATGCGCGCGGCATTCGACGCAGCCGAGCGCCAACTCGGTTCCGCCGTGCCCGCAGGCGCCTTTTCCCGAAGCGGTGCTGCGCGTCGCGATCACTGACTGACGTCGCGCCTCACGGAGGAAGCCCCATCAGGCTTCGTCTGCGAAGAGCCCATCCTCGGGATCGGGAACGCTCTCATCGACACATTGCACGTGCCAACGTCCTTCGAGTCGCCCTGCGTTCAGGCGCTGGCTCCATCTCACGTCGCCACATTCGCCTTCGAAAGGGCCTTCGGTCGTCGCGAGATCGAGACCTTCGAGCGTGCAGACTTCGCGCTGGTCTTCACACGCCTGCAGGGTCGTGCCGCCTGGCGACGGGCAGCATTGCCCCCATTCGGACAGACTCACGCCCGCATGGCCTTCGCGAGACCATTTTTTCGTTCCGGTGTCGACCCAGATGATCGCGTAAGCGGAAGGGTCGAGATGGTCGAAACTGTCGAGATGGACGGTAACGCGCATGAAGGTGCTCCTTTAGTCACGTTGTGCAATTACTGGCTCAGTACCCATTGAACGAGCGTATGCGCGTCCTCGGCCGATAGCGGTCCGCCGCGTTCTTCCGGCAGGGGCATGGCCATGTCGCCCCAGTGCGCCTTGCCGCCGTGCCTGAGCTTGTCTTCGAGCATGGTGCTGGCGTTCGGCTTGTCGCGGTAGCGCTCGGCAATCTGGTGAAACGACGGCGCGAGAAATGGCGCATCCGACGTGTGGCAGAACATGCAGTGCTGCTGATCGACGAGGCTCGTGGGTTCGGGAAGCTGCGCGTGCGCGGCGACGGCGTGCAGCGCGAAGCCGCACACCACCGCCGCTTGAAGCAGGATCTGGCCCGCCCGGTCATGAAAAGAGGGAGTCCCCTGGACGCAAGCGACAGGAGTGGGAGTGCGTGGCATCGAATGTTCTCCTCGAGTGCGGCCGGGGAGCGGAAGGCCGCCAGCCAGATCCATGGTGTCATTGGCGTCCGTTATCCCGTTGATATGTGTCAATCGCCAGGGGATTCCGTTCGCGGGCATTCGCGTCAGGATGCTTCAAAAGAAGAACGGCGCCGGGTACCCGGCGCCGTCAAGAGACACGCGCCTCAGCTTCGAGGCTTGCAGTGCCAACACCAGTCAGCGGCCGCAACGCGGCCTTTCGCGTCACACGCGAGCGAGTCCCTCCAGGTCGACGATGCGGATCTGCTTGCCGTTCGGCTCGACGAGGCCTTCGCGCTGAAAGCGCGAAAACATCCGGCTCACGGTTTCGAGCTTCATGCCGAGAAAGCAGCCGATCTCCTCCCGGCTCATCTTCAGGTTAAATTGGGCGCCGGAGTAGCCGCGCGCCTGGAAGCGCCCCGCGAGATCGAGCAGAAAGGCGGCGAGGCGCTGTTCGGCGGTCATCGTGCCGAGCAGCATCATCAGGCTGGATTCGCGCACGATCTCGCCGCTCATCAACTGGTAGAGATGGTGCTGCATTCGCCGGCTCTCGCGGCAGAACGATTCGAGCTGGCCGAACGGCATGATGCAAACCGTGCTGTCTTCGAGCGCGATGGCGTCGCAGCTATGGGTGCCGGAGCAGATGCCGTCGAGCCCGAGCGGCTCGCCCGGAATCTGGAAGCCCGTGACCTGCTCGCGGCCGTCTCGATGCATGACGACCGTCTTGAACGATCCGGTGCGTACGGCGTAGAGGCTCTGGAATGCGTCGTGCGCACGGAACAGCGTTTCGCCGCGGTGCACGTTGCGCGTGGTGAGGACCACGCTGTCGAGTTGCTCGAGTTCGGTCGAGGTCAGGTCCGGCGGCATGCAGACCGCACGCAGCGAGCAGGTCGAGCAGCGCGTAGCCGGGTAGCGCGGCGCGGCCTCGCGCACGGCTGGCTGCGGCGGCACGACGTGCCAGCTTCCGGCCGACGGCGTGGACAGTGAGGAATCGCAGGCTGGCTCGGCATACATGATCGTCTCCGGTTCAGCGCGCGGGGGCGGCGCGCTGTTTCACTAACGTATCAATGGCTTCACAGGCGGCTTCGAACTCGGACGTCTTGTCGAAGAAAAAATGGGCTCCCGCTCGTTGGCAGGCTGCGCGAAACGGTGCGCCCGAGTGATTCGTCAGCACGACCGTCACGACCGAGGGATGCTCGCGTGCAAGCAGGGTGAGCAATTCGATGCCGCTGCCGCTCGCGAGCCTCAGGTCGACCACTGCGACGTCCGCACCGCTTTGCGCGATGCCGGTCAAGGCGCTGGCCGCATCCTCGGCTTCGCCAATCACGGTCACGTCGGGAATGGCCGACAAGGCTTCGGCGATTTTCCTGCGCACCGCAGTCGCATCCTCGACGAGGAAGACTTGCAGGCACTGGCGGACAGGACTGGCATTCATGCAGCCAGTATCGGCAACGCCGCCTCAAAAAAATATCGGCGGCGAAGGAAAGTGACGTACGCGGAACGGAAGGCGTGTAGGGCGATTCCTACATTCATGCGGCAATCCGCCGCGACAAGCGCGGGTCAGGCTTCGTCCGGATCGTCGATGAGCTTGTGCCGCAGCGCGTAGCGCACGAGCGCGGCCTCGTGCGGCATCTGCATCTTTTCGAGGATGCGCACCTTATAGGTGCTGACGGTCTTCGTGCTCACGCACAGTTCCTGCGCGATTTCGGTAATGGTCTGCCCGGATGCGATACGCCGGAACACCTCGAATTCGCGGTCGGAAAGCCGCTGGTGGGGGAGCGTGTCGGCGGGCTCGTTCAGGCTTTGGGCGAAGCGCTCGGCCATCGTCATGCTGATGTAGACACCGCCGGCGGCGATCTTCGTCACTGCGCTGACCAGTTCCGCGCTCGCGGCCTCCTTGGTGAGATAGCCTGACGCGCCCGCCTTGAAGGCGCGCACCGCGTATTGCTGCTCGGCGTGCATGGTCAGCACGAGAATGCGCAACTCGGGCTTTTCGTCCTTGATCTGCTTGATGAGATCCACCCCGCTGCGGCCCGGCATCGAGAGGTCAAGCACCAGCACCCTGGCGTCGCGCTCGCGCACCAGTGCCAGCGTCGTCGCACTGTCGCAGCCTTCGCCTACCACTTCGAACTGGCACTCGCGCGCGCTTTCGAGAATGCGGCGCAGACCGTCACGCATGAGCGCATGGTCGTCGGCGATGATTACCTTGATCATGATGCGGCCTCTTCGGACTGGAGGGCATGGAGGGCGAACGTGATCGTCATGGCAAAGCCCTTTCCGGGCGCGGTATCGATCAAAACGGTGCCGTCCAGCATGCGGGCGCGCTCGCGTATGCCGAGCAGACCAAACGACTTGTCGCGCAAGGCGTCGCGCTGCCTGTCGGCGGGGTCGCCGGTCGCGCCGAGGCCGTCGTCGGCAATGCGCAGGACACAGTTTGGTCCGTCCACCTTCAGCTTGATTTCGACGAGGCCCGCTTCGGCATGACGCGCGACATTGGTCAGCGCCTCCTGAACGATGCGAAAGAGCGCGGAAGCGGCGGCGCTCGAAAACACTGTGGCATCCGCGTCCAGGTCGCGCTCGACGGCGATGCCGTAACGGTTCGTGAAGTCGTTCGCCAGCCACTCGATCGCCGGCACGAGGCCGAGGTCGTCGAGCATGACCGGCCGCAGGTCGGCCGCGATGCGCCGCAAGCTCGCCACGGTCGAGTCGATCAGGTTGCGCATGCCGGCCAGGCGCGCGGGGACGTCGGTGGCATCCTCTTCTCCGAGCCGGCGCTCGAGCGCGGAGAGATCGATCTTGAGCGCAGTGAGCTGCTGGCCGAGGTCGTCGTGGAGCTCGCGCGCGATGCGAGTTTTTTCGGCTTCACGCACGTTCTGCAAATTGGCTGACAGTTCGCGGAGCTCTTCACGCGAACGCCTGAGCGCCTCCTCAGCGCGCACGCGCTCAGTGACGTCGCGCAGCATCACCGTGAAAAGCTTGCCCGAGTCGTCACGGATCTGCGAAATCGACGCCTCGATGGGAAACTCCTCGCCGTTGGCGCGCAGCCCGTGAAGCACGCGTCGCGGGCGGCCCATCTGGCGTTCGCTGACGCCGGTCTCGCCAAACCGTTCGACATGCTGCGCGTGCGCGGCCCGGAACCGCTCGGGAACGAAGCGCGAGAGCGGGGCGCCGATCGCCTCCATGGCGGACACGCCGAACACCTGTTCGGCCGCCGGGTTGAAGATCACCACGCGCTGGAATTCGTCGACGGTGACAATCGCTTCCATCGACGAGCGGATGATTCCCATCATGCGGGCTTCGTTCAGGCGTGCGTCGCCGCCGACCTGCGCGGGTGCCGGCGGCGCGCGCATGAGGCGATGCGCGAGGAATGCAAACACCGTGGCGGCGAGGAGCCCGGAGAGCAGGATGACCAGGGCGCAGGTGGCGGCGCCCGTGAGCAGCGGGCTTGCGTCGGCGCTGACGTCGAGCGTCAGCGTGGCGCCGCCGAACGCGAACGCATTGCTGCGCCGGAACAGGATGCCGGGCAACACCTCGTTTTCTTCGCCACGCGCGCTCGTGTAGAGGGACAGCGGCGGCGTTCCGATCCTCGCGCTGAGCGCGAGCCCAGGATCGGCAGCGACGAGCGGCTCGAACAGCCGCCGCGCGTCGAGCAAGGCAACGGCAAAGCCGGTCGCTTTGCGCGCATTGCCTTGCGCGTCGGGCGAGGTCTCGTACACGGGCAGCCAGAGCGTGAGAAGCGGCGGCGCGTTGGCCAGCCCCGGCACGGCCGCGAGCGCCGCGTTGCCGGTTTCGGCAGCGTGGCGGCGCGCAGCACGCGTCGCTGCGGTCTGCATGAGTGCGTTCCCGGGGATGCCGGCGCTCAGGCCCGCCCATTGCGTCGTGACTTCGGCGCTGTCGGCCGCGTTAGCCGCCGGGTTGGCGTGCGGGGTGACGTAACCGAGCGCGATGATTGCCGTACGGGAGCTATCCAGATCGATCGCCGACACGAGGTGCTTCCAGGCTGCGGGATCGGGGCCGGGCGTCTGCGAGAGCAAGGCGCGCGCGCCACGCAGTATGGCCTCGTCGGCGACCAGCGCCTGCCGGAGCGTTTCATGCAGCGCCGCCGCGCGCCGGGTGAACCGCTGTTCCGCCGCCGCTTGCCACTGCCGCGTAACGAACGTAGCGACGACGCCAGCCAGCGCGAATGCTACGACGAACGTCAGTGCGGCCGCGATGACCGGATCGCGCAGGCGCGCAAGCATTCCCGGCCCCGCGCCGGGCCCGACGTGCATACGCGGGTCAGCGCCAGGGCCCATGACAACTGTCCGGGGCGCAATGCTTGCGCGAGATCGAGGGGTAGGCCATTCGCATATGAAGTGTCGGCTTCAATGGGTGGAACACCGGCATCCCGTGTCGCGGGGGATGCATTCCCATTTTATGGGCCACCTGCAAACGTGTCCCAAAAAAGTTTGGCGCTTGCCCGACAGGCCCGTGTGGGACGCCGGATCCGTGTTCCGGCAGCCATTTCAGGGCGTCGCGCCTGCGGCTGGCGCGCTCGCCAGTTCATCCGTCGGGCCCGGCGGGCACGGATAAGTTCGCACGGCGTCCTCGGCGAGTTCGACCGAGTCCCGATATTCGGGCACGCAGCAATCCCAATGCAGCGTCTCGACAATGCGGCGGCGCAACGCATCAGCCGCCGCGGGCTCGCCGTGCGTGACGAACGTGCGAATGGGCGGGCACGTCATGTGGGCGAGCCACCGCAGGGTTTCCCGGTAGTCGGCGTGCGCGGAGAGCGACGTGATGCAGGAGACCTCGGCGCGCACGCGCACGTAGTCGCCGTGCAGCTTGATGGCCGGCGCGTGGGCTTCGAGGGCCGCGCCGCGCGTGCCGGGCGCCTGGTAGCCGACGAGCGCGATCGTGTTGCGGGGGTCCGAAGCGTACAGGCTCAGGTGGTGCAGGACCCGGCCGCCGGTGGCCATGCCGCTGCCGGCAATGATGACCATGGGGCCGTTGCGCCCGGCAATGGCTTTCGACTCGTCAACCGTCCGGGCCATCACTGCCGCATGATCGATGGCGTGCACTTGCGAGACCGTCAGCCGATGGTCGCTCATGTGAGGCCGGTAGAGGTCGGTGACGCTGATCGCCATCGGACTGTCGAGGTAGACCGGAACATTTGCCATGCGCCCCGACTGCTTCAATCGCGCGATGTAGTAGAGGACTTCCTGCGCACGGCCCACCGCGAAGCAGGGCATGACGACGATTCCCCCGCGCGCGAAGGTGCGCGCGAACATCTCGGCGAGTTCGTCCTCGGGGTTGAGCGCGTCGTGCAACCGGTCGCCATAGGTCGATTCGACCACCAGGTAGTCCGCATGCACCGGTGGCGATGGCGCACGCACGATCGGATCGTCGGGCCGGCCCAGGTCGCCGGAAAACGCAATGACGGTGTGCCCGTTGCACAGCACCACGCTCGCCGCACCGAGGATATGGCCGGCGGGCAGCAGCCGGAAGGTGAGTTGCCCGTCGAGCGCAACGGGTTCGTCGAACGGGCGCGGTGCGATGAGCCGCAGCGCCTGCTCGGCGTCCTCCAGCGTGTAGAGCGGGAGGGCGGGATGGTGTTTGGAGAAGCCGTGACGGTTCGCGAATGCGGCGTCTTCCTCCTGAAGCCGCGCGCTGTCGCGCAGCATGATGCCGCACAGGTCCGCGGTGCCGGGCGTGCAATAGACCGGGCCGCGATAACCGTTGCGAGCAAGGACGGGCAGGTAGCCACAATGGTCGATATGGGCGTGCGTGAGGATGACCGCATCGAGCGAGTCAGCCGGAAAGGGCAGTGGGTCCCAGTTGCGCAGGCGCAGGTTCTTGGTGCCCTGGAACAGCCCGCAATCGATCAGCACCCGCTTGCCTCCCGCTTCCAGCAGATAGCGCGACCCGGTGACCGTCTGCGCCGCGCCCAGAAACGTCAGCTTCATCATGCTCTCCTCGCTTCATGCGCCACGTGTGCGCCTGAGATCGATTGGATCGCGTACCGGCACGTCGCCTTTGACTTGAATCAGACGAACCGGCATTGCTCCGAACGCGCAACGACTTGAGGCAGATCAATCGAGGCAAGTCAGTCGATTCTTACATTGGAGTCAGTGGCTCGCGATGACGGGCCGAATTGCGGGCGGGGGCGCAAAAATGTCGAGCAGGTTGTCCTTCGGCTGGGCTGCGGCTGGTCTGATGCTGTCAATTGCATCGCTTTCGGCTTGCATGACGTACCGCGATACCCACCGCGACGATGACGTTGCCTTCCGCCGCTCGGAGACCGAACTGGCAGCGCGACGGGAGCAGAGCGCGATCAAATGCGCCACGCCGGACGACTGCGCGCAGGCCTGGGCCCGCGCGCGGCTCTTCGTCCAACGGCATTCGCCCACGCCCATCGAACGTGCGACCGACTATACGATCGAGACGCGCATGCCGCATGAATTCGGCCTCGCGTATTTCTGGGCGATACGGCAGCTGGCGGCGGACGGAACGACGACGATACGGCTCAAGGGCATGTGCCGCGGCATGTACAGCACCGACAACGGCCCCGGCTGGCTCTATGCGCGCTGCGTCGAACAGCTCTTGCAGGCCCAGTTCGAATTCGTGCGCGAAGTGGGGGGCGTCAGATAAAGCGAGCGTGAATGTTTGCTACCGTTCAGCACAGGTGCGCACCGAGTGAATGTCCACCGGCAAGCGAAACTCCGCCGAAATCGTGACGCCCTTGCCCGGACGGCCATCGACCGTCAGCGAGCCGCCTAGCTGCAGAATGCGCTCGCGCATGCCGATGAGCCCGAATGCATCGGGACGCGACGCAGAGAGCGGGTCGAAGCCGGCTCCGTCGTCGCTGATGCGAAGCCGGCAATGCTTCGCGTCGTTCTCAAGCTCGATCGTCACGCGTTGTGCGCGAGCGTGGCGCGCCACATTGGTCAGCGCTTCCTGAACGACACGAAAGAGGGCAGTCGCGGCGAATTCGCCGAGGTCGGGCTCCGAAACATCCAGCGTGCACTGGACCGTCACGCCGTAGCGGTGCTGAAAGTCCTCCGCCAGCCATTCGAGCGCGGCCTGGAGCCCGAGATCGTCGAGCATGGACGGCCGCAGATCGGCGGCGATGCGCCGCACCGCGACAGTCAGCGCATCGATCTGCGCGCCGATCCGCGCGATGGCCTCCAGTTCGGCATGCATTTGTGTCGGCAACGTGTTGGCGAGTTCGTTCCCGTGGATGCCGAGCGCCATTTTCAGCGCCGCGATCCGTTGCCCGAGATCGTCGTGCAACTCGCGGGCAATGCGCTTCTGCTCGTTCTCGCGCGCCTGATGAATCAGGGCCGATGCAACATGAGCGCGCTCGAGTTCTTCGAGTCTGCGTCGCTCGGTCATGTCCCGGGTGATCTTGGCGAAGCCGACGAGCGCATCGTTGTCGTCGCGCACAGCGGAAATGACGACGCTCGCCCAGAAGCGGGTGCCGTCCTTGCGCACGCGCCATCCCTCCTCCTCGACACGCCCATGCAGCGCGGCGGCCTCGAGCAGGCGCTCGGGCTTGCCTGAGTCGATATCGTCGGGCGTATAGAACACGGAGAAGTGCCGGCCGACGATTTCATCGGAGGAATAGCCCTTGATGCGCTCTGCGCCGGGATTCCAGCCCGCGACGCGGCCGCTGGGTTCGAGCATGAAAATGGCATAGTCGCGTACGGCATCGATCAAAAGACGATACCGGTCTGCGATTGCGATATTGCTGTCATTGCGTCCAAGCCAGGATTTGGGTCCCGCCGTTTGCATGAAGCGCTCCGGATGATTTGCCGTGTCAGCAGATATCGGACGCATCCTGGTGCACCAGGCGTGTCACGCCGATAAGCCGCATGGTAGGGCAAATTCCTTGCCGCGTTCAGAACGGTTGCAAGCACCGGGCTTCCTGACCATTCGCTCGTGACGAAGACTTACGCTACGACTTCACTCAACGGGCGGCGCGGCGACGCCGCATCCGGCGTGCCGTGCCCGATGCGCAGCAGAAGTTGCGGGCACGCGGATTTCGGCATGCCGAGCAACGCACTGAGCTGCGCGCGCAGATCGCCCGCCTCGATGGGCTGGTTCAGATAGGAGGCGCACAGTCCGTGCGCTGTGAGGACGAGCAGCACCCGCTCGAGCGCCTCGCCCGCGGCGAGCCAGGCCTGCGCATCGTCGACGCTCGTCGCGATGCACAGCAGCAGCGGCGATCCCGCTGCAAGCTC
>Ga0306920_100012112_pt1 | contig 11687 bp, 11 predicted proteins | sample flu12Cox44000170_FD_204666 | JGI IMG/M metagenome (GOLD analysis project Ga0306920, IMG submission 204666) | Lab enrichment of tropical soil microbial communities from Luquillo Experimental Forest, Puerto Rico - flux4day.12C.oxic.44.000.170 (v2)... | ecosystem: Environmental > Terrestrial >...
AGGCGCCAGCGCAGGGCGAGATCAAGCCCGCGCTCGTAGGTGCGCAGCATCGCGTCGAAACCGCGTTCGCTCAACTGATAGAGCCGGCCGTGTTTGGGAGCCTCGCTGTGCGAACGCAGGAAGCGGGAACACATCATCGGAGTGAGGGACAGCGACACCACCATCGACACGAAGATCGTCATCGCTAGCGTGACCGCAAATTCCCGGAACAGCCGTCCGATAATGCCGCCCATCAGGAGCAGCGGGATCAGCACGGCGACCAGGGAAATGCTGATCGACATGATCGTGAAGCCGATTTCGCTCGCGCCCTTGTAGGCAGCCGCCAGCGGCTTCTCGCCTGCCTCGACGTAGCGGGCGATGTTTTCCAGCATCACGATGGCGTCGTCGACCACGAATCCGACGGCGATCGTCAGGGCCATCAATGAAAGATTGTCGAGCGTGTAGCCGAATACCCACATCAAGGCACACGCGCCGAGCAAGGCCAGCGGCACCGTCACCGCCGGAATCACCGTCGCCCAGAAGCTGCGGAGGAAGACGAAGATGACCATCACCACCAGGAAAATGGTCAACAGCAACGTGAACTGGACGTCCTCGACAGCGGCGCGAATGGTCAGAGTACGGTCGCTGATGACCTCAACCTTGATCGAAGCCGGGATCGCGGCCACCAGTCGCGGCAGCAGCGACTTGATCTTGTCGACCGTGTCGATGACGTTGGCGCCGGGCTGCTTGTACACCACCAGGAACACGCCGCGTTTGCCGTTGGCCCAGGCTGCCTGCTTGGCATCTTCCGGTCCCGTCACGGCCTGGCCGATATCGCGAATCCGCAGCGGACCGCCATTGCGGTAGGCGATGATGACGTCGTTCCAGTCCTTGGATTCCAGCAACTGGTCGTTGGAATAGATCGTAAAGGCGCGCTTTTCGCCGTCGATGTTGCCCTTCGGGCTGTCCACGGTCGTGATCGCAATCTGGTTGCGCACGTCCTCTAGCGACAGGCCCTTGGCGACCAGCTTCGCCGGATCGACCTGGACGCGGATGGAAGGCTTTTGCTGACCGCCGATGACGACCTGCGCCACACCGGAAATCTGGCTGATCTGCTGGGCAAGCTGCGCGTCGACGGAATCGCTCACGGTCGTCAGCGGCAGCGTGTCCGACGTCGCCGACAACAACAGGATCGGCGAGTCCGCCGGATTGACCTTGCGGTAGGTCGGCGGCGAGGGAAGATTTTTCGGCAGCTGGCCGCTTGCGGCATTGATCGCCGCCAGCACGTCGTTTGCCGCACCGTCGATGTTGCGGTTGAGGTCGAACTGGATGGTGACGGCGGTGGTTCCGAGATAACTCGTCGAAGTCATCTGCGCGATGCCGGGAATCTGCGCGAACTGCCGCTCCAGCGGCTGAGCCACCGAGGACGCCATGGTCTCGGGGCTTGCGCCAGGCAATTGTGCCGTGATCTGGATGGTCGGGAAGTCGACTTGCGGCAGCGGTGCGACCGGCAGCAGCGGATAGGCCACGAGGCCAACAAACAGAATACCGGCCATCATCAGCGAAGTGCCGATGGGGTAGCGGATAAAGGGTGCGGAAATCCCCTCGCTCATTCCTGGCGGACCTTGGATTGCGCTGGGTTCGAACTCGCAACAGCCGTGCTGACGAGGGTGCCGGGCTGAACCTTGAACTGGCCCGAGGTGATGACCTGCTGGCCGGGCGACACACCTTGCTCGATCACCGAACGCCCGTCGATCGATTGGCTGACCTTCACCTTGCGCAGCTCGGCCTTGTTGTCCCCATTGACGGTGTAGACATAGAGGCCTTCGGTGCCATGCTGGATCGCGTCGTCCGGAACGACGCTGACATCCTTGAGCGTCTTCACCAGGAGTCGTGTCGATACCGACTGACCCGGCCACAACGCGTGATCCTTGTTGGCGAACACCGCCTTGAGACGGATGGTGCCGCTGGTCGAGTCGACTTGATTGTTGACCACCGCCAGAGTTCCTTCCGCGAGGGGTTTCTTGCCGTCGGTCGTGATCGCGATCGTCTTGAGCGGCTGAGCGGCCTGTCCCTCATTTATATAAGGTAGCTGCTCTTCTGGCGCGGTAAAAATAACGGCAATCGGTTCGATCTGTGTGATCGTGACAATGCCGGTCTGCGTCGCGGCATTGATGATGTTGCCGACATCGACCTGGCGCAATCCGACGACGCCGGAGATCGGCGCCTTGATCGCGGTATAGTCGAGCTGGGTTGCGGCATTGGAAATCGCCGCGGCGTCCGCAGCAATCTGGGCCGTCAATTGCGAAACGTTGGAACGCTGGGTATCGATCTGCTGGCGGGTGGCGAATTCGCCGAGCTTGAGGAAACGCTGCAAATCAAGGTTGGTGTTTGCCAGATTGGCCTCGTCCTGCTCCTTTTTGGCCTTGGCCTGGTCGAGCGCGGCCTGATAGGGCCGGGGATCGATTTCCGCGAGCAGGTCGCCCTGGTTCACCAATTGTCCTTCCGTGAAGGCGATTTTATCGATCTGCCCGTCGACGCGAGAGCGAACGACAACGGTGTTGAAGGCCTGGACGGTCCCAAGGCTGGTCAGGTAGACGGGAAAATCGGTTTTCTCTACCGGAGCCACCGTTACCCGCACCGGGTTTCGGGGAGCCGCCTTCTGGGCGTTGTTCGCCGCCGTTTCATGGTCGCCGTGAAGGCGCTGCCACCCAAAATATCCCAGCCCACCCACGGCCAGGATCAGCAAAATCCAACGCGTTATCCGCGATTTGTTCATTTCGGCCCGTAGGAGGTTCAAAAAATAAGAAGTAGCCGGTCTTCCAAACAGTTCCTAGAGTTTCCATGATATAGTACGCATGCATTTAATGCGCAAACACACTATGGCTTGAGAATCCTAAACAATCTGCAATGTGGGGGACTTTGGAACGCATGTCTCTCGATCTGAAAAAGCAGCTGATTACGCAGCTCGTCGAAAGTTCGCGGTTTTTGCGCAACCATATCGATCACCGTGCCAAGGGTCGCGGTACGACGCGCGCGCAGTGGATTGTCCTGTTTCGGTTGCGCGACCAGGAGGGTTTGTCCCAAGTCGATCTCGCCGACGTGCTCGAACTGCAGCCGATCTCTCTGGTACGCCTTCTCGACCGACTCGTTGAACATGGTCTTGTCGAACGAAAGCACGATCCCCGTGACCGGCGTGCCAACCGCCTGTTCCTCACCCCGGCCGGCCGCCAGCTCGCCGACGATCTCGACAGCCTGCGCGACTCCATTGCGATCGACGTGCTGCAGGATGTGCCGGACGCGGCGATCGAGACCAGCCTCAAGACGCTCAGAGATATCAAGGAGCGGATCAAGACCTTTGCCGAACCATCTGATAGTGTCGCAGCCAAGTGATCCGGCGGACGACCCTGAAACGGTCATGACCGGTATGTGTCGCTTGTGATTTCCGCCACCGGGTTGAAGTATGAGTGCATCACGTTTTCGGGCGATCCTTGGCCTGGTCCTCGCTTTGGCGATGCTTTCAATGGCCGACGCTGCGTTCGCGCAGCCGGCGCCGGCTCCACAGCAGGCGCAGCCATCGCCTCCCCCTCAGCTCCCTGCCGCCCCGGCGATCGCGCCATCCCAGGCGACTGGGGTGGGCGCATCGACGGACGCAGCGACAACGCCCTCCGATAACATCGGCCGTCCCCTGAAATCGACGACCGTGGCGCTGCGTGAGCTCTCGCCCTGGTCGATGTTCCTGTCGGCCGACATCGTGGTGAAGGCGGTGATGGTCGGGCTCGCGATTGCTTCGCTGGTGACGTGGACCATCTTCATTGCCAAGATGATCGAGCTCTCGTTCGTTACACGCAGGCTGCGTGATGCGCTCGGCCAGATCGGCGAGGCAAGGTCGCTTGCCGAAGCGCAATTGGCTCTCGGTGCCAGCCGCACCGCGCTATCGTCGCTGCTTGCTGCCGCCATGCGCGAGGCACGGTTGTCGGCCGGCATTTCCAGCGATGCCGGGATCAAGGAACGCGCCGCCTCGAGATTTGCCGAGATCGTGCGGGCGGAAGCGCGGCGGATCCGGCTCGGCATGGGTCTTCTTGCCACCATCGGCGCGACATCACCCTTCATCGGGTTGTTCGGCACGGTGTGGGGCATCATGAACAGCTTTATCGGCATCTCGAAATCGCAAACGACCAATCTCGCGGTGGTGGCGCCCGGCATCGCCGAAGCCTTGCTCGCCACCGCCATCGGCCTCGTCGCGGCGATTCCTGCCGTCATCATCTACAATCATTTCGCGCGGATGACGAAAGGCTATCTCGAACTGGTCGGCCGATCATCGGGCGCGGCCGGACGACTATTGTCGCGCGATCTCGACCGCACCCATGTCAGCTCGATCCGCACCCCGAGTGCGCGCGCGGCGGAGTAGGCGATGGGCACGTCGATCACCGACACCGACCTCGACGACGATGCCGACTTCGCAGAAGCGCACGAGATCAACGTCACGCCTTTCATCGACGTCGTGCTTGTGTTGTTGATCATCTTCATGGTGGCGGCGCCGCTGTCGACCGTCGACCTTCCGATCGACTTGCCGACATCGAGCGCAACGGCGCAACGCAAACCCGACAAGCCGACCTATGTCAGCATCAAGCCCGATCTTTCGCTTGCGATCGGCGAAACCCAGGTCAAGCGCTCCGAATTGGCGCGTGCGCTGGACGCGACGGCGGATGGTGACAAGGATCGTTTCATTTTCCTGCGTGCCGATCGCGCAGTACCCTATGGCGAGCTGATGGACGTGCTCGAAATCCTGCGCACGGGAGGCTACACCAGGATCAAGCTGGTGGCGCTGGAAGGCGTTCCGGAGCAGTCTTTGACAACTGACAATCAGAAACCTTGAAATTCAGGCGGGCAAAAAAATCACACGGCCCGCAGGTCTAACGCGATGACCGACCTCGATGCCGAACCAAAACCTTCTTGGCGGCTGTGGTTTTCCGCAGGCCTGGCCGCACTCGCGCTTCATGTAGGCGGTGCGGCGCTCGCGGTGACGCATCTGCGCATCGTCGAACCCGACGATGCCTTCGGCGCGCCGGCGATCGAGATCGGGCTCGAACTGACTTCCCCGCGCCTCGAGCCGACCGATCTGCCGCCGGGGCCGGATGCCGAAGCCTCGGTTGCCTCACCTGCGCTTGCCGAGCGGCAGGCGGAGGTCAGGGAAGCCGATCTTCCAAAGGACATCCCGACCGAAAGCGAAAATCCCGACCGCGTGGTGAGGCCGAACGACAACAAGCCCAAAGCGGAAGATACGAAAATCGCAGCCGTGCAAACTTCCGCCTCGATCGAGTCGGTCGCGGCGGAAGCAACCGCAAGGCCGGGTTCCGACGCGATCCCCGAAGGGAAGCGTTCGGTTGCGCCCGCGCACGGTAGCGGCGAAAGTGCGCAGCGGCTGCGTGCGAGCTGGCAGAAGCAGTTGATTGCCCATCTGGACCGGCACAAGCGCTATCCCGCCGAACGCGTGCAGAAGAGTGCAGAGATCGTGGTGGGCTTTGTCCTCGATCGGCTCGGCCACGTTCTTTCGACGAGCATCGTCAAGGGATCGGGCGATGCCGCCTTCGACGAAGCGGCGCTTTCGATGATCCGGCGGTCCGATCCGGTGCCGCAGCCTCCGCCGGCGGTCGCCGACGAAGGCTTGAATTTCACCCTGCCGGTGATCTTCCGCGTCAAGGGACGAAGCTGAAGTCGGATCGTCAACCGGCCAATGAAAATGCCCGGCACTTATGCCGGGCATGGATCGATCAGGCGACTTTGCTCGGCTCTTCGTTCAGCTCTTCTTGTTGACCATCGGACAGACGCTCTTCTCGAGCGGAAGAAACGCTTCGTCCGCCGGAATTGTTGCAACGAGCCTGTAGTAGTCCCACGGGTATTTCGATTCCGAAGGCTTCTTTACCTCGAACAGGTAAGCGGGGTGAATCTTGCGACCATCGGCGCGGATCGAGCCTTTGCCGAACAGGGGATCGTCGGTCGGCAGCTCCTTCATCTTGTTCACGACCTTGACCCCGTCATGCGGGTTGCCGCCGAGCGCTTCGAGCGCCTTGAAGTAATGGATCAGCGAGGAATACACGCCGGCCTGAACCATGGTCGGCGGGCTCTTCTTGAAGCGTTCGTTGAAGCGCTTGGCGAAGGCCCGTGTCTGCTCGTTCATGTCCCAATAGAACGTCTCCGTGAAATTCAGCCCCTGCGCGACATTGAGCCCGAGCGCATTGACGTCGGTGATGAACATCAGCATGCCCGCGAGCTTTTGCCCGCCGGCGACGATGCCGAATTCCGCCGCCTGCTTGATCGCGTTCGTGGTGTCGCCACCGGCATTGGCAAGTCCGACGATCTTCGCCTTCGAGCTCTGCGCCTGCAACAGGAACGAGGAGAAGTCGGCATTGTTGAGCGGATGCTTGACGCTGCCCAGCACCTTGCCGCCATTGGCGGTGACGACCGCGCTGGTGTCGCGCTCGAGCGCCTGACCGAACGCATAGTCGGCAGTGAGAAAAAACCAGGTGTCGCCGCCAGACTTGACCAACGCCTTGCCAGTGCCGTTGGCCAGCATGTAGGTGTCGTAGACCCAATGCACGGTGTTGGGCGAGCATTGCTTGCCAGTGAGATCGGAAGAAGCCGACCCTGAGTTCAGGTTGACGACGTTTCGTTCCCTGGCGAGATTGGCAATCGCAAGGCCTACGCCGGAACTGGCGAGATCGACGAACACGTCCACCTTCTCGACGTCGATCCACTGTTTGCCGATGTTGGTGCCGACGTCCGGCTTGTTTTGATGATCGGCCGAGATCAGATCGATCTTCCAGCCCTTGGCGAGCAGCCCTGAATCCTCAATCGCCATCTGTGCGGCCACCGTCGAGCCGGGGCCGCCGATATCCTGGTAAAGGCCGGACTGGTCGCCGAGCGCGCCGACCTTGACGACCTTGTCGAGCCTCTCCTGGGCAAGCGCACTGTCAGTATATCCAAGGCTGCCGGGACCAACACCGGCCAGCCCAAAACCGCCGGCAATCACCAGCGCTACGATCGATCGCTTCATTTCTCCTCCCAATGTTGTTTATAAGCCCAAGCGGAAGCAACGCGGCTTGAGTATGCCCGGCCTTCCAGCTCTCGCCTAGTGGAGTGGATTTGGCGTGCATCGCCCCCTAAAGGAGGAAATACCGGAAAGCGGTATAGACGATGACGAGACAGACAAAGATCAGCGCAACGGGAAGTCGCGGCTTTGTCTGCTGAGTGGAGCTGGCCCTCTGCCGCTGCGGTGACGGGCGTTTGAAGGCCGTGACGTTCGCCGCCGCCCGGCCTGCCGCCGATGGCTGGGCTTTGACCTGGGGTTTGACCTCGGGTGGTTCGCCGGCACCGCCCATCTCCTCATAATAGGCTCTGTAGATCAGATGAATGACGGCGTCGCTTGCCTCGGCTTCACTCTTTTCATTCAAAAGCGCCTTGTAGCGCTCCAGGAAGTTCTGGGCTTCCGGCGGCAGCGAGGAGGCGCCATTGAGCTTTGCCATCATTTTCCAGGTCGCAAAATCCGCTTTCGCTCTGGTATCGGCGCGTCGCGCGATCATCATGTTGGCTGCCTTGATCAAGATGGCCTCTGCTCTTTCCGGCGGGTTCCTGGGACTTTCAAAAATTCGCTCTCGATCAGGTGTTTCCTGTGATCGTAAGGATCAACTGAATTAAAAAGCCGGTCGCCTTCCGCAGTATCGCCGAAATAACATCAAGATTTAGACCGAACTGCGAACCGGCGAGCGGAAGCAGGATCAGCAATCCGATCAGGATCAGCATCCCGAATGGTTCCAGTCGCGCAAGGGCAAGCGCGAGCGGCTTCGGCAGCAATCCGACCGCGACCCGCCCGCCATCCAGCGGCGGGATCGGCATCATGTTGAAGATCGCAAGGATCACGTTGATAACCAGCGCGTTTTTCAAATTGTCAGCCAGCCACTGCGCTGTGTTTGGCGGCACGAAATCCAGCACATGGAACGCCGCCGCCGCAAACAGGGCGAGCGCGATGTTGGTGGCGGGTCCGGCCAGCGCGACCCAGACCATGTCGATTCTCGGATTTTTAAGTGCCCGAAAATTCACCGGCACCGGCTTGGCGTAGCCGAACAGGAAAGGCGAATTCGACATCAGAAGTATTGCCGGCAACATCAGGGTACCGAAGGGGTCGATGTGCCGGAGTGGGTTGAAGCTGACGCGGCCGAGCTGCCAGGCGGTGTTGTCGCCGAAATGGTGCGCGACGAAGCCGTGGGCGGCTTCGTGAAAGGTGATGGCGATCAGAAGCGGCAAGACCCAGATCGATACGGTGTAGAGGGTGATGTTCACGGGTGCCTTGGTTGTTGACCAATTTGCTGGCTTAGCTCTGAATCGAGAACGATGGTCGAAAGCAGCTTAGTGGCGATTTTGCCCCATTCGGGTCAAGCGGAATCCTCAACTTTTCGCCAGGTGCGAAAAAAGAAAAACCCCGCTGGTGCAAGTCCGCGTGGACCAATTGCGCGGTTGAACATCCTCTCAAGGCCCTTCGAATGAGCCGCTCCCGCCGGGCGGACACGCGGCAAAGCTGGATCAATCCAATTTCCGGACGAGCAATCGGCGCGAATCGTTGACAAATTGCAGCCCATATTGAAGGTTCGATCCCTAGTCCGGGGATGCCGGCAGAATAGCCGAAGTCGATCCCCGCACCAGGAGATTGCAGGGATGGATCATGACGAAACCCTAAGCATTACCGAGATGCGCAAGCGCAAATTCGCATATCAAATCGGCATGTGTATCTCGACTGATGGGAATGCGATCGCCGACAACTACTTCGACACGTATTCGGATAATCTAAGTTATGAAGAGGCTTTCGAAGACCTCTTTAACGCAAAATATGTTGTTGATTTGATCAAGACCATTTGGAAGCCCGAGACGCCCTATAAGTTGCTTGACTGCGGCAGCGCAAATGGCCTGACCCTTAAGCAATTTGACAAACTTGGTGTCGAAGCTTGGGGCATCGAAAACAATGCGCACATGCATTCGAAAACCCCAGAAGAGTGGCGCGAACGAAACCTGCTTGGCGATGTGCTTAAAATGCCGTTCGAGGACGGATCGTTCGACTTTGTTTATGTCACCTGCCTTCCTTACCTTCCCGAAGAAAAGATCGATCAAGCTCTCAAAGAGTTGTTTCGGGTGTGTCGCACAGGAATGGTGTTCCAGGGTGTAACGACCGACATGACGGAGGAGGTAATTGAAGACTACATATTGTTTAGGGGCTTACAGACCTTCTGGACATTTTCAGAGTGGTCCGACGCCATCGTGCGCAACGGTTTCCAGTTTGCCGTTTCCAGCCCCGTTTTGCTTGATGAGCTTTGGCGCCTCGAACAGGAGACTGACGAGGACGACTGGAACTGGTATCCGAACAAGGAAAGCATGCGATATAGTTTTTTCAGCAAGCCATAAAGCGCGATGGCTTTAGGTCTAATCGCCATCGCGCTTTAGTTTATTGTTTGCGGATGATCTTTTCGGAAAACCGCTAAACACTTTTCCGGATCATGCGCTGGATCGAGCTAAATCTTTCGCAGACGCAGACCTTCGCCCGCCAAGAGCCTTCGATGACAACCTTACTCTGAACAATTGCCATTTCTGTTCGATGCCTGTCCGGCTCGGGCCTAGTACGTCGCCCTTCCGCCGGAAATGTCGAACACCGCTCCAGTGGAGAAGGAGCAATCTTCGGAAGCCAGCCACGCCACCATCGCTGCCAGCTCTTCCACCAGGACGAAGCGGTTTTTAGGAATCTTGGATAGCATGAAGTCGATGTGGGCTTGCGTCATCTGGTCGAAGATCGCGGTTTTCGCCGCGGCCGGTGTCACCGCATTGACCATGATGTTGTGCTGCGCCAGTTCCTTGCCGAGCGATTTCGTCAGCGCGATCAGGCCGGCCTTCGAGGCCGAATAATGCGCCGCGTTCGGATTGCCTTCCTTGCCGGCGATGGAGGCGATGTTAATGATGCGGCCATAGTTCTCTTTGATCATGACGGGCACAATCGCCTTGCAGCAGATGAAGGGGCCGTCGAGATTGATGCGCAGCACCTTTCGCCATTCGTCGAAATCGGTTTCCCACACCGTCTTGTTGACGCCGGCAATGCCGGCATTGTTGACGAGAATGTCGATCCTGCCGAACGCTCTCAGCGTCTCATCGCGGATTTTTTCCACCGCGGCAAGGTCGGATACATCGACCTTGAAGGCACTGACCCCGGCGCCGATTTCCCTTGCGGTCCGCTCGGCGAATGGCTGGTCGTGGTCCCAGATCGCGACGCTTGCGCCGGAGGCGACAAGGCGTTCGGTGATCGCGCGCCCAAAACCTTGCGCGCCGCCGGTGACGACAGCGCAGCGGCCGTTCAGATCGATCTTGTTCATGGTGCCGTTTCCTCGTTCCGAATTTTCTTGCCATCACTGCGAGCTAACGGGTCCGCGCAAGGCGCGGCCCGATGGCAGGCTCCGCGAAGCAATCCGGCGTCGATAATGAAGTCTGGATTGCTTCGTCGCTTGCGCTCCTCGCAAAGACGCTCGCAGTCTACAACTATAGCGTCCATCCGCCGTCGATGATGTGCGCAACGCCGGTCGTAAACGCGCTTTCGTCGCTGGAAAGATAAACCGCCAACGAAGCGATCTCTTCCGCCGTGCCGAGCCGTCCCATCGGCTGCCGTGACACGAACATCTCGCGCCCTCCCGAACCCGCGGCTGCCGCACGCTGCAGCATCGACGGCGTCTCGATCGTGCCGGGGCAGATGCAATTACAACGTATGCCCCGGGTGATGAAATCCACCGCAACCGCGCGGGTCAAGGCCGCGACCGCAGCCTTGGTCGCACCGTAGACGTAGCGGTTGGGGGCGGCCTTGAACACGCCGGCAGCCGAGGAGATGTTCACGATCGAGCCATGTCCTTGCTCCAGCATGCCCGGCAGAAAGGCCCGGATCGTCCGGTGCATCGACTTGACGTTGAGATCGAACGAGAAATCCCAGTCGTCATCGGAACAGTCGAGCGCCGTGCCGTGGTGCACGAAGCCTGCCGCGTTCAACAGGATGTCGATGTTTCCCACGCGCCTGGCGATCGCTCCGACCGCAGAGGTGTCGCGAACATCGAGCCTTGCGACGTCCTTGATGCCTTCGCCAGCCAGCGCCGCGAGACCTTTTTCGTCGATATCGCTGGCAAACACGGTTGCACCTTCGCGCGCAAAGGCGATCGCCGAGGCTCGGCCAATCCCCGCCGCGGCAGCGGTCACGAATGCACGTTTGCCTTTCAGACGGTCTGACATTTTCTTTTCCTTAAGTCCTGGGATCAAATTTGTTCGTCATTGCGAGCGCAGCGAGGCAATCCAGAGGTCGAGTGGCTGGATTGCTTCGTGGCTTTGCTCCTCGCAATGACGGCGATCGGCTAGTGATTATCCCTCGCCACACCGACGGTGCCGGCGATGTCGTGATAGCGCGTGGCGAACTCCATGCAGGCTCCGCTGGCTTGCTGGCCGACGGTCGAGCGGTAGAGTTCCTGCCAGGGCGTCTGGCTCGCCGGGTAGGGGAAGCCGCCCCTGGCTTTCAATTCGGCGCGCCGCTTCTTCATCTCGTCATCGGAAATCAGGATGTTCGCACTTCCCTTGTTGAGGTCGATGCGAACCTTGTCGCCGGTCTTGAGGATGGCGAGCCCGCCGTCGGCGGCGGC
>Ga0306920_100012113_pt1 | contig 11687 bp, 11 predicted proteins | sample flu12Cox44000170_FD_204666 | JGI IMG/M metagenome (GOLD analysis project Ga0306920, IMG submission 204666) | Lab enrichment of tropical soil microbial communities from Luquillo Experimental Forest, Puerto Rico - flux4day.12C.oxic.44.000.170 (v2)... | ecosystem: Environmental > Terrestrial >...
GGCCGGGGGCGGTCAGCCACGGTTGGTCGGCTCACCGGCCACCATCAGCCACGGTTGGTCGGCTCACCGGCCGCCAGCGACGCCTTGTGGAGCACGTTGGCGGCGAGGCGCATGTGGGCGGCGTCGACCAGCTTGCCGTCGCGCCCGATGGCACCGACGCCCTCGGCCTCCGACCGGCGGTAGACGTCCATCGCCTCCCGGGCCTCGGCGATCTCGGCGGGCGTCGGCGAGAACACCTCGTTGGCGATCGGCACCTGGCCGGGGTGGATGGCCCACTTGCCGTCGAACCCGAGCAGGCTGGCCTGGACGGCCGAGCGCCGGTAGCCGTCGGGGTCCTGGTAGGCCGGGAAGGGGGCGTCGATGGCGTCGATCCCCGCCACCCGGGCCGCGGTCACGACCTGGACGCGGGCGTAGTGCCAGAAGTCCCCGGGGTACTCGCTGACGGGGTCGAAGTTGCCGTCGACCCGTGCCCGCTGCGACGCCGAGAGGTCGCCGGCGCCGAAGATCAGCGCCTCCAGGCGCGGGCTCGAGCGGGCGATCTCGACGGCGTTGGCCAGCCCCTCGGCGTCCTCGATGAGCACCTCGAGTCCGATCCGCCGGGCCAGGCCCAGCTTGGCCTCGAGCTGGGTGAGCAGCACGTCGACCCACCACACGTCGCGCCCGGCGCGCGCCTTGGGGACGATGAGCACGTCGAGCGCGTCGCGCGCGCCGGTCACCACCTCGATGATGTCGGCGTGGCACCACGGCGTGTCGAGGCCGTTGACCCTGACCGCACGGAGCGTCCGGCCCCAGTCCTCCCCCGTCAGGGCGGCCACGGCGATGTGACGGGCCTCCTCCTTGGCCGACGGCGCACACGCGTCCTCGAGGTCGAGGAACACGAGGTCGGCCCCCGAGCCCGCCGCCTTGCGGCACATCCGCTCGTTGCTGGCCGGGGTCGCCAGCTCGGAGCGGCGGGCGCGCGGCCCCGGTGCGGCGGCCGCCATCAGATCACCCCGTCGGCGCGCAGGGCGGCGATCCGCTCGGGGCTCAGGCCGAGGAGACCGCCGTACACCGCGTCGTTGTCGGCCCCGAGGGCGCGCCCGAGGTGCTCGACCCGGCCGGGCGTGTCGCTGAGCACGGCCACCGGTGCCTGCACGGTCACCGGACCCAGGTCGGCGTCCTCGACCTCGACGAACGACCCGCGCGCGCGGAGGTGCTCGTCGGCCCGCAGCTGCTGGGCGTCGTAGACGGGCGCGGCTGCCACCTCGGCGGCTTCGAAGACCTTCATCGCCTCGGCCAGGCTGCGGCCCCGGATCCACCCGGCCACCAGCTCGTCCACCTCGAGCGCCCGGGCCCTCCGCCGCAGCGGGTCGACGTAGTCGGGATTGTCGGCCAGCTCGGGCCGCCCCACGGCGCGGAACAACCGCCCGGCGATGCTGGGCGACGCGCTGGAGATGGCGATCCACTGGTCGTCGGCCGTCCGGTAGGCGTTGCGCGGGGCGCTGGCATCGAGGCGGTTGCCGACGCGGCGGGGGACGACGCCGAGCTGGTCGTAGGCGAGCGTGGCCGATTCGATCAGGCGCGCCAGGGGCTCGATGAGGTTGACGTCCACGAGCTGCCCCTCACCCCCGTGGAGGTCGCGGTGGTAGAGGGCCATCATCACGGCCGACGTGGCGGCGTAGGCGGCCACCCCGTCGGCCAGCATGAACGGCGGCAGGGTGGGCGGCCCGTCGGGCTGGCCGGTGAGATGGGCGAAGCCGCTCATGGCCTCGGCAAGCGTCCCGTAGCCGGGGCGGTCGCTGGCCGGGCCGCCGCGCCCGTAGCCGGTGACGTGCAGCATCACCACGCGGCGGTGGCGGGCGTGGACCGATTCGTAGTCGACGCCCCAGCGGGCGAGGGCGCTCGGGCGGTTGCCGACGATCAGCACGTCGCTCAGGTCGAGCAGGTCGTGGAACAGCTCCTGGCCTTCAGGCCGGCGCAGGTCCAGGGTGACGCAGCGCTTGTTGCGGCTGACGCTCTTCCACACCAGCCCGATCCCGTCGCGGCTGTCGCCCCAGGTGCGCATGGGGTCGCCCGAACCCGGCTGTTCGACCTTGATCACGTCGGCTCCGAACTCGCCCATCATGGTGGCCGCGATCGGGCCGGCCGCCAGCGTGGCCGCCTCCACCACGCGCACCCCGTCGAGCGCCCCGGCGCGGTCAGCCTTCTGGGGCTCAGCCACGCCGAGCCTCGGGGCGGGGGATGCCCAGCGTGTCGCGCAACGTCGTGCCTGGGTAGCGGTCGCGGAACACGCCCCGCCGCTGGAGCTCGGGCACCACCATGCGCACGACGTCCTCGTAGGCCCCCGGCACGTGCGTGGCCGCGATCACGAAGCCGTCGCAGGCCTCGCCCTCGAACCACTCGTGCATCTGATCGGCGACGTCGGCCCCGGTCCCCACGAAGCGCGGACCCTGGAGCAGCGTGGCCCGGTGGCCGGCGAGGTCGGACAGCGTGACCTGCCGGCCGCCGATGTGCTGGCGGAGGTTCTGCACGAGGCCCCGGACCCCCGACACCGAGGCGATGAGCTCGTCGGTGATCGGCGCGTCCAGGGCCATGCCGGAGAAGTCGTAGTTCATCAGCTCCGAGAGCAGCGTCAGCGACGCTCGCGGGTCGACGAGGTCGTGGAGCAAGACCTGCTCGCGCTCCTCGGCCTGGGCACGCGACTCCCCGACCACGGTGTAGGCCATCGGCAGCATCTTGACCGCGTCGGGGTCGCGCCCGAGCACGGCGATGCGCTCCTTCTGGTCCTTGTAGTGCGACCGGGCGATGTCGATGTCGGGATCGCCGGTGAAGATGAGCTCCGCCCACGTCGCCGCGAAGTCACGGCCGCGTCCCGACGAGCCGGCCTGGAGCAGGACGGGACGGCCCTGCGGTGACCGGGGCACCGTGAGCGGGCCCCGGACCTCGAACCACCGCCCCTGGTGGTTGAGCTCGTGGACCTTGTCGGGGTCGGCGAAGCGACCGGCCGGCCGATCCAGCACGAGGGCGTCGTCGTCCCAGGAGTCCCACAGCCCGGTGGTGGCCACCATGAACTCGTCGGCCCGGTCGTAGCGCTCGTCGTGGTCGAGGTGCTCGGCGAAGCCGTAGTTCTGCGCCTCGCTGTCGTTGATCGACGTCACCACGTTCCAGGCCGCTCGCCCGCCGGAGAGGTGGTCCAGGGTGGCGAAGGTCCGCGCCACGTGGAACGGCGTGTAATAGGTCGTCGAGTACGTCGCCCCCAGCCCGATCGAACGGGTCGCCCCCGCCACCACGCCGAGCACGACGCTGAGATCCAGCTTGACCGGCCGGGCCCCGAGCCGCACGGCGTCGGCGACCGAGCCGGCGTAGATGCCGGGCATGGCCAGCCGGTCGTCGAAGAACATGAGGTCGAAGCAGCCCTCCTCGAGCGTCCGCCCGAGCTTCTGGTAGTAGGCCGACGTCAGGAAGCCGTGCTCGGTGGCGGGGTGGCGCCAGGACCCGGCGTAGACGGTGGTGCTGCCCGCCTGCATGAAGCCCACGAGGGACATCCGGCGCCCGGGCACGGGGACCACGCCGTCACACCACCGGCTCGACCACGACGTCGAGGGCTGCCGCCCCGCTGTCGGGGACACGCGGCTGGCGCCACACCTCGACCGGGAACGACACGTTGACGAGCGAGTAGCTCAACCACAGCAGGCGGGTGGCGTCCTCGGGGAGGGCCCGCAGCTCGAAGCCGTCGAGGTAGTCGATGATCTCCCCGAGGCGGGGGAAGGCGCCGTCGTAGAAGGCCTGGAGCTCGTCCATCGAGCTGGACAGGCGCCGGGCGTACCGCTCGCGCTCGGTGGCCAGCGCCCAGCCGGCGAACGGCTCGAGGTCGGCGAACGACGCGGGGAACAACGCAGGGGGCGATGCGGGGGGCGATGCGGGCGACGGCGCCGTCACGACGCCGCCGGCACGGCCGTTGAGACACGGGCGGTGGCATCGGCCGCGCCGGGCCCGGCCTGGTACTCGGACACGTAGCGCCCCGCGGTCGCGTGCAGGTGGCGCAGGAGGATCTCCTGGTCGTTGAGCGGGAACTCGGTCACGGCTCTCGACTCCAGCATGGTCTGGGTGGCCTCGAGCGTGTTGCCGTCCTGCAGGGCGTACTCCTTGAACGTGACCGCGGCCAGCTCCTGCGCCAACCGCTCGCGTGCGCTGGTCGGAGGGACGAAGCACAGCGTCCCCTCGAACACGTGCTGGTTGTAGGCGGTGGGCCAGTAGTGGTACGTGAGGTACCAGTTGGTCGACCAGATCAGCACCATGAAGTTGGGGAAGAAGTGGAACGAGTCGACGCCCCACACGCGGCTGCGGGCCGGGTTGACCGCGGGTGGGAGCTCGATGTCGATGGGGCGGTCCCACGGCCCGAACAGCCCGCTGCGCAGCACGCGCTCGATCGGCTTCACCATGTTGATGTCCTTCGGCGGCGACATGCCGCCCCATGACGACACCATCCCGTGCGGGCCGTCGAGCTGGTACGAGAGGCCCTCGAAACCGACGTTCTGGAGCTTGCGTGACTCGTCGGCCACAGCCTGTCGCGCGTGCAGCACGGGGGCGTGGTAGAACTCGGCGAAGGCGTCGATGAACAGCTTCCAGTTGCTGCCGACGAGGGCGCGGTACTTGAACACCTGGGTCATCCGGTCGAACGGATATCCCTCGAGTCCGGCTCCGAGCTCACCGAGGTACGACCGCAGCGGTGTGGTGTTGGTGGCGTCGAGGTTGACGAAGACGAAGCCCTCCCAGGTTTCGACCTGCACGGGGACGAGGCCGTAGGCGGCGCGGTCGAGGTCGAAGAACTCCGGCTCCTGCTGCACGAAGGCCAACTCGCCGTCGAGCCCGTAGCGCCACCCGTGGTACTTGCAGGTGAACTGGCGGCACGACCCGGCCGTCTCCTCCCCCGGGTAGTCCTGCCAGACGAGCTTGTTGCCGCGGTGGCGGCACATGTTGTGGAAGGCGTGCAGCTCACCGGCCGCGTCCCGCACGACCACGACCGACGTGCGCGCCGCCTGGATCTCGCGGGTGAAGTAGCTCCCCGTCCGGGGCAGCTGCTCCACCCGCCCCACGTTGAGCCACGTGCGGGCGAAGATCGCCCGGCACTCGAGCTCGTGGTGGGCGGGCGAGATGGAGTCCTCGTACGACACCGGGCCGGTGCCGAGGTGGGGGTAGTGCTCGGTCCACGATCCCTCGGCGGGCTTGGGGAAATGGGGCATCGAGGTCGTCCTCCCTCGGCGACGGGCGCCTGCGGCGCACCGATGATATCAAACCTCTCGAAAATGAGAAGCATCTTTCCGCTTCAGATCGTCATCGATCTCCACGCCGAACGAGCGGAAGGCCATGGCCAGCGTCTCGTAGGCGCCCACGGTGAACACCAGGTCCATCAGCTGCTGCGCGTCCAGCTCCTCGCCGAGGGCGGCCCACGTCGCCGCGCTGATCTCCGCCACGGAGATGAGCTCGTCCACGGCCCGGACGAGCAGCCGGTCGAGGGGGTCGAGGCCGGGGGCGTCGGGCCCCTCGGCGATGGCGGCGACCTCCGCCGGCGCCAACCCGGCGTCGCCCGCCAGCACCGCGTGCTGCGCCCACTCGTAGTCGGAGTGCCGCAGCGCCGCCACCCGCAGCACCAGCAGCTCGCGCTGGCGCGGGCTGAGGGTGGTGGCGAACAGCACGTGGCCGTTGAACGTGTTGAACGCCTGCGTCAGCGCCGGGTGGTGGGCCAGCGTCCCCAGCGCGTTGAGGCCCTTGGGGCGCGAGGGATCGCGGGGCGGATAGGGGTGGCGGGGCACGGGCGGCTGGATGGCGGCCATCGCCGCCCGCATCTCGGGCGGCCATTCCGACGTCGGCAGCGGGTCGATGCGGGCCACGTCAGGTGTTGCGCCCGCCGTTGACGCCGATGACCTGGCCGGTGATGTAGCTGGCCTCGTCGCGGACCAGGAACGCGCAGGCAGCGGCGATGTCCTCGGGCCGGCCGATCCGGCGCACCGGCGTGGTGGCGGCGTTGGCGTCGACGCCCTCGCCGAGGAGGCCCCTGGCCTCGGCCTTGCGCAGCATGGGCGTGTCGATGAACCCGGGCGGGATGGTGTTGACGGTGATGCCCCGGGGGGCGAGCTCGAGGGCCAACGCCTTGGTGAACCCGATGACGCCCGCCTTGGCCGCCACGTAGTGCGTCATCAGCGGTTGCCCACTGTGGGCGCTCGACGAGGAGATGTTGACGATGCGGCCCCACCTGGCTTCGAGCATGTCGGGGACGGCGGCCTGGCAGCAGCTGAAGGTCCCGGTCAGGTTGACGGCGAGGATCCGGTCCCACTTGTCGGGGGTGATGTCGAGGAAGCGGTCGAAGCCGTCGAGCCCGGCGCAGTTGACGAGGACGGTGGCGGCGCCCAGCTCCCGCCTCACGCGCTCGATGCCGGCGTCGATCTGCGGGCGGTCGGTGACGTCGACCTCCACGCCCAGGGCGGTGCCACCCGCCGCCGTGATCTTGGCCGCGGCGGCGTCGGCGGACCCGGCGTCGCGGTCGAAGACGGCGACGGCGCACCCCTCGGTCGCCAGCCGCGCGCCGATGGCGAGGCCGATCCCCGACCCGCCGCCGGTGACGACGGCGGTCCGCTCCGGCCCGCTCACCGGCGGGCCTCCGGTGCCGGCCGCCGGGTCGTGCTGGGTCTGTCCACGCCCCCTCCTCCGTCCGCGCTCCGGACGCTCGGAGTATCGCGCCGTCGAGGACGTACTCGCCAGCCCCGTTGTCAGGTTTGGAGAGCTTTATTATCGTCTACGTTTATGGCGATCTCGCCTGACCCGGTCCGGCGCCATGCCCCGGGTCCCCCGTCCGGCCACGGCTTCCACCCCCTCCGGGTCCGCGCCGTGGAGTGGGAGACCGACGAGGCCGCCACCCTGGTCCTCGACGTGGCCCCCGAGCTGGGCCCCGCCTACCGGTACACGGCCGGGCAGTTCCTCACCTTCCGGGTGTGGATCGACGGGCAGCCGCACCTGCGGTCGTACTCGATGTCCTCGTCGCCCGCCGTCGACCCCGACCTGAAGGTCACCGTCAAGCGGGTGCCCGGCGGGGTGGTGTCCAACTGGCTGCTCGACACCCTGGCCGCCGGAGACGCCCTCGAGGCGACCGCTCCGGCGGGGGTGTTCTGCCTCGGGTCGGGCCGCGGCGACGTGGTCGCCTTCAGTGCGGGGAGCGGGATCACGCCCGTCATCTCGATCGTCAAGGCGGCGCTGGCGACCACGCCCCGGCGCGTGCACCTGCTCTACGCCAACCGCGCGCCGGAGGCTGTCATCTTCGGGGACGAGCTGACCGCCCTCGTCGAGCGCTGGCCCGGCCGCCTGCGGGTCGTCCACCGCTACGACGTCGAGCACGGGTTCGTCGACGCCTCGACCGTCCGCAGCTTCCTCGGCGACGTCGGCGGGGCGGAGTACTTCGTGTGCGGACCGGCGCCGTTCATGGAGGTGGTCGAGGGGGCGCTGCACGGTGCGGGGGTCGGCGCCGGGGACATCCACCTCGAGCGCTTCACCCCGGACGACGCCCCGCCGCCGCCCCCCGAGCCGGACGAGGCGGCCGCCGCCCGGCTCACCATCGAGCTGGGCGGCCGGGTCGCCACCCTCGAGCACCGGCCGGGCACCACGGTCCTCCAGGCCGCCCGGCAGCTGGGGCTGGCGCCGCCGTTCTCGTGCGAGTCGGGCAACTGCGCCACGTGCATGGCCAAGGTGGTCGAGGGCAGTGTGGTGATGCACGCCAACAACGCCCTGACACCGGAGGAAGTCGAGGAGGGCTGGGTGCTCACCTGCCAGGCTGTCCCCACCACCTCGTCGGTGCGGATCGTCTACGACCCGGAGGAGGCATGACCGTGGAGCAGGCCAGGACAGAGGACGTGATCGAGATCGAGCAGCTGCTCGCCCGCTACGCGCTCGGGATGACCAAGGACGACGTCGAGGCGGTCATCGACACGTTCACCTCCGACGGGTCCTACGCCGCCTTCGGTGACACGTACGCGCTCCCCGACTTCCCGGCGCTGGTCGCCGCCGCGCCCAAGGGCCTGTTCATGGTCGGCCCCCCCGTCCTCCGGCTCGACGGTGACGCCGGCACCGGCGAACAGCCGCTGTGCTTCGTCGAACAGACCAACCACGCCATGCGGATCGGGTGGTACACGGACACGTACCGGCGCACGCCGGCCGGGTGGCGGCTCCACACCCGGAGGATGACCTTCCTCCGCCGCAGCGGGGCCCGCGACTCCGGCAAGGCGCACGACCCGACGCGTCCGGCGCCGACGGCGGGCTGATGGAGCTCGGCGAGTTCCGCCGGTCGCTGGACGGCTGGCTCGACGGGCACGCCGCCGCGCTCGCACCCGCCTATCCCGGCGCCGGCACGCTCGACCAGCAGGTCGAGCAGCTCAACAAGGTCAAGCGCCTGGCCTACGACGCCGGGTGGATGCGGTGGGGCTGGCCCGAGCGCGTCGGCGGGCTCGGTGGCTCGACGTTGCTGCGGGCGTATCTCGGCGAGGCGCTGGCCACGCGCGACCTGATCGAGTCGGGCCTGTACTCGCTCACCGAGGTGCTCGCGCCGACGATGATCGACTACGCCCGCCCGGGCCTGGCCGCGGCGATGGTCCCGAGCCTGCTGCGGGGGGACGAGACGTGGTGCCAGGGCTTCTCCGAGCCGGGGACGGGCAGCAACCTCGGCTCGCTCTCGTGTCGTGCCGTCCGGGCGCCGGGCGGTTGGACGGTGACCGGCCAGAAGGTGTGGACGAGCCTGGCGCAGTACGCGCAGCGGTGCGTGCTGCTCACGCGCACCGGCTCGGTCGAGTCGGCCCACAAAGGGATCACCGCCCTCTTCGTCGACATGGACGCGCCGGGCATCACCGTGCGCCCGATCGGGGCGATGCACGGGGTCGAGGAGTTCTGCGAGGTGTTCTTCGACGACGTCACCGTGCCCGAGGAGCGCACGCTCGGGGAGGAGGGGCAGGGCTGGTCGGTCGCCATGGACATCCTCCCCTACGAGCGCAGCACGTCGCTCTGGCACCGCGGCGCCTATCTGCACCGGCGCCTGCGGGAACTGGTCGACACGGCGGCCGACGGCGCCATCGATGCGGGCGCGCTCGGCGACGTGACCCTGTCCGTCTACGCCTTCCGGGCCCGCTCGCGCGCGACCCAGTACCGCCTCGACTCGGGGGGCCATCTCGGGGCCGAGACGTCGATCGACAAGGTGCTGCTGGCGTCGGCCGAGCAGGCGCTCTTCGACCTGGCCCTCGACGCCATTCCCCGCGAGATCACGGTGTCCGACGATCCGTGGGACGTCCGGTGGCGGCGCGACTACCTGTACTCGAGGGCGGCGACGATCTACGGGGGCAGCGCCGAGATCCAGCGCAACATCATCGCCCGGCGGCTGCTCGACCTCGGGGACGACCGGTGATGGACGCGGCCGAACGCGACCTGTTCGCCGGGAGTGTCCGCACCGCGCTGGAGCGCCACGCCGGCGCCGGGCTGGCCGCCGCGCTCGCCGACGTCGGGTGGGCCGACGCGCTCGACGCCGACGCGGCGAGCGCGGTGTCGACCCTGTTCGATCTGCAGGGCCGGGCCGGGGTCACCTCGCCCGCGCTGGACGACGTGATCGTCGGCGCCCTGGGCGCCGCGACCGGTGCGGGGGTCGTGCTGCCCGCGCTCGGCACGTGGTCGCCACCGGGTGCGCTGAGCGATGGCCGCGTGGCGGTGCGCGGGGTGGTCTCCGCCGCGGGGGCGGGCGCAGCGGTCGTGCTGGTGGCGGTGGACGACCGCCGGGCCCACGCAGTTGCCACCCGCGACCTCGAGCTGGAACCGATCGGGGGCGTCGATCCCGCCTCCGGCCTCGTCCACGTACGCGGGCAGGCCGCGCCCTCCGCCGCCGTCGACGTGGACTGGCCGGCGGCGGTGGCGGCCGGGCGCCTCGCCCTCGCCCACGAGCTCATCGGGGCGTCCCGGGCCATGCTCGAGCTGGCCCGCGAGCACGCCCTGCAGCGGGTGCAGTTCGGCCGGCCGATCGCCATGTTCCAGGCCGTCCGCCACCGGTTGGCGGAGACGCTGGTGGCGATCGAGGCGGCCGACGCCGTCGTCTCGGCGGCGTGGGAGGACCCGACGGCGTCCTCGGCCGCCATCGCCAAGGCCATGGCCGGCCGGGCCGCCCGCACGGCCTCGCGCCACTGCCAGCAGGTGCTGGCCGGCGTCGGGTTTACCACCGAGCACCCGTTCGAGGGCTACGTCCGGCGCGTGCTCGTGCTCGACCAGCTGCTCGGCTCGACGCGCGCGCTCACGGCCGAGCTGGGACGTGCCATGATCGGCGAGCGGGCCCTCCCGCCCCTGCTGCCGTTGTAGAGCTCGATGGTGCGCGCGGCCCGGCCTACTGGACCGGGTCGAACTCCAGATGCAGACGGCGCAGGCCGCGCAGGATGTAGGTGGGGACGTACTGGTACCGGCGGGCGTCGGGCGGGCCGTGCTCCCGCTCGGAGATGCGGATGTCGGCCGTGCGCGCCAGCAGACGCTCGACGGCCACCCTCGCCTCGGCGCGGGCCAGCGGCCCGCCGGGGCACGAGTGGATGCCGCGTCCGAAGGTCAGGTGCTCGCGCGCGTTGGCGCGGTCGACCTTGAACTCGGCCGGGTCGGCGAACCGGCGGGGGTCGCGGTTGGCCGCGCCGTTGAGCACCATGACGGTGGTGCCGGCCGGGATGTCCACGCCCCCGACGACCGCCGGCACGCGGGCGAGGCGGAAGTCGCCCTTGACCGGGCTCTCGATCCGCAGCGCCTCCTCGACGAACCCGGGCACGAGCGCCGGCTCCTCGCGCAGGCGCGTCTGGAGGTCGGGACGCTCGCCCAGCACCTGCAGGGCGGCGCCAAGCAGCCGCACCGTGGTCTCCTGGCCGGCCGCGAACAGGTTGGCCGCCACCCGCACCACGTCGATGACGTCGGGCAGCGAGCCGTCGGGGAACGTCGCCGTCGCCATGCCCGTCAGCACGTCGCGGCGGGGCTGGCGCCGGCGGTCCTCGATGTAGGTGGTGAACTGGTCGTACAGGAACTCGAGGGGGTGGTGCGCGAGCGTCTCCTTGCCCGTGCTGCTCCCGAGTGCCTGCTCGGCGCGGGACCGACCCTGGAGCCGCTCGCGGAACAGCTCCCGATCCTCCTCCGGCACGCCGAGCAGGTCGGCGATGACCAGCAACGTGTAGGGCCCGGCGAACTCGCCGATGTACTCGCACTCCCCCTTGGCCAGGAACTCGTCCAGCTGGCGGTCGGCCAGCCGCCACATGAAGGCCTCGTTCTCCCGCAGCCGCTTGGGCGTGAGCAGGCGCATGAGCAGGGCGCGGTGGTCGCGGTGCTTGGGCGGGTCGAACGTGGGCAGCTGGTCGCTCATCGGCAGCTCGTCGCGGTGCTGCTCGATGAGCCGGCTGACATCGTCTCCCTCGAGCGGGACGGGGAAGCCGGGGAACGGTCCGGTGACCGAGTTGCACGAGGAGAACGTGGCCACGTCCTGGTACACGGCGCACGCCTCGTCGTAGCCCGTGATCATCACCACGCCGTGGTGCGGCTCGCGCTGCACGGGGCACCGCTGGCGGAGCTCGTCGAAGTACGGGTAGGGATCGGCCACGACCGACCGGTCGCGGAAGAAGTCGATGCTGTCGGATTCCCCCACGGCTAACCCTTCTTCTCTCTGGTGT
>Ga0306920_100012115_pt1 | contig 11686 bp, 7 predicted proteins | sample flu12Cox44000170_FD_204666 | JGI IMG/M metagenome (GOLD analysis project Ga0306920, IMG submission 204666) | Lab enrichment of tropical soil microbial communities from Luquillo Experimental Forest, Puerto Rico - flux4day.12C.oxic.44.000.170 (v2)... | ecosystem: Environmental > Terrestrial >...
TGTGAAGGATGTGCTGGTGACCACAGAAGTAGATTGCGTGGTGATGCTCGATCGCATCCCAGAATGCTTTTTGGTTCTCCGCGTCCGCATCGAACCCGGCCTTCTTCTCGCCACCCTTCAAGTTGTAGGTATACGCCGGGCGATGACCGAATACGAAGCTGCGCAGAACGCCGCGCTTTTCCGCCGCCGCCAGATCGGCTTCGAGCCAATGCGCGGGTGCGCGCGAATCCTGCCCGACCGCATCGCTGTTGATCACGGCGAAGTGCAGGCCTTTGGCATCGAAGCTGTAGCTGAGCTGCGTCTGATCGCTCGCGTTACCGTCGCTGTCTTGGGTGGGATGATTGACCGGATCGAAAGCCTGCGGGGCCACGCCGACCGCGTGCTCGAAACGCGCTGCATCGAGAATGAGATCGCCCATATTCTCGCGCCAGAGCTGCTCGTTCTCGGCGCGCGCGAGCTTGGGCTGCCCCTTGCCGTCGGCGCGCTGCGTCTCGTGATTGCCCGGCACGGGCACCACATAAGTGCCGTGTTCGATCAGGCTCGCGATCATGCCGCGCCAGTAAGCGTACTCGCGCTCGATCAGCGCCTTGTCGGCGCTGTAACCCATGATCATGTCGCCGTTGAAGAACACGAGCTGCGGCGACTGCGCGCGGATGCCTTCGACGATCTGCGCGAAAACCGGCGTGTTCTGCAGCCAGCGTCGATCTTGCGCGGATTCGGCCGCGTCTGGCTCGGCGCGCGAATCACCGAGCGTGGCGAAGGTCAGAATCGGTGTGTCAGCGGTCGCTGCGTGCGCCTTCGTCGCAGCGAGCGAGGCGCTCGCGCTGGCGCCGAGCATGAGCGCAACGCAAAGATGCGCGCGTGAAATCGAAAAGTGAATTTTGTGCATGCGGCCATCCTAGCCGCCGTCATGTTTCAGTTTGAAGAAGGCCTAATGGCCGCAGCGTCTCACGCCTTTTTCAGAAAGCACACCTTGAGCACCAGGCCTTTGATCTTTTCCGAATTGCCCTCGATGTGCTCGCTGTCGCCGTCGACGAGGCGAATATTGCGGATCACCGTGCCCTGCTTCAGCGGAATCGACGATCCCTTCACCTTCAAATCTTTGATCACGACGACGCTGTCGCCGCTCGCGAGCACGTTGCCGTTGACGTCGCGCACGACGGCGCCGGCGTCCTCGGACTCAGTCGCCGCAACGATCGGCCACTCATGCCCGCAGTCGGCGCAGACGTAGTTCGCGCCGTCGGGATAGGTATTCTCCATCGCGTATAGCGGGCAGGCAGGGATTTCGGACATCGATGACGCACTCGTGCTGTGAGTGCGTAATTGTACGCGATCGATGCGAGACGGAGTTACGCGTAGGCTTGCTGCTGCAGCAATGCTTCCACCTCAGCGCGTGTCGGCAGCGCAGCGAAAGCGCCGTGCCGGGTCACCGTCAATGCGCCGCACGCGGCTGCGAAGCGCAGCACCTGCGCCCACGCCGCATCGTCACGCAGCAGCGCATCGAAGCGTGCGACGCTGATATCGCGTTCGATCAGTTGGATGAGCAGTCCACCGACGAAGGCATCTCCCGCCGCGGTGGTGTCGACCGCTTGCACCGCGAATCCCGACACGGATCCTGCGCCCGCGCGGGTATACCAGCGCACGGGTGCGGCACCGTCGGTGACGACGACTGCTCGCGCGGTCTTGAGCAGTTCCTGGAGCACCGCACTTTCACCGGCATCGCGCTCGGCCAAGTAATGCAGTTCATTCGCCGCCAGCTTGACCAAATCCGCCGCGCGCAATGCTTGCCACAAGCGCGGCAACGGATCGAGGTCGCGCGGCCACAACGGTGTGCGCAGATTGAGGTCGATGCTCACGAGCGCCCCCGCGGCGCGCGCACGCGCCATGCCGTCGAAGGTTGCCCGCGCGATGTGCGATTCGGTCAGCGAGTTGCTGCACACATGAAAGATGCCCGCGGCAGCGAAGCAGGCGTCGCGGAAGTGTTCGGGACGAAACAGCAGATCGGCCGCGGGCGGACGATAGAAGCTGAAAGAGCGCTCGCCGTGCGCATCGAGAGCGACGAATGCCAGCGCGGTCTTCGCCTCGTCGGTGCGCACGACGTAATGCGTCCCGACCCCGGCGAATTGCAGCTCTTCGAGCAGGAAGTCGCCGAACATATCGGCGCCGAGCATGCCGACGAATTCGCTGCGACCGCCGAGGTGCGCGACCGCGACGGCCGCGTTTGCAGGCGCGCCGCCCGCGTGCTGCAAAAACATCGGCGTCGCATCCGCGGCGCGATCCGGACTGGCGAGAAAGTCGATTAACGCTTCGCCGAAGCAGACGATGGATTTCACGTGCTCAACTTTCCCTGATCGGCAACGCGGGACGCGTGCAGCATCGCATACCTCGGATACACGCGACCCAAGTGCGGTTGCATAGCGAGCGACGAGCCGTGTTGCATGGATGATTTAGAACGATTCAATTTATGATTGTGCCTCACGACATCAATTCCGTCCACACCGCAGTGCAGCATGCATGGTGTCTGGTTGCGTGTTATCGTCGCCGCGCTTTAGAACGATCTAAATTTAGCACGACACAAGCTTCAACACAGCTCCATCCACTTTTCCCCGGGGATTCATGCATGTCTCAACTAACGCTACGCCGCAATGCGCTCACCAGCGCACTCGCCTTCACCCTTGTTGCGCCTGCTGCCGCTTTCGCACAGGCCGCACCTGACCAATCCAACGACAAGTCGAACACGCAGGAACTCGAAAAAGTCACCGTCACCGGATCGCGCATCAAGCGCGTCGAGATCGAAGGCGCGGCGCCAGTCGTCACGCTCACGGCAGAAGACATCAAGCGGCAAGGATTCTCGACGGTGATCGAGGCTCTGCAGTCGCTGACCCAGGTCGGCCTGAACCCACAGCCGGATGTACTGTACGGCTCGCACGCGCCAGGCGCCAAGCCGCTCAACCTGCGCATGATCGGTAGCGGCCGCAGTCTGCTGCTGGTCAACGGTCGCCGCGTCGCCGACTACCCTGAGCCGGCGGGCGGTCAGAGCAACTTCTCCAACTACGGCAATATTCCCGCAGCGGCGATCGACCGTATCGAAGTCCTCGCCACCGGTGCGTCGGCGATCTACGGCTCCGATGCGGTCGCAGGCGTCATCAACATTATCCTCAAGAAGAACTTCCAGGGCGACCAAGTCTCCGTGCGCGGCGGCGGCACTGAACTCGGCGGCGGGAGCTTCAACGATTTCCAGTGGGTAGGAGGTAAAAGCGGCGACAACTGGAGCGTGACCTACGCACTCGAGAACTTCCGGCGCAAACCGATCACCGGCAACGACCGTCCGTTCATGGATTCGAGCACCGACAAACCCAAGCCGATCTGGAGCGACTACGACCGCGCGGCGGGCAGTCCGGTCGAGGGCATCGGCATTCGCATGATCGATGGCGAAACCGGCAAGCGCATCGCGCCGCCGAACGGCGCTGCGACCTGTGACCAGTTCTGGGGCTTCAACTACTACCATCGGCAGACCTATACGCGTACTGGCCTGGGTCAGGGCACGCTCAACGACCGCGGCTATCAGTGCGGTCAGCTCAACGACTTCGGCGCCAACACGCTCGACAACGGCAACAACAACCAGCACGGCTACGTCTACGGCACGTGGAATTTCAGCAACGATCTGCAGGCGTTCGGCAGCCTCGCCGTGTACGAAACCAAGACCACGCACCAGACCGACGCGCCGTTCGTCGACCTGCTCAGCGACAGCACCTGGTTCGATCCGGGCATGAAGAGCGCCGCCCACCCGAACGGCACCTATGCGCTCAGCGCAATCCGCGTATTCACGCCGGCCGAAGTCGGCAGCTGGGACGACTACCGCAATCACACGCGCGATCGCTACATCGAATTTACGGGCGGTCTGCGCGGCCGCGTGCTCGATCGCTTCGACTGGGAGGCTTCGGTCGGCCGTTCGCAGGACCACACGCACGAAAGCTATCTGCAGCTGCTGCCGGGGCCGGTCAACGACTTCTTCCTCGGACCGCAGCTCGGCACGCTGGACGACGGCACGCCGATCTACAAGCTCGATCAGCAGAAGTGGTGGAACCCGCTGACGCCGGCGCAGTTCGCGAGCATCAAGACGCATGTCGTGAATGAAGCCAGCTCGTGGATCAACCAAGCGAGCGCGAGCGTGACGGGCGATCTGTTCCAAGGCTGGGCCGGCCCGATCGGCTGGGCGGCAGAAGCCGAAGCGGCGCGTCAGGGCTACAGCCTCAGCCCGGACATGCGCCTCGTCAACGGCGACTTCGGCGGCAACGACGATCTCGGTTTCGTCGACCAGGGCGGCGGCAGCCGCGACCGCTATGCGCTCGGCACCGAATTCCGCGTGCCGGTCACACACGACTTCACCGCCAACCTCGGCGCGCGCTGGGACAAGTACAACGCTGTCAAGAACGCGAGCAATGTCAGCTACATGGCGGGATTGGAATACCGCCCGATCGACAGCCTGCTGCTGCGCGGCTCGTACGCGACCAGCTTCCGTGCGCCGGACATGCACTACACCTACGCGCTCGCGAGCTCGCAGCAGAGCCGCATCCAGGATTTCCTGCTGTGCCGTCAGCAAGGCTCGTATCCGCATTGCGACGTGGACACGCCGTACACGCACGAAGTCAACGTCGTGCGCCAAGGCTCGACTGATCTGGACTACGAGAAGGGCCACTCCTTCAGCTACGGGCTGGTGTGGAACGCGATGGACAATCTGTCGGTCACGGCCGACTACTGGAACATCTTCCTCAAGAACACGATCCAGGACGTGAGCGAGCAGGACGAGCTCAACATCGAGTACGCCTGCGCCTACGGCCCGTTGAGCGGCGGCCCGCCGCCCACTGCGGAACAATGCGCTTTCGTCAAAACGCGCATACACCGCGACGCCAACGGCAACCTCACTTCGGTCGAGCGCGGCCCGATCAACCAGGGCGGTTCGCGCCGCGCCGGCGTCGACGCCTCGCTCAAGTATCGTTTCGAAACCGCGAGCTTCGGCAACTTCAACTTCGGTCTCGACTACACGCTGATCACCAAGTATCAGGACGAAGCGCGCCCCGGGGATCCGTGGACCGACAACCGTCCGTTCAACATCCGCAGCCGCGTGCGCGGCTCGGTCGATTGGACCTACGGTAAATTCAACGCGACCGTGCTCGGCACGCGCACGACCGGCTTGCGCAGCGTGCACTACGGCGACTGCCAGCCGCTCGCCGACGGCTTCATGCCGGATTCGGGCCAGGGCTGCGTCGATCCACTCACCGGTTTGACCGCGGGCCGCAACCACACCGTCGGTGTTCCGGCGATTTTCTGGAACCTCGGCCTCGGCTATCAGCTCAACGACCACGCGCGGCTCAACCTCTACATCACGGACGTGTTCAACAAGGCCGACGTACAGGATCCGTACAAGCTCGACTACTCGTTCACCTGGGACAACCAGTACAACCAGATCGGGCGCGCGTATTCGCTGGAGTTCGTATACAAGTTCTAGTTCGTTTTCAGACGCCCCTCCAACGCGTCGTCAGTGCCCGGCCATGTACGGTCGGGCATTTTTTTGCGCCTAGATGCGTCGCGTGCGGCGAGATGCGCGGACGGAGGAATAGACCCAGCGCGGCCGAGCCGCGAGCGAGGCAGGATCAGCCGCGCTTGCGCGGCAGCGATTTCGCCGGCGCGGCCGCAGGCATCGCGCCCGCGCTGCCACTGCTTTCGCGCACCACGAGTTGCACCGGCACGATCGTGCGCTTGTGCGTGCTCGCATGCTTGAGGCGAGCCAGAACCAATGCCGCGGCCTGGCGCCCGCGCGCACGCGGATCGGCGGCGAGTGTCGTCAGCGGCGGCACGCTCATCGCCGATTCCGGGATATCGTCGAAGCCGGTGACGGCGAAATCATGTCCGGGACGGCGGCCGCGGCGGGCAAGGCCGAGCATCAAACCGAGCGCGACCGCATCGTTGTAGCACACCGCAGCAGTCGGCGCCGGATCGCGTACGAACAGTGCACCGGTTTGCGCAGCGGCCTCCAAGCGTGTCGGCGCGCATTCGATCAGCCATTGCGGTTCGGGATCCAAGCCTGCGGCCGCAAGCGCTTCGCTGTATCCAAGGCGCCGCTCGCGGCAGGAACTTGAATCGGCATGGCCGCCGAAAAAGGCGATGCGGCGATGCCCCTGCTTGAGCAGATGCTCGGTCGCCAGACGCGCGCCGCGCCGGTTGTCGAGGCCGAGAAAATCCCAGCCGGGGCTTTCGAGCTCGCGGTTGAACACCAGCACCGGCGTATGCGCGCCGACCGCATGTGCGACACGCGACGCCTCACTGCCTTCGGCCGGTGAGAGGATGATCGCGGCAGGATGATGCTCCATCAACGAACCGAGCACAGCTTGCTGGCGTTCGGCCGATTCGCCGGTGCCACCCAGCAGGGTCACATAGCCCGCAGCGGCAAGCGCCTCGTCGACGCCCGCCGCGAACTCGGCGAAGAACGGATTCGACAGATCGTTGATCACCAGCGCGACGCTCGATGACGTCTGCCGGCGCAGATTCGCCGCGGCGCGGTTGTAGACGTAGCCGAGTTTGCGCATCTGCGTTTCGACGCGCGCGCGGGTGTCGGTGTGCACCAGCGGGCTGCCGCGCAGCACGAGCGACACCGTCGCGCGCGACACGCGCGCAGCTTCGGCGATGTCATTGAGGGTGACCCTGCGGCGCGGGCTATCGCTCATGCGGTAGGCCTTTAGAACGATTCAATTTCGGATTCTGCCCGAAAGCGACGATGGACGTCCACGTCGCATTGCAGCATGAATGACGGCGGCGCATCGTGATATCTTTACGAATTAGAACGATCTAATTCGCACACTTCCATTCGACCTGCAAAACTACTTCTTGTCGTCGAAATCATGTCCATGGATTCCCCGCCGCGCCGTTGAGCTCAACTATATGACATCGTCGAGCCGCTGCGGCAAGTTTGCGCGGCCTCTTTCATCGCCCGATCGGAAATAATCTGCGTATGCGCATCTCGCTTCGACTGCAATCCGCGTTTCTCGCCTGCCTCAGTGTCTGCGCATTCGCGCCCGGCGCTCAAGCAGCGGACGACCTTGCCGCGACGGTCAATACCTTCATCGGCACCAAAGATGAGGGCAACACCTTCCCCGGCGCGTCGGCGCCGTTCGGCCAGATCCAGGTTTCTCCGATCGGCGATCACTATGCGGGTTGGCGTTACGACGACGCGAAGATTCGTGGGTTCGGCCACTCCTTCCTCTCGGGCGCCGGCTGTTGGGGACAGGGCGGCCTGGTTTCGGTCTTGCCGTTTGTCGGAACGATCGGGCCGAAGGGCACGCTCGATACAACCGATGCGAAGGCGTTCGATCAGAAACGCTACGCCGCCGGCTACACTCACGATGGCGAAGTCGGGCAGGCCGGCTACTACAAGGTGCGCCTCGGCGGCGGCATCGACACCGAAACCACCGCACTCACGCATGCGGGCGCGGAGCGGTATACTTTTTCGCAGGACGCAAAAGAAGGCCACATCCTCGTCAACATCTATCAGGCGACGGAACGCCATCCAGTGATCGGCGCTGCCCTTCAGATCGTCGGCGATCGCGTGATCGAAGGGCGCGAAGTCGTCAACAGCTTCTGCGGCGGACGCCAGTACACGACGTGGTTCCGCCTCGAGTTCGATCGGCCGTTCAAAGCGTTCGGTACCTTCGGGCGCAACGGCGGCATGCCCGGCGCGCGCAGCACGATGGAAGGCGAGACGATTCCCGCCGGCGCCTGGCTGAGCTTCGACCTGACGCACGGCCGCAGCGTCACCGTGCTCAGTGCGATCTCGCATGTCGACCATGAAGGCGCGCGCAAGAATCTCGCGGCCGACGGCTACGATCACGGCAAGGCTCTCGCCTTCGACACGATGCGCCGCCGCGCGCAGGACGCATGGCGCAAAGAACTCGCCGCAATCCGGATCAAGGGCGGAACGCGCGACGATGCAGCCGTGTTCTATACCTCGCTCTATCACGCGCTGCTGCAGCCGCTGACCGGCAGCGACACCGACGGCCGCTATCGCGGATACGACGATCAGATTCACACCGCCGGCGGCTGGACCTACTACGAGTTCTTCTCTCTTTGGGACACCTATCGCTCGCAAAACCAGCTTCTCGCGATGCTGCGCCCTGAACGCGCGCGCGACATTGCACGCACCATGCTCGCGATCGACCATGAAGGCGGCTGGCTGCCGCGCTGGGGTTACGCGAACTTCGACACCAATACGATGACGGGCGATCCGGTCACGCCGTTCCTCGTCGATCTGTGGCGTTACGGCGCCCTCGCAGGACGCGAGAAGGAGGCCTACACCGCGCTGCGCAAGAACGCGTTCGAGATAGCGCCGATGCTGTCGATGTCCGGCGGCCGCACCGGCAATGCGAATTACCTCGCAAAGGGTTACGTGCAGTACGACCGCGCCTATCCCTCGCGCGGTATGGACGTCGATCCGCATCACGGCGGCTCGGCGACCTACGAATATGCGCTAGGCGATTGCGCGCTGTCGCAGATGGCGAACGCACTCGGCGAGAAATCCGACGCCGCAACACTCGCACAGCGCGGACGCAACTGGCGCAATCTATGGGACGCGAACGTCGTCGACAAGGCGACGGGCTTCCAGGGTTTCCCGCGTCCGAAGAACGAAGACGGCAGTTGGTATACGCCGCCGCAAGGCGACTACGATCCACGCTCGGACCGCGGCTTCCATGAAGGCACCGCATGGCAATACCAATGGCTCACGCAGCAAGACGCAGCGGGCCTCGTCGAGGCAATCGGCGGCAAGGAAAAAACCGCGGCCAGACTCGATGCGTTCTTCGCTTATGACGCCGTTCTCGCCGATCCCGCCAAGACCGCGCACAAGGACTGGGTCTCCGGCACTTACGATTACTACAGCCAATTCCGCTACAACCCGAACAACGAACCCGATCTGCACGCGCCGTGGATGTACACCCTGATCGGCGAACCGTGGAAGACCGCCGCCGTGCTGCGCGCGGCACAGACGCTTTTCACCAACGGTCCCGGCGGGGTCACCGGCAATGACGATCTCGGCGAAATGTCCGCGTGGTACCTATTCTCGGCCGTCGGGCTGTATCCGGCAGCCCCCGGAACGGGCGAACTGATGCTGCATACGCCGCGTTTTCCACAAATCCACATTGCGCTCGGAAATGGCAAGGCAATCGACATCATCGCTGCGGGTGCCGATGGGACGAAGCTGCAGTATGTATCGGCTGTCTCGCTCGACGGTCAGGCGCATCCGCAATCGTGGCTGAGCTGGGATGCGATCAAGGGCGGCGCCAAGCTGCACTATGATTTGACTGCGACCACTCCGACGCAAGGCTGGGGCACGCAGCCGCAGGCGCTGCCGTCATCGCCGTGTGCGGCACCGAAATCCTGAGATGGAGCACGCAATGCACAGTTCGGTCGGATCAGAGTATTCCTTGCAGACGGTAGGCCGAATCCGCTCGGAGTTAAAAAGGCTGGACGCCGCCCCGCGCCAAGGCGCGGAAGGCGCGCCTGATGCATGGCTCGAAGTCGACGCGTCATTCGTCGCCGCACTGCAAGGCATCGCGGTCGGCGACGAACTGATGGTCATCACTTGGCTGGATCGCGCCGACCGCAATCTGTTGCAAGTGCATCCGCGCGGCGATGCGGCGAATCCAATCTGCGGAGTATTCGCGACACGCTCGCCGCATCGTCCCAATCCGCTCGGCCTGCATCGCGTCCACGTGAGCGCAATCGACGATGCGCGCCTGCGCATCGGCCCGATCGAAGCGATCGACGGCACGCCGGTAGTCGATATCAAGATCGCGCTCAACGACGACGCCTGAGTCGGCGCCGCCGCGGCACGCGTTTTATTTGCCTTGCGCGACGACGCGGCGCAATGGGTGCGCCTCCGTGTTGAGCACGACGGTGTCGAGATCGAGCGCGTCCTTCGAAGCGAACAAGAGATAGAAGTACTTGAAGGTCTCAGCAAACACGAAGCTTTCCATTCTGTCTTTGCGCTCCTTGCTTACGACGCTCTTGAGCGCGGTGTAGCCGACCTCATTGCGGCAATAGCGACGGAAGTCCGCGAACATCTGCGCACCAATCGCGCGCCAGCGCGGGCTAGCGTCGAGACGATTCAAGTAAAACGCCGACTCGATGATTTCCGGTCGCAGCGCATAGCTCGGCTCGAGCACTTTGAACTGCGCATAGTCGAACGACTCCGGTTCGATGCCGTTTTGCTGCCACATGCGGAACGACGCTTCCTCGAGCTTGCGCGCACGCGCGAGATCGCCGGAATAGGCGAGCAGTCCCGGAAAGAATGCGTGCAACGAGCCGTATTCGGTTTGACCATGCTTGCCCGTATTCATGTCCGCATGGCGATACCAGAGCACGTCGTCCCGCGGATCGGCGAGATGGCGATTGATCGCAGCGATCGACGTCTGCCACATGGCGAGGCAATCCTTGTCACCGAACAATTTCCAGCATTTCCACAAATATTCGTAATAGGAATCGATGCCGCCGCCGATATGGCTGTCGCTGTCGATCCATTTGCCGCTGGCGACGTCGAAGCTTGCGCCGACGAGCCCCGTCTTGCCCCGACGGTTGTAGGTTTCGACCAGCGCGCGCTTGGCTTTGTCGTAATAGATCGGCTTGCCTGTTAGCCGCGCAAGCGTGCCGTATTCGAGCAGCAGCGTGCCCGACTCGGCGGGGTTGCTTTCATTGCCGCGCGTCTTGCCCGTGCGCAGATTCACTTCGACCCAAGGCAGGCCGCTGGGCGAATCGAACGCGGGCAAGAGGCGCGTGCCGAGATCGTCGGCCAGCTTGAGCAGGCGTTCGTCATGCGTGAGCTGATAGCTCGACAGCAGGCCGCCGAGCAGGCGGATCGTGATCTCGAAGTGTTTGACGTAAATGTCCTGATCGAAGTTGAGCTTGGTCGCGATCAGCTCGCGTGCGTCGTTTGCCTCGTCCTTCAATCCCAGAATGATCAAGGTGTCGAGTGCATCGACCGGCGTCATCAGAAGCGACGACGCGTACCAGTCGTGCGGACCCTTGCTCAGCGGCGCGAGATCGTCATGGCCCCAAGCGTATTGCTTGTAGCCCTGCCAGGCATGACGTACTTCCTCGCGCACTTCGACGGCGAGCTTGGCGCTCGCGGCTGCATCGATCGCGGGCGGCGACGCAGGCTCCGCTGCGCTTGTGCAGGCGCCGGCGCACGAAAGCAGTAGCGCAATGAAAATTCGCGTGATGTTCATGCTTTTTCTCCGCGTACGACGTTGAGCACTTCGTAACACGCACCCATCGTGTGATAGTCGGTTTTGCCGGCGGGACTTTTCTCGTCGCCGTACTTGCGATTGCGCCGGTCGAGAATGCGGTGCCACGCACCGTAGCGATGGTCGACGAAATGTCGCCACGAGTAGTCCCAAAGCTGTTCGTACCATTCCCAATACTTCTTTTCGCCGCTGCGCTCAGCGAGCAACGCCGCGGCGGCGAGCGACTCGGCTTGTACCCAGAAATACTTGTCGTCGTCGCACCAGTAAGTCGCGCCTTCCGCGACGGGATGCGCACTGGTCGCCGTTGTACGCAAACTCTCCGGCGCGAAGCCGTAGACCATGCCGCCGAACTCGCTGTCCCACGAATGTGTGTACGCTTCATCGAACAGGTGCTT
>Ga0306920_100012116_pt1 | contig 11686 bp, 10 predicted proteins | sample flu12Cox44000170_FD_204666 | JGI IMG/M metagenome (GOLD analysis project Ga0306920, IMG submission 204666) | Lab enrichment of tropical soil microbial communities from Luquillo Experimental Forest, Puerto Rico - flux4day.12C.oxic.44.000.170 (v2)... | ecosystem: Environmental > Terrestrial >...
GAACGCCTTTTTCACGTTCATCGCCTTGTCCCATGCGGAGCGAGCGGTGGTCAGTTGCGCTTCGTTGCGCGCCAGCGCGCCCTTCTCCATCTGTAGGCGAGTGGCGTACTGCGCGGCGAGGTCGTCCCGCCCCGCCTGAATGGCCGCCTTCACCTTGGCGGTCAAGTCACCGACTCCTTGCTTGTACTTCGCATTTTCTTTCTCGAGCAGCGTCACGTTCGCGCGGATCATCGCGATCGACTCGTTCATCTTTGGTACTTGGTCGTTTAGATCGCGGATGTTCTGCTCGAGGATCATCTCCGGGTCTTCGATCGAGCTGACGAAAAACCCGAAGAAGCTGCGCATCGCCCGCCTGAACCTTTTCCACATACATGCCTCCGACGCTTCGCCCTCCCGACTTAGCACACGAGCAGCCGGAGGCTATAGATGAGTCACCGGATCTGCCTACGCCACCCTTGACCTCTCATTGCTCCGGCTGTGGAATTCGCTCGGCCGCGGGTGGGTGCGACCGACCCCGCTCGCGGGCGCCGTTCGTCTAGCCGATCCTCTTGCTCAAGCGCTTACTTTGCTCCAAAGCGTGGGCCATCACCGCCTCTTCATCGAACGTCAAGAGCTGTCGATCGCGCATCACGAGCTTGCCATCGATGACCACATGCAGGACATCGCTGGCACGAGCGGAGTGGACCAGCCGGCCAACCAGCTCGGTCCCCGGCAGAGCATGCAAGTGGTTGAGATCGATCACCGCCAAGTCGGCGCGCTTCCCCGGCTCGATAGAGCCCAGCTGATCTTCAAGACCTAGCGCCTTTGCCCCACCGAGCGTGGCCATCTCCAGGACGCGCCCGGGCGGCATTGCCGCTGCTCCCGCGCGCGTCTTGTGGATGAGCGCGGCCAAGCGCATCTCGGCAAACATGTCGAGGTTGTTGTTGCAAGCGGCACCATCTGCGCCAAGGCATACGTTCACACCTTCGTCGAGAAGCTCAGGGACGCAAGCAACCCCGGAGGCCAGCTTGAGGTTGGCGCTGGGACAGTGACAAACGTGAGTGCCGGTTTCGCGCAGGATTCGCTCCTCCTCGGGCCCGAGCCAGACGCAATGCGCCAGGGTGACGTCCGGACCGGTGAGCCCCAAAGAATGGAGGTACTCGACGTAGTCTTTGCCGGTGCGCTCGCGAACGGCCGCGCACTCAGACGAATTCTCGCTGGCGTGGGTGTGAATGCGCACCGAGTGCCGGCGAGCTTCTTCCGCCACGCGTCGGAGCAGCTCCTCGCTGCAAGAGAGCACGAAACGCGGCGCCAGCGCGTAGCGCAGTCGATCACCTGCAGCGCCGTGCCAAGCCTTGATCAGCCGAACGCTCTCGGCGAGCGAGTCGGCGGTCGTCTCTCGCACGCCAGCCGGCAAGTTGTCGCCGGTGTCCATCATGGCCTTGCCGGCGGTCAATCGAAATCCGCAGTCGCGCGCCGATTCGAAGAGCTGGTCGGCGTGCCGAGTCGCGCCCATATCCAAGGCTGCGGTGGAGCCACTCTTGATCAACTCGGCGAACGAAAGGTCCGCGGAGCTTCGCATCGACGCTTCGTCGTGTGCCGCCTCCATCGGCCAGATTCGCTGGCGCAGCCAGTCGAGTAATTCCAAGCCATCCGCCTGATTGCGAAAGAGCGTCTGGCAGGCATGCAGATGCCCATGGATGAAGCCAGGCAAAACGACCTTTCCCGAGGCATCCAGCACCTTCCGAGAGCCCTTGCCTTTCGAAGCCCGGCCAACCGAGACGATCCGTCCGTCTCGAATCAAGAGATCGGCGCGGACGAGCACGTCGCGCGCCGCATTCATCGTCACGATTGTCCCATTGGTGATGAGCAGGTCCAACGCCGACGGCGCTCCTGTCAGAGGAAGGCGTTCGAGAACGCGTGGGGCAGAAGCTGACGCAGCGTGAAGCGCTTCTCTCGACCTCGGAGAGTTCGACAGCGTACCGGCAGCTCCCCGCCGGCGAACTCCGCCATTACCTGGCGGCAGGCGCCGCAGGGTGGCGGCGGCACCGCTCCGTCGGCGATGATTGCCATCGCCAACAATCGGCGGGGGCCAAACCGGGCAATCCCGCAGCCCACCGCGTGCCGCTCTGCGCAAACCGAAAGCCCATACGAAGCGTTCTCGACGTTGCAGCCCGATGCGATTTGCCCGTCTTCGAAGTAGGCGGCCGCGCCCACCGCGAACCTCGAGTATGGCGCGTAAGCTCGCTGGCGTGCTTTGCGGGCAGCGTCGAACAGGTCCGACCAGGGCACTTTTCGTCGCCGCATTGCTAGGAGACCTTCGCCGGCGTGCTGCTTGACCTTCGCAACGAAAACCGCCGGATCGCCGCGGTCGCCGCCCAGATGATCAGCCCTAGCGCGAGCGCCTTGGCGGCAAAGAGCCACTCCTGCACCCGGGGCTTGGCCATGACAAGCAAGACGGCCGAAGCCACGGCGCCAGCCATCGGGATGATGGGCCCGGCCGGCAGGCGGTAGGTTCGCTGCGCACTTGGCATTCGATACCGCAGCACGATTACCGCGACACAGGTCGGTATGTACTGACAAAACAGCGCCACATTCGAGACGTCCACCAGCGAGCCGTACCCGAGAAAGAAGGCCAACACCGCGGCCAACCCGGTGGCGAGCGCGATCGCCGAGCCTGGCGTCTGAAAACGCGACGAACGGGTGAAAAGCGCGGGAAGGTAACCGTCGGCTGCCAAGGCGGTGAAGTAACGGGGCCCGACCAGAGCAGTGCTGGCGCAGAACCCGGCCATCGACACCAGCGATGCGAGCCCCAGGATCGACCTGCCCGGCGCACCGAAAATCCTGCCGGCGACCTCCATCAACGGCTGCTCGCGCGAATAGAGGTCCGGCACCGTGCTCAGCGCCACAAGCTGAATCAAGCAGTACAGAAGGGTCGCACCGGCCAGGCTTCCAACGAGCGCCAAGCCGACGTTTCGCTTCGCGTTGCTCGTCTCGCCGGCGGGCACCGGCACGTACTCGAATCCGGAAATCATGAAGACAGCCAGGAAGGCGGAGGAGGAGACCGCATGGGCATAGCTAACCGGTTCGCCGGGAACCGATGCGCTGGAGAACATGCCTCGCAGCACCTCTGGCCGCAGATAAGCAAGCCCGACCAAGGCGAGAATCCCCAGCGGAAGAATCTTGGCAATCGAGAGAAAATCCGAGGTGCGAGCGCCTGCCTTCAGGCCCAGGTAGTTGATGATCCCCAGTGTGCTGATAAGTCCGACTGCGATTAGCGGTTTGGGTGTGAGCGCGAGGCCGCCCAGTGGGTAAACGGCGTTGAGAGCGGGGAGAAGCTTGCCCAGCGCCTCGGCAAATCCGACCGACACCGCAGACCAGCCAAGCACCCCGGTGGTCATCGCCATCCAGCCAACCACGAAGCCGAGATAGGGCCCAAAGGCCGCGCGGGCATAGACATACGGGCCCCCGTTTTTCTCGAACATCCCGCTGAGCTCGGCAAAGCAAAGCCCGATCAGCATGCAGAGCAGACCGCAGGTGAGAATGCCGATCACGCTTGCGTAGCCGGCGAGCTTCGCCAGCCCCGCGATGAGCAGGTAAATCCCTGAGCCAACGATGCCGTTGATCCCGATGCACACGCAGTCGAAGAGCGACAGGCGACGCGGCGAACCAGACACGCTCTCTCCGGACGAAACCGCCATCGCTACCGCCGTGCCGCCGCCGGCAAGAAAGCTCGAAGCAAGGCGCCGAACACGTCACGGACTCGAGATGCTGTGGCGGCCACCTCCTCGTGAGTCAGCGGTTTGGCAGCAATGCCCGCGGCGAGATTGGCAATGCAGCTTATGCCGGCCACCGGCACGCCCATGTGGCGAGCGACGATCACCTCGGGCACGGTGCTCATTCCCACTGCGTCGGCTCCCAGGGTGCGCAGCGCGCGAATTTCCGCCGGTGTTTCGTAGGAGGGACCGCGCAGCATTGCATACACGCCCTTCCTCAGCGTCAGACCCTGCCGAGCGGCTACGTCCCCCATCATGGAAAGCAGAGCTGGATCATAGGCCGCGCTTAAGTCAGGGAAGCGGGGGCCGAGTCGCTCGTCGTTGACGCCGACCAATGGGCTCCATCCGGCGAGGTTTAGGTGATCGGCGATGCCCATCAGGTCGCCCACTAGAAAATTCGGGTTGATCCCGCCAGACGCGTTGGTGACCACCAGAGCACGAATCCCCAGCGCGCAAAGCACGCGGGCGGGAAATGTCACCTGCGTCCCCGAGTAGCCCTCGTAGTAATGGACTCGGCCTTGAAGGGCGACCATCGGCTCGCCGCCAAACCAGCCGTAAGTGAGCCGCCCCGCGTGACCCGGAACCGAGACCCGGGGAAAATTAGGCAGCTCGGCATAGGGCAGGACGATCTTCTCCTCGAAGTTATCGGCGAGGTCTCCCAGGCCGCTGCCGAGAATGATCCCTAACTTGGGAGCAACGCCACCGGCGTGTTCGCGGATGATTTTTGCCGTTTGCTGGACGTCCTCGTAGAGGCCCATCGGGCGCCATCATACGCACAGGCGACCCCATCTCTAGAAGCAGACTTGCAAAGCTCTACGAATGCTGCATGCTCAGCGCTTGCGAGCGGCGTGCGCCGGCTCGCGAACCTCGTTTTGAAAGGACGATTCGACATGATGCGCAAACTGGCCCTGGCGATCGCGTTTTGCTTCGCCGTTCCCGCGGCAGCGCTTGCTTGCCATGACAAGCAAGAGCAAGTGAAGACGACGACCGACGGTCAGCAAATCCTCCTTGCCCAAGCGGACACGAGCAAGCCGACCACGAGCAAGAAGAAAGCGAAGAAGGCGCCGAAAAAGGCACCCAAAAAAGACACAACGAAGTAGTCATCCACCGCACGTACAAGCGGTTCGCGCCCTGCAAGCCCGCGAGGGCGTTTCGAAATATTTCTGCGGATCCGCACTCACAGTGGGTGTGCCTAGCGCCCACTTGAATGTGTGTGATCTGCGTTCGTCACATCGATCGCACGCGGAATTTCCCGCGGGTTATCGAAAGGAAACGCAGTCATGAAACGCAACCTGTTGGCCGGACTGATTCTGCTTCTAGGCGTTCCGGCAGCCGCGCTGGCGGCGGACGCGAAGCCTGTCAAGAAAAACGCGGTCGTCGCCCAGGCTGGATCGACGAGCGCGAAATCCGGCACTGACGCTACCGGAAAGAGCACGAAGAAGAAGGGCAAGTCGGCCAAGTCGAAGAAACACGCTGCCGACAAGGCTCCGCAGGCGAAGTAGCTCTCCTGGGGTTAAGCGAGTCGCTCCAGCACCAGCCGTTTGGCGGTTGGAGCAGCCGCGCTGAATCGAAACGCCTGGAGGAGGCGAGATTTCACCTCCTCCAGGCGTTCTTCTTTGTTGTAATGAATTTCGGCCAGCGACTCGCCTGCGGCGACGGCATCGCCGACTTTGCACGGCAGCACTACGCCCACCGCTGGATCGATCGGCCCGTCCGCGGTTTCTCGTCCGGCTCCGAGCAGCATGGCCGCCACACCAATCGCCTCAGCGTCAATCCCGCTGACGAAACCGGCGGAAGGGCTTGGCAGCATAGAGGTGTTGCGCGCATGCGGAAGACGCGAGACGTCCTCGAGCACAATCGGATCGCCTCCTTGCCAGCGGATGATCTCCCGCATCTTCGAAAGTGCGGCGCCACTTTCGATCGAGCGCTTCAGCATCGCTCGTCCCTCGTTTTCGTCCTTCGCCTTGCCTCCGACGACGAGCATCTCAGCGCCGAGCGCCATGGTGACTTCTGTCAGGTCGGCCGCGGCGCTTCCCAACAGTACCCCGATAGCTTCGGCCACTTCGAGAGCGTTGCCCACCGTGTGGCCGAGAGGCTGATTCATGTCGGTGAGAAGCGCGATCACCTTGCGACCCATCTTGGCACCGATGTCGATCATCGCCCGGGCAAGCACTCGCGCCTCCTCACGCGTTTTCATGAAGGCACCGGCGCCCACCTTGACATCGAGCACCAGCGCATCGATGCCCTCCGCCAGCTTCTTGCTCATGATGGAGCTTGCGATCAGCGGGATGCTCTCCACCGTGGCGGTGACGTCTCGCAGCGCGTAGAGTTTTTTGTCCGCCGGCGCCAAGGTGGCGGTTTGACCGATCAGGCAAGCGCCGACCTCGCGCACCATCCGGCGGTATTCGGAGACGGACAGATCGACTCGGAAGCCCGGAATCGATTCGAGCTTGTCCAGGGTTCCACCGGTGTGGCCCAAGCCGCGGCCGGAGATCATCGGCACCTTCACGCCGCATGCGGCGACCATGGGCGCAAGGCAAAGAGAGACCTTGTCGCCGACACCGCCGGTGGAATGCTTGTCGACTTTGGCACCGGGAATGTCCGACAGATCGACCACCTCGCCGGACTCCAGCATCGCGCCCGTCCATGCCGCCAACTCGTCTGGCGAGAGCCCTCGGAAATAGATGGCCATGCACATCGCCGCCATCTGATAGTCGCGAACGGATCCAGCGGTGTAACCACGAATGAAGTCCCGAACGCCTTCCGCGGGAAGCGGTTTTCCGTCCCGCTTGGCCTTGATGAGATCGTAGGGCCTCACGGCTCCGCCATAGCAGGATCGCTCAGCGGGTGACATCTGGTTCCGCGCGCTCGTTTTGGTAAATGGGGGCGATGCGGACGAGCGCAGGAGTCCTGCTGTCTGTCGCCTTTGTGGTCGCCTGCTCGAAGAAGGACGCTGGGCAGGGCTCCAGCGCAACGGGACGCGGCGGCGCACTGGTCAAAGTGGGCCTGGTCACGGATATTGGCGGGCGCGGAGATCAGTCCTTCAACGACTCTGCCTTGAGGGGCCTGGAGCTGTGGGCCGCGGGAAAGAAGTTCACCGGCTCGGGTTACCAGGACGCCACCGCTGAGGAGATCAAGGCGTCCATTCCGCTGGACCTCGCCAATCTTCAACCGCCGATCAAACGGCTGCCCATCGCCCCGTTGGTGCTGCAGAGCAAAGCGCAGGAGGATTACGAACCCAACCTTCAGCTGCTGGTAGACCAGGACGTCGGGCTAGCGATCGGGACCGGCTTCATGCTGGAAAACGCGGTGAAAACAGTGGCCCGGCGCAACCCCGGCGCTCGCTTCCTGCTCATCGACAGCCCGCTGCTGGATGCGCAAGGTAAGCCCTACACGGCGCCGAACGTGCGAACAGTGATCTTCCGCGAGGAAGAGGGCAGCTTCCTCGTCGGCGCGCTCGCGGGGCTGGCGACGCAGGTCAAGCGGGTCGGCTTCGTGGGCGGGATGGAGATTCCGCTGATCAAAAAGTTTGAAGCCGGGTTTCGCGCTGGGGTCGCCACCACCAACCCTGGGGCATCGGAGAGAATGCTGGTCAGCTACACCGGCAGCTTCGACAATGTCGCGGTGGGAAAGCAGATCGCGCAGGACATGCTGGCCAAGGGTGCCGACGTCGTCTTCCACGCCGCCGGCTCAGACGGGTTGGGGGTGATTCAAGCCGTGAAAGAGGCGCGCGCCGCGGGCAAGCAAGTGTGGGCGATCGGCGTGGACTCGGACCAGTGGGCCCTCGCTCCCGACGCGATGCTCACCTCGATGGTCAAGCGGGTCGATCTGGCGGTCTATCAGACGATTCGAAATCTCGTTCAGGGCGCGTTTCAAGCGGGAAACGCCACGCTAGGGGTGAAGGAACAAGGAGTGTCCTACGCAGAGGTACGGATCGACTTTCCCGGCAAAGCCGACGCGCTCCAGCGGGTCGAAAAGTTGCGGCAGAAGATCATCTCCGGGGAAATCAAGGTGCCGTCCAACATCGGCGACCTCCCGACCTTCAAGGCCCCGCCCTGATCTCCTTGCGAAACATTTCTAAGCACTTCGGCGCCGTCGGGGCAGTTGACGGTGTCTCGCTGGATTTCCAGCCAGGGGAGATCGCCGCGGTGGTGGGAGAGAACGGCGCGGGCAAGTCCACGCTGATGAATGTCCTCTCCGGGCTGTACCAACCGGACGGCGGCGAAATTCGGGTCGACGGGCAGCCGGCGCAGTTCCGTAGCCCCAGGGACGCGATCGCCAAGGGAATCGGGATGGTCCATCAACATTTCATGCTCGTCCCTTCGCTGACCGTCACCGAAAACGTCGTTCTGGGGATGGAGCCGCGGCGGCGCGGGCTTTTGGATCTGGCCGCGGCGGACCAGGCCGTGCGAAAGATTTGCGAACGCTTCGGCTTTTCGCTTCCGGTCGAGGCGCAGATCGAGGATCTCACCGTCGGCTCTCAACAGAAGGTGGAGATCATCAAGGTGCTGTACCGCGGTGCGCGCGTCTTGATCCTCGACGAGCCCACCGCGGTGCTCACCCCGCAAGAAAGCGAGGATCTCTTTTCGGTGATGCGCGAGCTGGCTTCAACGGGCCACAGCGTCGTGCTGATCAGCCACAAGCTGCGCGAAGTGCTCGCTGCCGCCTCCCGCATCTACGTGATGCGGCGCGGAAAGCTCGTCGCGCAGGTACAGGCGTCCTCGACGAATGAGCAGGAACTCGCGGCATTGATGGTCGGCGACGCGCGCCCGCGGGAAGTCCGCCCGACAACCCGTGGCCGGCGGGGCGAGCTTCTTCTCGAGGCAAAAGAGCTGCACGCACCGGGCGCCCGTGGCCTGGCAGCGCTGCGCGGAGTTTCCTTGAGCGTCTTCGCCGGTGAGGTGGTGGGGATTGCCGGCGTAGACGGCAATGGCCAGCGTGAGCTTGCCGAGGTGATTACCGGCCTGCGCTCCTTTGACTCGGGGCTTATCCGCTTCGAGGACAAAGTGCTGCCAAGACTCTCGCCCGGGCATATGCGGCGCCTGGGAATGAGCCACGTGCCGGAGGATCGCCTGGCCCGAGCGATCATCGGGCCAATGACGGTCGAGGAAAATGTCGCTCTCGGCCGAGATCGCGAGCCGCCATTCGCACGCGGTTGGCTGATCGACTCCCAGGGGCGGCGACAGCGCGCCTTGAAGCTGCTCGAAGAGTTTGACGTGCGCCCACCCGACCCGCTCGCCCGCATCGGCATGCTCTCCGGCGGCAATCAGCAAAAAGTCGTTTTAGCCCGCGAGCTGGACGTCGGTCCGAAGCTGCTCGTCGTCGTCCAGCCGACGCGAGGATTGGACATTTCGGCGGTGAGGTCGGTGCACGATCGGCTGCTTCAGGCGCGGGAGCAAGGGGCCGGAATCCTTCTCATATCGCTCGACCTCGAGGAGGTGCTCGCCCTCTCGGATCGCCTCTACGCCATTTTCGAGGGACGGATCACCGGACACCTGGAACGCGCGCAGTTCGAGGAGAAGCGAGTCGGCCGGCTGATGATGGGGGCCGCGTCCGAGCCGCATCCCAGCGCCCCGAGGGCCAATGCGTAGACGGCAAGGGACGTCAGCGCTCGCTTTCCTCTGGCGCCAGTCGCTGCCTTCGCTGCTGTCGATCGCGCTTGCCCTTCTCGTTTGCTTCCTGGCCATCGCGCTGAGCAAGTCGGATTTCGCGGTAGCGGCGGATGCCTATCTGCAGATGCTCTGGGGCGGGCTGGGAGATCTGCCGACCTTTTTCGCAACGGGCAATTGGGCGCTTTTGACGCGCGCATGGGGGGAGTCCGCGACAAAGGCGGCGCTGCTCACCTTCACCGGCTTGGCCGTCTCGGTGCCGTTCTGCGTGGGCTTGTTCAACATCGGCGCCCAGGGGCAGCTGACGGTGGGGGCCATTGTCGCGGCGGTGATTGGCGCCAAGCTGCGCGCACCCCCAGAGGTCCATCCGGTGCTGGCGGTTGTAGGAGCTGCCGTCGCGGGCGCGCTGTATGCCCTTTTGCCTGCGGTGCTCAAGCTTCGGCGCGGAGTCCACGAGGTGATCTCCACCATCATGCTGAACTGGGTGGCGGTCAGCCTCGTCGAGAACTGGCTCGTGGTGGGTCCGCTGCGGGCGACCGCCTCGGGAGATCTGTCTCGCTCGGGCACCGATGAAATCCTCCAGACAGCGGAGCTCCCGAGGATCCTCGGAAGCCTGTCGAGGCTGAACGCGGGTTTTGTGCTCGCGCTGGTAGCGACCTTGGGCGTCTGGTTTTGGCTCAAGCGCACCAGTCACGGATTTGAAGCGCGCGCAGTAGGGCTGGGGATGGAAGCAGCTCTCACGGCGGGCATCGACGTACGCGAGCGCGTGTATCGGGCGATGGCCCTGGCGGGCGCGCTCGCCGGTACCGCAGGCGCAGTCTGGGTCCTGGGGACGGAATACAAGTTTCCCGCCACGGTGGGTGCTCCGTATGGTTTCGATGGCATCGCCATCTCGTTGATCGGCCAGAATCATCCCTTCGGCGTGTGCGCTGCGGCGCTGTTCTTCGGCGTGCTGCGGGCGGGTGGAACGCGAATGCAGCTTCTCGGCGTCCACAAGAGCTTCCCGGAGCTGATTCAGGGGCTGGCCCTGTTATTCGTCGCTGGCCGGCTAGTTTGGGAGCGATTCTTAGGAAGCGCGGCAAAGCCGAGAGCAGCACCGATCGAGACGACCCATGCTTGAGGTCATCGAAGCCATCCTCTTTTCGACGCTGGACTATGCACCGGCGCTGATCTTCGCCGCGCTCGGAGCGGTGCTTTCCGAGCGAGCCGGTGTGGTGAACATTGGCGTGGAAGGAATGATGCGGATCGGCGCCTTCGCCGCCGCAGTCGCCGCCCTCGTTCTTCCGACCGGGATAGCGGCCGGCGCTGGGATGCTGGCGGGCGCCGCGTTGGCGAGCATCCATGCGTACCTGTCGATCCGATGGCGGTCCGATCAAGTCATCTCTGGCATGGCCCTCAACCTGGTCGCGCTCGCGGGGATCACCTTCTTGCTCGAAACGCGATTTTCGCCGAGCGGGACGCCGGCGATCCTTCAGCTCCAGCGCTGGCGGTTGGGCAGCCTCGCGGCGGTTCCGGTGCTGCGGGTGCTCTCGGGTCATTCGGTGATGACCTATCTCGCACTGGTTATCCCGATCCTCTTTCACGGACTTCTTTTCAGAACGCCTGCCGGGCTGCGGTTGCGCGCGGTAGGAGAAAAACCGATTGCTGCGGCGACGCTGGGCATCTCAGTCGCCATCGTGCGGTACGCCGCGGTGATCGGCGGCGGCCTCTTGGCGGGGCTCGGCGGCGCAGTGCTGTCGATCTCGACGCTCGACCGATTCGAGCAGCACATGCCAGCCGGCCTCGGCTTCATCGCTCTGGCGGCCATGGTTTTCGGTAGATGGACGCCGCTGGGTGCCTTTGGCGCGGCGGCGTTTTTCGCCGGCGGCAATGCGCTGCGGATCGGCCTCGCCTCATCCGCGCCACAGGTGTTGCAGATCGTCCCGCAGGGATTCCTGCTCGCCCTGCCCTATCTTTTGACGCTGCTGGTGCTCACCGCGCAGGGAACCAAGAGCCGCGCGCCTGCGGCGCTCGGGGTGCCCTTCGAGACCGAGAGCAGGTAGATTATTGCAGTTTGAACGCGAGACCGAAGAGGGCGTTTAGGCCGAAGTCTGTCCCTGCGCCTGAGGCCGTGTAGATGATTGGCCCCGCCCGAAGATTGAAGGTCAGCGCCATATTCTTTTCCAGGAAGTACTCTACGCCGCCGCCGAACAGAATCGGGATGCCGGCGCCGCTGTAGCCGCTAACAAAGTAGATGAACAGCGGAACATCGAAGTTGAACGAGACATTGACGTTGGGGGCCAGCGGCAGCCCGAACACCAATCCGGTCGCCAGCGCGATACC
>Ga0306920_100012117_pt1 | contig 11685 bp, 10 predicted proteins | sample flu12Cox44000170_FD_204666 | JGI IMG/M metagenome (GOLD analysis project Ga0306920, IMG submission 204666) | Lab enrichment of tropical soil microbial communities from Luquillo Experimental Forest, Puerto Rico - flux4day.12C.oxic.44.000.170 (v2)... | ecosystem: Environmental > Terrestrial >...
GAGGGCCAGCGGGGGCCGATTCCCCCTATCCGTTACATTGCGCCAACGCCATCGGTCGGGTGGAAATTAGCGATTAGTGGCGAATGGCCGAGGCAGCTTGACAGAGCTTGTTCCGCCGCGGCGTTCCTGCCCCTTCACTCGCCGGGCTCGGGGAGGCCCTCGTCGGCGAGCCGGGGCTGGCGGATCCGCCACGGGCGCCGCATCCACAGCCGGAAGTGGTCGAGGTAGAGATAGGTGACAGGCGTCGTGTAGAGGGTCAGCAACTGGCTGACGAGCAGCCCGCCGACGATCGTAATCCCGAGCGGGCGACGTAATTCGGCACCCTCGCCGAAGCCGATCGCAAGCGGCACCGCCCCGAACATCGCCGCCATCGTCGTCATGACGATCGGGCGGAAGCGTTTGAGGCAGGCCCGATAGATCGCCTCGCGTGAGGTCAAACCCAGGCTGCGCTCGGCGTTGAGCGCGAAATCGATCATCATGATCGCGTTCTTTTTGACGATGCCGATCAGCAGGATCACGCCGAGCAGCGCCATCAGGTTGAACTCGGAGCCGGTCGCGATCAGCGCCAGTGCCGCGCCGACCCCGGCCGAGGGCAAGGTCGACAGAATCGTGATCGGGTGTACATAACTCTCATAGAGCACACCGAGCACGATATAGACGGCGAGCAGGGCGGCACCAATCAGGAAAGGTTCATTGCCAAGCGACTGCTGAAACGCCCTGGCCGTCCCCTGGAAAGTGCCGTGGATCGAGGCCGGCATGCCGAGCCGAGCGATCCGGTCGTCGATCGCTGCCGTCGCTTCGCCGAGCGACACGCCAGGTGCCAGATTGAAAGAGATCGTCGCGGCGGCGAACCGATTGTCGTGATAGACCGCGATCGGCGTATTGCCTGCGCCAAAACGGCTGAAGGCGGAGAGCGGCACCATTGTTTCCTTGGCGGTGCTGACGGCGGAGCCGGTCGATGTGATGCCACGACCGGCATTGGCGAGCGCATTGGTGGCCGCGTTGCGGGCGACGTCGCCGGTGTTCTGCACCGCGCTCGCGGCCGCGCTGCCGCTTCTCGTGGGCAGCGGCTTGGCCACCACGGTGCCGGACAACGGTTGGGTTCGCTGCGTGCCGCTGACCGGAGCCCCGCCCGTGCTGACATAGATCTGGCTCAATATCTCGGGTGATTGCCGGAACTCGGGCGCCACCTCCATCACGACGTGGTATTGGTTCTGAGCTTTGTAGATCACCGATACCTGCCGCTGCCCAAAGGCGTCGTAAAGCGTGTTGTCGATCTGGCCAACGGTGAGCCCGAGGCGCGCCGCGGTGGCCCGGTCGATGATCAGATTGGCCTCCAGCCCCCCTTGCTGCTGGTCGAAATTGACTTCGGTCAGCAGCGGCAGCCTTTTGAGCGCCGCTGCGATCTTCGGCGCCCATTCGTGGAGCTCGCCGCCGTCTTCGCCAAGCAATGTATACTGGTACCCGGAGTTGCCGGTCTGCCCGGCGACCTGGACATCCTGATCCGCCCCCAAATAGAGCGATGCGCCGGCAATCTGGTCGAGCTTCGGCCGCAGCCGATTGGCAACCTCCTTGGCCGATGCCGCACGTTCGGACAGCGGCTTCAGTACCACAAAGGCGGATCCGTAGCTGCTGCCGCCGCCGTAGAATCCAGCGACCTTTGCTATCGCCGAGTCCTGCCACATGATCTCGACGAACTGCGCCAGCTTCTTCTTCATCAATTGAAACGAGATGTTTTGGTCGGCCTGGATGCCGCCCCAGATCAGCCCGTTATCCTGCTCAGGCATGTACCCCTTTGGAACAACGATGAAGAGATGGACGGCAAAGCCCAATGTCGCCAAGAGGCTGAGCATGACGAGGCCCGGCCATCGCAATGCCCGGCGCAACGAGCGGTCGTAGACGTCCAGTATTGCGGCAAAAGCCTGCTCGCCGGCGCGGTACAGCCCGCCGTGCCCATCTTCGCGCTGCGGAGCCAGCAAATACGCGCACATCATCGGCGTCGTGGTCAGCGAGACCGCCAGCGAGATCGTGATCGCCACCGACAAGGTCACTGCGAACTCCCGGAAGAGGCGCCCCTCGATGCCGCCCATCAGCAGTATCGGCACGAAGACGGCGACGAGAGCGAGGGTCATCGACAGCACGGTGAAGGCGACCTCGCGCGCGCCCTGCAATGCCGCCCGCATCCGCGGCATGCCGGCCTCGATATGTCTCGTAACGTTTTCAAGCACGACGATCGCATCATCGACGACAAAGCCGGTCGAGATCGTCAGCGCCATCAGCGAGAGATTGTCGAGGCTGTAACCCAACAGATACATCACTCCAAAGGTGCCGATCAGCGAGACCGGTACCGCCACACTCGGGATCAGGGCGGCGCGAAGACTGCGCAGGAAGGCGAAGACGACCAGAACGACGAGACAGACCGCGATGACGAGGGTGCGTTCGACCTCGTGCAGCGAGCTGCGGATCGTCGTCGTCCGGTCCAATATCAGCTCGACATCGATGGCTCTTGGGATCGAGGCTTCGAGCTGCGGCAGCACCGCTTTTACGCGCTCGACGGTGTCGATGATGTTGGCGCCCGGCTGCCGGCGAAGGATCACCACAACTGCCGGCTTGCCGTTGGCGAGGCCAATGGCTCGCACGTTTTCGACCGACTCTTCGACCTCTGCCACATCGCTCAACCGCACTGCCGCGCCATCGCGGTAGGCGATCACGAGTGGCCGATAATCCTCGGCATGGTTCGCCTTGTCGTTGGTGTAGATTTGCAGCCGGCGGTCGCTGTCTTCGATGGCACCCTTGGGGCTGTGCGCGTTGGCCGAGGCGAGTGCGGCGCGAACGTCTTCGAGACCGACGCCGTATTTGAAGAGCGCAAGCGGGTTGAGCTCGACCCGCACTGCCGGCAGCGAGCTGCCGCCGATCTGGACCTGACCGACGCCTTCGATCTGTGACAATGCCTGCTGCACGACCCTCGAGGCGGCGTCGTAGATCTGGCCGCGCGTCAAGGTCTCGGAGGTCATCGCCAGGATCGCGACGGGTGCCGCAGCCGGGTTGACCTTATAGTAGGAGGGGTTCTGACGGAGGCTCGTTGGCAGGTCGGCGCGCGCTGCATTGATCGCCGCTTGCACGTCGCGCGCGGCGCCGTTGAGGCTGCGGTTGAGGCTGAACTGCAAGGTGATGCGGGTGATGCCGACCGAGCTCTCCGAACTCATCCCGCTGACATCGGCAATGACGCCGAGATGGCGTTCGAGCGGGGTCGCCACGGTTGCGGCCATCGTGGCCGGGCTGGCCCCCGGCATGCTCGCGCTCACCGTAATCGTCGGGTAATCGACCTGCGGCAGCGGCGCCACCGGCAGCCGCAGGAAGGCAAAGAACCCGGCGAGTGCCACGCCGATCGTCAGCAATGTGGTCGCAACCGGCCGTGCGATGAACAGCGCCGACGGGTTCACCCTGCGGCACCCCTCCGGGTCATCCCATCCGTCGCCGATGCTAAGGCGGATCGGGCCGCCGAGCAGCCTCGGCGCAGTTCTCCGAGTTCGGAGGCCATCCACCCCCACCCTTCAGCTCGACGAAAACCAGCCTCATCTAGCATTCCAGCCCAAAAAGGTAATACACCCAAAGGAACGTTAATCGTCCATGCCCGGCCCACGGGTCCGCGCTTCGCGCGGCCCGAGGACAGGCTCTTGGGCCGGGCATCCACGGCATCCGGCGAGGCGCCTGCCGGGGGCCCGTGGATGGCCGGGCCAAGTCCGGCCAAGACGAGAGCGTGAGGCATCCGTTTGCGTCTGAGCACTAGCATGCGACCGATGCGGGTGACAGCACCCCCTATTCCGCAAGCGTCTTGCCCGAGCCGACCGTCGGGGCATAGGTTTCGATGCGGCGTCCGCCCTGCCATCGGGGACCGGGCGGCAGGCACCAGCAAGGACTGGCCCGATGAGACGGCAGTTGCACCTCAACCTGTTCATCCACAGCCGCGGCCATCACGAGGCCTCATGGCGACATCCGGCGTCGTCGCCGCTGCCATTGACCGACATCCGCTATTACCAGGATCTGGCGCAGCGCGCCGAAGCGGCACTGTTCGATTCCGTTTTCCTAGCTGACCAGCTGGCGCTGGGCGGCGATGTAGCCCAGGCGCCGCGCACCTGGCTCGAGCCGATCACTGTATTGGCGGCGATGGCGGTGGCGACCAGCCGGGTCGGGTTGATCGCAACAGCCTCGACCACCTATACCGAACCGTTCAATCTCGCACGGCAGTTCGCCTCGATCGACCACATCAGCAAGGGTCGCGCTGCCTGGAACATCGTGACCTCATGGCTCGCGACCGCGGCGGAAAATTACGGCGGCGCCGGGCAGGTAACCCACGCCGACCGCTATGCCCGCGGCGAGGAGTTCATGGAAGTGGTGAAGGCCCTGTGGGACAGCTGGGCCACGGATGCGGTGATCGACGACCGGGCCGCCGGCATCTATGCGCGACGCGGCCGCCTAAGACCGATCAATCATCGTGGCGATTTCTATACGGTGGCCGGGCCGCTCAACATGCCGCGCTGCCCCCAGGGCCGGCCGGTGCTGGTGCAAGCGGGCTCGTCCGACACCGGTCGCCGCTTCGCCGCGCGGCATGCCGATGCCGTGTTCACCGCCCACATGGCGAAGGCGACGGCGCAGGATTTCTATGCCGATCTGAAGACCTTGGCGGCGGCCGAAGGACGGCTGCCGGAGCAGACGCTGATCCTGCCCGGCCTCTGCCCGATGATCGCCGGGACCGAGACCGAGGCGCAGCGCCTGGCGCGTGAGGTCAATGAGCTCACCGATCCTGAGGTCGGGCGCAAGCGGCTGTCGGGCCGCTTTGGCGGGTATGATTTCTCGCATCTGCCGCTCGATCGCCCGCTCTCAGCCGCTGATTTCCCCGACCCGGCCTCGGTAGAGGCGGCGCGCAGCCGCACCGAGGTGATCCTCAATCTGGTCAAGCGCGATCAGCCGACATTACGGCAGTTGCTCGGCTATCTGGCCGGCGCGCGCGGGCATTTCGTTACCGCCGGGACGCCGGAACAGATTGCCGAGCTGATCGAGGACTGGTTCACCGACGCCGCGGCGGACGGGTTCAACATCATGCCGCCTCTGCTGCCGGCCCAGCTCGACGTGTTCAGCGCCGAGGTGATCCCGATCCTGCAGCAGCGCGAGCTGTTCCGGACCGAATACACCGGGACAATGCTGCGCGAGCATTACGGTCTGCCCTGGCCGGCAAGCGTGTTCGATAATCCAGCCTGGACGGCCGAGCTTCAGGACGGCGTTGCCGGTGTATGACCGTCTTGATCGAGGACCAGGCCTCGGGCACCCAGCTGATCCACGAGCTGGTCGCCGACGGCCTCTACGCCGTCACCCGCTACCAGCCGCAATCCGCCTTAACTTCGCCAATTGACCTTGCCATTCCCGGCCTTCGTGTGCGCCATCAGGCGAGTTGCGCGCTATCCGGTCGACTGGCTTGGGTCGGTAAGGACGATCTCGGGTTTCCTTCGGTAATCGCTGACCTTCCCGCGCATCCGGATGCGCCCGCCTTTTCATGTGCGACCCTGGCAGAGTCCGGAAAATTAGACGCGATCCGACTGCCTATTGGCGGTTCGCATGGAGAAGGTCGTCCTGAAGCAGCCGTATTGGAACTAAAGTCGGTTACGGCGCCTGCTATCAGCTGGCGCCGCCGACGGTCACTAAACGCACCCTCGGCTCGGAGATCATGAAATCTGGAACTCTCAGCCATCGCTTGCTGTTGTAGTGACGAGAGCGATGCGATCGGGCAACCCCCAATTCCTCGATCGCCCATTTCGGAAACCCCGGTGTCCCCCCCGCCGGGGTTTCCTCTTCGAGGGCCGCACGGCTCCGGCGGCAACCTCCCGCACCGATCAGCCGCCAGGCACCTCTGTCGAACCGTGAATTCACCCTGGCAGAAATTCGGGGCGCTGCTCACGTTTCGAGTGGGGCGCTTCCGCGCGGCCGGACCCGCAGCTTGCGAAACCGTGAGCAGCCGAGCGCGCCAGCGGCCACGAAGGCGAGGAGTACAGGCACGCCAACCTGCATCAGAGAGTCTATCAAAATCTCGACCGCGATAGCCATCAGGAACGCGAGGACCGGGCTGAGCGCGGCAGCCGCGACAATCGACCATGTGGCCCAGGTTGGCAGACTGTTCATGGCGTTTCGGCCCGCTGACTCTGACCTCGGGTATCTAGCACCGCTGCGGTCAACACCCCGTCCCGCCGTCTCACCGTGAAACGCCGGCCGGTCCTTCCCGCCCCTGCTCGGGTTCGCAGGAGCGGCTGGGAAATCGCCGCCTCCGGCAGCGCGCCGAGCTGATCCGCGGGCTCCTCACACCAAGCCGGCACCCTGCGACATTGAATGCACAACACCGCAAAGGGAACTCCGAAGCTTTTCGCACTGTTCCCAATGGGATTAGCTTCGTGGATGAAGGTTCCAAGATGAACACCGACCAGATGAAAGGAAACTGGAAGCAGTTCGTCGGCAAGGCCAAGGAGAAGTGGGGCAAATTGACCGACAACGATTGGCAGATCGTCGAAAGAAAGCGCGATCATCTTGTTGGCAGAATTCAGGAGCGCTATGGAATTGCTCGCGAAGAAGCAGAGCGTCAGGTAGCCGATTTCGAGAGAAGCCACGAGCGGCTTTTGCGAACGCCATCCGATCGCCAACACCCGCTGGTGCCGAAGCCACTTGCGTGAGCAATGGACATGGCCTTTTTCTGGCTCGTTTTTCTGGGCTGCGCTGTATGCGCCTGGCTAATCGGATACGGCATGGGATACCTGCGGGGCGTAAAGGAGGCCATTACCATTCATGCTCGCAACGGCGACCTTGGCTTCAGCAGAGATGGGAGCCGGGAAATAGAAGCTCCGATGTCGCGCTGGATGCGCCGATTGCTTGCCCCGAGCCGTTACGCCGACGACGATCAACAAGCGGTGAGCGACGAGAGGTCGGGGGGACTGATTTAGGGTTCTGTTAGGGCACCACGTCCGTACAGTGCGTCTCACGTCCTTATGGAGGCCGAAGTGCGCGCTGTGATAGCTGCGTTGTGGAGTGAGGCAGCAATGGTGCCGCCCCACCGGTCGAGCCGGTGGCCCAAGGCTGCGGGTGGGGTTGGCACCGCAGCCACTGGCGGGATCGGCGGGGCTATTTGCATTGGGACCGCGGCGTCCCGAATTAACCTCGATCTCGGTCCTAACGGAGGTTCAGGTTTAGACCTCGGAGTTATGACCAGGCAGGAAATCAGCGAGGAAGTACAGTCTTGCCCATCCATTGACGGCGTGGTCGGGCCTTGAGACCACGGTTCAGCGGTGACCCTTCGTCCCGCAGATCGGGGGCTCATTCCAGCATTACTTTGCCCAACGTCGCCAACTTGATCCCGCCCGGTCTTACGCCAATCGGCGCGGCCCCGAGTCCTCCGGAACCTATCCGGGCTCAATAGGAACGATGAGCGACAGGATGGCGGTAATAGCGGTGATGTGGGCGCGGCGGTGTAGTGGCAGCGCCCGCTATGGCGCCGACACCCCCGCCAACCGCCGCACCGATGCCGGCACCGCGCCCGCCACCGGCGATTGCGCCGATGACAGCTCCGGTTCCAGCACCGAGCAAACCACCGCCTATCGCGCGATCGGCGGGATTGTACGGGTCCGCGGAGGCCGTGGCCGCCAACAACAGCCCAGCGCCGATTAGGCTGGCAATAGTCGATTGCATTCTCATGAGCTCAACTCGCAATGCTACGGAGCGAACAAATAACGCTGGATGTAGTTCCGCTCCCGGCGCTTCCGCCTGGCGATCGAGCCTCCTCGCGGCCGACCGCAGCGCTACCCCAGAAGCCGCGTAAGTGAAAATGGCAGCCGCCCCGGCCTTTCGCCGTGCAGATCACCGCCGCAGATAGAGCACGCTCGCGCGAGGAGCGTGCGGGCCGGACGAACAGCCGCGAGCGGCTGCCGAAGGCGTTCCCGAAAGATTTCTGGCTCTAGCGCAGAAGCTCGGGGTGGCGCATCTCGGCCGCACCAGCTTCGATGTCCTCGGCGGTCTCGTCAAACTCTCGCGCTAAGCGACGGAGCATTTCTTCCAGATCATGCTGCCACGTCGCTTCGGCTAATTTCCGAGCATGGTCGGCATGCTGGCGGTAGTAGGATGCGCGGTTCATAACACCAAAACACCGAAGCCCCGGAAACCATTCCTAGCGCATCCCGAGGAGTGGAGGTGTCCCTGGGCGTGGTGCAGGAGCCGTGGGTAAGCTATCCTTCCTTGACACCTGCTAATGCCGTGAATATTTGACCATGCGGTTACTTAACCGAGCGGTTTGCGTAGCATGTTACCCGATCACCTCAGCACCACCTACGCAGCTCTCGCCGATCCGACCCGGCGCGCGATCCTCACTCGCCTTGCCATAGGCGAGGCCACGGTCGGCGACCTCGCCGAGCCCTTCCCGATGAGCCTTCCCGCGGTCTCCAAGCATTTAAAGGTGCTGGAGCGCGCCGGGCTGATCACGCGTGGCCGCAAGGCGCAGTGGCGTCCGTGCCGGCTTGATGCCGGGCCGCTCAAGGACGCCGCCCAGTGGCTCGAGCACTACCGCCATTTCTGGGACGACAGCTTTGATCGCCTCGACGCGTATCTCGGCGAATTGCAGAGCGGGGAGCAGAAGGATGGCCATAACAGCTGACGCCGCCGCTCTCTCTGCGGAGCGCGAACTCGTCATCACCCGGATTTTCGACGCGCCACGCCGGCTCGTCTTCAAGATGTGGACCGAGCCTGGGCACCTCGCGCGCTGGTGGGTACCGCGCGGCTTTGCGACGATTTCCAGCCGGATGGACGTCCGTCCGGGCGGCTCTTGGTTGCGCTCGATGCGCGCACCCGACGGAAGCCTAATTCGCAAGCACGGCATCTACAGAGAGATCGTGGCACCGGAGCGGCTCGTCTTCACCTATGTCACGGACGACCTCGCGGGCAATCTCGGCTCCGAGACACTCGTGACGGTGACCTTTGCCGATCTCGGCGGCAAGACCAGGCTCACCCTGCACCAAGCCGCGTTCCAATCGGTCGCGGCGCGCGATGATCATCGGGGTGGCTGGACGGGCGCCCTCGAGCGTTTCGCCTCCTATCTGTCGGCGAACGCGGCTTAATCCCGACAGCCCCGCGCGAAAAGCCGATACACGCGCTATTCTCGATCCGACCTAACAAGGCCGGGGTTTGCGATGAAAGCTGTTGTGCTACGCCAGCATGGCGAGGGTGGATTGCGCTACGAAACGGACTTCCCCGACCCTGCACCCGGCGCCGGCGACGTCGTGGTTCGGGTTCGCGCCGCCTCGCTCAATTACCACGACATTTTCACCCGCCGCGGCATGCCGGGGATCAAGATCCCGATGCCGGCTATCATGGGTCTCGATCTAGCCGGCGAGATCGCCGCACTAGGTCAGGGCGTTGCCGGCTGGAAGATCGGCGACCGCGTGCTCGGCGATCCGATCAATCGGGTCGAAGGCGGGCTGACCGGCGAGACGGTGCATGGCGGGCTCGCCGAATATTGCCGCCTGCGCGCGCATCAGCTCGTCAAGATCCCCGACGGCGTCGGTTTCGAGGAAGCCGCCGCACTCCCCTGCGCCTATGGCACGGCCCGACGGATGATGTTCACCAACGGCCGGGTTTCGGCGGGCGAGAAGGTGCTGATCCTCGGCGCCTCCGGCGGTGTCGGAGTGTGCTGCGTCCAGCTCGCCAAGCTCGCCGGCGCCACGGTGATCGCCGCCACCGGGTCGGCGGAAAAGGAAGCCCGGCTGCGCGGGCTCGGCGCCGACTACACGGTAAACTACACGCAAGAGGATTTCGTCCAGGCGGTCTATGCGCGTTACGGCAAGCCGGCGCGGCGTGGCGCGGGCAGCGACCGCGGCGTTGATGTCGTCGTCAACTACACTGGCGGCGATACTTGGACCAAGAGCCTGCGGGTGCTGCGGGTTGGCGGCAGGCTGTTGACCTGCGGTGCCACCGCCGGCTACGACCCGCCCGAAGACACCCGCTTCATCTGGACCTTCGAGTTGCAGATCCTCGGTTCCAACGGCTGGGCGCGCGAGGATATTGCGGCATTGCTCGACTTGGTGCAGTCGGGCCAGCTCGAGGCCGTGGTCGACGCGACCTATCCCCTCGAGCGCGCGGCGGAAGCGCTGGCGCGGCTGGAAGACCGCCAAGTCTTCGGCAAATTGGTGATCGTGCCATGAGGGATCTGCTGCTCGGCAAGGAAGAGATCCAAGAGCGCCTCGGTCAGTCCGCGTTTATCGAGCTTTTGAACCTCACGGTGCTGAGCGCCGACCCGGCGAGGCAAGAGCTGGTCATGCGCGCCGCGATGCGCCCTGAATTCGAGCGCGGGCGCGGCAGCGGCCAGTGGCACGGCGGCCCGATCGCGGCGATCATCGACACGGTCGGCGATTACGCACTGGTGATGCTACTGGGCCGACCACTGCCGACGGTGAATTTCCGGGTCGATTATCTGCGGCCGGCGATCGACACGGCGCTGATCGTCACCGCTACGGTGCGGCGCAGCGGCCGGCTGGTCGGCGTCGTCGACGTCGATGTGGCGAACGAGGCGGGCCAGCTATTGGCGATCGGCCGCGCCACTTACGCCACAGCAGGGTGATTTGGAGGCAAGCCTATAGGGAGAGAGCCCAATGACCCGAGAATTTCCGATGGTGACTTTGCCCGGTGGCGAGCGCGTGCCGGCGCTCGGCCAGGGAACCTGGCACATGGGCGAGAACCGCCGCCGGGCCGATGAAGAGGCGGCTGCGGTGCGGCTCGGGATCGAGCTCGGCATGACCTTGATCGATACCGCCGAGATGTACGGCAACGGCGGCGCCGAAGAGATGGTCGCCCGTGCCGCCGAGGGAGTGCGCGACGACCTCTTCATCGTCAGCAAGGTCTATCCCCACAACGCCTCGCGCGCCGGTGTGATCGCCGCCTGCGAGCGCAGCCTCGAGCGGCTGCGCACCGACCGGATCGACCTGTATCTGTTGCATTGGCGCGGCTCGATTCCGCTCACCGAGACGATCGCAGGCTTCGAGCGTCTCCTGCGCGAGGGCAAGATCCGGCATTACGGGGTCAGCAATTTCGACCGTGCCGACATGGCGGAATGGGCGGCACTGAAGGGCGGCGAGACGGTCGCGGCCGACCAGGTGCTCTACAACCTGTCGCGCCGCGGCCCGGAATGGGACCTTCTGCCGTGGTGCCGCGAGCGCGGCATCGCGATCATGGCTTATACGCCGCTCGGCCAGGGCAGCCTGCTCCACGACCGCACGCTCGCCGAGATTGCCCACCGGCGGAATGCGACACCGGCACAGGTGGCGCTCGCCTGGCTGTTGCGCCAGGAGGGCGTGATTGTCATTCCGAAAGCGGCGCGCCTCGAGCATGTGCGCGACAACCGCGGCGCGCTCGATGTCGCACTGACCGAGGAAGACTTGGCGGCGCTCGACCGCGCCTTCCCGCCGCCGAAGGGCAAGAGATCGCTCGGGATGCTCTGACCAGGCCGGGGTTTATTGCGCCGCTGTGCCGGCTTCGGTAGTGTGACCCGGCGGGGAGGAGGGGTGGCCGAGCGGTCGAAGGCGCATGCCTGGAGAGCGTGTAGACGGTGATGAATCGTCTCGCGGGTTCGAATCCCGCCCCCTCCGCCATATACCCATTCGCCGC
>Ga0306920_100012118_pt1 | contig 11685 bp, 9 predicted proteins | sample flu12Cox44000170_FD_204666 | JGI IMG/M metagenome (GOLD analysis project Ga0306920, IMG submission 204666) | Lab enrichment of tropical soil microbial communities from Luquillo Experimental Forest, Puerto Rico - flux4day.12C.oxic.44.000.170 (v2)... | ecosystem: Environmental > Terrestrial >...
TTCGTGGCGGCGACGTCGTCGGCGAGCACACGGTGATCTTCGCGGGTGCCGGCGAGCGGGTCGAGCTTTCGCACAAGGCCGCATCGCGCCAGAACTTCGCGATGGGGGCGTTGCGCGCCGCTCATTTTGTCGCCGCGCGACGTGCGGAGGGGCGGGCCGGTCTCTTCGACATGCAAGATGTCCTCGGGCTCAAGTAGGCGAGCGGTGCCTGCGGATTTGCCATCGTTCGATCTCACCGGTCGCCGCGCGCTCGTGACGGGCGGCGGATCGGGGCTCGGCTTCGCGATCGCGCGCGGCCTCGCGCACGCCGGCGCGCGCGTCGTGTTGAATGGCCGCAATCGTGACAGGCTCGACGGGGCTCAGGCCACGCTTGCTGCCGAAGGATTCGACGCGCGCACGGTGCCATTCGACGTCACCGACGCCGCGGCCGTCTCGGAAGGCGTCGAGGAGATCGAGCGCACGCAGGGCGCCATCGACATCCTCGTCAACAACGCCGCGATGAATCAGAGGAAGGCACTCGAGGATTTCGCACCTGCCGAATGGCGGGGGTTGATGGCCGCCAATCTCGACGGCGCGTTCTTTGTCACCCGGGCGCTTCTTCCGACGCTCAAAGGGCGCCGCCGCGGCAAGATCATCAACATCTGCTCGCTCGCTTCCGACATCGGACGGCCGAACATCGTGCCGTATGCTGTGAGCAAAGGCGCGGTGAGGATGCTTACGCGCGCGCTCGCCGTCGAACTCGCTCCGCACAATATCCAGGTGAATGGCATCGCGCCCGGATTCTTCAAGACGGAAATGAACGCGGCACTCGTCGCCGATCGCGATTTTTCGGCGTGGATCGCGCGGCGAACACCGGCGGGGCGATGGGGTGAACCTCCCGAGATCGCGGGCGCTGCCGTCTTTCTCGCCTCGTCCGCGGCCGACTACGTGACCGGCCACGTCCTCTACGTCGACGGGGGCTTCTCCGCGTCGTATTGAGCAGCGCGGTTGTGCCGGAAGCGGCCTCGCCGTATAATTACCAGCCTCAAGCGGGAACGACTGCGACGATCGCCGGCGTTCCCGCTTCGCACGTCCGGACTCCCGCGAGCCGCATGCGGGTACGCCCAGGCAAGGCCACGCGCAATTCCGCCATGCCCGATTCGACCGCCGCCGACCCCGTCCGCCCGTCGCTGCTTCCGGCGACCACGCCTGCGGTTCTGGCACTCGCCGACGGGACCGTCTTCAACGGTCGGTCGATCGGGGCTGCGGGCCACGCGGTCGGCGAGGTCGTGTTCAATACCGCGATGACAGGCTACCAGGAGATCCTCACCGACCCCTCGTATGCTGGTCAGATAGTCACGCTGACGTATCCGCACATCGGCAACGTCGGCGTGAACCCCGAGGACGTCGAATCGCGACGCCCGTTTGCCGCGGGACTCGTGATTCGCGATTTGCCCCGCGCCGCATCGAATTTCCGCGCGACCGGCGACCTTGGCGCCTATCTCGTCGCGAACGGCATCGTTGCGATCGCTGATCTCGACACGCGCCGTCTCACCCGGATCCTCCGCGAGCGCGGTGCGCAGAACGGCTGCATCGTCGCGCGCGGCGCCGAGGGCAGCGTCGACATCGAAGACGCCGTCGCGCGGGCGAGGGCGGCGCCGTCGATGGCCGGGCTCGACCTCGCGAAAGTCGTGAGCTGCACTGCGCCGTACGAGTGGATCGCGAGCACCTGGGCGCTTGGCGAGGGTTATCGCGCTGCGGGCGAGCCGCGCTTTCATGTCGTCGCATACGACTACGGGATCAAGCACAACATTCTTCGTCGGCTTGCCGAGCGCCGGTGCCGTATGACGGTCGTTCCGGCGCAGACGCCGGCGGAGGCGGTTCTAGCACTCGCGCCCGATGGCGTCTTCCTGTCGAACGGTCCGGGCGACCCCGAGCCCTGCGACTACGCGATCCGCGCGATCAGGACGATCGTCGATGCGGGCGTGCCGACCTTCGGGATCTGCCTCGGCCATCAGCTGCTCGGGCTCGCGTCCGGAGCACGGACGATGAAGATGAAGTTCGGTCACCATGGCGCCAATCATCCGGTCCAGGATCGCGACACCGGCCAGGTGTTGATCACGAGCCAGAACCACGGCTTCGCGGTCGATGCGTCGACGCTGCCGGCCACTGCGCGCGTAACACACGTGTCGCTCTTCGACGGGAGCCTTCAAGGCATCGCGCGCACCGACCGGCCGGCGTTCGGCTTCCAGGGACACCCTGAAGCGAGCCCCGGCCCGCACGACATCTCGTACCTCTTCGATCGCTTCGTCAGGCTGATGGAGCGGAAATGACGGCCGCCAGATTGGGATCGGAAAGCGGAGCGAGGGCAAAACGACGCGGACGCCGCGCGCATCGACTTTACGACCATGCCGAAACGAACTGACATCGAGTCGATCCTCATCATCGGCGCCGGTCCGATCATCATCGGGCAGGCGTGCGAGTTCGACTACTCGGGCGCGCAGGCGTGCAAGGCGCTCGCCGAGGAAGGCTATCGGATCATCCTCGTCAACTCGAATCCGGCGACGATCATGACCGACCCGGAGATGGCCGCCGTCACGTACGTCGAGCCGATTACGTGGCCGATGATCGCGAAGATCATCGAGCGCGAGCGGCCCGATGCGCTGCTGCCGACGATGGGCGGCCAGACGGCGCTCAACTGCGCGCTCGATCTGGCGCGCGAGGGCGTGCTGACCAGGTTCGACGTCGAGCTGATCGGCGCCTCGAAGAAGGCGATCGACAAGGCCGAGGATCGCGAGAAGTTCAAGGCGGCCATGACGCGGATCGGGCTCGGCTCCGCGCGCTCGGGGATCGCGCACGACCTCGACCAGGCGCTCGAGGTTCAGGCCGAGATCGGCTTTCCCGCGGTGATCCGGCCGTCGTTCACGCTCGGCGGCACTGGCGGCGGCATCGCGTACAACAAGGACGAGTTCGTCGAGATGTGCAAGCGCGGGCTCATGCTGAGCCCCACGCACGAGCTCTTGATCGAGGAGTCGCTGCTCGGCTGGAAAGAGTTCGAGATGGAGGTCGTGCGCGACCGCAAAGACAACTGCATCATCGTCTGCTCGATCGAGAACCTCGATCCCATGGGCGTGCACACCGGAGACTCGATCACGGTGGCTCCCGCGCAAACGCTGACCGACAAGGAATATCAGATCATGCGCGACGCCTCGATCGCGGTGCTGCGCGAGATCGGCGTCGACACGGGTGGCTCGAACGTGCAGTTCGCGATCAACCCCGCCGACGGGCGGATGCTCGTGATCGAGATGAACCCGCGCGTATCGCGCAGCTCGGCCCTCGCGTCGAAGGCGACCGGCTTCCCGATCGCGAAGATCGCCGCGAAGCTTGCCGTCGGCTACACGCTCGACGAGCTTTCGAACGACATCACGGGGGGAGCCACACCCGCGTCGTTCGAGCCGACGATCGACTACGTCGTTACGAAGGTGCCGCGCTTCGCATTCGAGAAGTTCCGGCAGGCGGACGATCGGCTCACGACGCAGATGAAATCGGTCGGCGAGGTGATGGCGATCGGGCGCACGTTCCAGGAGTCGCTGCAAAAGGCGCTGCGCGGGCTCGAGACCGGTGTAGACGGCTTCAACCTGAAGACCGTCGATCCCGAGAAGATCGGCGACGAGCTCGCGTATCCGCGCGCCGAGCGGCTCTGGTATGTCGCCGACGCGTTCGGCGTCGGGATGTCGATCGATGACATCTACCGTCACACGAAGATCGACCCCTGGTTCCTCGGGCAGATCAAGGAGATCGTCGACACCGAGCTGAAGCTCGAGCGTCGCAGCCTCGCCGAGCTCACGAAGGACGATCTTCGCGGGTTGAAGCGTATGGGCTTCGCCGATCGGCGAATCGCGCATCTGCTCAAGGTCCCGGAGAGCGACATACGGCAGCGGCGCCACCAGCTCGGTATCCGGCCGATCTACAAGCGCGTCGACACGTGCGCGGCAGAGTTCGCAACGCAGACCGCCTACCTTTATTCGACATACGACGAGGAATGCGAAGCGCTGCCTACCGACCGGAAGAAGGTGATCGTGCTCGGAGGCGGCCCCAACCGCATCGGCCAGGGGATCGAGTTCGACTATTGCTGCGTCCACGCGGCGATGGCGCTGCGCGAAGATGGCTACGAGACGATCATGGTCAACTGCAATCCGGAGACCGTCTCGACCGACTACGACACCTCGGATCGCCTGTATTTCGAGCCGCTCACGCTCGAAGACGTCCTCGAGATCGTCCATGTCGAGAAGCCGTACGGCGTGATCGTCCAGTACGGCGGACAGACGCCGCTCAAGCTCGCGCGCGACCTCGAGAAGAACGGCGTGCCGATCATCGGCACATCGCCCGACATGATCGACATGGCGGAGGACCGCGAGCGCTTCCAGCAGATGCTGCATCGTCTGAAGCTCAAGCAGCCCCCGAACCGAACTGCCCGCACCGAAGCCGATGCGATGACCGCAGCGGAAGCCATCGGCTACCCGCTGGTCGTGCGCCCCTCGTACGTTCTGGGCGGCCGCGCGATGGAGATCGTCCACGAGCAGCAGGATCTCGAGCGCTACATGCGCGAGGCCGTCAAGGTTTCGAACGACTCGCCGGTGTTGCTCGACCGCTTCCTGAACGACGCGATCGAGGTCGACGTCGACGCGTTGTCGGACGGCACGCGCGTCGTGATCGGCGGCATCATGGAGCACATCGAGCAGGCGGGCGTGCATTCGGGTGACTCGGCGTGCTCCTTGCCGCCGTTCTCGCTGTCCGCAGAGACGCAGGACGAGCTGCGGCGGCAGACGGTCGCGATGGCGCACGGGCTGTCGGTCGTCGGGCTGATGAACGTCCAGTTCGCGATCCAGAACGGGACGGTTTACGTGCTCGAAGTGAACCCGCGCGCTTCGCGTACCGTGCCGTACGTGTCGAAGGCGACCGGGCGTCCGCTCGCCAAGATCGCGGCGCGCTGCATGGTCGGTCAGTCGCTGGAGGCGCAGGGCGTTGCGGGCGAGATCGTTCCGCCATACTTCTCGGTGAAGGAAGCGGTGTTCCCATTCATCAAGTTCCCGGGCGTGGACACGATCCTCGGTCCCGAGATGAAATCGACGGGCGAGGTGATGGGCGTGGGCGAGACCTTCGCCGAAGCGTTCCTCAAGTCGCAGCTCGCTGCGGGTGTCAAGCTGCCGGAACGGGGCAAAGTGTTCGTGAGCGTCAAGGACGGGGACAAGGCGCGCGCGATCGAGCTCGCGAGGATCCTGGTCGGACTGGGATTTTCAATTGTCGCGACGCGCGGCACCGCGGCAGCGCTCGAGGCGGCGGGCGTGCCCGTGACGCCGGTCAACAAGGTTCATGAGGGACGCCCGCACATCGTCGACATGATGAAAAACGACGAGATCGCGCTCGTCGTCAACACTGTGCAGGAAAAGCGCGCGGCGATCCTCGACAGCTACCAGATCCGCCGCGAGGCGCTCACCGACCAGATACCCACGTACACGACGCTCGCCGGTGCGCGCGCCGCGGCGCTCGGCCTCACGGGGATGCGCGAGCTCGTTCCCTACGCGATCCAGTCGCTGCACGAGCTCCTGCAGCGCCGCGGCCAATCGGACCGATCGCGAACTGCACCGGCAGGCGTTACGGCATGACTAAAAAAGTCCCGATGACGGTCGAAGGCGCGCAGCGCCTGAAGACCGAGCTCCACCGGCTGAAGACGATCGATCGTCCGGCGATCATCGCGGCGATCGCCGAAGCGCGATCGCACGGAGATCTCGCCGAGAACGCCGATTATGATGCCGCGAAAGAACGTCAGGGGTTCATCGAGGGACGAATCCACGAGATCGAGCGCCGGCTTGCCCATGCGCAGGTCATCAATCCTGCCGAGATCGACGCCGACGGGCGTGTGGTGTTCGGAGCGACCGTCGAGCTCGCCGATGTCGAAACGGGCGATGAAGTCACGTATCAGATCGTCGGCGACGACGAGGCCGACTTGAAGCACGGAAAGATCTCGGTGAGCTCGCCGATCGCACGCGCGCTGATCGGCAAGGTAGAGGGCGACACCGCCGAGGTGCACGCCCCCGGAGGTGTCCGCGAGTACGAAATCCTGGCGGTGCGCTACGCCTGACGGCGACGCGAGATTCCCGCAAGGTGTCGCCGCCGGGCGTTGGCGCCCGAGCGGCGGCGGGAGCCCGAAGACCCCGCGTTCCTGCTCGCGACGGGCGCCACCTCGGGTTGGGCCGTCGGCGACGGACGCCAGAGCGTCAGCGTCTTGCCGAGGTGCTGAACCGGCGCCGCGTCGAGGTCGGCGCAGACTCGTGCGAGGAGCCGCTCGCGCTCGTCGCGATCGTCGTCGAACACGCGGACCTTGACGAGCTCGTGCGCGGTGAGGTTGACATCGATTTCATGCAGCACCGAAGGCGTGAGCCCGTTGGTGCCGACGCTCACGACGGGCTGCAGGTGATGCGCCTTCGCGCGAAGCGCCCGCCGCTCGGCCGATGTTAGAGTTCGCATCGATCGATTCTACTGCGACAACTACGCTGCGCTTCGTTCGGCCCCGACGGCAGCTTCCGCCATGACGCTCAAGTCAGCGAAGAAGAACAGGGTCGTCAGGGCGTGGATGGATGCGCACGTCAACGACCCGTGGGTCAAGGAAGCGACGCGCCGCGGCTATCGTTCCCGCGCGGCGTTCAAGCTGATCGAGCTTGCCGAGCGCGACCACCTCCTCAGGCCCGGGATGCGCGTTGTCGACCTTGGCGCTGCGCCCGGGAGCTGGTCCCAGGTGCTGCGTGAGCGCCTTGGGCCGAAAGCGACGATCGTGGCGATCGACCTGCTCCCGATGGATCCGATCGCCGGGGTGAAGGTCGTGCAGGCGGACTTTCGCGCAGACCGCGGCGTTGCCGCTCTCGACGGAGTGCTCGGCGAGGACAAAATCGACCTTGTCGTTTCCGATATGTCCCCCAACCTATCCGGCGTGGACGCTGCCGACCAGGCGCGCGCGGTCCATTTGGGCGAGCTGGCGCTCGATTTCGCGAAAGCCCGGCTGCAGCCGGGAGGCGATCTGGTCGTCAAAGCGTTCCAGGGCGAGGGCTTCAGTGAGCTGCGACGTGCGCTGGAAGCGCATTTCACGAAGGTTTATGTGCGCAAACCCAAAGCGTCGCGTGACCGGAGCCGCGAGGTGTACTTGGTAGGCAAGACCTTGAAAGGCTGAGGGTTACGGTAGTTTTTACCGCGGTGTCGTGAAGTGGCGACACCGCATTGGCACGAAACTGGCTGCGGGCCCCCTGAACGGATAGAATCGAATGCTGGGCGCATCCGGGCGGCGCCGTCGCAACGTATCGGAATCGATGGCTGCGGCGACGTAATGAGCGGTCGATACGTCACGAGGAGCGACATTGAACAATCTGCTCAAGAACATCGGCATCTGGCTCGTGATCGGCCTCGTCGTGCTGACGGTGGTCAAGCAGTTCGACGCGCGCCAGGGCCCGAAGGACGCGGTCCCCTACTCCGAGTTCATGGAGCGCGCCAAGGCCGGCAGCGTCGAATCGGCGACCGTCGAGGGGCGCACGATCAAGTGGGTCTCCGCCGACAAGAAGCGCTTCGTTACCTACAGCCCGGGCGACATCTGGATGGTCGGCGACCTCGTCAAGTACGGCGTCAAGGTCGAAGCGAAGCCGGAGGAGGAGCAAAGCTTCCTCGCGCAGATCTTCATCTCGTGGTTCCCGATGCTGCTCCTGATCGGCGTGTGGATCTTCTTCATGCGCCAGATGCAGGGCGGTGGTCGCGGCGGCGCATTCTCATTCGGCAAGAGCAAGGCGAAGATCCTCGACGAGTCGAACAATACCGTCACGTTCGCCGACGTCGCCGGCTGCGACGAAGCGAAGGAGGAGGTCTCCGAGATCGTCGAGTTCCTCCGTGATCCGTCGAAGTTCCAGAAGCTGGGCGGCCGGATTCCGCGCGGCGTGCTGATGGTCGGCAGCCCGGGCACCGGCAAGACGCTCCTCGCGAAGGCGATCGCCGGCGAAGCGAAGGTGCCGTTCTTCTCGATCTCGGGTTCCGACTTCGTCGAGATGTTCGTCGGTGTCGGCGCCGCGCGCGTGCGCGACATGTTCGAGCAGGCGAAGAAGAACGCCCCGTGCATCGTGTTCATCGATGAAATCGACGCGGTCGGCCGTCAGCGCGGCGCAGGATTGGGCGGCGGCAACGACGAGCGCGAGCAGACGCTCAATCAGCTCCTCGTCGAAATGGACGGCTTCGAAGGCAACGCGGGCGTCATCGTGATCGCGGCGACGAACCGGCCTGACGTGCTCGACCCGGCGCTCATGCGGCCCGGTCGCTTCGACCGGCAGGTCGTCGTCCCGCTTCCCGATATCCGCGGCCGCGAGCAGATCCTGCTCGTCCATATGCGCAAGGTGCCGATGGCCACCGACGTCAAGGCCGAGGTCATCGCCCGCGGGACGCCGGGCTTCTCCGGCGCCGATCTCGCGAATCTCGTCAACGAGGCGGCGCTCTTCGCCGCGCGCAAGAACAAGCGTCTCGTCGACATGGACGATTTCGAGATGGCGAAGGACAAGATCGTGATGGGCGCGGAGCGACGCTCGATCGTGATGCCGGAGGAGGAGCGACGCAATACCGCGTATCACGAGTCGGGTCACGCGATCGTCGCGAAGCTCCTCCCCAAGACCGATCCCGTGCACAAGGTCACGATCATCCCGCGCGGACGCGCGCTGGGCGTCACGATGCAGCTTCCGGAGCAGGACCGCTACAGCATGGGCCGCGAGTACATGCTGAATGCGATCGCCGTGCTGTTCGGCGGCCGGATCGCCGAAGAGCTCTTCATGAACCAGATGACGACCGGCGCGTCGAACGACTTCGAGCGCGCGACGCACATCGCGCGCGACATGGTCACGCGCTACGGGATGTCGGACCTTCTCGGCCCGATGGTCTACGGCGAGAACGAAGGCGAGGTGTTCCTCGGTCGCTCGATCACGCGCACCGTCAACATGTCCGAAGAGACGATGCGCAAGGTCGACGCCGAGATCCGCAAGATCATCGACCAGCAGTACGCGGTCGCGCGCAAGCTCCTCGAGGAGAATCGCGACAAGGTCGAAGCCATGGCGAGAGCGCTGCTCGAGCTCGAGACAATCGACTCCGACCAGATCGACGACATCATGGCGGGACGCCCGCCGCGGCCGCCGAAGCCAACGCCAGGCCCCGCAGCCGCGGCGCCGGGATCGTCCGCGGGTGCCGGGGCAGCGCCGTCGGCGAACCCAGCCTGACTCTGTCGCCGAGCTGACGCCGGGGCGTGCTCGATGCACGCCCCTTTTCATTTGGACGCCAACAAGATGACCCGGATCTTCCGCTGCGGCACGCACGTGTTCGAGCTCGCTCGGCCGCTCGTGATGGGCGTCCTTAACGTGACGCCGGACTCGTTTTCGGACGGCGGCCGGTTTGTCGATCGGCAGAGCGCGCTCGCGCACGCGCGAAAGATGCGCGAAGACGGCGCGGATTTGATCGACGTGGGCGGCGAGTCGTCCCGGCCCGGTGCGCTGCCTGTCGAGGAATCCCTCGAGCTCGAGCGCGTGATTCCGGTGATCGAAACGCTTGCGCGCGACGGAATCGCAGTCGCTGTCGACACGCGAAAGCCCGCGGTGATGCGTACGGCGATCGCCGCAGGCGCGTCGATGGTGAACGACATCGCTGCGTTGACGGCACCGGGCGCACTCGAAGTATGCGCGGCCGGCGCGACCGGCGTGTGCCTGATGCATATGCGCGGCGAGCCATCGACGATGCAGCGCGCGCCTGTTTATGACAACGTCGTGGCCGAAGTCCGCGATTTCCTCGTCGCGCGCGCCGCGGCTTGCGAAGCGGCAGGCATCGCTCCCGAGCGCATCGCGATCGATCCGGGCTTTGGTTTCGGCAAGACGCGAGCGCATAATCTCACTCTGCTGCGGGCGATCGCGGATTTCGCTGCAACCGGTTATCCGGTGCTCGTTGGCCTCTCGCGCAAGAAGTCGCTCGGCGAGATCACCGGGCGCGCGACCGACGAGCGGCTCGCCGCGAGTCTCGCGGCGGCGCTTGCCGCGGTGGTGCGCGGCGCGTCGATCGTCCGTGTGCACGATGTGCGCGAAACGGTCGACGCGCTCAAGGTCTGGAACGCGATCGAGCAGGGCTCGTGACGATCGAACGCGCGAGCGGACGACGAATGAGAAACGCGCGATGACTCGACAGTATTTCGGGACCGACGGCGTCCGCGGCCGCGTCGGCGAAGCGCCGATCACGCCGGAGCTCGTGCTGAAGCTCGGATGGGCAGCGGGACTCGTGCTCGCCGCGGACTCCTCGCGCGACGGCGTGCGCCCGTCGGTGCTGATCGGCAAGGACACGCGAATCTCCGGCTATCTGCTCGAGGCCGCGCTCGAAGCGGGCCTTTCCGCAGCGGGCGTGGACGTCTACCTCTCGGGGCCTCTTCCGACGCCTGCGGTCGCGTATCTGACGCGCGCGCTGCGGCTTTCCGCCGGCATCGTGATCAGCGCGTCGCACAATCCGTTCGACGACAACGGGATCAAGTTCTTCTCCGAAGCGGGGTTGAAGCTTCCCGACGCGATCGAGCAGTCGATCGAAAGCGTGATGGGACGCGAGCTCGCCTGCGTTCCCTCGGCGCAGCTCGGCAAGGCGCGCCGGATCGACGACGCGGGCGGCCGCTATATCGAATTTTGCAAGTCGACGTTTCCGAACGAGCTCGATCTCAAAGGCTGGAGGATCATCGTCGATTGCGCGCACGGCGCTGGGTACAACGTCGCGCCGCCCGTGTTCCACGAGCTCGGAGCCGACGTGATCTCGGTCGGCGCGGAGCCGAACGGCACCAACATCAACGAGGGTGTCGGCGCGACGAATCCGAAGCATCTGAAAGCGGCGGTGATCGCCAACAAGGCCGATATCGGCATCGCGCTCGACGGGGACGGCGACCGGCTACTGATGGTCGACCATGACGGACGCGCGTACGACGGCGACCAGCTCTTGTACGTGATCGCGATGGACTATATGCGGCGTCACGCGCTCGACGGAGGAGTCGTCGGAACGTTGATGACGAACCTGGGCCTCGAGCACGCGCTCGCGAAACATGGAATCGAGCTCGAGCGTGCGGCCGTAGGCGACCGCTACGTGCTCGAGCGGCTCGACGAAAAGGGGTGGTTGCTGGGCGGCGAGAATTCCGGCCATGTGATATGCCTCGACAAGCACACCACCGGCGACGCGATCATCGCGTCGCTCGCCGTGCTGCGCGCGCTCGTCGAGCAGCGAACCACACTTGCCCGCGCCGCAGCTGGCATCACGCTCTTCCCGCAGCGGCTCATCAACGTGCGCGTTCCAAAGGGTTACGACTGGAAGTCGAACGAGGCGATTCGCGCGGCGCAGGCCGGGACGATCGCCGCGCTCGGCGACGCGGGCCGCGTCCTCTTGCGGCCGTCGGGCACCGAGCCGGTGCTTCGCGTCATGGTCGAGGCGCGCGAGGCGGACCTGGCCGACAAGCATGCGCAGGTGTTGGCGGATGTGATCGCGGCCGCGGCCGGCAGCTAGGTTCCCCGAATGGTCGCCGTCGCGCATCGTGCAGCGGCGTCGGGGGTGCCGGAAGCCGTCGCGGCGTGGCTCGACACGCTGCGAGGCGCGTATCCGCAGGAGGATCTCGATTCGTTC
>Ga0306920_100012119_pt1 | contig 11684 bp, 9 predicted proteins | sample flu12Cox44000170_FD_204666 | JGI IMG/M metagenome (GOLD analysis project Ga0306920, IMG submission 204666) | Lab enrichment of tropical soil microbial communities from Luquillo Experimental Forest, Puerto Rico - flux4day.12C.oxic.44.000.170 (v2)... | ecosystem: Environmental > Terrestrial >...
CCGGGCGGTGGTGGTGAATTGCGAATGCGAACTCACGCGCGTCGCGCCCGGCGATATTTTGGTGACGCGCGTCGCCGGTCCCGCGCTGAGCCATATCCTGCCGCGCGTCGGCGGCGTGGTCGCCGAGCTTGGCGGCTCGACCTCACACCTTGCTTCACTGGCGCGCGAGCGCGGCATCCCAGCCGTGCTCGGCGTCCTTGACGCGACGCAGCGCATTCCCGACGGCGCGCAGGTTGCGGTCGATGGCGTCGCCGGCGTCGTGCGGTGGCTCGCCTGATGTGGACCGCGCAGCGTCGGCCGCGAATCTTCGTTACCCAACCGGTGTCGGAAACGGCGCTTAAGCGCCTGCGCGCGGTGGCCAGGGTCAAAGTGTTTCCCGATGCGAGCCGCATAATCCCGAAGCCGACGCTGATCGGAGCGGTGCGTCAAAACGATATCCTGTTCTGTCTCCTCCACGACAAGATCGATCGCGCCGTGGTTGTCGCCAATCCGCAATTGCGCCTGATCGCCGCGCAATCGATCACACCGTCGAATATCGACGTCGCGGCGGCGACGGAGCGGCGCATTCCCGTCACCGTGACCGCGCCGGTCACCACCGAGGCAACCGCCGACCTCAATTTCGGTTTGATGCTTGCGGTGGCGCGACGGCTGCTCGAGGGCGACCGCACCGTGCGGGCCGGCAAATTTCCGGGTGGCCAGTCGGCGCATCTGATGGGCTCCTATGTCTGGGGCAAGACGATCGGGCTCATTGGCGGCGGCGGCTTGATCGGCAAAGCGGTGGCGCGTCGCGCCCACGGTTTTTCGATGCGGGTCTTGTATTGGACGCCGCGGCGAAAATCCGAGAGCGAGGAGCGCGAAGCCGGCTTGACCTATGCGCCGCTTGATCAGTTGTTACGTGAATCCGATTTCGTATCGCTGCACTCGCCGCTGAACACGGAGACCCGGCATCAGATCGGCGCCCGCGAGCTACGACTGATGAAAAAGACCGCGCTTTTGATCAATACCGCGCGCGGCGCCATCGTCGACGAAGCAGCGCTGGTGCGCGCGCTGCAGAAGAAACAGATCGCTGGCGCCGGGCTCGACGTGTTCGAGCACGAGCCGAAGGTCGACAAGCGCCTCAAAGCGATGTCGAATGTTGTACTCACCCCGCATCTCGGCAGCGCCACGCCGGAAGTGCGCGAGGCGATGGCCAAGATCGTGGTCGATAATATTCTCGCCTTCCTGGAAGGACGAAAATTGCCGAACTGCGTCAATCCGCAGGTGTTTGCGTTGTAATCTTGGCCGTCATGCGCGGGCTTGACCCGCGCATCCCGATACTTTCGGCACGATCCTGCCGACTGCGTCGAGATCGCCGGGATCAGCCAGGCGATGATGATGAGAACTTGGAGTGTCCCACATGCCTCGCGCCATCATCGCCATCACCGACAGCCCGTTTCCCTCGCTCGATCCGGCAAAGAAGGTGCTGGCTCGGCTCGATCCAGAATACCGGATGGCGAAAAGTCCGGTAGCCGAGGAGATCCTTGCGGTGGCGCGCGACGCCGACGCCATTCTTGTCACTTACGCCAAGCTTCCCGGCGAGCTCCTTCGCCAGTTGACGCGTTGCAAGGCGATCGGCCGGTTCGGGCTTGGTGTCGACAATATCGATCTGCTAGCGGCAAAGGCGCTCGGCATCGCCGTCAACTACGTTCCCGATTACTGCCTGCGTGAAGTCTCCGACCACGCCATGGCGCTGCTGCTCGCGCTCGCGCGCAAAGTGACGCTCGCCAACACGCTCGTGCAATCCGGACGCTGGGAAGTGCCGCTGCTCGTGCCGCTGCGTCGGCTCGAAGGCCAGATGTTCGGGCTCATCGGCTTCGGCAATATCCCGCGCACGCTTGCGCCCAAGGCCAGAGCCTTTGGACTGAAGGTGCTCGCCCACGATCCTTACGTAGCGGATGAAGCGCTGCGTGCCGCGGGCGTCGAGGGCGTCAGCTTTGACGATCTCCTCGCACGCTCCGACTTCATCTCGGTGCATGCGCCATTGTTGCCGACGACGCGCGGGCTGATGAACGCGGCCGCTTTCGCCAAGATGAAAAAGGGCGCGTGCCTCATCAATACCGCGCGCGGGCCATTGGTTGACGAGGCTGCGCTCGCCGCCGCGCTTGATTCCGGCCACCTCGGCGGCGCCGCGCTCGACGTAGTGACGACCGAACCTCTGTCGAAGGAATCGCCCCTCCTTGGCCGCGACAATGTGATCCTCACCCCGCACACCGCGTTCTATTCGGTCGAGGCGCTGGAAGAGTTGCAGTCCAAATGCGCAAGCGACGTCGCCCGCGTGCTGTCCGGCGAAAAAGCGGTTTATCCGATCAGCGGGTGATTCGCGAGGGCGCCGCTCACTCCGCGGTCCAGCCGCCGTCGAGGACGAGCGCCGAGCCGGTCATCAGCGACGAGGCGTCGGACGCCAGAAACACGATCGCGCCGGTGATCTCATCGAGCTGGCCGAGCCGGCCGAATTTGATCTTTGACAGCACTTCGTCGCGGAATGCTTTGTTCTCGAAGAAAGGCCGTGTCATTGGCGTTTCCAGAAAGGTCGGGCCGATGCTGTTGACGCGGATATTGTGCGGGGCGAGCTCGATCGCCATCGCCTTGGTAAAGCCCTCCATCGCGTGCTTGGAGGCGCAATAGACGGTGCGGCGCGCGGCGCCGACATGGCCCATCTGCGATGAAACATTGATGATCGAGCCGGGCAGCTTCGCCTCGATCAGGCGGCGCGCCACCGCCTGCGCGATGAAGAAAGCGGCGCGGACATTGAGCGCGAAGATCGCGTCGAAATCCTCGACTTTGACGTCCGGCAGATAAGCTGGCCGATTCATGCCAGCATTGTTGACGAGAACCTGAAACGGCTCGGCCTGCGCCACCGCATGTCGCGCCGCTTCGACATCGGTGACGTCGAGCACCAGGGCTTGCGCCGCCTCGCCGCGCGCGCGAATTGCAGTGGCGGCTTCGTCGATCTCGGACTTAGTACGTGCGGCGAGCGTCACTTGCGCGCCCGCGGCGGCCAGCGCCGCGGCTGCTGCGAGCCCGATGCCGCGACCGCCGCCCGTGACCAACGCACGCCTGCCGTCGAGGCGGAAGGAAGGCGTTTTGGCGAGATTGATTGAACTCACGATGCGGTCCGCAAGCGCTGGAGCGCTCCCTCCCCCCTTGAGGGGAAGGGTTGGGGAAGGGGGTTCAAAAGAATAATCGGCTCTACGCTCTTCCCGACGCCTTCGGCGCCGACCTCTCCCTCAAGGGTGGAGGTGAAATTGATCGAGCTCGACGTCATCTATTCCGCCGCTTGCGCATAGGGCACGTTGCGGCCGCCGTAGCGGCGCACGCGGACGTTGGCCTGCTCGGCATGGGCGACAAAGCCTTCCAGCATGCAAAGCCGCGAACAATATTCGCCGATCATCGCGCTCGCCTCGTCGGTCAGCACTTTCTGATAGGTGCAGGTCTTGAGGAATTTCCCGACCCACAGACCGCCGGTATAGCGAGCCGCCTTCTTGGTCGGCAGCGTGTGATTGGTGCCGATCACCTTATCGCCATAGGCAACATTGGTTCGCGGACCGAGAAACAGCGAGCCGTAATTTTTCATGTTGTTGAGGAAATAATCGGGGTCGCGCGTCATCACTTGGACGTGTTCTGAAGCAACACGATCGGCCTCGCGGACCATTTCTGCATCGTTGTCGCAGACGATGACCTCGCCGTAATCGGCCCAGGCTTTGCCGGCGGTATCGGCCGTCGGCAGGATCGAAAGCAGCCGCTCGATCTGTTTCATGGTATCGCGCGCGAGCTTTTCCGAATTGGTGATCAGCACCGCCGGCGATGTCGGGCCGTGTTCGGCCTGGCCGAGCAGATCGGTCGCGCAGATTTCGCCGTCGACACTCTCGTCGGCGATGATCAGCGTCTCGGTGGGCCCGGCCAATAGATCGATGCCGACGCGCCCGAACAGTTGCCGCTTGGCTTCGGCGACATAGGCGTTGCCCGGCCCGACGATCATGTCGACGCCGCGGATGGTCTCGGTGCCGAGCGCCATGGCGGCGACGGCCTGCACGCCGCCGAGCACGAAAATCTCGTCGGCGCCGCCGAAATGCATGGCCGCGACTATCGCCGGATGCGGACCGCCCTTGAACGGTGGCGCACAGGCGATGATGTGTTTCACGCCGGCGACGCGCGCGGTCACGATCGACATGTGCGCGGAGGCGACCATCGGGTAGCGCCCGCCCGGAACGTAGCAGCCGATCGAATTGACCGGGATGTGCCGGTGGCCGAGCACCACGCCGGGCAGCGTCTCGACTTCGAGGTCGCGCAGTGTCTCCTTTTGCTTCTGCGCAAAGTTGCGCACCTGCGCCTGGGCGAATTTGATGTCGTCGAGATCGCGCTTGCGCACCTGCCCGATCGCGTGCTCGACCTCGTCCGGCGTGAGCTTGAACGACGGCGGCGACCAGTTGTCGAATTTCTGCGACAGATCGCGCACCGCCGTGTCCTTGCGGGCATCGATATCGGCGAGAATTTGCTCGACGGTTTCGCGAACCTTGGCGTCGGCCGCCTTGATCGCGGTCGCGTCCATGCCACGCTTGAGGTGCCGGGCCATTACCGTTCTCCCGTTTTTCTTGCCCTTCCCCTTTGGGGAGAGGGTGATTTCATTTAATCGCCTGCGGATTGATCGGCGAGCCGGTGCCGCCGGTGATGATGAGCGGCGGACCGCAAAAGAAGAACTCATAGACGCCGTCGTCGGCGCAATCGTCGGCGAGTTCCTTGAGATAGAAAATTTCGCCCATGCAAAGGCCCATGGCCGGTATCACGACCCAGTGCCACGGCTGGTTGGCTTCCTTGGTTTCGTTGGGACGAACCTCGACACCCCAGGTATCGGTGCAGATCGCGGCAATCTCTTTGTCCTGGCACCAATAACAGTTTTCAAACTTCACGCCGGGCGCGTCGCCGCCGGCGTAGCCGCCCCAGTTCTTTTCGGCGAGACAACGCTCCATCTGTCCAGTGCGGACGATGACGAAATCGCCGCGACCGATCGAGACATTCTGGTCTTTGGCGCATTTGTCGAGCTCGTCGTTGGAAATGCTCTCGCCGTCGGCCATCCATTTGACACCGCGATAGCGCGCGATGTCGAGCAGCACGCCGCGACCGACCATTTTACTCTTGGAATGCTCGATGCCGAGAACGTTCAGCCCCTTGGCGTCGATCAGCTTGGCGTCGTAACCGTTATAGGCCTTGTCCTCATAGAAGATGTGCCCGAGCGCGTCCCAATGCGTGGCGCCCTGCACGCACAACATCAGCGTGTCGTCGGCATAACGGATCTTATTCCAGTCCTGCCGCTCCGCGATCGCATCGGTGCCGGTGGCGAGCATCTGATGGATCGGATTAAATCGCCCGCCGAATAATCCAGTCTGCGGTCCGTGGATGTCGAGGGGGATGCCGAGCGCGAATACCTTGCCGGTGCGGATCAGGCTCGCGGCCTTGACGATATCTTGCGGCGTCACGTGATTGAGGGTGCCGATCTGGTCGTCTTTGCCCCAACGGCCCCAGTTTTTCAGCTTCTCCGTAGCCTCGGCGATTGCCTTTCGACCCACCTTGATGTCCATACTTCTGTCCCCTGCCCTATGCCTCATTTTCCCTGAAGCGGTCAGCGATCCGCCCCAATGCTATAAGTTAGTGTGACACAAACGCTGTGCGCCGTGCGAAAGAATATTTGGCGCAAAGACTGCGGGAAGGAAAGGAAGTCGCGCATGAAACTTTTGAGCTTCGCCGCCAGCGGCAAGGAGTGGTTCGGAGCGCTGCGTGACGACGGCGTGGTCACCCTCAACGACACAATCGCGCAGCCAAATCTTCGTGCCGCGCTGGCCGCCGGTGCGATGGATAAAATGCGCAGCATCGCGGAGCGCGCCGCGCCCGATCGCAAGCTCGATGCAATAAGGTTTCTGCCGGTAATCCCGCAGCCGGGGAAAATTCTCTGCGCCGGCATCAATTACCGCTCGCACGCAGCCGAGATGGCGCGTGAATTGCCGAAACAGCCAAGCATGTTCATTCGATTCGCCGACACGCTGGTCGGCCACGGCGGCGAACTCATCCGCCCCAAAGTCTCGGACCATTTCGACTTCGAAGGCGAGCTCGCACTGGTGATCGGCAAGGGCGGCCGCCACATCGTGGCCGAACGCGCGCTTGAGCACGTTGCCGCCTACACGTGCTTTGTCGACGGCAGCGTCCGTGATTATCAGAAATTCTCGGTGACCTCGGGCAAGAATTTCCCGGGCACCGGCGCGCTAGGCCCTTGGCTGGTGACGACCGACGAAATTCCGGACCCCAGCCAGCTCACCTTGACGACGCGGCTGAACGGCAAAGAGGTCCAGCGCTCGCCGACCGATCTTTTGATCTACGCGATCCCGCAGATCATCGCTTTCTGTTCGGATTTCACGGCGCTTTCTCCGGGCGATATCATTTCCACCGGCACGCCGGAGGGCGTCGGCCATAGCCGCAAGCCGCCGTTATGGATGAAAGCCGGCGACACGCTCGAAGTCGAGATTACCGGCATCGGCGCGCTGCGTGCGCACGTTGTCGACGAACGGAGCTAGTCCTCTTCGGTGCGCTCGATCGGCGTGTTCATAGTGACATCGTTGCGCCGCTGATTGCCGGTCTCGCGGCCGAGCGCAAAGTAATCGCTTGCCGCGGCCATGCGCGCCTGGCGCTCGAGTTCGGCCGGCCAATGGCCGAGTTCGTAGCCATGCCACGGACTTTCCGGCTTGAGCGGCGGCAGGCCGAGCCGTTCCCAGATCGCTCTCGCCCGCTCCATGAATTCGCGCTTGGGCAAGGCCACCGGTGCGTAGGTGCCTTTGAGCGTCGCATTGATGAGCACGGTTGCGGTTTCGCCGTTATCGCGGGGCCCGCGCGGGCCGTGGCCGGGGTGCTTGTGCGGCACGACGAGGAGATCGTGCTGCGGCTGGCAGCGGTACGACATTGCCCACAACAGCGCGTCCGCGTTCTGCGGATCGATATCCTCGTCGACGGCGACGATCCACTTGCCCGCAAAGCGATGCAAGGTCGAGGCGCCATTCAGTGCGCGCCAGATCTCGGTTTCCGGCGCGCCGCGCGCAAATTGGATGCCGATCACAGCATAGAGGCTGGTGAGCGGCTCGTGCATCGCCACGCGTTTGACCGAATTCACGCCGAGCACGGCGCGCAGATGATGCAGATAAAGCGGCTCCATGGCGACGCGGCGGATCACGCTGGATTCGCTTGGCGCCACCTGGCTGATAAACGACGTGAGGATCGCATTGCGCCGCCGTGTAACCGCGGTGACGTTCATGAAGGCATTATATTCCTGCAGATTGACGTAACCGTGCGACTCGCCGAACGGCGCCTCGGGCTCGAGGAATTCAGTGTCGATCAGCCCCTCAATGACGATTTCGGCCTCGGCAGGAACGAACACATCGACGGTTTTGCCGCGCACCACATTGATCGGCACGCCGGCGAGCCCGCCGGCAACCGCAAGCTCGTCGAGATCTTCCGGCAATTTCGTAACGGCGGCGTAAGAAACGAGCGGCGGACAACCGACCACGACGGCACATGGCATCGGCTCGTGGCGCGCCTTGTATTTGAGCCAATGCGCGTAAATACCGGCCCGTAATTCGACGGAGGGATTCATCCCGAGCCGCCGCGGCGCTTTGAGCTGACCCCGATAGTTGCCGACATTCTGGCGGCCGTTTTCGGGATCTTTGGTGATGTAGTGCCCGGCGGAGAGATAAGGCGCATTGTCGAATCCGGGCGTTGAAATCGGCACCGGCAAACCGTCGAGCGCGGCACCCGCGGCATCAAGCGCGTCGCCGAGCACGCAGATGTCCTGGCAGGGAGCGGCGGTGACCACACGCGGCTCGACGGGCGCGCCCAGCGCCTTCACCCAGGCGGCGCCGATCTCCTCAAGCGGGCGGCCAAAGCCGATGCGGTAGACTTCGGGATTGGCGGCGAGCCCCGCGACCAGGACGGCGATGTCGTAGCGAGCGACTTTGCCGTCGGTGGCTCGCGTGAACAGGAAGGCGCGTCGGTCGGTCTCCGCGATACCGCCGCGATATTGCCAGCGAACCAGCGGATGCATTTCGGTATCTTTGTTGATCGGCTCGTCGACCACGGTTAACAGCCCGGCGCGGTGTAGCGCCAGAACATGATCGTGCAGATCGGGATAGCCGCGCTCGTGACGGCCTTCGCCGCGATAGCGTTCCAGCAAACGCGCAATTTCGTCAGATCCGCTCATTGGGATTTCTATAGCATGATCGGGAAAAGTGGATGCCGGTTTTCCGAAAAGATCAGCTCAAGCAAACAAAGCGAAATGGCGATTTAACCTAAAATCATTTCGCTTTAGCGCGGAGGCGTCAGCGACGACATCAACCAGGCCGCAGCGGCAAAGAGATCGGCATCGCGATCGAAATAGCCGATCACCTGAAGGCCGAGCGGCATATCGTTCAGGTCGAAGACGGGTAGCGACACGGCGGGAACACCGAGCAGCGAAGCCGGCACGTTGAATTCCGGATTGCCGGTCGAGCCGAGGCCCTCGGGGGCCTGGCTTGGCGCCGATAGCGTGATGCAGGCATCGCAGTTGGCGGCGAGCTCGGCATGCGCCGCGCGCACGCGGGCGCGCTCCTTGAGATCGGCGCGATGATCGGCGAGCGTCATGTCCTCGTAGCGTTGCGCGCGCTCCAGGATATTGCGGCTTAGCGCCGCCTCGTCGCGCTCGCGCATGGTGCGAATGAACCAGCGCGTCTCCCAGCCGTTGCAGCGATGCGACAGCTCCATCGCATTGACCAGATCGGTCTCCAGCGCGGCGACCTTGTCGTCGTTGTTTCGGGTGCGAATTTCGATACCGGCGGACTTCAGCCGCATGACATATTCGCCGAGCCGCTGCTTGGCGCCGACCGAAGCGGCCTCCCAGCCGCCGGTCTCCAAGACCGCGAGCCGGCGCGGCTTTTCGCTGGGCGGCATCTTGTCCGGGCCTTGCAGCCCGGGAGTACCGGCATCGCCGCCAACCCGCGCGACGATTTCACGGGCGACCTGCCAGGCATCCGCAAGCGACGCGGCCAGGATCCCGGTGCAGCTTTGGCTTTGATAATCGTGGCTGCCTTCGCGATTGATCGCGTTGACACTGGGCTTGAAGCCGATGCAGCCGCAAAAGCTCGCTGGGCGAAGCACGGAGCCGATGACTTGCGTGCCGAGTGCGGCGCTGACCGCGCCTACGGCAACTGCGGCAGCCGAGCCGCTCGACGAGCCGCCCGGCGTGTGCGCCGTGTTCCACGGATTGCGGGTGCCGCGCGGCTCGGAGGCGGCAAACTCCGTGGTCACCGTCTTGCCGACGATCACCGCGCCGGCGTCGCGCAGCGCGCGCACGCTTGCCGCATCTTTTTCGGAGCGCCAGCCGAAGAACAGCGGCGAGCCCATTTGGGTCGGCATATCGAAAGTTTCGATGACGTCCTTGATGCCAATCGGCATGCCGTCGATCGGCGACAACCGACGACCGGCGAGCCAGCGCTCGGTTGCGCGATCGGCCGCAGCGCGCGCCGCCGGCAAATTGGTGCAGACGAATGCGCCGATGCGAGGTTCCCAGGCCTCGAGCAATTCCAGCGATTGTTCGAGAAACTGTCGCGGCGTGGCGCCGCCCGAGGTAAAGTCGCGCGTCGCCGCAAGATACGGCCGCACTGCTGGCCTGGTCTGCTCGCGCACCCCGCCCTTGCCGATCGTATCTTGCCGATCGAGACTCACGTTACTTTTCGCTCTCGTCGTAATAATGAATCTCGTAGAGTAGACAGCCATGGTCCGACTTGAACGGCCCATGATAGACGCCGGGCGGCCGGCACGCATAGGTCGGCGCTTCAAACGACTCCCCGCCCCTGCCCTGCGCGTCATTGCCGACGATCAGATCGCCGGAAACCAAATAGACCTCTTCCCAGTGATCGTGCACAAACGGCGCCGTGGTGTAGATGCCGGGAGCAAACCGCAACAGCCGCGTTCGGCTGCCCATCTTTTTCTTCTCGTCGAGATCGCTGGCCAGGATTTTTTGCTGGATTCCGGCCGGGTAGCCCGGCGGAGTCGCCCAACCTTCGGTCATGTCGATCTTGTGGAACTCGAGATGCGGTTTGTTCATCGGCATAGTCGTGATTTTCCGTTATTGAAGGCAATCTTGGATTGTCGCCCGGTTGCCCGATGCGGACTATCAACGCCCGTGATCGCCAAATGGTTGACCGGAATTTTGCGGGGCGAAGGCCCAGTTTCGCGGTGGAACGACAGGCGGTGGAGACTTGAAATCCTCCATAAACCTTCATCCAGTAGCAAGCGATACCGCGCAGCTTACGCCCGTTGCAACGGCTTTTCGCGCATTGTACATGGGGTAAGCGCCTAGGCAATCGAGCGACAAGCGTGCCGCGCTTGGTCACTACCGCCGCGGCATGTCGCCAACCCGTCTAGCTCGACAATCACTCGGCTAGACAATGACTCGGCTCGACAAGAATACAGCGCGGGGAACTGCAAGAGTACCATCATGCATGAGATCGCCGGGCAGGTTCACTGGCACGAACCATCGGGCTTCAAGCGCGCCGGATTTGGCAAGTTCAGCCGCCCGAAGACGCCGTACGACCTGTTCATGGAATGCGAAGGCGTTCCGGTTTATCGCGACATCGGGGTGAGCATGGTACAGAATCTGCCGCTACAGCCCTGGCCACGCATGGGGGGCCGCGGCAGCTACATTCAATTGCACGGCACCGAGGGCAAATGGGGTTGTTACGTTGTCGAAGTGCCAGGCGCCGGCGCGCTGAATGCTGAAAAGCATCTCTACGAGGAAATTTATCTCGTCGTTGAGGGGCGCGGCTCGACCGAGGTCTGGCTCGAAGGCGACAACAAGCACCACGCTTTCGAATGGCAAAAAGGGTCGCTGTTTTCGATTCCGGTCAATGCGATGCATCGCATTGTCAATGCCGGTTCGGCGCCGGCGCTGCTGCTCGCCGGCACGACGGCGCCCAATCTGATGAATCTCGTCAATAACGTCGACGCGATCTTCAACTGTCCCTATCAGTTTCGCGACCGATTCTCCGGCGCCGACGATTTCTACAAATACAAGGACGACATCGAGCCGGACCCGGTCCGCGGCTTGGCGATGCGGCGGACCAATTTCATTCCCGATATCGTCAATTGCGATTTGCCGCTCGACAACCGCCGCTCACCGGGCTGGCGGCGCGTCGAGCCGTTCATGACAGGAAATACTTTTTACCTTTGGATCGGCCAGCACGAGAACGGTCATTATTCGAAGGCGCACGCGCACACTTCGGCGGCAGTGCTGATCTGCATCAAAGGCAAGGGTTACACCTATACCTGGCCGGAGCATTTGGGGCTCACGCCGTGGAAGGACGGCAAGGCCGACCAGGTCAAGCGCGTCGATTACGAGCCGGTCGGCCTGGTCTCGGCGGCACCCGGCGGCGCGCGCTGGTATCACCAGCATTTCGGCGCATCGAAGGAGCCGTTCCGGCTCACGGCATGGTTCGGCCCGCACAATCCCGGCCGCGAGCCGGGACCTCCGGGCGAGAAACATATCGATTACACGGCGATGGATATTCCCGAAGGCGGCACCGCGATTCCTTATTACATGGAAGACCCGTTTCTGCGGCAGGAATACGCCGATC
>Ga0306920_100012121_pt1 | contig 11683 bp, 10 predicted proteins | sample flu12Cox44000170_FD_204666 | JGI IMG/M metagenome (GOLD analysis project Ga0306920, IMG submission 204666) | Lab enrichment of tropical soil microbial communities from Luquillo Experimental Forest, Puerto Rico - flux4day.12C.oxic.44.000.170 (v2)... | ecosystem: Environmental > Terrestrial >...
GCGCTTGCGGCTCGGCAGAAACTGCCCGCCGTCTACTTCCAACGCGTCTTCGTCACCGGCGGCGGCCTGGCGTCTTACGGCGCTGATACGTTTGACGCGCACCGGCGCGCGGCTGGCTACGTCCACCGCATCCTCAAGGGCGAAAACCCGGCCGAGTTGCCGGTGCAGGCGCCGACCAAGTACGAGCTGGTGATCAACCTCAAGACCGCCAAGGCGCTCGGCCTCGAAGTGCCGCCAACCTTGCTCGCCCGCGCCGACGAGGTGATCGAGTGAGACGGCGCGAGTTCATCACGCTGCTCGGCGGCACAGCGGTCGCGTGGCCGCTCGCGGTGCGTGCGCAGCAGGCGGCGAAGCTGCCGACTATCGGGTTCTTGGGAACGGCCGCTCCTTCAGCCTGGGGCCCATGGACTGCGGCTTTTGTGCAGCGACTGCATGAACTGGGCTGGATCGAGGGACGACTGTCGCGATCCAATACCGCTGGGCGGAGGGACGCACCGAGCGCTTTGCCGAGATCGCCGCCGAGTTCGTCCGGCTCAAGGTCGATGTCATTGTGACTGGTGGAAATGCGGCCGTTGCGGCAAAGCAGGCGTCCTCGGCCGTCCCTATCGTTTTCGCAATAGTGGACGACCCAGTCGGCAGCGGCCTCGTCACCAGTCTGGCGCGACCCGGTGGCAACGTCACCGGCCTGTCGATGCAGTCAGCCGATATTGCTGGCAAGCGGCTCGCACTATTGCGCGAGATTGTGTCTGGTCTCCGCCGATTGGCGATCATGGCCAATGTCGACTTTCCCGCCGCTGCGCAGGAGGTGGACGAGGTTCGGACGGCGGCGGGCAAGCTAGGTCTCGACGTCACCACCTTCGAACTCCGGCGAGCCGAGGATATCGCGCCCGCCTTCGAGGCGCTCAAGGGCCGCGCGGAGGCACTCTATGTTGTTGGCGATGCGCTCGTAATCACCCACCGGGTCCGAATCAACACCTTGGCGCTCGCTGCACGACTGCCGACGATTTTCTTTTTGCGGGAGTACGTCGAAGCGGGAGGTCTAATGTCCTATGGACCAAGCTTCCCAGACCTGTTCCGGCGTTCTGCCGACTATGTCGACAAGATTCTGCGCGGGGCGAAGCCGGGCCACATCCCAGTCGAGCAACCAACCAAATTCGATCTCATCATCAATCTTACCACCGCCAAGGCTCTCGGCCTGACAATTCCAGAATCGTTCCTGCTGCGCGCCGACGAGGTGATCGAATGATGAGCCGGCGCGACTTCATCACGCTGCTCGGCGGCGCGGCGGCCCCACCACTTCAACGGCACCTGCGACGTCGTTCCAAACGCGTCGTAAGGGGGGTTAAGTCATGAAATGCAGCAAGCCGTCGTTTGGCGTCGTCTTCCACCCGTTCGCAGTGCTTCTGCCGTTGAGTGTTGGAACACTCCATGCGCGCGACGCCGATCTTGCCTCGCGTGCCTTCGCGGCCGCTCAGACGGCCAAACAGAAATGCGTAAACACCTGTCGTGCACGCTACCGTGACTGTCGTCGTCTGAATCAAGTGCCATCGTTCGAGTGTCGGGGTGTTTACCAGGACTGCACCCGATACACTTGTAGGGGTTTAGGACCGGAATGAGTTCAGGGGATGGATCGGCGAAGTAGCGAAGTCCTAAGCTCACCTCTCGCCGCCGCACCATATCGCTCACCTCGTGATGGCGATGGCACCTCCAGAAGTTAGCGGCAGGACCGCCCGCGAAATCGGGCGGCCTTTTTTCGTCAGGCTTTCGCTTTCAGGCCGCGGGGGATTCGCCGCGAAACAAGCGGCATAACGACTCGCACCGAGCAAATCGTATTCCGCAGTTGAAATAATCGTGATCAGCTACCGAGCGGTGCCCGGTGCCGATCATCTGGGAATAAATTTGCCGGGTTGCTGCTCTAGCGCTTCGGGAGCCATCGACCGCTCCCCGCCGGCTCGGCCGACCGCTTACGACAAAAAGGTTGCGCTTGTGCTGCAGGGCGCAGACGCGGAGCTGGTGTCATGATCGTGCTGTTGGCCGTTACGCTCTACGCCGCGGCGGGCATCGTGATCGCGGCCGCGTTCGTCGCGTTCGGCGTCACGCGCGTGCTGCCCGCGCCCGCCACGGTCACGCTGGGCGCGCGCATCCTGCTTTTTCCCGGCGCCGTCGCGCTCTGGCCCTACGTCCTCATCCGTTGGCTGAGATCGTCGCCATGACGCGATCGCACCGGTCAGTTCACCGCCTGCTATGGCCTATCCTCGCCTTTCTCGTCGCGCTTGGCTTCGCGATGGCGCTGACGTTGCGGCCGCCGCCCGACGTGGAAGCTCCGCAGGCGGCAGGAGAGCTGCGACCATGAGCGCCGCATTTCGCGCCGTGCAGTGGAACCGCACGAAGCTCGTTTACGACGGCATCCTGCTCGCGGGCGTCGCGCTCTACATCGGCGCCTATATGATCCTGGCTTATTGGCTCGATCCGCCCAGGGATTTGCCGGCGGCGATCGATCTGCGCATCCGTGCTTTCGGCAGCTGCGCATTTTTCATGCTGACGATCATTCTTTCGATCGGGCCGCTGGCGCGGCTCGATCGTCGTTTCCTGCCGCTGCTTTATAACCGGCGTCATTTCGGCGTGTTGACCTTCTTCGTCGCCCTCGCACACGCCTCGTTCATGGTCGAATGGTTCGCGGTGCAAGACGCGTTGCCGAGCCTCTACGACGAACTGAGCAAGGTTTCCGACTACGGCAAGTTCATCGGTTTTCCCTTCAAGGCGTTGGGCATTCTCACGCTCCTCATCCTGTTCCTGATGGCGGCGACCAGCCATGACTATTGGCTCGTCTTCCTGACGCCGCCGGTGTGGAAGGGACTGCACATGGCGGTCTACGCCGCCTACGGGCTCGTCGTGATGCACGTGTCGCTCGGCATCATGCAGACTGACCGCAATCCGTTGATCCCGACGATGCTGGCAAGCGGTTTTGTCATCGTGACGCTGCTCCATCTCGTCGCCGGCTGGCGCGAGCGCTCGGGCGACCGCGCCGGCGCCCGCGGCAGCGACGGCTGGCTCGCCGTCGGGCCGCCGCTCTCGATCCCGGACAAAGGTGCGCGCATTGTCACTCCGCCCGACGGCGAACGCATCGCAGTCTTCCGCGACGGCACGCAGATCGGGGCGCTCTCCAATCTTTGCGCCCACCAGAATGGACCGCTTGGCGAGGGACGCATCATCGACGGCTGCGTGACCTGCCCGTGGCACGGCTACCAGTACCGGCTGGAGGACGGCTGCGCGCCGCCGCCGTTCACCGAGAAGCTCGTCACCTACCGCGTGCGCATTGCGCACGGCGTGGTCGAGGTCGACCCGCGCCCGCTGCCGCCGGGTACGGCGGCGGCGGTGCGGTGTGAGTGACATGCGCGCGATGCAGATAACGACCGATCGGTGCGCGTCGATTTGGATTGGGCACGATAGCGGAAAAGGAGGCGAGCCATGAGCGGGGTGGTCATGGGTGGTTCGGATTGGGCGCCGCTTCGCGGCACCGATCGCCGCCGGCTGAGCGAGGCCCGCCTGCAAGCGCATTATGCGGTCGAATGGCTCGGGCGCGCGGCGCGGGCCTACGTCCCGCCGCAGCCGGACGATGAGCACACGAATGTCGGTTGGGACGCTGCCCTTGGCGGCTTTGTCACGCATCCGTTCCGAGACGGCGCGCGGCTGAGCTTGAAAATGACCGATCTCACGCTCGCATTGCATGGCGGCGAGGCAAGCGTCCAATCCTTTTCGCTCGACGGCCGCACGGACGCGCAGGCGCGCCGGTGGTTGAGCGAGCGGCTCGGCGCACGCGGGCTCGATGCGCACGCGCTTGACGCGCCTTCACCCTACGAGATGCCCGCGCACGCCGTCGCCCAAGGCGCGGCCTATGGCCCGGCCGGCTTGGGCGATGCGTTGGCCGAGCTTGCGGCATGGTTCGGCAATGCCGCACTTTCGCTCGGCGCCATCCACAGACAAATGCTCGGGCGCAAATTGGCGGCCTCGCCCCTGCGCTGCTGGCCGCACCACTTCGATCTCGCGACCTTGATCACACTCCCGGCGCGCAACGCCACCGGAAATGTCGGCGCCGGGTTTTCTCCCGGGGACGCGTATTACGACGAGCCCTATTTCTATGTATCGGTCTATCCCGAACCCGATCCCAAAACGCTGCCGCGCCTGCCGACGCTCGGCCATTGGCATCTGCGCGATTTCGTGGCGGCCGTTGCGCCGGCTTCTAAGATCGTTGCGGCCAAAAACCAACAGGCCGAGACCGATGATTTCCTGCGGACCGCGGTCGACGGCGCGGTCAAGGTCTTCGGCAAGTAGCCCGGGCGGGCCGCCGCTGCTCGCGCGACGCGCTCGGTCGTTACCCTCCCCCTTGTGGGGAGGGTCGGCGCACGCAGGCAAGCTTGCGCAGCCTGCGCAAGCTTGGCTGCGCTGCGCCGGGGTGGGGGTCGTGCGGTGATCCGCTGATGGACCCCCACCCCCAACCCCTCCCCAGCCGAAGTCGGGTTTACCCGATTTCGGCCAGCCTTAGGTGCCGAACCCGCGCAAGCGCGGGTTCGGTGGGGAGGGGAGCACACCGAGTGTGCGGCGTGACCGAAGCCCACAGCAGCGCGTAGGGCGCAGTAAGCGAAGCGCATTGCGTCCTGCAAACTTCGCATCAGTTGGCTTGCAGTCCGACCGCCTTCACGAGAGCGGCATTCACCCCGATTTCCCGCTTGAACTGCTCGGCGAACGCCGGCGCGGTGACGCTATCCGCTCGCGACCTCCTTGAACCGTCGCAAGCTCTCGATGTGGTCGTCGACGTTCGTGATGCGGTACATGGGGTACAGCATCACCATGTCGGCACCCAGCCGACGCCAGCCGTCCGCCGCGGCCGCCCAGGCTTGCAGGTCCGGACTGGGCATGCGTAGCCAGGCCTCAATGCCGAACTTGGCCGAGTCGCGGCCGAATGACTTGAGTTGCTCCCTCAACGCGCGAAGCTTCTGCTCGGCTTGCGCGTCGGGTGCCATGATTGGCATCCAACCGTCGCCAAGTCGCGCTGCGCGCGTGACGACGGCATCCGAGGAACCACCAAACCAGATCGGGATCGGACGCTGCACCGGCATCGGCACGATACTGACGTCCTTGAGACGGTGAAATCGACCCTCGAACGTCACCAGGTCGTTAGACCAAAGACGACGCAGGACCTCGACTTGCTCGGCCTGACGCGCGCCGCGCGTTTTCCATTCCATTCCGAGGGCTTCGTACTCGACGTGATTCCATCCCACGCCGATGCCCAGCCTGAGACGGCCACCGCTCAAGAGATCCACCTCGGCCGCCTGCTTGGCGATAACGCCCGTTTGACGTTGCGGCGCGATCAGAATTCCGGTGGAGAGCCCGATGTTCTTGGTGACCGCGGCCAGAAAGCCAAGCGTGACAAAGGTCTCGTGGAAAGGATCCCTCTCATTGTAAAGCGGGACCCAGCCATCTCGGCCCTTTGCACCGAAGACGTGATCGGGGACTTCAATGTATGCGTAGCCGAGGTCTTCCGCCGCTTGCGCCCAATCGCGGATCTTCGCGGGGTCTGTCCCAATATCAAGTGAGGGAAAGAAGGCGTTGGGTCGCATCATAGGCTTCCAATGCGAATCCGGACATTAGCGGGCGGATTGTGATGGCGCGTCAACAGGGCACGGCGCAATGCGCTTCGCTTATTGCGCCCTACGGGCTACACGCGCTCAATTCGGCTTGATGTTGGCATCGCGGATCACCTTGCCCCACTTCTGGGTGTAATCGACAATGAACTTGCCGAACTCGGCGGGCGAGGTTGCATAGGGCTCCAGGCCCAAATCGACGAACCGCGCCTTGAACTCGGCGCTGGCAAGCGCCTCGTTCACCAGCTTGTTGAGGATGGCGATAATCTGCGGCGGCGTATGCGCCGGCGCGCCGATCCCCTGCCAACCGCTCGCCTCGTAGCCCGGCACGAATTCGCCGATCGTGGGAACGTCGGGCAATACCTCGATGCGTTTGGTTGTCGTCACGCCCAAGGCGCGCAGCTGGCCGGCCTTGATATAGCCGACCGACGAGGCAATCGGGTCGAACGTCACGTGAACGTGGCCGGCGATGAGATCGGACAGCGCAGCCGGCGAGCCGCGATAGTTCACCACCGCCAAATCAACGCCAGTCATTGATTTGAACAGCTCGCCGTACAGACCCGGCGCGCTCCCTGGCCCACCTGAGGCCATCATGATTTTACCGGGATTGGCCTTGGCGTAGGCGATGAACTCGGGGACGGTCTTGGCCGGGAACGACGGGTTGACTTCCATCACGCCGGCAGTGCGCGAGAGGCTCGCGACCGGGGCGATGTCCCTGATGAAATTGAAGCTGGGGTTGTCGTAGAGCGTGGCGTTGATGGCGTTGAAGGTGCCGGTCATGAGCAGCGTGTGGCCGTCCGCAGGCGCGCGCACGACCGCCTCGGCGGCGATATTGCCGCTGGCGCCCGGGCGGTTCTCGATGATGAAAGGCTGGCCGAGCCGTTCCGACAGAAACTGGCCGACCAGCCGCGCCACAATGTCGATGTTGTTGCCGGCGGTGAAGCCGACGATGACGTGCACCGGCCGGCTCGGATAGGCCTGCGCCTGCGACGGCGAAGGAGCCAAGGCAAGCAGGCTGGCGAGAAGGGCGGCGAGGGTGCAGGGGGTGAGCAGGCGGCCTCTGTGTCGCTGATCAGCAGCGCAGCGAGCTCGGTCTGCTCCCTCTCCCACCGAACTCGGGTTTACCCGAGTTCGGCATATTGAAGGCGGCCGAAGTCGGATAAATCCGACTTCGGCCGGGAGAGGGGTGGGGTGAGGGGTTAAAGTCTCCCGACAGTTCCGTAACCCCCTCACCCCAACCCTCTCCCCCAATGGGGAGAGGGAGCGCACCGAGATTGCTGCGCTATCGTCGACACTCATGGCAAAGCAGATAGCCCGGATGAGCGCAGATTGCGTAGGCCGCAAATAAGCCAAGCGCATTGCGCCGTTCATGCACGAGGATAATTTCCGCATGCGGAACGCTAACAGAGCGCCCGCCGCGCGGCCAGCGGCGCTACGATGGCACTTTGTACACGGTGTCGTGCTCGCGTGCATGCTCGACCACCTTTAGTCCGAAATCGTCGTCCGGCCCGACCTCGCTCACCGGCGCATGATCGACCTCGAGGGACTCGACCTTCTGGGTGAAATCGGTGGTGTGTCCGCGGATGTGGATTTGATCGCCAACGCGCAGCGTCGTACCGGGTTCGAGCTTGAGGCCCACAACCGAGAGGTGGCTGTAATAGTGGGTCACGACGCCGATGCGCTGCTCCGCCGCAGCCGGCGGTGCAGGCCGGCCCGGCGGCGGCTTGATGGCTTGAGGCTGTGCCCGTTGGCTGACCGGCGCCGGCTTGACCGCGACCTTTGCGGTCGGCTTGGCCTTGGGGCGTGCCGCTCGCCGGGGCGGTGCCTTCTTCGCTGCTTTCTTTTTGATCGTCCTCGTTTTGCCAACCGTCTTTCTGCGCCTTGCCGTCTTGGCGACGGCTGCTTTCCTGCGTTTCGCCTTGGCTCTAGCTTTCGTCGCCATGGCAGCCTCCCTGACGGTTCACTGCATTTGCAAAGTCTTTGTCCGATCGTTGCCGAATAAGAAGGTAAGTCAACAGGCCAGAAGGGCGTCATCGACCATAGACCGTGGACAGGCGCGCAGCGAGCAAGTAGCCCGGATTGAGTCCGGGAACAGACGCGGAGTTCGAGGCGCGGTTCGTCGATTTGGGACTCGGTCAGACGGAGGAACGGCGATGGAAATGCGGGTATTCGGGCGGACAGGAATGCAGCTCTCGCTGCTGGGCTTCGGCTGCGGCGCGGTCGGCGGACTCATGGTGCGCGGCGATCCGCTCGACCAGGAGCGCACCATCGCGCGGGCGATCGCCGCCGGCGTGAACTACTTCGACACCGCCGTGCAATACGGCGACGGCGAATCGGAAAGGAATCTCGGCCGCGTCCTGCAAAGGCTCAAACCGGCCAACGCGGTCGTCGGCACCAAGGTCCGGCTGCCGAGCAGCGACTTCGGCCGCATTGCCGACGCCGTGGCGAAATCGCTCGAAGCCAGCCTGGCGCGACTGCGCCGCGAGCGGATCGACATCTTCCACCTGCACAATGCGATCACCGAGACCGGCGGCGCCGAAGCGCTCGGCGTTCGACAGGTGCTCGATGACGTCGTGCCGGCATTCGAGCGGCTGCGGCAGCAGGGCAAGACGCGTTTTCTGGGGCTCACCGCAGTCGGCGACACCGCGGCGCTGCATCGGGTCATCGACGCGCGCGCCTTCGACAGCGCCCAGGTGGTCTACAACATGCTCAATCCCTCGGCGGCCACCGCGCTGCCGGCGAATTATCCGGCACAGGATTATGGACGGCTGTTCGATCATACGACGGCGGCGGGCGTCGGCGTCGTCGGCATCCGCGTGCTCGCCGGCGGCGCGCTGTCGGGATCGGCCGAGCGGCATCCGATTGCTTCCCCGCCGCCGGAGCCGATCGGCTCGGCGATGAGCTACGACGCCGATGTCGTGCGCGCCCGCCGTCTCATATCGCTGGTCGAGGAGGGGTTTGCCGCGAGCCTCGCCGAAGCCGCCACGCGGTTTGCGCTTTCGCATCCGGCGATGGGCACCATCCTGGTCGGCATGGCAACGCCGCAACAGTTCGAGGATGCGCTCGCCGCGGTGCAAAAGGGCCCGTTGCCGGGAGCCGCGCTCGACCGGCTGACAGCGCTGCGGCAGGCCTTCGCCGGCGAACCACGGTGATCGCCGAGATTGCCGGCCGCGGAACGACCTTGGGATTTCCGGTCATGGCACCGATGAGGCCCACGAAACCGAAACGCGGGAGAGCCGAATGCAAATCTTCATCACCGGCGCCAATGGCTTCATCGGCGGCGCGGTTGCGTCAGCCCTTATCGCAGACGGCCATACGGTTCGCGGCCTCGTCCGCAGCAAGGCGAAGGCTGACGCGGTCGCAGCGTACGGCGTCGAAGCAGTCGTCGGCTCGCTCGATGACGCGGCCCTCCTGCAAGCCGAGGCGCGGGCCGCCGATGCCGTCGTCAATGCGGCCAGCAGCGATCATCGCGGTGCAGTCGAGGGGCTGATTGCCGGCCTGGCCGGTTCCGGCAAAGCGTTGATCCATAGCAGCGGCAGCAGCATCGTGGCTGATCTCGCCATGGGTGAACCGTCCGATCGAATCTTTCATGAGGCGACGCCAATCGAGCCGCACGCCGATAAGGCCGCGCGTGTCGCGATCGACCGGCTGGTGCTCGGTGCTTCCGGCATCCGCTCCGTGGTGCTCTGCAATAGCATGATCTACGGCGATGCCTTGGGACCGCCGGCGCGGAGCGTCCAGATCCCTGCGCTCGTGGCGCAGGCCAAGGCGTCCGGCGTCGCGCGGTACATCGGACGCGGACTGAACCGCTGGTCGAATGTGCATATCGCCGATGTCGCGGCGCTCTATGCCCTGGTCATCACGAGAGCGCGCGCCGGCACATTCATGTATGTCGAGAGCGGCGAAGAAGCGTTGGGCGAAATTGTGCGCGCGATCGCGGCGCGACTTGGTCTTGGCGCTGCGCAATCGTGGTCCGCAGAGGAAGCGATCGCGGCCTGGGGCCGCAACATGGCGGTGTTCTCGCTCGGCTCGAACAGCCGCATACGCGGCAAAGCCGCGGCCGATCTCGGCTGGTCGCCCAGGCGGCGATCGGTCACGCAGTGGATCGCCGACGAGCTCGTTTAGAGCAGTTTCACAACGAGTGTCGATGAGATCGTAACTATGGAAGCATCTCAGCGCGTCGAGTTCTTCTTCTCTCCCGGCAGCCGTTACTCATACCTGGCTGCCAGTCAGATGGCCCTACTCGAAGAGGAGACCGGCTGCACCGTTGATTGGCGGCCTGTCAACGGCGGCGACATTCGAAAGCTTCGTCGTTCTGATCCGTTCGAAGGCGAGCCGGTTTCAGGGCAATACGATTGGTCATACCGAGAACGCGATGCGCGTCTGTGGGCCGACTACTACGGAATCCGATTCCGAGAGCCGCCGAGCCATCACCTCGATTTCTGGCTCCTCGCCCGAGCCGCTACGGCAGCCAAGCGGCTTGGCCGAGCCGCGGATTACGGCTGGCGGATATGCGCAGCGGTCTACGGAACGGATACTTGGCCGATCGACGAGACAGTCTGTATCGCGTTGGCAGAAGAGATCGGCTTCGCTGCCGATTTGTTTCGGGCGACACTTGAGGATCCAGAAACAGAGCGAGTCCTTGCCGCGGCCGCGGAAGAGGCTTTCCGTCGCGGCGCGTTTGGAGTGCCGACATTCTTTGTCGGTGCGCAGATGTTCTGGGGCAACGACCGGCTCACGATCCTCAAGTATGTTCTCAAGAAGCGGTCCTTGCGGTAGGAACCGGAGCGCGAGCCCACTATCCAGTCAGGCACAGTCGCTGTTCCTTCGACATTTAGTCGTAGCGCAGCGCGACAGGCCCGCTGCACTGCGGAGTCTTGATCCGGCTTATGTCAGCTCCGGGTCATTAGCGTCGGGAGCAACCCGCCCGACTGGTTCGCGGATGTCCGCTTGGCCATGGCGACTGTTTTGCGGTTCGACCCGAACGGAACAATCAGCGCCATGTGACACTTAGCAGTTGTCATGTTCGTGGCGCATATCCATAATGCACCGATGGAATGGTTGGCCCATGCGCCAACCACCAGCCGCCAGCGACGGGGCGCGCAAACGAGCGATCCAGTTCGCGCTATTGGCGCAACCCGGATCAGCCAACAGTCACAGGAAGCATAAGGTAGCAACCGACCCAGCAAACAGAACCATCAGCCCATGAAACAGGAGGTGCGCGATGGGATCCGGAGGAAACAAACAAAATCGTTCCGTCACGCGACGCGATTTTCTCAAGACATCGGGCGTCGCCGCAGGGGCCGCGGGCCTCGCACCTGCGCTCTCGGCGCCGTTCGTGTCGACCGCCTTGGCCCAAACCAAGACGTTGAAAGTGCTGCAGTGGAGTCACTTCGTTCCCCAGTTCGATACCTGGTTCGATGGCTTCGCGAAGGGCTGGGGAAAACAGAACGGCATCACCGTCACTGTCGATCACATTCCGCACCTCGAGGAACCGGCACGCGCCGCCGCGGAGGTTGCGGCAGGAGCCGGACATGACCTGATCATGTTCAACGGTTATGGCGGGCCGCACCTGTTCGAGAAGCATCTGACGGATCTCACCGGCCTCGTCGAAGAACTCGAGAAGAAGTACGGCAAGGTCCAGCCGATCGGACGCCAGATCGGCTATAACGAAAGCACCAAGACCTGGAGCGCTTTTCCCGACTACTACATCAGCTTCCCGGGCCTCTACCGCAAGGACTTGTGGGACGAGATCGGGATGAAGCCGGAGACCTGGGAGGACCTCCGCGTCGGCGGAGCCAAGCTCAAGGCCAAGGGCAACCCGGTTGGCATCGGGCTCGGGCATTCGGTCGACCCGAACGTCTCCTATCGGAGCATATTGTGGAGCTACGGCGCCTCCGAATGCGACGAGAGCGGCAAGAACGTCACGCTCAATTCCAAGCAGACGCTCGAGGCCGTGAAGTTCGTGCGCGCCCTCTATAAAGAGGCCATGGAGCCGGAAGTCCTGTCCTGGGACGATGCCAGCAACAACCGATACCTGG